>Ga0222424_100708_pt1 | contig 12908 bp, 15 predicted proteins | sample 2B2ome_FD_182468 | JGI IMG/M metagenome (GOLD analysis project Ga0222424, IMG submission 182468) | Enriched microbial communities from leaf-cutter ant dump, University of Wisconsin, Madison, United States - 2B200A (version 2) | ecosystem: Environmental > Terrestrial > Nest > Insects nest > Nest...
CTCCGCCGAGCGCATACGCCAGCTCGAGAAGAACGCCATGGACAAGATCCGCGCGGCGCTGCTGACCGCATGAGCTGGCTCGTCGCCGCCGCGCTGAATCTGGCGCTGGCTGTCATGACCGGCGCCTTCGGCGCCCACGGCCTCAGGCAGCGCCTGAGCGCCGAGCAGCTCGGCTGGTGGCACACGGCGGTCGAATACCACTTCATCCACGCCCTCGGCCTGCTCGCGCTGGGCGTGCTGCTGCGCGTGACGACGGCCCTGCCCGCGCCGGCCGCGCCCGGCGTCGCCACCTCGGCGCTCTGGCTGCAGGCCGGCATCGTCATCTTCTCCGGCTCGCTCTACGCCATGGCCCTGGGCGCGCCGCGCTGGTTCGGCGCCATCACGCCCATCGGCGGGCTCGCCTTCATCATCGGCTGGCTCTGGCTGGCCTGGTCGCTGGCGAGGGCCTGAGCATGGACATCCGCGTCAATGGCGACAGCATCGCCCTCGCCGACGGCGCCACCCTGGCCGATCTCCTCGCCGCGCAGGGCCTGGCCGGCCGCCGCGTCGCGGTCGAGCGCAACGGCGAGATCGTGCCGCGCAGCCAGCACGCCGGCTGCGTGCTCGCCGACGGCGACCAGCTCGAAATCGTGCACGCCATCGGCGGCGGCTGAGTCGCCAGCCTCTTGGATATCTTCGATCCTTCCCTGTGGACGCCACTGCTGATCTGGACGGGCGCGCTCGCGCTGGTCGTGGCCGGCTTCGTCGGCATGGTCGTGCCCGTGCTGCCCGGCCCGCTGCTGCTGCTCGGCGGCCTGCTCATGGCCGCCTGGGCGGATGACTTCACCCGCGTCGGTCCGCCGACGATGTTCTTCCTGACCTTCCTCTGCGTGGTCGCCATGGCGCTGGACTTCATCGCCGGCGCCATGGGCGCGAAACGCTACGGCGCCTCCAAGGCCGCCGTCACCGGCTCGCTGCTGGGCGCGACCGTGGGCGTCTTCCTGGGTCCGCTGGGGCTGCTGCTGGGACCGTTCGCCGGCGCCATGGCGGGCGAGCTGCTGACCGGGCACCCACTGGAACAGGCCGGCCGCTCCGGCTGGGGCGCGACGCTGGGCATGCTGCTCGGGGTCGTCGCCAAGCTCGCCCTGGGCGCCATGATGGTGGGCGTGTTCGCCCTGGTCTGGCTGGCCGGCTAAGCGCCGGCCCGGTCACGGCCCGCCGTCGACCCGCGACAGCAGCGAGGCCAGCCCCTCGGGACGCGACATCAGGTCCGCCGGCAGCGTGATCTCGGCCAGCCCGGCGTAACGCGCCGCGCGCGCCGCCAGCAAGGCCGGATAGCACCGGCGCCGCGCCGCATCCACGGCCTCGCCCGGCGCCGGCCGCCAGGCATCGCCCCAGATCAACGGCTTGGGCTCGGCGAGGTAGCGCGCGTACAGCCTTTCGCGCTGCGCCGGCGTGGCCTCCAGATAGACCACGCGACTGAGTCCGCGCAACGCCGCGAGCACGTCATCGCCGGCATGGATCACGCTGCCGCCGGTGTCTATGACCAGCGGTCGCGTCCCCGCGTCCGCGCGCAGGCGGGCGATCACCGCCAGCATGACCTCCCGCTCCGCGGCCAGCAGACGCCTGCTGTTGTCCTCGTAGCGGGGCTCGCCCGGCTGCCCCAGCCAGTCCGCCAGCGCGCGCAGGTCGGCGCAGTCCGTGGCCTCGGGGAACAGACGGCGGGTCAGCAGACTGTCGCAGTCGACGACCTCGAAGCCGGCCTCATCCGCCAGGCGCGCGGCCCAGTGCGACTTGCCGATGTTGGACATGCCGATCAGGCAGATGGCGCGCGGCGCGCGGGCGGGCGGCATCACTCGCGGCTCCTCACGCGCCTCTCGGCGCGAACATGATGATGGCCATGCCGGTCAGCGCCACCAGCGAGCCGGTGACATCCCACACGGTCGGGCGCACGCCGTCGATCAGCCACAGCCAGACGATGGCGACGCCGATGTAGACGCCGCCATAGGCCGCGTAGACCCGCCCCGCCGCCGCCGGATGCAGCGTCAGCAGCCAGGCGAACAGGGCCAGGCTGAGCGCGGCCGGCAGCAGCAGCCAGGCCGTGCGGCCCTCGCGCAGCCAGAGCCAGGGCAGGTAGCAGCCGACGATCTCGGCGACGGCGGTGAGGGCGTAGAGCAGGAAGGTCTTCATGACCGCGACTATACGGCAGATCGCCCCGGCAGGGCGCGCGCTCAGGGCTGCGCCAGCTCCTGCGCGAGCAGGGCGTCCAGGCGCTCGCCATCGCCCGCGCGGAAACCCAGGTGCGTCCGGCGCACGCGGCCATCCGGACCGATCAGGAAGGAGGCCGGCATGCCCGGCAGGGCGTAGCGCTCGGCCACACGCCCCCGGGCATCGAAGACCACGGTGAAGCCGGCGGGATGCTCGCGCAGGAAGTCGGTGGCGGCGCCGGCATCCTCATCGACATTGACCGCCAGCACCACCAGGCGGTCGCGCCCGAAGCGGCGCTGCGCGGCGTCCATCCACGGGAAGCTCTGCCGGCAGGGGCCGCACCAGCTCGCCCAGAAATCGAGATAGACCATGCGTCCGCGCAGCGACGACAGCGTGACGCTGCGGCCGCCGGCGTCGCGCAGGGTGAAGTCGGGCGCCGGCTCGCCGCGGCTCAGCGCCAGCGCGGATGCCGGCCAGGCCAGCCCGGCCAGCAGGCACAGCAGCGCGGTGATGCGCCGTCGCATCAGGCCACCTCCGCGCGCGCCAGCGCACCATGCAGCCCCAGGCCGGCATCCACGGCCAGCCAGGGCTGGGGACAATCCGCCAGCCAGTCCAGCGCGCGCGCGCCCTGCAGCAGACCCAGCGTGCACACGGCGCCGGCCAGCAGGCAGCTCGGCGCGGTCACGCTGAGGCTGGCCGGTCCGTCCGCCACCGGCCAGCCCGTGCGCGCGTCGAGGATGTGCCCGTAGCGCCGGCCATCGACGATCAGGCAGCGCTCATAGTCACCGCTGGTCGCCAGCCCGCCCCGCGCCACGTCGATGGCCGCGATGGCCCGGGCCGGATCGCGCGGGTGGCGTATGCCTATGCGCCAGGGGCTGCCGTCCGGATGCGGCCCGACCACACTGATGTCGCCACCCAGCTCGACCAGGCCATGGCGGATGCCCTCGGCCCGCAGCACGGCGGCGGCGCGGTCGGCGGCGTATTCCTTGCCGAAGCCGCCGAAATCCAGCGCCATGCCCGGCCGCGGCAGCCACAGCTGCTCGCCGCCATCGGCCAGACGCCGCCGGCGCAGCAGCGACCAGCCGATGCGGGGCAGCAGCGCCGTCACCGCGGCCGGCTCCGGCAGCCGGCCGGAGCGGAAGTCCCAGACCTCGCGCAGCACCCCCGAGGTGGCGTCGAAACGGCCATCGGACTGCTCGTGCAGGGTGGCGGCGACATCCAGCAACGCGGCCGTCTCGGCATCGACGAGCACGCCATCGGCCTGGCCGGCGGAGGCGTTGATGGCGGCGACCACGCTGTCGTCCCGGTAGCGCGAATATTTCCGTTCCACGCGCCTGACCTCGGCCTCGACGGCGGCGCTGACCCGCGCGGCCGCGTCATCCTCGGCATGGAAGCTCAGGCCGCAGGGGCCGCCGAGCGCGTGGAACTCGTGCTGATGCAGGCGCATGTCAGTACTGGCGAGACATCTGCAGATAGCCGTTGCGCCAGGACACCAGCCCCGGATTGGGCAGGGCCACCGAACCCAGCGCGTAGTCCTCGCTGGCCCGGTAGACACCCAGGCCGGCGCCGAGCCGCCAGGCCCCCAGCCGCCGCCCGATATCGAGATTGGCGCCCAGCGCGCCGTAGGGCGACAGCCGGTAATCGCTGGACGCCAGGCCATCGCCGCGCAGGCTGGCGTAGAACGGCGCGTAGAAATCGGCCTGGCTCTGCGAGTACCAGCGCAGGCTGGCCGACCAGTCCCACAGGCTGCCGCTGCGGTTCAGCGCCAGCGTCGCCGTGTGCGCCTGCACACCCCAGTCATCCTGGAAGTAGCGGTAATCCGCCTGCAGGGCCAGGCCGGGCGTGGCCAGGCTGTGGCGGTACTGCGCCGACAACGCGCCGCTGACGCGTCGATCGGGCCGGCTGTCGGCCACGGTGCTGGCGCTGCCGGTGATGTAGGCCAGCTTGTAGGGGTCGCTGAGGAAGCCCTGCTGCCAGAGCGTGCTCAGGGTGAGGCGGAACTGGTCGCGCGGCGTCAGCACCTGGATGACGCCGGCATAGAGCGATCCCCCCTGCTTGCCGGCCTCGATGACACGCCCCGGATACAGCGGCGAGCCGCCATCGGTGGGCTCCAGACGGTCATCGAACCAGCTCATGCCGGCGGTGACCGACTGCGTGCCGTCCCACGCCTTCAGTTCGCCTTCGAGGCTGAACTGCCAGGAGCGGTAATCCTCCTCCTGCGAATAGCCCAGCCCCAGCTTCGCCGTGCCGCGCCGGCCCCAGTCGTGCCGCCAGCCGGCGTCGATGGCGTTGCGGATGTCGCTGATGCTGGCGCCGCTCATGACCTGCACGGGCCGTCCCTGGGCGTCGGGCATGACGTACCAGGGCGAGGCGCCGCTCATGCGCTCGTGGGTCAGGTCCAGGCTGAGATCATCGCTGGCGCCCAGTGGCTGCTGCGCGCGGAACATATGGCTGTCGACCTGGTAGCGTCCGGCCGCCTTGCCGCTGGCGCTGCGGCTGGCCGGCAGGTCATCCTCGTGATAATTGCTGTAGAGGTATTCGACCGAGCCCTCGCCGGCCTGCGCCGGGCCGGTGGCGGCGAGCGCGGCGGGCGCCAGGGCGAGCAGCAGGCCGGACGCGGTCTTCATCAGTTGCACCCGCAGGCGTTGCCACCGAGCCCGTTGCCGCCGCTGGCGGCCTCCTTGCTGACCTCGACATGCTGACGGTAGGAGGCCACCTGGGGACGCATCTCCCAGGCCATGGCCGGGCTGGCGAGGTGCGCGCGCTGCCAGGGCTTGACCGGCGCCACCGTGCAGGCCGCCGAGCCGGCCAGCAGCAGGGCCAGTGTCAGCGTTCGACCCGCCGTCATCATGTTCATGCGCACTCTCCGCCTCACGGCGTCAGTCCGGTTTATGAGGGCGCCGGATGGATGGCGCCGCATTTATTTATTTTCTGGCCGAAACGTAACAAGTGTCACATAATTTCTCAAGACCAGACCACGGATACCGCCGATGACCGCCAGATTCGTCGCCCGCACGCCCATGCAGGAGCGCTCGCGCAACCGCGTCCAGCTCATCGTCCAGACCGCCGAGGAGCTGCTGGTCGAGGTCGGCCTCGGCGGCTTCTCCATTCCGCTGCTGGCCGAACGGCTGGCGTCCCCGCGCGCGACCATCTACAAATTCTTCCCGACGCCCTACGCGCTGCTCAACCTGCTGGCCGAGCAGCATCTGGCCGCGCTTGAGCAGACCCTGCGCGAGCGCGCCTCGGGCGAGATGCGGCAGCCCTGGCGGGACGCCACCCGGCACATGATCCGCGCCGCCGCCGACTACTACCGCGGCCATCCCGCCGCCTGCATCCTGCTGCTCGGCGGACACGCCACCGATGACAGCTTCCGCGCCATGGAATACACCATAGACCGGCTCGGGGCGCTGACCGACCAGATGCTGCGGCAGGCGCGCATCAGCCTGCGCACCAGCGCGCCCGACGAGAGCGCGCTGGCCATAGAGTTCGGCACCACCTGCTTCCGCGTGTCCTACCTGCTGCACAAGGACATCACCGATGAGTACGTGGAGGCCGGGGCCGACGCCATGATCGCCTTCATCGAGAAGCGCGCCGGGCTGGCCTGAGCCAGCCGGCGCATCCGCCCGCTCAGAGGGTCTTCAGGTATTCCAGGATGGCCAGGCGCTCCTGATCGGTGAGCACCGACGTGAACTCGTGGCCGGCGTTGCCCTGGCTGTACATGTAGGTGTTGTAGATCTTGCGCTGCTCGATCTGCTGGCTGCCGACCACCGGCAGGTTGGCCAGGTTCCAGAGCAGCCCCCCGTTGCCGTAGACCGGCGACAGCACATCCTGCAGGGTCACACCGCCGGCATCGCCGGGCGCGCAGTCCAGATAGGGCGTGCCGCCCGACGAACCGCAGGTCAGCGCCTCGTACTTCCAGCCCATGCGCACCTTGTCGTAGCCGGTGGCGAGATCGTAGTCATAGCCCATGACCACCTTGCCGGCCTGATCCGCGCGGGCCGTCCTGGATGTCCGGCGCCAGATGCGCTTGCGGTCGGACGGCTTCAGCACCTCCCAGAGGCTGGGTACCGCGCCATTGTGGAAATACGGCGCCGTGGCCCAGACGCCATAGAGCGGCGGCGCCAGGTAGCCGAGCTTGCGATCGCCGCGCAGGGCGGGGTCGTTCTGGTCGCCGCAGAGCGGGACACCAGCGGCGTTCTTCTGGCCATCGCTGTAGGCGAACCAGTTATCGCGCGCCGCGTTGGCCACCATCTGGCTGTTGCCATCGAGACGACGGCGGTCGGTGCCGATGATCTCGATGGGCGTGATGTTGGAAGCGATGCCTTCCAGCAGCGGCGTGTCCAGATAGGCCGGGTCATGCACGAAGCGCGGCGAATAGGCGCCATGGCAGCTGGCGCAGGAGCCGTTGCCGCCCTCGGGCCTGGGCACCGGATTGTGCAGATTGTCCGCCCACAGGTTCTTGCTGTGGAAGAGGATGGCGCCCTGCCCGGCCAGCGCGGTGTCTATGCCGCCCAGCACCTTTTCCGGCCAGGCCGGCGCGCGCAGCGACATGATCCAGGCGTCGCTGTCCTGCTGGTTGTCGGTGATCCACTTCTGGTCGGCCGCCATGTCCTGGTGCATGGGCGTGTTCGGGAAGTGGAACGACAGCTCGATGCGCTTGGCGTCCATGACCATGGCGCCATCGAAGAACTTGGCCGGACGATGCCCGACGTTCCAGTACACCGGGGGGTCCTCGGTGCCCGTCGACGGCTGGGTCTGGATGGACAGATAGGACGCGAACGGGCCGGGATGGGTGAGGTAGTCGCTCAGCACGAGCATGCCGAAGAGCTGGAAGTTGGTGATGTTGCCGGTGCCGCGCACCTTGTTCTGGGACACGATGGCCAGCGCCGCCTGCTGCGGCTTCAGCGTGGCCAGGTCGGTGAACATCAGCGTGATGTCGGACAGGCTGTTGGTGCCGTACATGGCGCCCAGGCCGGGGCCGTCAGACGGCTTGCCGACCCCGCCGCCATGGCAGATGCTGCAGGTCACGTTGAGCTTGCCGGTCCAGCTGCCGTCAGCCTTGCGCAGCTGGGTCACGCCCATGGGCAGCTGGCCGGAGCCGCCGCTGGTCTTGTTCGGATCCTCGCCCGGCATCGGGTACGGGTTGCGCGTCGGCGACAGCGGCATGCCCCAGCGCTCCGCGACCAGCTCGTCATAATTGTCCGGTCGCGCCGACAGACGCCAGATGTTGCGCCACATGTTGTTGTAGTCGCTGGCCGCGAAGGCGAAACCGGAGTCCGGCGAGTTGCCCGAGAAGAAATGACCGGCGCCAACCTGGCCGGCACCCGCCACCAGCGGATAACCACGCGCGACACGCTGGCGCAGGGCGCCGCAGGTGCCTGGGTGATTGTCATCCTGGCAGGTCTGCCAGTAGGCGTTCATGTGGACCGCCTTGCCCTGGTTGACCCCGGGCACCACCAGCTCGCGCGGGTCCTGCGGCAGCGGCGTGTCATCGGCCTTGCCGTCGCAGTAATCGAACCAGTAGTGACCGCCGCGCTGGCTGCCCAGCAGCGGATGGCCGCCCGTGTCCGTGCCGCCATCATCACCGCCGCCACTGCCACCGAAGCTGCAGTGGCCGGGGTCGTCGAAGCACTGAAGTATCTGGCGCACGCTGGCGTAGACCGAGCCGCCCTGCGGCCAGGGTTGACCGCCGCTGTGGCTTTCACGTCCGGAGGCCATGGTCAGGATGCGCGAGCCGTCCACGCCGCCCCCCAGCGCCTGCCAGCTCGCCCGGAAATTGGCCAGGTCCTGCCTTCTGTCGCTGCTGAGCATGAACAGACGGCCCGTGGCGGTATCGCCGAGGCCACCGGGAACATGGCAGGTGCGGCAGTAGCCCAGGCTGCCCTGGACCTGATCCGCGAAGAAGGTGTCCAGGGTGCGTGCCGAGCCACCGGGATCCCCGCCCCGCGGACCGTCATCGCCATCGGTGCCGGCGGCAGACACGCCGCCGTCGTAGGCACCGCCACAGGCGGACAGCAGCAGGGTCAGCGACAGGCAGAGCAGGCCGTGATGGACGCGGAACATACATCCCTCGCAGGCTGGTGATGGCATGGCAAGGCCACACCAGCCCTGTTGTTATTAAGTGACTTTTGTTACCTTTTAAAGCAAGCCCGCGACGCTGTCAAATCCTCCGCACGCCCGTACAATGCCCGCGTCCCCTGTCCGTCGTGGAGCCCCCGCATGTCCCTGCCCGCCGACACCTTCACCCTCGCCGGCCGCACGTTCTCCTCGCGTCTGCTGGTCGGTACCGGCAAGTACAAGGACATGGACGAGACCCGCGACGCCATCGCCGCCTCCGGCGCCGAGATCGTCACCGTCGCCGTGCGCCGCACCAACATCGGCCAGACCCCGGGCGAGCCCAACCTGCTCGATGTCATCCCGCCGGATCGCTACACCATCCTGCCCAACACCGCCGGCTGCTACACCGCCGAGGAAGCCGTGCGCACCTGCCGCCTCGCCCGCGAGCTGCTGGATGACCACCGCCTGGTGAAGCTGGAGGTGCTGGGCGACCAGAAGACGCTGTACCCGAACATGCCGGAGACGCTGAAGGCCGCCGAGACGCTGGTGCGGGAAGGCTTCGAGGTCATGGTCTACTGCAGTGACGACCCCATCGCCGCCCGCCTGTTCGCGCAGATGGGCTGTGTCGCGGTCATGCCGCTGGGCTCGCTCATCGGCTCGGGGCTGGGTATCGTCAACCCGTACAACCTGCGCATCATCCTCGAGGAGGCGACCGTGCCGGTGCTGGTGGACGCCGGTGTCGGCACCGCCTCCGACGCCGCCGTGGCCATGGAGCTGGGCGTGGCCGGCGTGCTCATGAACACCGCCATCGCCGCCGCCGGCAACCCGGTGCTGATGGCCTCGGCCATGAAGAAGGCGGTCGAGGCCGGGCGCGAGGCCTTCCTCGCCGGGCGCATGCCGCGCAAGCTCTACGCCAGCGCGTCGAGCCCGCTGGAAGGCGTGGCCTTCCGCTGACGGCAACCAACACCGGGAAGGGTCCGCGCATGTCATACGTCGAAGCCTCGGTGCGCAGCAGACAGCTGGTGGCGGCGGCACGCGTCGTGCTCGCACGCGAAGGCGTGGCGAACACTTCCTTGCGCGCGGTCGCCGCCGAAGGCGGGGTATCGCTGGGCACCCTGCAGTATGTCTTTGCATCGAAGGAACGGCTGCTGCAAGCCGTCATCGAAGATGTGGTCGACGAAGTCGCCCAGGTCTTCAGTGTCTCGGTGCCACTCCGGGATGGCCTGGCCCACGCGATCCGCCATGGCCTGACGCATTTCTGGTCGCAGTTCGTGGCGAACCAGGTCCCGCTGCAGATGATGCAGTACGAGCTGACGAAATACGCGCTGCGGACGCCTGGCCAGGAGCATCTGGCGCGCTGGCAGTACGAACGCTACGCCAGTGCCGTGGCCACATGCTGCCAGGCGGCGGCGAGCCATGCCGACGAGATCTGCGCAGTCCCGTTCGCGCGGCTGGCGCGCGTCATGCTGGCCAGCATGGATGGGCTCATCCTGCAGTACCTGTGCGATCCCCGTGACGATGCGCGCGCGCGCGAAGACCTCGACGCCATCATCGACATGCTGACCTCCTACGCGGGGATCCAGCCGGCTGGCGTCGCCGGCACCCAGGCCTGAGCACTGCCCACCGCACCGCCGCCCTCGACCGCCGTGACCTTGCCATGTTGCGTCATCTGCTTTTTTTAAATAAAGTCATACGACTGACTTAATCAAGGAAACCAGACATGACCACACGCGCAACGACAGGACAAGGTTTGGCGAGTGGCCTCCCGACATCCACGACGGTGGCCGTGATCGGCGCCGGACTGGCGGGCCTGGTCGCCGCCCGTGCACTGCACCGCGCCGGCATCGACGTGATCGTCCTTGAGGCCGCCGACCGGATCGGGGGGCGGGTGATGAGCGAGACCTCCGCCCTGGGCTCACGGCTGGATCTCGGCGGACAGTGGATAGGTCACGACCACCATCGGGTCGCGGCCCTGGCCGCCGAACTGGGGGCGACACCGTTCGCCATGCACACCCCGGCGCTGCCGGGCGTGATCGACGGGCCAAGCCGCCTGTCGGCCCTGTCACCGTCGCTGCTCGCGGCGCTGCCCATCCTCGCCACCCTAGACTTGCTCGCCCGCCGCAAGGACACGGAGCGCTGGAACACGACGACGCTCGACTCCTGGCTGCGGAAAATGCCGTGGCGCCGCCCGCGCCGACTCCTGGAGGTGGTAGCCGAGGTGTCGTGGACCGCCGACCTGGACCGTTATTCCGTGCATGCCATGCTCCGCATGATCCGCAGCCAAGGCGGACTGCTGAACATGCTGTCGACGCGTGGTGGCGCCCAGGACGCCCTCCTCACCGAAGGCATGGGCTCGCTCGTGGACGCGCTGGCCACCGAGCTGGGCACGCGCGTGCGCAGCTCGTGCCGGGTGTTATCGATCAGCCGCGACGACCAAGGCGCGACCCTGCGGACAACGACGGGCGAGATACGCGCAGCCCGGGTCATCATCACCGCGCCACCACCGACGGCGGCGCGCATCGCCCACGAGCCCCCGCTGCCGCCCGAACGCGTCGCACTGGAGCAGAACACCTGCATGGGCTCGGTCTACAAGGCGGTCGCGGTCTACGAGCAGCCATTCTGGCGCACGCGCAACGGCGGCGAGTTCATCCTGCTGGATGAGCCCGGCGGTGGCGTGTTCGACACCACCCCGCCCGATGGCCCGGGCCATCTCTGCCTGCTCGTGGGCGGCGCGGCGGCGCGCACGCTGGACACGCTGGAGGCCGGACAGCGACGCGAACGCCTGCTTGGCCGGCTGGTGCCTCACCTCGGACCCGAGGTCCTGGCGCCGGCGAGCTGGCACGAGAAGTCCTGGCATCTCGACGAACACGCCGGAGGCGGTTATATCGCCCTGCCGCTACCCGGCAGCAGCGAGGGGCTGCCGCCCGTGCCGGCCGCACCCGTCGCTTGTCTGCACTGGGCCGGCGCCGAGACAGCGAGCGAACATCCGGGCTACCTCGACGGCGCCATCGAGTCGGGACTGCGGGCGGCGCAGGAGGTCATCGCGGAGCTGTAGCGGCCTCATCTTCGGCCGCTGTCTGCAGCCCCGGCCCCGCCATGGGCGTGACCTGGCGCGGATCCAGCGCCTCGCCGCATTCGCTGCAGACCATCGTCGGCCGCATCAGATGCCCGCAGCGCCGGTGCTGATAGATCACCGGCGCGCCCCGGCCCTCGTCCAGCCACCTGTCGCCCCAGCCGGTCAGCGCCAGCAGCACCGGATAGAGATCGCGCCCCATGTCGGTCAGCCGGTACTCGTGGCGGGCCGGGCGCTCCTGGTAGGCGACCTTGACCAGCACGCCGGCCTCGACCAGCCGCGCCAGGCGGTCGGCAAGCACATGCCGGGTCATGCCCAGCGAAGCGTGGAAATCATCGAAACGGCGGGTGCCCAGGAAGGCGTTGCGGATGACCAGCAACGTCCAGCGGTCACCGATGACCGCCAGCGTGCGCGCGATCGAGCAGTTCAGACCGCCGATGTCCTGCCACTTCATGCCCGCCCCCTCGTCTGCTCCGGGAATCCCGGGTGGAATCATAACGCCTGCGCTTGACTGGTTCCAATTTGGAACTTAATTTCCCTGCAAACAGCAGGGCCAATCCGGAGACCCGCCATGACCCAAGCCCAGGAAAACTGGCAAAAGACCGCCTGCATACTCTGCAGCCTCAACTGCGGCCTGGAAGTGCAGACCGGCGGCGATGGCGGCCGCCAGATCATCAAGATGCGCGGTGACGACGACCACCCCGCCTCGCAGGGCTATGTCTGCGAGAAGTCGCAGCGCATGAACCATTACCAGAACGGCGCTGACCGCCTGACCTCGCCCATGCGCCGGCGCGCCGACGGGTCGTACGAGGCCATCGACTGGGACACGGCCATCCGCGAGATCGCCGGCAGGTTCATGGCCATCAAGGCCGCGCACGGCGGCGAGAGCATTCTGTATTACGGCGGTGGCGGCCAGGGCAACCACCTGGGCGGGGCCTACGGCGACAGCACGCTGAAGGCGCTGGGCGTGAAGTACCGCTCGAACGCGCTGGCGCAGGAGAAGACGGGCGAGTTCTGGGTGCAGGGCAAGATGTTCGGCACCGGCGTGCACGGCGACTTCGAGCACTGCGAGGTGGCCCTGCTGATCGGCAAGAATCCCTGGCAGTCGCACGGCTTCGCGCGCGCTCGCGTGCTGCTCAAGGAAATCGCCCATGATCCGGCGCGCGCGCTGATCGTGATCGACCCGCGCCTGAGCGAGACGGCGGCCATGGCCGACATCCACCTGCGCATCAGGCCCGGCACCGACGCCTGGTGCCTGTCGGCACTGGCCGGCATCCTCGTGCAGGAGGATCTGGTCGCGCATGACTGGCTGGCCCGTCACGCCGGCGGCTACGACGCCATCGCCGACACCCTGCGCGCGGTGCCGGTGGCGCGCTGCGCCGATATCTGCGGTGTGCCGGAGACTCAGCTGCGCGAAGCCGCCCGCCGCATCGCCCGGGCAGGCAGCGTGTCCGCGCTGGAGGACCTGGGCATGCAGATGAACCTGCACTCGACCCTGGGCAGCTATCTGCAAAGGCTGATCTGGGTGCTCACCGGCCACTACGGCCGCCGCGGCACCGGCAACGCCTATGTGCCCTTCCTCTCGCTGGCC
>Ga0222424_100709_pt1 | contig 12908 bp, 10 predicted proteins | sample 2B2ome_FD_182468 | JGI IMG/M metagenome (GOLD analysis project Ga0222424, IMG submission 182468) | Enriched microbial communities from leaf-cutter ant dump, University of Wisconsin, Madison, United States - 2B200A (version 2) | ecosystem: Environmental > Terrestrial > Nest > Insects nest > Nest...
GATGTTGGCGACGCCGACGCCGCCGTCGATCTCCAGGCGGATGTCGCGGCCGCTGGCGGTTATGCGCTCGCGCACGGCACGCAGCTTGGCCAGTGTGGACGGGATGAACTTCTGCCCGCCGAAGCCGGGGTTCACGCTCATCAGCAGGATGACATCGAGCTTGTCCATGACGTGGTCGAGGTAGTGCAGCGGCGTCGCCGGGTTGAACACCAGCCCGCACTGCGCGCCGCCGTCGCGGATCATCTGCAGCGAGCGGTCGATGTGGTCGGACGCCTCGGGGTGGAAGGTGATGATGCTGGCGCCGGCCTCGATGAAGTCGCCGATCAGGCGGTCGACCGGGCGCACCATGAGGTGGGCGTCGATGGGCGCGGTGATGCCGTGCTTGCGCAGCGCCTTGCAGACCATGGGACCTATGGTCAGGTTGGGCACGTAGTGGTTGTCCATGACGTCGAAGTGGACGACATCGGCGCCCGCCGCGAGCACATCCTCGACCTCCTGGCCGAGACGGGCGAAGTCGGCGGAGAGGATGGACGGAGCAATCAGGAAATCGGTATGGGCCATCTCGGCGTATCCATCATCAGGTGGTCGGTTTCAGATCCTGCCGGCCATGATAGCCGCATCCAGCTCGTGCAGTCGCTCCGGCGTGCCGACATCGACCCAGGGACCGGCGGAGTACTCGCCGGTGACCTGGCCATCGGCGATGGCCTCCTTGAGCAGCGGCGCCAGCGGACGCACGCCGCGCGGCAGACCCTCGAACAGGCTGGGACTGTAGACCGCCAGGCCGGCGTAGGTGAGACGCCGACCGACGGCATCCTCGCGGGCGCTCAGGGCGTGGCGCGCGCCCGGCGCCGGCGGCTGCTCCCCGCAGGCCAGCAGGAAGTCGCCGGCCGGGTTGTGCGCGGGATTGTCGACCAGCACCAGGTGTGCCTGCCGGCCCGGCGGCAGCGCCTCGCGCAGCGGCGTGAAGCGCTGCCTGAGCCAGATGTCGCCGTTGACCAGGATGAACGGCGCGTGCCCCAGCAACGACAACGCCTGCACGATGCCGCCGGCGGTCTCCAGCGGCTTGCCGTCCGGCTCGTGCGACCAGTAGATGTTGACGCCATAGCGGCGGCCGTCGCCCAGCTCGGCCTCCAGCTTGTGGCCCAGCCAGGCGGTGTTGATGACGATCTCGGTGATGCTGGCCGCGCGCAGCGCCTCCAGGTGCCAGACGATCAGCGGCTTGCCGCCGACCTGGAGCAGGGGCTTGGGCGTGTGCTCGGTGAGCGGGCGCATGCGGTTGCCGAGGCCGGCGGCGAGGATCATGGCCTTCACGACAGATCCCCCAGCAGCGCCTGCCCGGCCGGATACCTGGCCAGATAGGCTGGCAGCAGAGAGGTCATGAACTGGTGCAGCGGCTGCAGCTCCTCGTAGGCCGCGATCTCGTCGAGCAGATAGCGGAAGACCAGCGGAATGTCCGCCAGATAGCCGTGCTTGCCATCGCGCAGGCTGAGACGCGCGAAGATGCCGATGATCTTGAGGTGGCGCTGCGCCGCCATCCAGTCAAACCAGGCCTGGAACTGCTCCGGCGTCACGGCAGCGTCGAGCCGGCCCGCGGCGAGCAGTTCATCGCGGAACTGCTGCACCCAGCGCCGCACATCGGCCTCGGGCCAGGACACATAGGCGTCGCGCAGCAGGGAGGCCAGGTCATAGGTGACAGGGCCAGTGACGGCGTCCTGGAAGTCGATGATGCCCAGCTCGCCCTCAGGCGTCAGCATGAGGTTGCGCGAATGGTAGTCGCGGTGCACGAACACGGTCGGCTGCGCCAGCGCGCGGTCGGCGATCAGGGCGAACTGCTGCTCGAGCATGGCCGCCTGCTCGTCCGCCAGCGTCAGGCCGAGGTACTGCGGGATGAACCAGCCGGTGAGCAGGCGCATTTCGGTGAGCAGGCGCTCGCGGTCGTAGCGCGGCAGGAAATAGCCGTCGGGCGCGGGCGTGCCCTGCAGCTGCACCAGCGCCGTCATGGCCGCGCCATAGAGCGTGTTGGCGGATGCCTCGTCCAGCTGCGGGCGCAGCAGGGTGTCGCCGAGATCGGTGAGCAGCATGAAGCCTTCTTGCGAGGACCAGGCCAGCACCTCGGGGACGCACAGGCCCTGACGGTGCAGGACATCGGCGATGGCGACGAAGGGGCGGCAATCCTCCTGCTCGGGCGGCGCATCGACGGCGATGAGGCTGCCCCGGGCCAGCGGCTGCCGGAAATAGCGCCGGAAACTGGCATCGCCGGACACCATCTGCAGCCGTCCGTCCGGCTGCGGCCAGGCCTGCTGCCTGGACAACCACTTCTCAACCCACTGCCCGAGCCGCTCGGCCCGGGGATCTGCTGCCGTCATGGGATTTTCCTAGCTGAAACATGGCGAAAGATTCTATTATCCGGCAAATCCCGTTTTTGACCCAATGATTCCTGAGCCATGACCGAAGCCCGTCGTGACGATCGCTCCACTGTCAGACCATGGCCTCTGACACCACTGGCTGCCGCGCTGCTGGCCCTGGTCGGCGCCGATGCGCAGGCGGCGGCGAAGCCGGAGCCTTACGGCACCGAATCCAGCACCGAGCTGCCCGTCTACGCCGCCGGCGAAAGCTTTTATGATCCGCAGGCCGTCCCGCCGCCCCAGGCCAGGCCTGTCGAACGCACACCGGCACCTGTGGCCGTGGCGCCCGCACGACCGGAACCCGCCATTGCCCCGGTCGTGGCACCTCCGCCCGTTGTCCCGGCAACGCAGCCCGCCGAGGCCGGGCCCGTAGCCGCCACGGCCGTCATGCCCCAGCCCGCCAGCGCCGAGGCGCCACGCACGCAGTCCGCCAGTGCTGACGGCGGTGGCGAGCCCCGGCTCGATAACGCGTCCGCCAAGGCGCTGCCCAGCATGGACACCGCCGGCAACCGCCTGGGCTGGATGAACGCCGATGAAATCGCGCGCCTGCCCGCCGCCGACAGGCCGCCCGTCGACGCCACCTGCGCCGGCGCCTGGGTCACGCCGATCAGCCCCGGCACACCGGTTGGCGACTTCAACACCAGCGACATCTCGGCCTTCGCCGACAGCCTTTCCTACCGCGACAACGGCGAGGCCGTGCTCGATGGCCAGGTCAGGCTCAAGCAGGCCGGCCGCATGCTCGAGGCGGACAGCGGCTATATCACGCAGAACCGGGAATACGGCCGCTTCGACGGCAATATCCGTCTGGCGGAACCCGGCCTGCTGCTGACCGGCGACCAGGCCGTGATCAACATCAACACCAGCGCCGGCCAGCTGCTCAGCAGCGAGTTCGTCTCGGCCCAGGAGCACGCGCACGGCCGCGCAGAACGCATACGCCGCTTCAGCGACGGCGTCATGATCATCGACCGGGGCGTCTACACCACCTGCGCGCCCGGCAGCCGCAGCTGGTCGTTCGAGGCCCGCGACATCATCCTCGACCCCAACACCGGGGCGGGCAAGGTGCATGACGCCAAGCTGCGGATCGGCGACGTGCCGGTGCTGTACCTGCCGTATTTCCGCTTCCCCATTGATGATCGCCGCCAGACCGGCCTGCTGGTGCCACGCTTCGGCAACACCAGCGACGGCGGCTTCGATTTCTCGATGCCGGTCTACCTGAACCTGGCACCGCAATACGACATGACACTGACGCCACGCCTGCTCGGCAGCCGCGGCGCCATGCTGGAAAGCCAGTTCCGCTACCTGACCGGCAGCTTCGGCTCGGGCATCGTCGAGGCGGCCGTCCTGCCCCAGGACCAGCAGACGGATACCGACCGCAAACGCGCCAGCCTCAACCACGAAGCGCAGTGGAACAACGGCTGGAGCGCCCGCACCTCGCTCAACTATGTGTCGGACAACGCCTACTTCACCGACCTGGGCACGGATCTGTCCATGGCCAACCAGACCCACCAGGAGCGTGTCGGTGAAGTCCGCTACGACGCCGACTTCTGGCATCTGCTGGGTCGCGTGCAGGGTTTCCAGACCATAGACCCCAGCCTCAACGACACGGATCGCCCGTACTCCCGCCTGCCCCAGCTGCTGGTGACGACGGAGCGCCCCCGCCTGCCCGGCTGGCAGCCCGGCCTGCGCGCGGAAGTCGCCAACTTCCAGCGCGAGGTCCAGGACCCCCTGCTGGAGATCAACGGCACACGCCTGCGCCTCGACCCGGAAATGCGCTACGAATTCGCCCAGCCCTGGGGCTATGTGCGCCCGGGCGCCCGGATGACCTATCTGCAGTACAACCTGGAGGGCAATGGGGTCGCCGGCCAGACCAGCCCCTCGGTGGCCAGCCCCACACTGACCCTGGATACCGGCCTGTATTTCGAGCGCCTGTCCGACAGCGGCAGCATGCAGACCCTGGAGCCCAGGCTGTACTACCTGTTCTCGCCATACCGGGATCAGACCGGCCTGCCCAACTTCGACACCGCCAACACCACCTTCAGCTACGACCAGCTGTTCCGCGACTCGCGCTTCTCCGGCGCGGACCGTGTCGACGACGCCAACCAGGTTTCCGTCGGCCTCACCTCGCGCTGGTTCAACAATGAAGGCTTCGAGCGCCTGCAGGCCTCGCTGGGCCAGATCGTCTACTTCCGCGACCGCGATGTGCGCCTGCCGCTGACCACCTGTACCACCGGCGTCGGCGCGACCTGCACCATCACGCAGCCGCCTGTCGCCACTACGGCCACCTCCAGCTTCGCCGGCAACGTCACATTGCGCGCCAGCGACGAAGTCACCATGTTCGCCGACTTCCTCATGGACCCCGAGGGCGGCAAGCTGTCGCAGTACAGCGCCGCGCTGAGCGTGCTGCCGCAGAGCAGCGACCGCCTCTACAACGTCGGCTACCGCTTCCGGCGCGACGACCCGACCATAGGCCAGAAGTCGGTCAGCCAGACCCAGCTCTCGTTCGTTCAACCCCTGGGCATCAACTGGCGCCTGCTCGGCTTGTGGAACTACGACATCAAGGCGCGCGAGTCCCAGGAGGCCCTGTTCGGCGTCTCCTACGAGTCGTGCTGCTGGCAGGTCCGCCTGTTCAAGCGCAAGTTCCTGGCCGATGCCGCCAGCATCAGCAACTCGGCGGACCGGGAGCGTGATGCCATCTACGTCGAATTCGTCCTGAAGGGACTGGCCGGCATCGACAGTGGTGTCGACTCGCTGTTCGAGAAGAACGTCTTCGGATATACCCAATTGCACAAAGAGGAAAGCTTCTGATGTGGCGTCACCTGCCTGCCCTGCTGCTCACGTCATCGGTGCTGGCGACAGCCCTGCCCGCCGCAGCCGCTCCCGCGCCCCTTGACCAGATCGCCGTCATCGTCAATGACGGCGTGATCCTGAATTCCGACATCAACAACCGCATGAGCGACCTGCGCTATCAGCTCACCCAGCGCAAGACGCCCGTGCCGCCCGACGCCCAGCTGCGCAGCCAGGCACGCGAACAGCTCATCCTCGAGGCGCTGCAGCTGCAGCTGGCCGAGCGCAACGGCATCCGCCCGGACGACGCGGCCGTCAACGCGGCGCTGACCGGCATGGCGCGCGACAACGGCATGACCCTGGACGCCTTCCGCGCCAAGCTCGACAGCACGCCGGGCACCAGCTTCGCCAGCGTGCGCGACGCGGTCCAGCGCGAGCAGACCATCGAGCGCCTGCGCCAGCGCCGCATGGCCGAGCGCATCCGCATCACCGACTCGGATATCGCCCAGTTCATGGCCACGCCGGCCGGCGACGAACTCAACCGCCAGCTCGACGCCCAGCTCAAGCCCAGTGCCACGCCCGAGCCGCCGGCCGCGCCCAAGCCTGCCGTGCAGCAGTTCCTGGTGACGCAGATCACCATTCCCATGGAAGAGGACATTTCGGCCAAGCAGGCCGCCCGCCTGACCGATCTCGCCCAGCAGCTGCTCGCCGCCCAGCGCAGCGGCCTGTCGCCGGAAGAAGCCATCGACAGCCTGAAGGGCAAGGCGTCCGAAGCCGCCATCGAAGACCTGGGCTGGCGCGCCGAGGACCAGCTGCCCAGCCTGATGGTGGAGCCGCTGAAGAAGCAGCTGGCCGGGGAAAAGCCCGAGCTGATCCGCTCGCCGCGCGGCTGGCACCTGCTCTGGCTGCTCGACCGCCGCGAGACGAAGTCCCCGGACGCCTCGCTGCCCCCGCCCCCGCCGGCGCCGACCACCATCGTCACCCAGCGCCAGGTGCGGCACATCCTCATGCGCCCGAACGACCTGCAGTCCAGCGATGACATCAAGCAGGCGATGGATGCCATCTACGCCCAGCTCAAGGCGGGCGCCGATTTCGGCGAGATCGCCCGCCTCAAGTCGCAGGACCCGGGCTCCGCCGTCAAGGGCGGCGAGCTGGGCTGGGTCTCGCCGGGCGAGATGGTGCCGGAGTTCGACCGCACGATCGGCAAGACCGCGATCGGCGAAATCAGCGAGCCCTTCCAGAGCAGCTACGGCTGGCACATCCTGCAGGTCGAGGGCGAACGCAAGCAGGACATGCGCGACTCCGTGCTCAAGGACCGCGCCCGCCAGATCCTCTACGCCCGCGCCTATGACGAGGAACTGGGCGCCTGGCTGCGCGAACTGCGCGCCGACGCCTACGTGGACTACCGCGGCCCGCGCTGAACGCGACCGCGAGGGGCCGGCCGACCCGCCGGCCCCGCCATCTTCCGCCGGCTAGTCACCCAGCCGGTAGCCCACGCCGGGCTCGGTGATCAGATAGCGCGGCTCGGCCGGATCAGGCTCCAGCTTCTGCCGCAGCTGCCGCAGATAGATGCGCAGATAGTGCGTGTCGTCACTGTGATGCCTGCCCCAGATCGCCTGCAGCAGCTGCGTGTGCGTGACCACGCGCCCGCCCGCCTGCGCCAGGATGGCCAGCACCTGGTACTCCTTGGGCGTGAGCCTGACCGGCTCGCCCGCGAGCGTGACCTGACGCTGCTCCAGATCGACCTCCAGCCCGCCGAAGACATGCCGCTGCATGACCGGCGCCGCTTCCTGGCGGCGGCGCTGGGCCACGCGCAGGCGCGCCAGCAGCTCGGCGACACTGAACGGCTTGGTGAGATAGTCCTCCGCGCCGGCGTCCAGGGCGGCGATCTTCTCGCTCTCCTGCGAGCGCGCGGAAACGATGATGACCTGGGCCTGGCAGCGCGCCTTCAGCAGCGGCAGCAGGCTGAGCCCGTCACGGTCGGGCAGGCCGAGGTCGAGCAGGATGAGCGCGGGGTCGTCCACCGCGACCCGCGCCAGCGCCTCGTCACCGCGCATGGCCGTGGTCACCTCGTAGCCCTGGGCGCTGAGCGCGGTGACCAGCATGCGTGACAGGCTGGGCTCATCCTCGATCACCAGGACATCGACAGTCATGACTCCAGCACCTCGGGCAATCCTTCCTGCGGCTCGGCGGAGCGCGGCAGGCTGAGTGTAAAGCAGGCGCCGCGCGGCTGCCTGTGCTCGGCGCGGATATGGCCGCCATGAGCCTCCATGATGGAGCGGCAGATCGCCAGGCCCAGCCCGGCGCCGACCGCGGGGCCGGCGCTGTCGCCCCGGTAGAACTTGCGGAACAGCAGGTCGGGATCATCGCGGAAGCCAGGACCGTCATCGGCGATGCTGAGCTCCACGGCGTCATCCAGCACGCGCGCGCTGATCTCCACGGTCGTGCTGTCCGGCGTGTACTTGCCGGCGTTCTCCAGCAGGTTGGCCAGCACGCGCTCGATCAGGCGCGGATCGAAACGCAGCAGCGGCAGCTCCGGCGGCAGGCTGGCCTGCAGGCTGCGTGGCGCCAGCTGGCGACGCCAGGTCGGCAGCACCACGCCGAGTATCTCGTCGAGCGCCTCCCAGTCCTGCTGCAGCTGCACCGGGCCGCTCTCCAGACGCGCCATCTCCAGCAGGTTCTCGACCAGCACCTGCATGCGCCGCGACTCGTCGTAGATCAGCCGGGCCAGCTCTCGCCGCCCCTCCGGGCGCAGCGTCAGCTCATCGGAGAGCAGCGAGGACGAGGCGCCGACCAGACCGGCCAGCGGCGTGCGCAGGTCATGCGAGAGCGCGCTCAGCACCGAGTTGCGCAGACGCTCGGTCTCCAGCTCGCGGGTGTAGCGGTGGAGGCGGTCCAGTTCGCGCGCGCGCTCGGCCGACTCCATGGCCTTGTCGCGCCAGCGCGTGGTGAGCTGGCTGATGAACAGGCTGAGCGCCATGGTCAGCACCGCCGTGATCAGGTACTGCCCGGACTCGGCGGCATCCAGGAAGGTCCAGGGCACGTAGAGCACGCCGTAGGCCAGGCTGGCCAGCACCGAAGCCAGCACCGACGGTCCCTGCCCGGCCACGAAGGCGACGCAGACCACCGCCAGCACGAACAGCAGCACGAGGTTGGGCAGCGAGACGTAAGGCTGCAGCAGCCAGGCCAGCAGCATGGCCAGCGACATGAGGCTCACGGCCAGCAGATAGGGACGCCACACAGGCCAGCTGAAACGGATGACAGCGCTCCCGACATCCTCTCGATGCCTGCAGGCCGGAATATCCCGGCGGGGTGGACACAGTTTTTACGGGATTTTTACTTGGCCTGCACCAGGCCCGACACGACAATGCCAAGTGTACCCGGAAGCGTCAACCTGACCCCGGGAACCTGCGCGAGGCCTTTGCGGCGGCCTCGCGGACAGCGCGTCCGACGTCGGCGTCCACTCCCCTCTCAGGTTGGCTGCTATGGCACAATGGAGTGGATGACCGACGCCCAGGATGTGATCCTTTCCATGACTCCCCGTATCGCCCTGACACCGGGCGAGCCCGCCGGCATCGGTCCCGACCTGCTGGTGAGCATCGCGCAATCCGACTGGCCGGCCGAGCTGGTCGCTGTCACCGATCCTGCCCTGCTCGACCGCGCCGCGCAACGTCTCGGCCTGCCGCTGACCTGCCTGCCCCATGATCCGGCGCGTCCGCCGGCGCCGCACCAGCCCGGCACCCTGCGCGTGGCCGCCGTGCCGCTGGCCGTCGGGGAGCGACCGGGACATCTCGATGTGCGCAACGCCCCCGCCGTGCTCGCCACGCTCGCCCGAGCCTGCGACGGCTGCCTGTCCGGCGAATTCGCCGCCATGGTCACGGCGCCGGTGCAGAAATCCGTCATCAACGACGCCGGCGTGCCTTTCAGCGGACATACCGAATACCTGCAGGAGCGCTGCGGCGTGCCGCGCGTGGTCATGCTGCTGGCCTGCCCCGGCCTGCGCGTGGCGCTGGCGACCACGCACCTGCCGCTGCGCGAGGTGCCGGATGCCATCACGCCGGAGCGCCTGACCCAGGTGCTGCGCATCCTCAACGCCGACCTGCGCGCCAAGTTCGGCATCGCCCGGCCGCGCATCCTGGTCACCGGCCTCAACCCGCACGCCGGCGAGGACGGCCACCTCGGCCGCGAGGAGATCGAGGTCATCACGCCCACGCTGGACACCCTGCGCGCCGAAGGCCTGAATCTGGCCGGACCGCTGCCGGCGGATACCCTGTTCACGCCCCGACTGCTCAAGGATGCCGATGCCGTGCTCGCCATGTACCACGACCAGGGCCTGCCCGTGCTCAAGCACGCCGGCTTCGGCAACGCCGTCAACATCACGCTCGGCCTGCCCGTCATCCGCACCTCGGTCGACCATGGCACCGCGCTCGCGCTGGCCGGCAGCGGACAGGCCGAGGACGGCAGCCTGCGCGCGGCCATCGCCGAGGCGCTGCACATGATCCACGCCCGTCAGGCCCCAGGAGCCGCCGCATGAGCCGTCCCTCTTCCCGCCCGGCCAGCCGCGTCGTCGACGGCCACACCGCGCGCAAGCGTTTCGGCCAGAACTTCCTCAGCGACGACCGCGTGATCCGCCAGATCGTCGCCAGCTTCCAGCCCGCGCCCGGCCAGAACGTGGTCGAGATCGGCCCAGGCCTGGGCGCGCTGACCAAGGAGCTGCTGCCCGCGCTGGGCCGGCTGCAGGTGGTCGAGCTCGACCGCGACCTCGCCGCCCGCCTGCCGCGGACCCTGGCCGGCATGGGCGAGCTGCTCATCCACGAGGGCGATGCCCTGCAGTTCGACTTCGCGCCGCTGGCCACGCCGGGCGCGGCCGACCTGCGCGTGATCGGCAACCTGCCCTACAACATCTCGACGCCACTGATCTTCCATCTGCTCGGGCACAGCGGCGTCATCCGCGACATGCACTTCATGCTGCAGAAGGAGGTGGTGGACCGCCTGTGCGCGGAGCCCGGCAGCAATGACTACGGCCGCCTGACCATCATGACGCAGTACCGATGCCAGCCGGAGTGGCTGTTCGACGTACCGCCGGAAGCGTTCAGCCCGCCGCCCAAGGTGACTTCGGCCATCGTGCGCCTGACCCCGCACGCGACGCTGCCGCACCCCTGCCGCGACGAACGGCTGCTCGGCGAGATCGTCACCGCCGCCTTCACCATGCGCCGCAAGACCCTGCGCAACGCGCTGCGGCGCTACCCTGAGCAGGCGCTGTCCGTCGCCGGCGTCGACCTCGGCAGTCGCCCGGAAACCCTGTCCGTGGCAGACTACGTGAACATCACCAATGCCGTCGTGGACCTGTCATGAGCCAGAGCGTGCACGCCGTGGATGAGCACGGCATCAGCGTGCGGGTGCGCAGCGAATACCTGCCGGAGCCGTCGAGCCCGGCCGAGAAGCGCTATGTCTTCGCCTACCACATCCGCATCAGCAACGAGGGGCGGCGCACCGCGCGGCTGCTGACCCGGCACTGGATCATCACCGACGCCGAGGCGCGCGTGCAGGAAGTGCGCGGTGACGGCGTCATCGGCGAGCAGCCCACACTGGCGCCGGGCGAGTTCTTCGAATACACCAGCGGCACCGTGCTGGAGACGCCGGTGGGCAGCATGCACGGCTCCTACGGCATGATCGACGAGGTCGGCGAGCGCTTCGAGGCGCCCATCCCCGCCTTCACCCTGGCCATGCCGCGCGTGCTGAACTGACGGCGCGGCGCTGATGGCCAACTACGCGATAGGCGATGTCCAGGGCTGCCGCGCCGCGCTGGAGGATCTGCTCGAACGCATCCGCTTCGATCCCGCCGGCGACCGCCTCTGGTTCGCCGGCGACCTGGTCGCGCGCGGCCCGGACTCGCTGGGCACCCTGCGCCTCATCCGCGGCCTCGGCGACAGCGCCGACAGCGTGCTCGGCAATCACGACCTGCACCTGATCGCGGCCTGGCAGGGCCTGGCCGTGATCAAGCCCAAGGATGGCACCGCGCCCATCCTGGCCGCGCCCGACCGTGACGCGCTCATGGACTGGCTGCGCCGCCGCCCCCTGCTGCTCGACCTGCCCGGCGACCATGTGCTCAGCCACGCCGGCATACCGCCCGCCTGGGACCTCGCCACCGCCCGTGCCTGCGCACGCGAGGTCGAGCAGGCCCTGCGCGGCCCGGCCCTGCGCGACTTCCTGGCCGCCATGTACGGCAACGAACCGGCGGGCTGGTCGCCGGCGCTGACCGGCGCCACCCGGCTGCGCGTGATCACCAACATCCTCACGCGCATGCGCCTGCTCGACGACAGCGGCGCGCTCGACTTCGCCCACAAGGAAGAACTGGACACCGCGCCACCCGGCCTGCACGCTTGGTTCGCCCTGCCCAACCCCGGCCTCGGCGGCAGTCGCGTGATCTTCGGCCACTGGGCCGCGCTGCAGGGCTGGACCGGCAGCCCGCGCCACATCGCGGTCGACACCGGCTGCGTCTGGGGCGGCACGCTCTGCGCCTACCGGCTTGAGGACGGCCAGCGCTTCCACAGCCGGCCGGGGCTGAAATGAGCAGCGCGCCGAGGATATTCCGTGTCGGCGGCGCCGTACGCGACCGCCTGCTCGGCCTGCCCTTCCACGAGATCGACTGGGTCGTGGTCGGCGCCACGCCGCAGTGGCTGCTGGACCAGGGCTATCGTCAGGTCGGCAAGGACTTCCCGGTCTTCCTGCACCCCGAGACACAGGAGGAATATGCGCTGGCCCGCACCGAGCGCAAGCAGGGCAATGGCTACCACGGCTTCATCTGCGACTTCGCGCCCGGGGTCACGCTAGAGGAAGACCTGCGCCGCCGCGACCTGACCATCAACGCCATGGCGGAAACGGCCGATGGCGAGGTGATAGACCCCTGCGGCGGCCGCGCCGATCTCGACGCCCGCGTGCTGCGCCATGTCTCGCCGGCCTTCGTCGAAGACCCGCTGCGCGTGCTGCGCGTGGCCCGCTTTGCCGCGCGCTACCGGCACCTCGGTTTCCGCATCGCCCCGGAGACGCTGGCGCTCATGCGCGAGCTCAGCGCCAGCGGCGAGCTGCAGGCACTAACGCCGGAGCGAGTCTGGCAGGAGACCGAACGCGCGCTCGCCGCCCCGGACCCGGCCGAATACTTCCGTGTGCTGCGCGAATGCGGCGCGCTCACCGTGCTCTTTCCGGAAGTGGATGACCTCTTCGGCGTGCCCCAGCGCGCGGACTACCACCCGGAGATCGACACCGGCATACATACCCTGCTCAGCCTGGAGCAGGCCGTGCGCATCACGTCCGAGGCGAGGGTGCGCTTCGCCGTGCTCGTGCACGACCTCGGCAAGGCGCTGACACCAGCCGACGTGCTGCCCCGCCACACCGGTCACGAGGCCCGCGGCCTACCGCTGATCCGCACGCTCGGCGAACGCCTGCGCGTGCCCCGGGCCTGGCTGGAGCTGGCGCTGCTGGTCGGCGAATTCCATCTCGACTGCCACCGCGCCGACGAGCTGCGCCCCGACACCCTGCTCAAGCGCCTGGAAAAGCTGGACGCCTGGCGCCGGCCCGAACGCTTCCGCGAGTTCCTGCAGGCCTGCGAGGCCGACGCGCGCGGACGTACCGGGCTGGAGGACCGCCCCTACTGGCAGGCCGGCTACTGGCTGGGCGCCTTCGAGGCAAGCCAGGCCGACACCCGCGCACTCGCCGCGC
>Ga0222424_100710_pt1 | contig 12892 bp, 9 predicted proteins | sample 2B2ome_FD_182468 | JGI IMG/M metagenome (GOLD analysis project Ga0222424, IMG submission 182468) | Enriched microbial communities from leaf-cutter ant dump, University of Wisconsin, Madison, United States - 2B200A (version 2) | ecosystem: Environmental > Terrestrial > Nest > Insects nest > Nest...
ATCATCGTTTGTACCACATTAAAGCCGTTTAGTGATTTTGCCCATACACCTGTTACTATTGCCGCCCTGATCGCACTCTTTGTGTGTCTGATCCCCACCACCATCGGCGGTCTGCTTTCTGCTATCGGTATCGCGGGTATGGATCGTGCATTAAGAGCCAACGTGATCACCAAAAGTGGAAAAGCGGTCGAAACAGCCGGGGATATTGACGTGTTGTTACTGGACAAAACAGGAACCATTACCATCGGCAACCGGAAGGCCACCCATTTCTGGCCCGCCAACGGCATCAGCGAACAGAATTTCATGGAAGCCGCTATACTTGGCTCACTGGCCGATGAAACCCCTGAGGGCAAGTCGATCGTAGAGCTGGCCTCGGGCATGTTTGCGGATAAAAACTTTATAACGCATACACAACAACAGTTCTTTGCAGAGCATAGCAGCTATAGACCAATCCCATTTACCGCAGAAACCCGGTGCTCCGGGGTGAACTACAACGGCATTCATATCCGTAAAGGAGCCATGGATGCCATTACAAAGCTGGTACAAAAAACCGGCAATATTGTTCCCGCGGAAACCCTCATCAAAACCAGGGCCATCGCCGGCAATGGCGGCACACCGCTGGTAGTGGCAAAAAATGATACGGTATTGGGAGTGATCGAATTGCAGGACATCATTAAACCCGGTATCCGGGAGCGGTTTGAGCGGCTGCGCCGGATGGGAATTAAAACCGTCATGGTCACAGGAGATAACCCGCTTACTGCAAAATTCATCGCCGACAAAGCGGGTGTGGACGATTTCATTGCCGAGGCCAGACCCGAAGACAAAATGAACTATATCCGTAAAGAACAGACCGAAGGACGCCTGGTAGCCATGATGGGCGACGGTACCAATGATGCCCCAGCCCTGGCGCAGGCCGATGTGGGTGTGGCCATGAACAGCGGTACCCAGGCAGCTAAGGAAGCCGGCAATATGGTAGACCTGGACAATGATCCCACCAAACTGATTGAGGTTGTGGAGATCGGAAAACAACTATTGATGACCCGTGGCACCCTTACCACTTTTAGTATTGCCAATGATGTGGCCAAATATTTCGCCATCATCCCGGCCTTATTTATTGCAGCCATCCCCTCGCTGCAGGGATTGAATATCATGCGGCTGCACAGCCCGGAAAGCGCCATTCTTTCAGCCGTCATCTTCAATGCGCTTATTATTCCGTTACTGATACCACTGGCATTGAAAGGTGTTGCCTACAAACCCATCGGAGCCAGCGCGCTGCTCAGGAGGAACCTGTTTATCTATGGACTGGGCGGTATCATTGCACCGTTTATCGGTATCAAACTGATCGACCTGATGGTCGGGTTACTCTTCTAAATAATAGGTCGCAACATCTCATTACCCATATCTCACCCCAAAAATAAGACAATGAAACAACATGTATTTCCTGCTATACGGCTGACCCTCTTACTGATCCTGCTTTGTGTGGTCATTTATCCGCTCCTCCTCTCCGGTTTTGCCAGCCTTACACCCGGAAAAGGAAAGGGAGAACAGATCACCAGTGGCAATGGCAACACCTATTACGCCAATATCGGGCAGCGCTTCGACAGCATCATCTACTTCAACTCCCGCCCATCAGCGGTGGGCTACAATGCAGCAGGGAGCGGTGGCAGCAATAAAGGACCCAATAACCCGGACTACCTGAAAGAAGTACAGGAACGGGTACAGAACTTCAAACAAAAGAACCCCGGTGCCATCATCCCTGCCGATATGGTAACTGCGAGCGGCAGCGGGTTGGACCCCGACATATCTGTTACCGCGGCCAATGCACAAGTACCGCGTATCGCAGCCATCCGGAAACTGCCGCGACAAACTGTTCAGAAGCTGGTGAACGAACATATCAGCAGGCCGCTACTGGGACCTCAGAAAATAAACGTACTAAAGTTAAATATCGACCTGGATAAATTGGCCCATTGAACCTTAACAATCCCATAACCACGCCGCTCTCCTTTTTGCCGGGAGCTGCGCGGAGATCAGCAAAACCGTTCACTCCAATTTTTCATTCAAAACGTATTATCCCGAAAACAAAACGTATGAACAGCAGAACAATCCGAAACAGCATCGTCTGGCTGGCACTGGCAGCCCCATTCATATCCCCGGAAAAGGCCGGTGCTCAAACAGAAAAGCCGGTGCCGCCCTTAAAAATCAGCGGCTACGGCGAGGTGTTTTACAGTTATGATCTGGGGCGGCCGGCAAACCATATCAGACACCCCTTCCTGTATAATTACAACAGGCATAATACGGCGGGCATTAATCTTGCCCTGATTAAAGCCAGCTACACAACCGAACGTATAAGAAGCAACATCGCCTTAATGACCGGTACTTACAGCAATGATAATATGGCCGCCGAAAAAGGTGTACTAAAGAACGTATACGAGGCCAATGCCGGTTTTAAGCTCTCAAAGACCCGCAATCTCTGGATCGACGCAGGCATCCTGCCCTCCCATATCGGTTGGGAAAGTGCTATCGGAAAGGACTGTCCGACATTGACCCGCAGCATTGCTGCAGAAAATTCACCTTATTTTGAATCCGGCGCCCGTTTATCCTACACGTCTGATAATGGCAAATGGTATATCAGCGGCTTGCTGATAAATGGCTGGCAGCGCATAGAACGGGCAAACGGGAACAATACCCTGGCATTTGGCCACCAGCTTACATTTAAACCCACGGATAAGATAACCCTGAACAGCAGTTCCTTTATCGGCAACGACAAGCCCGACAGCACCCGGAGGATGCGCTATTTTCATGACCTGTATGGCCAGTTCCTGTTATCTCCTCATCTTTTGCTGACGCTGGGGTTCGATGTGGGCGCAGAGCAGCAAACAAAGAAAAGCAGCGCCTGTAATACCTGGTATACTCCCGTATTGATCGCCGCCTGGTTCAACAGCAAATGGAATATCGGGTTGCGGGGCGAATATTTTGATGACCGCAGCGGGGTAATCGTTGCCACCGGTACGGCACATGGCTTTAAAACACTCGGTTATTCCCTCAATATCGACCGGAAGGTCACCGATCAGTTTGTATGGCGGATCGAAGGCAGGGGATTCAACAGCCGTGACCGGATCTTTTTAAACGGGGATCGCCCATCCGGCAATAACTTTGCCATCACAAGCTCCCTGGCGTTTTCCTTTTAAACAATCATCACATGGACGCAGCAGTTGACTTTTTAAATCTGATCCAAAAGAACAAACGGGGCCGGTTCAAGATCTATATCGGCATGAGCGCCGGTGTGGGTAAAACCTACCGCATGTTACAGGAAGCTCATATCTTGTTGCGGAATGGCATTGATGTGCGCATTGGTTATATCGAAACCCATCACCGGGAGGAAACCCACGCCCTGCTGGAAGGCCTTCCCGCCATTCCGCGGCGAAAACTTTTCTATAAGGGAAAGGAACTTGAGGAAATGGACACGGATAGCATCATCAACCTGCGGCCGGAAGTGGTGCTGGTAGACGAGCTGGCCCATACCAATATAGAAGGCAGCCGCAATCATAAGCGCTGGCAGGATGTACGGGAGATCCTCGATGCCGGTATCAATGTGATCTCGGCCGTGAACATTCAGCACATCGAAAGCCTGCATGAAGATATCCTGGCCATTACTGGTGTGAATGTTTCCGAACGCATACCGGACAGCATCATTAAAGAGGCGGACGAGGTTGTGAACATCGACCTGCCCTCCGATGAGCTCATCACCCGTTTAAAGGAAGGAAAGATCTACAAAAATGACAAGATACAATCGGCACTCAATAACTTTTTTAAACATGACCATATCCTGCAACTCCGGGAGCTGGCATTAAAAGAAGTAGCATCCGCCGTAGAACGCAAGGTGGAAACGGAGGTTGTAAAACTCCCGTTGCATCAGGAACGCTTCATGGCCTGCATCAGCAGTAATGAAAAAACATCAAAGACCGTTATACGGAAAACGGCCCGCCTGGCCAACTATTATCACAGCAAATGGTATGTGCTCTATATAGAAACCCCGTCTGAAAGCGCGGATAAGATCCGGCTGAACAAGCAGCGTTACCTGATCAACAACTTTCAGCTGGCAACAGAGCTGGGTGCAGAGATCATAAAGATAAAGGCCGACCGGATCGCGGCCGCAATCGTCCAACAGGCCGACGAGCGAAAGATTACTACCATTTGTATCGGAAAACCACATTTGAGTTTAATGCAGGTGATCGCAGCCACGAATATCTTCAGCAATCTTTTAAAAAAACTGAGCGATAGTCAGATCGACCTGGTGATCCTGAGTTAGCACCTGCTTAAATCGTATTGATGGCATTTCTTATGCAGCTATTTTGAAGCGAAACAAGGCGTCCCGAAAAAGCCATAAGAAAATCGTTGGACGAATTTCAAACAGGCTCTTAATGTTGTTTTATTTTTGCGGATGCACAAAAGTTAAAAAATGCGGATTCAAACAAAATTAGTCCTGGGACTGGGTGCGCTCTTTGCGTTGGTAGCCTTTCTGGCCATCCTCTCCGGCATTTACATCAACCGGCTTTCGGCGGATACCAAGAACATCCTGGTTGCCAACTATAATTCGGTATCTTATTCCCGCGAAATGTTGCTGGCACTGGATGAAGGGATCCAACAGCCAAAAATCCGGCAAAAATTCGAAGCCCAGTTAAAACGCCAGCGGGAAAACATTACCGAACCCAATGAGCTGGAAGCTACGGAGCGGGTAAACGCCGATTTTGAACGCCTTAAAAATGCCCCTGCAGATACCCTGATGATCCGCCAGATCCGGAAAGATCTTGCAGATATCATGCTGCTGAACATGCAGGCGATCCAGCGAAAAAGCACCATTGCCGGAAAGACCGCCGACAAAGCCATCGTATGGATCGCGGTAAGCGGCACCCTTTGTTTTATAATCGCCTTTACCCTGCTCCTGAACCTGCCTGCGGCGATCTCCAATCCCATTAAAACGCTCACCTCCAGTATCCGCAGCATTACTTCCAAAAATTATTCCCAACGCATCTATTACAACAAGCCCGATGAGTTTGGCGATATGGCCCGCGCCTTTAACACGATGGCCCAAAAGCTGGAAGAATACAACAACAGCAACCTGGCGCGCCTGATGAGTGAAAAACAACGGATCGAAACCCTGATCAACAATATACACGAACCGGTGATCGGCCTGGATGAAACCAAGAAGATCATTTTCATCAATGAAGAGGCCGCCCGGATCACGAATACAATTGCTGCAGATGTACTTGGCAAACCCGTTCAGGACCTGGCAGTGAGCAATGACCTGGTCCGGATGCTGATCCGTGATTTTTTTGAGCCCGTGACCGCACACGAACCCCTGAAAATATATGCAGACAACAGGGAAAGTTATTTCGATAAAGCCATCATCCCCATCAGTATTGTTCCTACCGGCGAAAAAGAAGCGCAACACCTGGGGGATGTAATCTTCCTGAAGAACATTACCCTTTTCAAAGAGCTGGATTACGCAAAGACCAACTTTATTGCCACCGTTTCCCACGAGCTTAAAACCCCCATTTCGTCCATCAAAATGAGCGCCCAGCTGCTCGAGAATGACCGGATCGGCCATTTAAACCCTGAGCAAAAAGAACTGGTAGCCGGTATACAGGAAGATGCAGCCCGCCTGCTGAAAATAACCAGTGAATTGCTGAATGTGACGCAACTGGAAAGCGGTAAACTGCAACTGCAACCGGTACTGTGCCAACCGGAAGAGCTGATCAGCAAGGCCGTTCAGATCAATGAAACAGCAGCTGCTTCCAGGAATATTCATATACAGGTACAGGTACCAAAAGCCCTCCCTTTTCTGAATGTGGATGCCGATAAAACCTCCTGGATCTTCAGCAATCTGATCTCCAATGCCATCCGATACAGCCATGAAAACAGTTCCGTTATAGTAACCATTTCGGCAAGTGGAGCAGTCATTCAGTTTACAGTTAAAGACTACGGGCAGGGAATTGCTCCCTTCTATCTCAAAAAAATCTTTGACCGCTATTTCCGGATACCCGGTTCCAAAAAAGAAGGTACCGGCCTCGGGCTTTCGATCAGTAAAGAGCTGATCGAGGCGCAGGGCGGTACCATTGAAGTGCGCAGTGAGTTTGGAGCGGGTACGGAGTTTACCGTAACGCTCCCGGTTGCAGAAAACAATTAGTATTGCCCCCTTCATCCATTAACAGGATCGTTTCCCTGTCCGGGGCATGCGCATCGCAGTTGGGTTAAATGAGCAGAAATATTACATTCAGGCGCCATAAGTCCCTGTTGTTTGCAGAACACGTCCGGCAGGAAATTCCGGATCCCATTGAAGCTGCGTAAAATTGCCGGTGTCAAACAAGCGCAGGGTTCTTCCGGGGCCGGTCATTGCTGAAGTCAGATGCGTTTGCCGGTTGCTCTGCCCCAGAAACTTCCGGGATCAGGAGGATATTGTACCTTTAATACATGATCACACCCGAGTTTTATGACAACCTCACCCCATCAGAAGCAGTTACCCTCCAAAAGGAACTACGTGAAAAAATTGATCTTACACGCTTCCCGGCCCCCGTCGGGCTTATTGGAGGAGCAGACATTTCTTTTAACAAATATGAAACCACTGTTTACGCAGGCATAGTGGTATTAAAATATCCTGAAATGGTAGTCCAGGAACATGCCTCCATTACCTGTACAGTACGGTTTCCCTACATCTCGGGGCTGTTAGCATTCCGGGAAGTGCCTGCACTGTTAAAAGCCTGGGAAGCCCTGACATTAAAACCGGATATCCTTGTATTAGATGGTCATGGCATTGCACATCCCCGCCGCCTGGGTATTGCCACGCATTTTGGCATTATAAAAAACCAGGCTACCATTGGCTGTGCCAAGACCCGGCTCACGGGTGTATACCAGGAGCCCGGCAACCAGCGTTTTGATCATACACCGCTCTTTCATAAGGAAGAACAGATCGGCTCCGTTTTGCGAACCAAACCCAACTGCAACCCCGTGTTTGTATCACCGGGTAACAACGTATCCATGGAGCAAAGTCTGGCGATTATTACCCAATGCTGCGGCAAATACCGTATACCCGAACCTACCCGGCTGGCGCATATACTGGTAAACCAGGAACGCGTCAAGAGGCGTTAGCGGCTTGCAGTGGTCAGATTTCAGATTCGGGAATGTGCAAATGGCCCCGGGCATTAAAACAAGGCGCCAATGGCTAAACCTGTCCCGGCCGCCGGAAAAATCAGAACCAACCGGGCAAACGCAGGCCCCACGGGCCAAAGGCTGAAAACTGATCGCTGAAAGCTGCAAACGGATACTTATATTTGTTCCTTATGAGATGGATGCAGCACAAAAAGACCGTTCTTGTTCTTTCTTCTATCCTGCTCTTTTTTGCGGGCAGCCTGATCATGGTACGTTGTTCCCAGCCTGCAAAAAAGGAGGCCGGCAAGCAAACCTCCAACGAATATGTAGGGGACGCAGCCTGTATCAGCTGCCATAAAAGCGAGCACGATCAGTGGCAGTTATCCGATCATTTCAAGGCCATGCAGCCGGCCAACGACTCTACCGTATTGGGCAACTTTAATAATGCTTCTTATTCCGCCGATGGCGTCAGCTCCAGATTTTTTAAAAAAGACGGTAAATTCTTCATCAATACCGAAGGTCCGGATGGTATCAATCACGATTATGAGATCAAGTATACATTCGGGTATTATCCTTTGCAGCAATACCTGGTAGAATTTGACAAAGGCCGCATGCAGGCCACCCGGCAATCCTGGAACAGTAAGGATAAAAAATGGTTTCACCAGTATGCAGGTCAGAAACTTGCTGCAAATGATTGGCTTCACTGGACCGGCAACGGCCAAAACTGGAATACCATGTGCGCGGAATGCCACAGTACCAATTTAAAAAAGAACTACAACTCAGAAACCGACAGCTATAATACGACTTATAGCGTGCTTACCGTAAGCTGCGAAGCCTGCCACGGGCCGGCCAAACAGCATATCGACTATATCAACAGCGATTATAAGGACGGGGAAAAACATCCCGGTTCCTACCTCAGAGCCGCTAAGAACAGCAGCCAGCTGTCGCAGATCCAAACCTGTTTTCCCTGCCATGCGCGCAAAAGTAATATCAGTGCAGACCTGAAGAACAGTAACGAAATTTTAGACGATTATATCCCGGAGATCCCGTCTGCCGAGTTTTTTCATGCAGACGGGCAGGCGGATGATGAAGACTATACCTATGCTTCTTTTTTACAAAGCAAGATGTATAAGCACGGGGTAAAATGCAGCAACTGTCACAATCCGCATACAGGTAAATTGCTGATCGCCGGTAACGGGGTGTGCCTGCAATGCCACGACAAAAAGTACGATGCCCCCACCCATACCTTTCATGCGGTGAATACAGCAGGCGCCGAATGTAAGAATTGCCACATGCCGGGCAAGTTCTATATGGGCAATGACTGGCGGCACGATCATACTTTCCGTGTACCGCGCCCGGATCTTTCCGTAAAATACGGTACACCCAACGCCTGCAACAACTGTCATACCAACCAATCTGCCGGCTGGGCGGCGGCCGCAGTAAACAAATGGTTTGGCTCCGAACGGAAATATCATTTTGCAGAAGACCTGATCCCCGGCAGCAAAATGGATGCAGGCAGCCAGGCACACCTCATCAAACTGATACAGGATACCGCAACCCCACCCATTATCCAGGCCACTGCCGTACATTACCTCGCTGGTGTTCAGCAGGGCGATAATCCCATTGCCGGGGTGTTACGGGAGCTCCATAATAAAGATGCCCAGGTACGCTACCGCGCCGTTATCGGGCTAAATAATTTTTCCCCGGTCTTATGGCGCGATGCCATCCAGGAAATGCTCACCGACAAAGTACGTGCAGTACGCATTGCCGCTGCCAACCTGGTATTGGGCGCCAACGATGCAGACCTGATCGCCGGCCTGGGCACGGGTTATACCAACGCACTGGCAGCGCTTAACGACCATATACTTTACCAGACAGATTTCGCATCCGGCAACATTATGGCCGCTGATTATTATCTAAAACTGAAGAACTACGACAAAGCGGAATCCTTTTACCTGAAAGGGCTGCAGAAAGACAACCAGATGAACTATGCACGGCTGAATCTGTCAACCGTTTACAATATTAAAGGGAACAACGAGGCTGCCTTAAAAACGCTTGAAGAAGCCGCCCGCATCGATCCGAAAAATGACCGCATTTTCTTTAACCTGGCTCTTTTGTACAACGAGATAAACCAGCCCGAAAATGTTGAAAAAAGTCTGAAAAAGGCCATTGAACTGAAAACACAGAACCCAAGGGTATATTATAATTATGCCATTCTGCTGCAACAGCGGCAGCAATACAAAGAGGCTGAAACGCAATATCTAAAAGGGTTACAACTGGCCCCCTCCGATGCAGATATTAATTATGCGCTTTGTGTGCTGCACCTGCAACAAAACAACCCTGCGGCAGCCAAGCCTTATGCCGAAACCCTCAAAAGATACTACCCCGGCGACCAGCGTTTCATCCAGCTCTGGCAACAACTGGGGATGTTATAGCCTGATAGTGCCGTTACAATTTTCATTTATAAGATCGCATCTCCTGTACATAAATAAAAGCTATAGACCACAGGAAATCAAAAAGTGCATATACCCAGCACAGGGGACTGATCCGGTAGTATAACCGGGCTACGTACGTGGCCCGCCCTTATATTAATTTGTTCATACGATCCCTCCCCATCGCCATAACTGCAAAAAAGGCTGAAAAAATCAAAACAGCGTTGTAGCACGATGGATCGTACTACAACGCTGCACATTTTATTTTGCCCGGGGGCACAGGTTCTTTGATCAGGCCGTCTTTTTCTCCAGCAACAGGTTCCATACAATGGCCGCAAGGATGGCACCGGCAACCGGCGCTACAATAAACAACCATACCTGGCTGAGGGCTTCCCCGCCTGCGAGCAATGCCGGGCCAATACTACGTGCCGGATTAACGGATACACCCGTTACCGGTATGCCCACAATATGGATCAGCACCAGGCTAAGCCCGATACTGAGCCCCGCAAAACCTCCATGGATATTTTTGGTTGAAGTAGATCCCAGGATCACCAGGAGAAAAATAAAAGTAAAGATGATTTCGGCAATCAGCCCGCTTTGGAGCGAGTATTTTTGAGGAGAGAACTCGCCAAACCCGTTTTGTCCCAAGCCGCCCATGTATCCCGCCTTGCCGCTTGCAATTACCCACAAAATGGCAGCGCCAATGATGGCTCCGATGATCTGGGCCAGAATATAATATGCTGCCTCTCCGGCCTTCATGCGCCCTGCTGCCACCATGGCAATAGAGATCGCAGGGTTAATATGACAGCCGGATATATGCCCGATCGCATAAGCCATTGCTACCACACTCAATCCAAAGGCAAAAGCAATTCCGAGTAAGCCAACGCCGGTTGTGCCATCAGCGCCTGCTATTACTGCGCTTCCGCATCCCATAAGCACCAATACCATGGTTCCGATCAGTTCTGCAAAGAACTTTGATACAGCAGTTACTTTCATATGATTTTATGTTTTTAAGGATGAATAAACAACGCTGAAACCAACACCGTTCTCCCCGGCAGTCACGAACTACTTTTTGAAGATAACAAAACTCCGGAACTGTTCCAACATTACCCGGCAATTTGTTTGTCAATCGTTTTCCTCCGGCGGGCATTTTTCAGAACCACTCATTCACAGCAAAAATCAAACCATTTGCACAAACAGGTTAGGGGAACCGCCGGAACAAGGTATAACGCAGTACCACCTCCAACAGTAAAAGTACCAGCGCCGCAAGCACCAGTGGAGGGAACATTTCATCTGTTTGCTTATACCGGATCACCTCCACCTTCGTCTTTTCCAGCTTGTTGATCTGGTTATAGATGGCCTGCAGCGATGTTTTATCGATCGCATGGTAATACTGGCCTCCGGTTTCTCCGGCGATCCGTTTCAGCAGGTCTTCATCGAGAAAATTACGGACCCCATAATTCACCTGTTCCTCGGTAAATTCACTTACCCCCAAACCCACGCAATAAACTTTTACATTATTAGCCTTGGCGATCTCCAATGCCATATTCGGATCAATGATGCGGGTGGGAGGAGCATCTTCCTTGCCATCGGTCAGCAATATGATCACCTTTGTTTTACTGTTTCCTTTACTGATCCGGTTCACTGCGGTTGCCAGTCCCTCCCCTATAAGTGTTCCTGGTTCGAGATACCCGTCATCCATAACCTTCAACTGGCTCAGCTGGTCCAGCAGGGTAGCTTTATCCGGTGTTAACGGCACTTTTGTAAAGGCCTCCCCGGAAAAGATCACCAGCCCGATCCGGTCTGTTGGCCGGTTCTTTACAAAATCGATGGCCACCTCCTTTGCAACGGTAAACCTGCGCGGCTTTATATCCTGGGTCAGCATGCTACCGCTTACATCCATCACCAGCATAATATCGATGCCCTCTCCTTCACTCCGCGACATGTCCTGCTGGTGCTGCGGCCGCGCCAGGGCGGTAACCAGGCAGGCGATACCGATCAACCGGAGCACAAAAGGCAAATGCCGGAACCGGGTCTTAAAAGTACCGGGGATCTTCGATTGTATACCGGAGGTCAGGATCGCGCTTTTTCCCCGTTTGCCGTTCTTAACATACTGGGCAATGAGAAACGGGATCAGCGCCAGGAAAATAAAGTTCTCCGGCCAGACAAATTTTATATTTTGCAACCAGTCGTAAATCATTTCTTTTGTACCGTTTCTTTGTGCTCTGCCGCAGAACGCTGCCCTTCCTCTTTTTTTAATTTTGCCGCATTCCGGATCCCTTCTTCAATATGATCTACCCCCTTACTGATCACTTCATAAGCAGATTGCGCTTCTGTATCTTCAGGATCATACTTCGCAAATTTTACCAGGTCGCAAAGCGACAGTACCTGTTCCAGACTGTGATAGAGCTGTTCATCCATAAACAGGGGTTTGATCTTTTCAACAAGATCCCCGGATGTTTGCTGCAATGAATTCACCCGGGCCCGCTCCGATAAAAAAGCCCTCAGGATCTCCACCAGCCGGGCATAAAAACGGCTTTCCGGGACCTGCGATTTTTTCAACTCGGTTAACTGCTGTTTTGCTCTTGCATAAGCACTCCTGTACTTTTTTGTTTCGGCCCGGGGCTTTTTTTCACCGGTCATTACATAAATGACCAATGTAGCCATAATAAGCAGGAGCGCGATCATATACCACCATTTCTCAAACTGCTTGTTCAGCTTGAAAGGGATAGAACGTATGTCCTGTATATCGTGATAAGGCTGCGCCGGATCAAAGGGATCCGTAAAGACCACATCCATCAAAATGGATGCTGTTTTAGCCTCAGCATTCAGCGCAATGGGCGGAATGACCCAGCGGCCGGAATCGAAACTGGTGATCCGGAAATATTGCCGCAGTACCTGTTGCGCTCCCGCACTATCCTTTACAACACTGTCCTTTGAAAGAAATTCAAAATGTGGCAGGGTATCAATCCGGATCGGCTGCAGTTTGCTACCCGCCGGCGCATGCACTTCCAGCGTCAGCAATACCGGCTCACCAAGCAGGATCTTATTTTTATCGACAGAAGCACTGACCGATGGCCCCTGTGCCAGCAGCGGGGCATTTAAGCCTGCTATCAGCAAATACAGTAAACCAATGATCCGCGCTCCTTTCTTATACATCCGTTGTTTGCTCTTTATTTAATACTTCCTTTAACCCTGCTCTTAAAAAAGCGGCGCAGCACATGAATATAGTCATCTCCTGTTTTCAGATGCAGGAGGTCACTGTTCGCCTTTTTAAAAACCGCCGCACAGTAGGCGGTGATCCGGAAAAACTC
>Ga0222424_100711_pt1 | contig 12862 bp, 9 predicted proteins | sample 2B2ome_FD_182468 | JGI IMG/M metagenome (GOLD analysis project Ga0222424, IMG submission 182468) | Enriched microbial communities from leaf-cutter ant dump, University of Wisconsin, Madison, United States - 2B200A (version 2) | ecosystem: Environmental > Terrestrial > Nest > Insects nest > Nest...
CTATCTGCCAATTGGATTTTGGCTTTGACGAAAGTTCCGAGAAAGATATTCTGTAATATTTGGAGCTTTGATATTCTCAATTGATTGGCGCCATCTGTACCAATTCCCGTTTGACAATTAAATATTGTGTTATTTTCAATTGTAATGTCCGACAACTGGGCATTTTTTGCTACTTGTATTCCCCAAAGATTTTCATAAAGAAAGTTGTTTTTGACTCTGATTTTTGATCTCTGAATTTTGATGCCTCTGCGAGGATTATCAAAACAAATGTTATTTACAACATCTATATATCCTTCCGCATTAATGTTATAATACTCTCCCTGGTTGTATTTTGAGTCTGCTATATGTATTCCATCACCATCAAACTTAGAAGATTGATTATTAATTGAATAGGTGCTGTTGTTATTTATAATGCCCCTTTCTAAAGAATGAATGACGATACCATCTGAAGGATAGGTGCCATCTCCATTGTTATGGACTTTATTATTTGAAATTTCGGCATATTGACTCCACGCGATTAGTATGCCACTGTATTTGCAATGACTGACTTCGCAATACTTTATGGAGATGAATTTTGATCGCAAAATATATAAGCCGTTGCCATTTGCTCTTCCATTCATGTTCCCGTCTATTTTTAATTGTTTTATGCAAACGGTGTCGATTAAATTTGAGCCAAAAATATTTCCCCAACCGGGCCGCCTGGCTTTTAAAGTTGCATTGTTGCCATTTATAGATAATTTAGTAACGGGTTCGGTTGAGTTTTTCCCATTTACCATGATTGAATCAATTAAATAGATTTTATTCGGAGAAAAACTGATTGTTTTGTTATTTTCAATCCCGTAATTCAATGCTTCCAAAATTGCACGAGTATCATTAGTTCTGCCATCGCCAATTGCTCCATATTGTGATACCTTTATTGTGTCCGCATTCGTTTGCTGTATAAGATTGCCGCAAAAGCCTATATTTGGAAGATATAGTAAACATATTAATGTAATGAAGCCTGGCATTATGTACATCAGTATAAGTTGTTTAATGATGCTGATTTTTATTAGGGATGTCGATCGTTTCCTAATGCTTATTTCTTCTACTATTTCAAAAGGATTGCTTATAAGTTGACCTGCGAATTTTGGGCCAAATTGTGCCCAACTATTTGTATTTAATTAACAAAATCAATCCACCACTTCTTAAAAACCTTTATAAACAGGAAGTATGCTAACAATAGCAAACAAATTCTAATAATTAGGTTGGGATACAAATAAAAAAAAGAAGAACAAACAATTAATATCACAATAACATAAAAAATATACCAATTCACAAGTAAATTTCTGCTTGCAATTTTTTTATGTATGTATAATCTTAAGAAAATAAGCGCTGTTGCAACATAGGACAACAAAAAAGCTAATGCCCGGCCTTTTGCGCCCATATGAATTAATAATTTGCAAAAAATAAGCGATAACAGCCCCCAGACAAAATTGTGAAGTAAGTTCCACCACATGTAATTGCCTGCGGCGAAATTAATTGAAATCCCTTGTCCATAACCGATTACTATTGTGAACATCGCAACGAATGTTGTTGTTGCAAACATATCATCACTTGCATACTTTGAACCAAATATATTTGAGAAAAAGTCAGGAAAAACTAATAACGGTAAACACAAAAAAATTCCAGTAATCAATGGAGATATTATATTTATAAATTCGAATTTTTTGTTATTTTTATCATACATTTTCATAGAATAAGGGTAAAGTACCTGCGCCCAAATTGTTATCATGGTTAAAACTATTGTTGAATAATTAAAAGCGGCATTATAAATTCCCATTTTGGTAAATCCATTAGTCGAGTGAACGAGCATAGCGTTACATAATAATACAATTGGGCTGATCATAAGACTTCCAAGAAACGACGGCAGGCTAAAATCTTTCAGGATTTGAAATTCATTTTTTAGGTCTCTTAAAGTGAAGTAGATTTTCTCTTTTTTGACAACTTTCATTAGTATGTAGGCAGATGTAAGCCACAATAAAAAATTGGTTAACATGAGACCGGAAGTCACCCCCCTAACACCATAATACTTTGCAGTAAAAATGAGAAGAGGAATAGTCAACGTTCCATTAATCATGTTTAGGTATGAAATTTCTTTAAACTTTTCAAGCCCCGATAGTGCTCCGGTCTGAAGGCCATTTAAAGCGGAAAAAAAAATGGCGACTGCACTAATTTGTACATCCGTACTCAATGTAATATCCCCAAAAAAATTTTTAGCAATCGATTTGGAAAGGGATAGTAAGAAGATCAATATCGCTATACTGATGAACAATACTACGACTCTGTTCAATGATAGTATTTTACTCGCATTTTTTTTATCAATGTCTTTGTAGATTGCTAAGTATTTTGTCGCTGTTGCACCTAAACTGCCAAGACTTAGTAGCGTGAAAGTTAAAATAAACGATCTGATTATTCCTATTTTTCCATAGTCCTCTATGGAGATAATTCTGGCTATATATATAAAAGCAAAGAAGATTAACCCTTTGGATATAAGTGTTCCAATGAAATTCCAAAAAAGCCCGCTAATAATCTTGGCTTTTAATCCACTTCCTATCTGTGCTTTAATTTTTGTATACACTACAAAATGTTTATATCTTTCCCAGTTTTTTACTGGAGAGTAAATACAGACTGTTCTTTGTCAAAAAAATGACTGGTCTGGCTTCTGAATAGCGTTGCTATATTTTTAGAGACGTCCATCAACAATACTTCTATCTAAGCACGCTTTGGTGTCAAAAAGAACACCATTCTGTTTTTTGATTTTACTATACTCGAATTTCAAGAAGTCGTCGTGCGCAACTGCAACAATAATAGCGTCGTATTCGGTGAGTTGATCTGGTTGGTTGATAAGGTTTACACCATATTCGAATTCTACTTGGGCCGGGTTAGCCCAAGGATCATAGATGTTCACATTCATCCCAAAGGATATCAATTCGTGATAAATGTCAACCACCCGTGTGTTTCGAACATCGGGGCAATTTTCCTTGAATGTAATACCCATAATTAAAGCTTTCGATCCTTTCACTTTAAGATCCTTATGAATCATGAGTTTTACTACTTTGTCTGCTACAAACGGTCCCATATTGTCGTTGACCCTTCGTCCTGAGAGTATAACTTGAGGATGGTAGCCCAAAGCTTGGGCCTTGTGCGCTAGATAGTATGGATCTACCCCAATGCAATGGCCTCCTACCAGACCTGGCTTATATTTTAAGAAATTCCATTTTGTTCCGGCGGCCTCAATTACATCATTTGTGTCTATTCCGATACGCTCAAAAATGAGGGATAATTCATTGACAAAAGATATATTGATATCGCGTTGAGCATTTTCAATTGCTTTTGATGCCTCCGCTACTTTTATACTTGGGGCCATGTGAGTACCAGCTGTTATAATAGATGCATATAAGCGGTCTATCAACTCAGCTATTTCAGGAGTTGAGCCAGAGGTGACCTTTTTGATCTTTGTAAGCGTATTTACTTTGTCACCAGGGTTTATTCGTTCTGGAGAATATCCAACATAGAAGTCCTTATTAAATGTCAATCCGGATACTTCTGCTAACACAGGAACACATTCTTCTTCCGTGCAACCCGGATAAACAGTTGATTCATAAATGACAATATCCCCACATTTAAGAACCTTGCCAATCATTTTGGAAGCTCCTAATAGAGGTTTGAGATCGGGGGCTTTAAATTCGTCTATCGGTGTTGGTACGGTAACTATGTATATGTTGCATTCTTTTAGATCGACCTCATTACAGGAAAAAGACAGCCCATTTTCCTTCTTGACTTTGTGATTCTTCATAACCGTAGTTAAATCGTTCAAATTGGCCTCATGTGTATGGTCCTTACCTTCATTGAGCTCCTGAACCCGGTTCGTGTTGATGTCAAAGCCCAGTATATTGTAGTTTTTTGCAAATTCAATTGCAAGGGGGAGTCCTACATACCCTAATCCAACTATAGCTATTTTGTCTGTCATATTTGAGGACTATCTTTTTAAAAATCTTTGAAATAACTTTGAAAAGTGACGTTTGGGAGCGGGCTCAACTCCATATCCATACCCATATCCATATCCATATCCATATCCATAAGAGTTTTTCGGTTTGGCATCATTTAATACAATCATCAGATTGTTAAGTTTTTTATTATTATAAATATCCTGCACAATATTCAATTGCTCCTTGAACGTGTAATTGTATCGGACAACATATACGCTCAGGTGCGCAAATATTCCAAGAGTGAAAGCATCGGATACCTGACCTACAGGAGGCGAGTCAATGATAATGTGATCATATTTATGCTTCAAGGCGTCGAAGAGCTCAAATATCCGCTCACTCAATAATAATTCTGAGGGATTTGGAGGGATAGGCCCAGCGCCAACTACGTCAAGCCCTTTTAAACTGCTTACCGGTTGAGTTAAACTCAAAGGGTTCAAACCTTTGTCGATTACAAAATTGGAGATTCCTTTGGATGAAGTAAGTCCTAGCCCTTTCAGCAGTTTGGGTTTTCGGAGGTCAAATTCCAGCAGTACTACCTTTTTGCCACTGAGCACCAGGCTAGCTCCTAAATTGGTACAAAAAAAAGTTTTTCCTTCTCCAGACATGCTGGATGTTACAATTATAACCTTATCCTCCTTGCCAGAAACGGCAAATTTCAGATTGCTACGGATTAGCCGGAACATTTCAGATATAGGAGTGCGGGTGTTTTCCTTTACAACCAATTCGTCATCGGATTTGGCATGCATGATCTCACCCAGGATGGGAATATTGGTACGCGAAAGAATGTCCTTTTGTAGTCTCACTTTATCATTTAACAAATCTCCTGCGTAAATAACTCCAAATGGAATCAGCAGCCCCAGCAGGAAAGCTCCTAAGTAAACAAGTCCCTTCTTAGGAGAAACCGGAATCCGGCCAGAGGCGGTATCGTCAATAATGCGGGAGTTAGACACTGTTGCGGCAAGAGAAATTAAAGATTCCTCTTTTTTCTGCAACAAGTATTGATAAATGCTTTGTTTTATGCCTTGCTCCCGTTGAATTTCCAATAGTTGACGTTCCACGGCAGGAACTGTTTTGATCTTGGACTGGAACTGGCCGTAATCATGTTTTACCTGTCCCTGCGCTACTGCCACCCCCTTTTGAAGGTTACGGATATTCTCTGCGATGCTTTTGCGTATATTGTCAATGCTCTTTTCCAGATTTTTTATTATAAGATTCTCTGGTTCTACTGTTGCCAATGTTTGTTGTCGTTTGAGCTGAAGCTCGTTAAAGGTCTGGATCAAACTGTTTAATGTTGGATCTTCTATGCCCATTGAGCTCGGCACCATATTGTGAGCATTCCCCGGCTTGTTAATGTAGGACTGGAGCGAGCCCAAAATTCCGGATTGCAACTTTGCTTCCTCGAGTTTCTGGTATAGCCCCTGTGTCTGTGTGAAATATTGAGTTACATCAGATGTGATATCTGTGACTGCATTTTTTTGCTTGAATTCCGATACTTGTCGTTCAACGCCGGAAAGTTCTCCAACCAGCGTTCTAAGCCGGTCATCAATAAAACGAATAGTATTTTGGGAAGTGACATTTTTGTCATTAATGGCATCTTGATTGTATACTTCAATCAGTTTGTTAATTATATCTTCTGCTCGGTATGGAACCGCATCTTTTACTGTAAGAATGATGGTGCTGGTTTGCTTGTCGCTGACACTGATATTCATTTTTTCAGCGTACAGGTTAGCATATTGAGCAAGATTCCGGAATTGAAGAATAATATTATCATTTGGCTGAGCTTTATATTTGGGATTTGCATAAACCCGAAAACGGCCAAAGGGTTGTTTTATTAGTTGCCCAAAACTATATTCCTGCGCTGTTCGCCCCTTCTGTTGTATGGCAAACGAGTTCTTGCTTTTATTAAGGGAGAGACGAAGTTCTCCTGTTTCTTCAGATTTTAGCAGCGAGTCTTCATTTAATGTGTCCAGTTTTATTATAAAGGGCTGGTTTTCACCATAGACCTCCGAAGTGCGAATATTCCCTTCTACAAATTGCCCCGGCTGAAGATTGGGTAAAAGTCGCAATGCTCTTAGCAACAAACTTTTACTTTTCAATACCCGTATCTCATTATCAACATTCTTGGTGCTGTTGAAAATGTCTAAGTCCTGGAAAGTTTGCATGGCGTCCGTGGCACCCCCTTTTTTGTCATCCTTTACCAGCAGCTCCGCACTGGTCTGATAAACAGGGGTGGTATAGCGTAAATAAAGGAATGCTGCAAGGAAACAGATCAAAATTCCCAATACAAACCAATACCAGTTGCGCGTGTAACGGGTGATCTCCGCCCGCAAATTGATCTCTTTGGGTTGTTCAGTGGATAGTATTGATTCTTCGTTCATTTAGAAGGAGTAAATGGTTAATCATAAAAAATTGCACATGCATAGCATTCTTCAAATGCAAATTGCTATTATTAGCGGAGCAGTGAGGCTAGGATCACTGCGATTGCGGAGATCCCTGCTGTGGCTATAGGGACCCAACGATAATTACTTGCATCAGCCTGCCGGGCTTTCAAATCGTTCTCCGGTTGCACATATACCACATCATTCTGTTGTAAATAAAAATACGGCGAGGTGAAAACATTTTTATCAGCCAGGTTGATCCGCTGCATGGTCCTGGTACCTTCTTTTTCCCGGATCACCAGGATGTTTTCCCGGATCGCGTAGGGGGTAAGATCCCCGGCCATCCCCAGGGCTTCCAGTACATTAACCCGTTCATCGGGGATCGTAAAAGAACCCGGGCGGGCAACTTCACCAATAACGGTTACCTTGTAATTCAGGAACTTAATATTAACAATAGGGGTCTTGGCCGTTTTTGCTACTTCGGCCGTTATCTTATCCTGGGCGTCTTTGCGGGTAAGCCCCACAACATCGATTTTTCCCAGAACCGGCAGGTTTACCTGGCCATTCTCATCGACCAGAAATCCGTTCCGGGTGGCATCGTAACTATTGTTGTTGTAAGTTGCGGTCGGATTTGCGGTACTGCCCTGTGCGCTTACCAGGGCCTGCGGGGTGGCGCCTGAACTGAAGAGCTGGTTATATTCTGGGCTGAGCGTTGTGATCGTGATACCAAGAATATCTCCTTTTTCTATTTTTACGCTCATTTTATTGACAATCTGAGCCGTATCTCCCCCTGGTGGTAAGTTATTGAAGTACACGAGATTCCTGTTCGTACGGCAGGATGTTGCTGCAAGCACGATCAGGAACGTGAGTAATGCACATACTCCTTCCTGCATTTTAAAGGGGGCGTTTTCGAGCATTTTCATAAATAATTCGAGGTTTCGAGCATTGAATAGTTTGCAAAGATAAAGAAACAATTTTTTTAAGAAATGTTTTATTTATATCATTTTACACATACATATTAACAAAATGTCAAAAACTGGCGGGAATGTTTTTTGGCCAAAATTTCCGGTTATCCTTCAGAAATTCTTAATTTCGACGCGTATCAAGAAGAAAAAATTATGCCACAAGACCAGGTTAGACAATTTTTGGATTTTGAAAAGCCGATTAAGGACCTTTTGGATGAGATTGAATTAACAAAAGAACGTACCGAAAAGACAAAGATCGATCTTTCTGACCAGGTGGTTCAGTTGGAGCAGAAGGTGGCAGAGACGCGAAAAAGCATTACCCGGAATCTTACTGATTGGCAACGTGTTCAGCTGAGCCGGCATCCGGATCGCCCGTATACACATAAGTATATTGAGCTGATGACCGAAAATTACGTGGAGCTTTATGGGGATCGCAACATCAAGGACGATAAAGCCATGGTGGGGGGATTTGCCACACTTGATGGTCAAACAGTTATGATCATCGGGCAGCAAAAGGGCTCCAACACCAAGAAACGTCAGCTGCGTAATTTCGGAATGGCCAATCCTGAAGGATACCGGAAGGCACTGCGGCTGATGAAACTCGCTGAAAAATTTAACAAACCGGTAGTTACACTGATTGATACCCCGGGCGCTTTTCCGGGGCTGGAAGCAGAGGAGCGCGGACAGGGCGAAGCCATTGCCCGGAATATTTACGAAATGATGCGCCTGAAAGTGCCGGTGATTTGCGTGATCATTGGAGAGGGAGCGAGCGGAGGTGCCCTGGGTATTGGCGTTGGCGACCGCGTTTTTATGATGGAAAACACCTGGTATACTGTTATTTCTCCCGAAAACTGTTCTACAATTCTCTGGCGGAGCTGGGATTACAAGGTGAAGGCCGCAGAACAACTGAAACTGACCTCTTCTAAAATGAAGGAGTTTGGCCTGATCGATGGCATCATCCCGGAACCGGATGGCGGTGCACACTGGGACTATGCTGTTGCAGCCCGAAATCTTAAGCAACAGCTGGCGGCTTCCCTGAAGGAGCTCGTTGCCATAGAACCACAACAACGGATCAATGAACGGATCGAGAAATTCTCCAAAATGGGCTTCTGGGAAGAATATAAACAGTAAACTAGTTAACCGGGAGTCATCAGCAGGAAGTAAAGCCGGGGGCTGGTACTTGAATCCGGCACATAAACCCCGGCGTAAAATGGCTGAAATCTAATATCTACATATAAATCTAACGTCTAATAAATGTCACTACAGCAAAAATTTACAGGAACAGGTATTGCTATTGTTACCCCTTTTAATGAAGATCGTACCATCGATTGGGCAGGTTTTGAAAAGCTGATTCATTTCTGGATTGAAAATAAGGTAGAGTATCTTGTTGCTGTAGGTACTACCGGTGAAAGTGCCACCCAAACGCGGGAGGAAGAACAGGAAGTTTTTGATTTTGTAAAAAAGATCACAGCAGGGCGGGTTCCGCTTGTGGCAGGCGTGGGTGGAAATGATACCTATGAAGTGCTTGAAGCGTTTGGAAACATGAAGCTGGATGGATATGATGCGATCCTTTCCGTATCCCCTTATTATAACAAGCCCCGGCAGGAGGGGATCTACCAGCACTATAAGGCGTTAAATGATGCGGCCCCGTTGCCGATCATTATGTACAATGTGCCTGGCCGTACCGGTATGAGTGTCTCTGTGGAAACTACCTTGCGCATCGCGCATGATTGTAAAAATATCTTTGCAACCAAAGAGGCATCGGGGAGTTTTGAACAGGTAAATCAGATCATGAAAGGCAAGCCGGATGATTTTATGGTCATCAGCGGCGATGATGCCATTACGCTTCCGATGATTGCCTGTGGAGCCAAAGGATTGATCTCTGTTGTGGCCAATGCGTACCCTGCGGATTATTCCAATATGGTGCGGCTTTGCCTGGCTGGTAAATTTGAAGAGGCCCTTCCCCTGCATTTAAAATACCTGGATATGGTGGAGGCATTGTTTAAAGAGGGCAGTCCTTCCGGAGTAAAATATGTATTGAACAAAATGGGATACTGCCAGAATACCATGCGGTTGCCGGTGGTGCCTGTCAGCAAAAAACATGAAGCGCATCTCGATCAGCTGATGGCTGCAATTGCTTTAAAGTAAGTCGGGGAATTTTTTATAACGATGGCCTTCACGAATGAGGGCCATTTTTTATTATACCCACACCTGTTTATGCGGGTAATTCCTGTTCTGTTTCATGAAACCGGATCCCGTTCTGTGCCAGCTCGTGCAGGATCGGGTCATAGAATGCCCTGGTTACCGGAATTTGCAGGCCCGTTGCGGTGATGCTGCCATTCAGGATCAGCTTTGTGGCAATCGCAAGCGGAAGGCCAACGGTTTTGGCCATGGCCGTATGCAGCGCATCATCCCCTTTTACCACCACGGAGCTGACGATCTTTCTTTTTTGCTCCTGCGCGGTGTACTCTATTTCGTGGTGCATAATGATCATGTCATGATCGCCTGCCGCCAGTGCCAGCCGGGTTTCCAGCAGGTACTGGAGCACGTCTGCTGATACTACAGCATGGTCCGGGAGGGGAGTGGGGCTGAACAGGCCCAGGTAACGGAACAGCTGATCAACGAGTTGTTGTTGAGCCATGGGCACATACCGGTTCATAAAGTCTTCAAATGTTGCAGACCGGGTATAAAAGTTTAAACAGGCGGTGAACCATGCGGCGATGGACCGGCCCCGGTAGCTTGTGATCAGCTCCGGATCGGTAACGGCAGAGAGGCCCGCTTTTATAATATAGTTCCAGCCTGTGCAGAAATCAGGGTGTCTTAACGTGCTGCGGATAACGGTTGCCGCTTCTTCCAGGTGATAAACCGGTATGTAGGTGAGGGAGTTCCGGTTGGGATAGCTGGCCCATTTCCCCAGCGGAGGTATTTCCAGGTCCGGGCAATGCTCAAAGACCTGGTCATAGGAAAGCGCTTTTATCTGCCCGTTCTCCTTAAACGTTGCCCCCGCATAACCTGCCTGCGCAATGTTCTTTGGGTTCCAGCTGATCTTATAATGCCAGGGATTATTATCTGCTTCGGGTGCAATCAGTCCGCCGCAATAGGACCTGAAGCCGGATATGGTACCACCGGAGCCCCGGATCTTGTCCAAAAGCTGCATGGCACTCATATGATCTATTCCCGGATCTAACCCGGTTTCGCAGAGAAAAAGCAGGCCGCTTTTTTCAATGGAATCTTTTAACAGGAGCAGCTCCTCGTCGATATACGAAGCTGTTAAAAAAGACTTGCCAAGTTCCAGGCAATCCTTTGCGATCAATATATGCAGTGTGGGGGGGAGCATGGAAATGACAAGGTCTGCCTCGCTGACCAATTGCTTCCGTGAAGATGGATCATTTAAATTGATCGCAACAGCCCGGCCGCTTTTGTGATTGCCCAGCTTGCGGAGGGCGGGCCCGGCATCCATATCGGCGATGGTCAATTCCCAGTTTTCATCCTGTGCGTGATCGAGCAAATACCGGATCAGCGCCGTGGCTGATTTACCTGCTCCAAAAAGGAGGATCCTTCTCATAAACTACAAGTTAGCAAATTCCCGCCAATTTAACCCGGTGCAATACCGGATCATCACCAATAAAAAAGACTGCAATTGCTGCAGCCTTTTTAAAATCGTATAAGATGGGATCGTTATAATTTTGTAATAACGCCACATCCAACGCGCGGACCGCTGTTGCCGGTGGGTTGGGTTTTGTAGTCGTCTGTACCTCCATGCACAATAACAGCACGGCCGATGATCTCTTTATCACCCGGCTCCACGCTCCACAGGTCGGTGGTCACGCTTTTGGTTCCATGACCGGAGGCATCCAATTTGATATTGCCGATATCGCCGGAGTGGAAAGCTGCCGAGCCCCATTCGCCGTGATTGGATTTTGTGGGGTTCCAGTGCCCGTGTGAATTTTCGCCCTTCATGCCGCAATCGCCATGCTCATGAAAATGAACCGCTACGTTGCTATCCGCCCTTTCCTGCATATTGATCTCTACGTCCAGCCGGCTTTTTCCATCGGCTAACTTATAAAATTTTGCGGACCCAATATTCTTGGTACTGTCGCTGGTTAGCTGCAGGTTTGCTACTGCCACCTGTGTTCCTTCCGGAGCGCCTGCTTCAGGAGCCACCGTAGCCGTTGTATCTGTCGGCGCTGTGGCCGTAGTGTCGGCGCCATTGGATTCGGTAGCACTGTTTCCGCAGGATCCCAGGATCAGTAGGGCGGCAACACCTGCAGAGAAGAAAATTTTTTTCATAATCATTATTTTTAAAAGTGTTGAGAGATGCACTGTTAATACGCAAAACTAAATGAATTATTGTTATAAATGGGAGACTGTACCCGCAGATTTGTAATTTCGCCGGTATAAGACAAGAAGTACCGGCTATTTATATTTGATCAGTTCCGGCTCTATGCCGGGGTAAGAATGATTAATTTTATGACTCAAAAACAGGAAAAGACAAGTATGGAGAATCCCTGGAGGACATTGGGCAAACAGGAAGTATATGATAATCCCTGGATCAATGTAACAGTGTATGATGTGATCAATCCTTCGGGAGGGAATGGTATTTATGGGAAAGTGCACTTTAAGAATATCGCCATTGGCGTACTGGTGATCGATGAGGATCAGCACACCTGTTTGATCGGTCAGTATCGCTTTGCAATTGATGCATATACCTGGGAGATCCCGGAAGGGGGATGCCCCGAGGGAAGCGATCCGTTAGAAAGTGCAAAGAGGGAATTACTGGAAGAAGCGGGCCTGGAGGCGAAGCAATGGAAGGAGTTGCTGAGAATGCATTTGTCAAACTCCGTATCAGATGAACTGGCCATTGTATATCTGGCTTCGGATCTGATACAAAGAACACCTCAACCCGAAGAAACAGAGCAGTTGTCCATAAAAAAGCTGCCCCTGCAGGATGCATTTGCGATGGTTGAAAGTGGGGAGATCACCGATGCCATCTCTGTTGCTGCGCTTCAGAGGGCAGCATTGGTACTGGAAAGAGGTCTGCCGCTATTTTAACGCTGGCATTTCCCGCCAATGGGATGCCGTGATATGCCTAAAAATACAAGATATGAAACAAGCGCCGGCGCGTTTATCAGATTCCGGGGACCCGCGTTTGAAAACGGTGCGGGCCATCAGTAAATTGCTGGATGAACAATTCTCCGTAGGAGGCTTTAAGTTCGGGCTGGACCCTATCCTGAATTTTATCCCGGTGCTGGGCGACGTAAGCGGTTACCTGATGTCGATCGGGCTGATCATTACGATGGCCCGGCATGGTGCTTCCGGTAAACTGGTGGCTAAAATGGTCGTAAACGCAACGCTGGATGCATTTATAGGGGCCATCCCGGTGCTGGGATGGGTTTTTGATTTTGTATATAAGGCAAACACCCGGAATGTTCAATTACTTACGGCGCATTATACAGAGGGAAAACACCAGGGGAGCGCCCGGTCTGTCATT
>Ga0222424_100714_pt1 | contig 12802 bp, 9 predicted proteins | sample 2B2ome_FD_182468 | JGI IMG/M metagenome (GOLD analysis project Ga0222424, IMG submission 182468) | Enriched microbial communities from leaf-cutter ant dump, University of Wisconsin, Madison, United States - 2B200A (version 2) | ecosystem: Environmental > Terrestrial > Nest > Insects nest > Nest...
TGATTTTTTGCTATGGTCTCCCTCCCCGGTTTCGCCAGCGTTTGTCCATGAAGCTGTTCCACGCCGTCCCGACCCCTTGTGTCGGCATCTGCTCGACCACCTACGGAGACACCGTCTGCCGTGGCTGCCGGCGCTACCTGCGCGAGGTGATCGACTGGAACCGCTACAGCGATGCCGAGAAACGGCTGATCTGGCAGCGGCTGGACGGCCTGCAGGCACAGGTGCTGCCGAGCTACTTCCGCATTCTCGACGCCGGCTGCCTGCAGGACGGCCTGCGCGCCCTGCGCATCCCCTTCCGCGAAGACGCCAGCCCCTGGGTCTGGCTGCAGGCCCTGCTCAAGCACACGGCCAGGCAGGAGCCGGAGCTGGGGCGCTTCGGCGTGGAGCGGCTGGATATGTCAGGACTGAGCCTTGCCGAGCTGCGTGAACGCATCAACGGCGAGCTGTACACGCTGGCCAGCGCCTATCACGAGCGGGATCTGCTGAGGGCGGCGCGCCACCCGCACGACGACAGCGCGTCGTGACGAGGCCGCCCGCGCGCTGGCCGTAGGCGCGATCACGCGGGCAGACAGGCCGGGAAGAAGAACATGGTGCGCCAGAAAGGACTTGAACCTTCACGCCTCGCGGCAATGGAACCTAAATCCATCGTGTCTACCAATTTCACCACTGGCGCAGACAGCCGGGGACTATAGCAAGCGCCGGCCGGCCGCGACAGGGTACCCGCTCAGGAAGCGCGCAGGCGGCGGGTCTGCCAGGTGCCGCGCACATTGCCGACGACCGTGGCGGCCAGCGACCACAGCGGCGACTCGTCCGGCTTCGGTTCCTTGCCGGTCGCCATGCGGTGCATCTGGCGCGCGTACCACATCACCTCCATCAGCGCCATGCGGTCGACCATGCCGATGCCGGTGACGATGGGCCTGACGCGGTGGCGGGTCTCCTGCCCGTCCAGCAGGCGCCGCGAGGCATCCGGCTCGATGCACAGCGGACGGCCCAGGCCGATCAGGTCCAGGGACCCGGACGCCAGGGCCGAATCCATGGCGCCCAGCGAGCGGAAGCCGCCGGTGACCATGAGCGGCACCGGCACCCGCTGGCGCACCTTCTCGGCGAACTCCAGGAAATAGGCCTCGCGCGCCAGGGTCGACGCCTTGGCCTTGACGCCGGCCATGGCCGGCGCCTCGTAAGTGCCGCCGGATATCTCGATGAGGTCGATGCCGGCGTCGGCCAGCGCCTGGATGACCTCCAGCGACTCATCCTCGGTGAAGCCGCCGCGCTGGAAATCGGCCGAGTTCAGCTTGATGCCGACCGGGAAGTCCGGACCGACCTCGGCGCGGATGGCACGGTAGACCTCGAGCACGAAGCGGCGGCGCTTCTCGGCCGTGCCGCCCCAGGCATCTTCGCGGACATTGTGCTTGGGCGAGAGGAACTGGCTGACCAGGTAGCCATGCGCGCCATGGATCTGCACCCCCGTGAAGCCGGCCTTCTTGATGATGCCGGCGGCCACGGCGAAGCGGCGGATGACCTCGTGGATCTCGGCCTCGGTCATTTCCCGCGGGGTGTCGAAGAAGGCCTGCATGTCGGCCTTGAACGGGATCGCCGAGGGCGAGATGTTCTGCTTGTTGAGACCGCGCGGCGACTGCTTGCCCGGGTGGTTGAGCTGGACCCAGATGGCGGCGCCGTGGCGGGTCGCGGCGGAGGCCCAGGCCTTGAGCTGGTCGAGATCGCGCTCATCCTCGACCACCACGTTGCCCGGCTCGCCGAGGGCGCGGCGGTCAACCATGACATTGCCGGTGATCAGCAGGCCGGTGCCGCCCCTGGCCCAGCGCTCGTACAGACGGGGCAGACGGCCGGTGACACGGTTGTCCATGGTGCCCAGCGTCTCGCTGAGCGCCGACTTGGCCAGCCGGTTGGGCAGATGGCTGCCATTGGGCAGGGTCAGGGGTTGTGCCAGCAGATCTTGCGCGTGCGCCATGTCATCGGACTCCAGCGTGGATATGGCCGGAGGCTAGCCCAGCGCGGCGGCATCGTCAACAAACGGACAACAACCCGTGTCAAATATGGCGCCTCGACTCAGGCGGCGCGCACGGCGGGATGCTCGCTGCGGTCCGGCGGCTCCTGGGCGCCATGGAAATCCGCCAGGGCGTGCCGCATGGCATTCTCGAAGTGCAGCGCCAGCTCGTGCGGCGAGCGCAGCCCGGCGCGCTCGGGCGCGAGGAACTTGACCTCGACATCGATGCAGCGGCCGTTGAGGATGTGCAGCAGATGCGCGCCCATTTCGTCATCACCGATGAACGGCGCCAGCGGATGCAGGCGCGAACCCTCGCGATAGCAGATCAGCACCGGCTGGATCAGGCACTGCGACTCGGTGGCGGACGCGAACAGCTTGGAGAAGAAGCGCTTGACGGCGTGGCCGTCGGTGGTCGTGCCTTCGGGGAAGAACAGCACGCGCTTGCCCTCGCCCAGCGCCCCGACCATCTGCGCGCTGACGTGGGCCGAGTCGCCGGAGCCTCGCTTGATGAACAGCGTGCCGCCGACCCGGGCCAGCGTGCCGATCAGCGGCCATTCCGCGACCTCGGCCTTGGACAGGAAATGCAGGCGGCGGATGCTGCCGAGCACGGGAATGTCCATCCAGGAGACATGGTTGCTGATCCACAGCGCGGGGCCTTCGACCGGCTCGCCATGCACCCGCACGCGCAGCCCGAGCACGCTGGTGAAGCGGCGCAGCCACCAGGCGACCACCGGCTGCTGCCAGCGCGCCTGGAAGAAGAACATGCCGACTAGGAAGGCGAGCACGAAGGCCGACAGCATGAAGACCAGCACCAGCGTCAGACGCAGGGCCAGCCTCAGGGTCATGGGGGGGCGAGTGTTCACGGGCGGATGCACATTTCGCGTTCTGGGTGGTCGGCTCACAGGCCCTCTGCTCAGGCGGTCCTCAGGAACCGCTGAGCATACCTTCCCGCGAGCGCTTGTACATCCAGGACGATGAATACATCGGCGCAGTTGAAGTCCGGGTCCCAGCAGGCCTCGCCGCCGATGCGGCAGCCCATGCGCAGATAGGCCTTGAGCAGCGGCGGCACATTGACCGGGCCGGTGCCGGCGGCGGACAGGATGATCTGCCGGCTCGGGCTGACGCGCAGCTCGTTGTCCACGAAATACTTCTCGCGCAGCGTCGGCATGACGCTGGCCAGCGTGGTGCCGCCATCGGCCAGGCTGATGCTGGCGCAGCCGATCAGGTGGCTGAAGCCTTCCTGCACCAGGTATTCCGCCAGCGCCGACCAGAGCACGGTGATGGCCGCACCGGAGCGGTAGTCCGGATGCACGCAGGTGCGGCCCACTTCCAGGATGCGTCCCGGCATGCGGCTGATGGCGGACAGGTCGAACTCCTGGCCCGAGTAGAAGCCGCCGGCCTCCGCCGCCTTTTCCTGCGACAGCAGGCGGGTGGTGGCGATCAGCAGGTCGTTGGCGGCATCGTAGACATTGAGGTGCAGGCAGAAAGCGTCATAGTGATCGACGTCCAGACCTTCCGGCCCGTCGAAACGCACGCCATACTCGTCGCCGAACACCTCGGCGCGCAGGCGCTGGGCATCGCGCACCAGGGCCGGCGTATCGGCGAAGCGCGCCTCGAGGCGCGGCTTCTGGCGCAGGGCAACCGGGGCATCCACGGCTGCCACGTCATTCGCCGGCTGAGCGGCCTGCAGGCTGATGGCAGTGGTTGTCGCGGTGTTCGGAGTCATTTTCTCGCTCGTCATGGTCGTTTTCATGCGAGCAGCTTCACGCAGCGCCGTTTAGATGCCGTGAACAATCCGTGACAGTTTGGTGAATCCTCGACCAGCCGCGTGGCGGCAGGGAGCGTCCATGTTTTCTCTCGATCCGCAGGCCTGGGCCCTGTTCGCCCTGGCCGGCGCGCTCGCCGGTTTCCTCGCCGGCCTGCTCGGCATAGGCGGCGGCATGATCATCGTGCCCGCGCTCATCCTCAGCTTCCACTGGCAGGGCGTGCCGCCCGGGGTGCTGACGCATCTGGCCGTCGGCACCTCGCTGGCCAGCATCGTCTTCACCTCGGTCAGCTCGGTGCGCACCCACCACGACAACCAGGGCGTGGACTGGCCGCTGTTCCGGCGCCTGGCGCCCGCGCTCATGGTCGGCTCGGTGCTCGGCGCGCAGATCGCCCACGCCCTGCCGGCACGCGCGCTGCAGCTGGTGATCGCCGCGTTCGCCATCTGGACCGGCGGCAAGATGATCGCCGGCCGCAAACCCGGCGCCGAGGACCACGCCCTCCCCGGCCGGACCGGCCTGGCCGGCGCCGGCGGCCTGATCGGCGTAGCCTCCGCCATCTTCGGCATCGGCGGCGGCAGCCTCATGGTGCCCTATCTGGTCCGGCACGGCATGGCCATGCGCCGCGCCGTCGGCACCGCCGCCGCCTGCGGCTTCCCCATCGCCATCGCCGGCGCCATCGGCTTCATCTGGAGCGGCTGGCGCGAGGCCGGCCTGCCGGCCGGCAGCACCGGCTATATCTACTGGCCCGCGCTGCTGGGCATCTCCGTCACCAGCATCCTTTTCGCCCATTACGGCGCGAAGTCGGCGCACCGGCTGCCGGCGGCCACGCTCAAGCGCGCCTTCGGCGTCGTGCTCATCCTGGTCGGCCTGCGCTTCCTCGCCGGCATCCACTGAGGCCGACGCCGGCAGGCGGCCTCAGCCGGTGTTGCGCAGCCCCGAGGCGATGCCGGTCATGGTCACCATGAGCGCGTGATCGAAGCTGGTCGGTTCCTCCGCCCGGGCCTCGCCACGCCCGGCCACCTCGGCGCGGCGCCGGCGCATGAGCTCGGCCTGGAGCAGATGCAGCGGCAGCAGGTAGGGGGTGCGCAGGCGGATGGACTGCGCCAGGATGGGATTGCGCGCGTCCCAGTCCGGCCCCGGGTGCACCGCCGCCAGCCGGCTTTCCAGGCGCCCGCAGTCGGCGCGCAGGCGCTCGCCCAGGGCGCACAGATCATCCCGCGAGGTGAGCAGGGCCTCGTAATGCCGGGCGATGTCGGTGTCGGTCTTGGCCAGCACCATCTCCAGCATGTCGATCAGGCCGGCGAAGAAAGGCCAGCGCCGCATGGTCTCGTGCAGGGCGCCGGCGCCGTCCTGGCCGGCCTCGGCCTCCAGCGCCTCGAGTACGCCCAGCCAGGCCGGCAGCATGAGGCGTATCTGCGTCCAGGCGAACACCCAGGGGATCGCGCGCAAGGTCTCGATACCGCCCCCCGCCCGCCGCCGCGCCGGCCGCGAGCCCAGCGGCAGCAGCTGCAGCTCCAGCTCCGGCGTGACCGTGCGCAGATAGCTGATGAAGGACGGCTGCCTGACCTGACCGCGATAGGCGGCCATGGAGGTCGCGCTGAGCCGGTCCATGAGCTCGCGCCAGGCCGGCTCCGGCGGTGGCGGCGGCGCCAGCGTGGCCTCCAGCGTCGCCGCCAGATAGCGCTCCAGATGCCGCCGCGCCACATCGGGCAGGCCGAACTTCATGCGGATCATCTCGCCCTGCTCGGTCACGCGCAGGGCGCCATGCACCGACCCCGGCGGCTGCGAGCGCAGGGCCTGGCGGGTGGGCGCGCCGCCACGGCTGACCGTGCCGCCGCGGCCATGGAACAGCACCAGGCGGACGCCGTGGCGGCCCGCCACCGCGCTCAGCCCCTCCTGCGCGCGGTACTGCGCCCAGGCCGCCGCCACGAAGCCGGCGTCCTTGGCCGAGTCCGAATAGCCGATCATGATCTCCTGCGCGCCGTCGATGCGCTCCCGGTAGGCCGGCAGCGACAGCAGCGCATCCAGGCATTCCGGCGCGCGCGCCAGATCGTCGTAGGTCTCGAACAGCGGCACCACGCGCATGGGCCTCGGCACCTCGGCCTTGCGCTGCAGCAGCAGCACGGCGAGCACGTCACTGGGCTGATGCGCCATGGAGATGACATAGGCACCCAGCGCCTCGGCCGGCTGCGACGCCAGCATGCGGAACGTCGCCAGCACCTCGCGCACCTCGGCGCTGAAGCCGGCCTCGGCATCCGCCGACAGCACCGACAGGGGCAGCAACGGACGCGGGTTGGCCAGCTCGTCGAGCAGGAAGCGCTGACGCGCCGCCTCGTCCCAGTCCAGATAGCTACCCAGCCCGAGATAGCGCGTGATGGCATCCATGGCCTCGGCATGGCGGCCGGACTCCTGGCGCACATCCAGGCGCAGCAGCGGCAGGCCGAAGCAGCTGATGCGGCGCAGGATGTCGAGCACGCGGCCCTCGGCCAGCTCGCCCAGGCCACAGGCCACGAGGTCGTCGTAGCAGAGCCGGATATCGTCGAACAGCGCCCGGCTGTCGCCATAGATCACCAGGGCCGGATCCGGCGGATCGCCGGCCAGCTCGCGGTTGATCGCGGCCTGGGTCATCTGCAGGCGCTCGCGCACGCCCTTGAGCCAGTCGCGGTAGGGCTCGCGCGAATCATCGCCGACCAGCGCCCGCAGTCGTCCGCCGCAGCGCGACAGCGACAGCTCGGCGCGCAGGGTGTCGATGTCGCGCAGGTAGAGGTCGACCGCCATCCAGCGCGCGAGCAGGATGACCTCGCGCGTGACCTGATGCGTGACGAACGGGTTGCCGTCACGGTCACCGCCCATCCACGAGCCGATGCGCAGGGGAGAGGCATCCAGCGGCAGGCGCTCGCCCAGCGTGGCCAGCAGCACCTGGTCGAGCTCGCGCAGGCAGTCCGGCACGGCGTGCCAGAGGCTGTGCTCGACCGTGGTGAAGCCCCACTTGGCCTCATCCACCGGCGTCGGACGCTGGGCGCGGATCTCGTCGGTCTCCCAGGCCGAGATCATCAGCCGGCGCAGCTGCTCATGCTCCTGCTGGCGCTCGGCCGGGGTCAGGCTGGCCTGGTCCAGGCGCTGCAGGCGCACGGCGATCTCGTCATGCTTCTGGATCAGCGTGCGCCGCGCCACCTCGGTCGGATGCGCGGTCAGCACCAGGTCTATGGACAGCGCACCGACCGCGGCCAGGATGTCCGCGCGCGCCACGCCCTCCGCCAGCAGGCGCAGGATGAGCGCGTGCACGGAGTCGGGCGGCGGCTGGTCGGGCTTGTCGATGGCGTGGGCGCGGCGGCGGCGTATGCGGTGGTACTGCTCGGCGATGTTGGCGAGATTGAGGAAGTGGCCGAAGGCGCGGCCGATATCGCAGAGGGCGTCGCCGTCGCACTCGGCCAGGAAGCGGTCGAGGCGGACCCGCGCCGCCGGGTCGCCGGATACCGCCTGGCGCGCCCACTGGCGTATCTCCTCCACCTGCTCGAAGAAGGCCCGCCCTTCCTGCATCAGCAGCGCCTCTCCCAGCAGCCTGCCGAGCAGGCGGACATCGTCGCGCAGCGGCGCGTGGTGATCGAGATGAGTGACCATGGCGTATCCTTGGGTGGCAGGCCGGGCGGAGGAACGGTGTGCTCGCGTCGTCACCGAGATTAGCACCCGCGTCCGCCCCCTGACAGGCTCCGCGACACCCGCACGGAGTCCTGACGAATCACGATTCCTGTCTGACAAAATACGGATGCAATCCGGATTTTCCGGTGCTAAGATGTTTTCCGTTCGGATGTGCCTTCTCGCCTGCCGCAACAGGTCGTCGGTCACCGCCGGACAGGAAAACATATGTTTCCAGTCCAACCTGAGAGAGAAATCATCATGCAGATCAAGAAGATTGCTGTCCTGGCCGCCGTTGCCGCCACCCTGGCCGTTGCTGGCTGCGCCAAGAAGGAAGAAGCCGCTGCTGTTGAAGCTCCGGCCGCTGAAGAAGCCGCTCCGGCTGCTGAAGCTGCCCCGGCTGAAGCCGCTCCGGCCGCTGAAGCTGCCCCGGCTGCTGAAGCTGCTCCGGAAGCCGCTCCGGCCCCGGCCGCCCAGTAATTGGGCTGAGGCTCACGCCTCAAGAAAAGGGGTGCTTCGGCACCCCTTTTTCATGTCTGTCTGTTGGAGACTTCCATGACCTGCCCCTGCGGCTCCCTCCTTTCCCTGGCCGAATGCTGCGGCCCCATCATCAGCGGCGAACGACAGGCGGCCACCGCCGAAGCCCTGATGCGTGCGCGCTACACCGCCTACACCCGCCACGATATCGACTTCATCATGCGCTCGACGCACCCCGACGGACAGGGTGACAGCGACATCGACGCCATGAGGGCCTGGGCCGAGGCCGCCGACTGGCAGGGCCTGGAAGTCCTGCAGGTCGAGGCCGGTGGCGAAGGCGACAAGAAAGGGCTGGTGGAGTTCGTCGCGCATTACGACATGGGCGGCGTCAAGCAGCACCATCACGAAGTCTCCGGCTTCCTGCGCACCGAGTCCGGCTGGCTGTTCCGTGACGGCAAGGTGCTGCACAGCGGCCCGTCCGAGAAGCCCAGGCCGGTCGTCAATGAACTCAAGATCGGACGCAACGACCCCTGCCACTGCGGCAGCGGCAAGAAATTCAAGAAGTGCCACGGCGCCTGAGCCGGGCCAGAACCATCAGGGAGTATCCTCATGAGCCATGATCCTGTCGTCATCGTCAACGGCGCCCGCACCCCCATGGGCGGCTTCCAGGGCGCCCTCGCCGGCGTCACCGCCACCGAACTCGGCGCCATCGTCATCCGCGAGGCGCTGAGCCGCGCCGGTGTCGCGCCCGAGCAGGTGCAGGAAGTCATCATGGGCTGCGTGCTGCCCGCCGGCCTCAAGCAGGGCCCGGCCCGCCAGGCCGCGCTGGACGCCGGCATCCCCGCCGCCGCCGGCGCCACCACCATCAACAAGCTCTGCGGCTCGGGCATGAAGGCCACCATGCTGGCCCACGACCTCATCGCCGCCGGCACCAATGACATCATGGTCTCGGGCGGCATGGAATCCATGACCAACGCGCCCTACATCCTGCCCAAGGCCCGCGGCGGCTACCGCATGGGCCACGGCCAGGTCATGGACCACATGTTCCTCGACGGTCTGGAAGACGCCAAGACCGGCCGCCTCATGGGCTCGTTCGCGCAGGACATGGCCAACACCCTGAACCTGAGCCGCGCCGACATGGACGCCTTCGCCATCGAGTCGCTGCGCCGCGCCAAGGCCGCCATCGCCAATGGCAACTTCAAGGCCGAGATCGTTCCGGTGCCAGTGAAGACCCGCAAGGGCGAGGCGCTGGTCGACACCGACGAGCAGCCGGGCAACGCCAGCGAAGACAAGATCCCGACCCTGAAGCCCGCGTTCGCCAAGGACGGCAGCATCACCGCCGCCAACGCCTCGTCGATCTCCGACGGCGCCTCGGCGCTGGTGCTGATGAAGGAAAGCAAGGCGCGCGAGCTGGGCCTGCAGCCGCTGGCCCGCATCGTCGGCCACGCCACCCAGTCGCAGCATCCGAGCGAGTTCACCATCGCCCCGGTCGGCGCCTTCGCCACCCTTTTCGCCAAGACCGGCTGGACGGCCGACTCCGTGGACCTGTTCGAGATCAACGAAGCCTTCGCCATGGTCACCATGGCGGCGATGATCAAGCACGACATTCCGCACGAGAAGGTCAACGTCTACGGCGGCGCCTGCGCCCTCGGCCACCCGGTCGGCTCCACCGGCTCGCGCATCCTGCTGACGCTGATCCACGCGCTCAGGCAGCACGGCAAGACCCGCGGCGTCGCCGGCCTCTGCATCGGCGGCGGTGAAGCCACGGCCATGGCCATCGAGCTCATCTGACCGCTGCGGCAGCTGTCCGCCAGGAGGCCCCGGTTCACCGGGGCCTCTTCGTTTCCGCGCCACGCGGTCCTTTCCGGCCAGCTATCTGACTGACGCACCATCCCGGTGCCCGAACGGTACGGCCTTCGCCAACATCCCGTGCTAGTGTGCCCGTCAAGGCGGCAGGAGCGCCGCCTGCATCACAACGGGGCCTCAACTCATGAAGTTACGGAACGTCATTCCCTACCGCTATTTCGTCTGGCTGTTCAGTGGCATGGCCTTTCTGGCCTCGCTGGTGCTGTGGTGGTGGCACCCCCTGATCGGCGCCACGCCGGCGCTGGCCTTCGGCGCGCTCACCACGCTCGGCTTCCTGGACTTCTTCCAGAAGGCGCAGGCCATACGCCGCAACTACCCGATCATGTCCCACTTCCGGTTCTTCTTCGAATCCATACGTCCGGAGATCCGTCAGTACTTCCTGGAGTCGGACACCGAGCGCATCCCCTTCTCGCGCAACCAACGCGCCCTGGTCTACCAGCGCGCCAAGAACGCCGTGGACAAGCGCCCGTTCGGCACGCTGATCGATGTCTACGAGGAGCATTACGAGTGGATCAACCACTCGGTGAACGTGCAGCACATCACGGACTGCAACTTCCGCGTGATGATCGGCGAAGGCAACTGCGACAAGCCCTATTCGCTGTCGGTCTACAACATCTCCGCCATGAGCTTCGGCGCGCTCTCGGCCAACGCCATCATGGCGCTGAACAAGGGCGCCAAGCTCGGCGGCTTCGCCCATGACACCGGCGAAGGCTCGGTCAGCCGCTACCACCGCGAGCATGGCGGCGACCTGATCTGCCAGGTCGGCAGCGGCTACTTCGGCTGCCGCAACCCGGACGGCACCTTCAGCGAGGAGAAGTTCCGCGAGACCGCCTCCAACCCGCAGATCAGGATGGTCGAGATCAAGCTCAGCCAGGGCGCCAAGCCCGGCCACGGTGGCGTGCTGCCCGGCGCCAAGGTCACCGCCGAGATCGCCGCCGCCCGCGGCGTGCCGGAAGGCGAGGACTGCATCTCGCCGCCCACGCACTCGGCCTTCAGCACGCCCGTGGAGCTGATGCAGTTCATCGCCAAGCTGCGCGAGCTCTCCGGCGGCAAGCCGATCGGCTTCAAGATGTGCCTGGGCCACCCCTGGGAGTTCTTCGCCATCTGCAAGGCCATGCTCAAGACCGGCATCCACCCGGACTACATCGTGGTGGATGGCGCCGAGGGCGGCACCGGCGCGGCGCCGGTGGAGTTCACCGACCATATCGGCACGCCCATGCATGAAGGCCTGGTGCTGGTGCACAACACGCTGGTCGGCATCAACCTGCGCGACAAGGTCAAGATCGGCGCCGCCGGCAAGATCGTCTCGGCCTTCGACATCGCCCGCGCCATGGCGCTGGGCGCGGACTGGTGCAACTCCGCGCGCGGCTTCATGTTCGCGCTCGGCTGCATACAGGCGCAGACCTGCCACACCGGCCGCTGCCCCACCGGCGTGACCACGCAGAGCTGGCTGCGCCAGCGCGCGCTCGACCCGGCCGACAAGTCCGTGCGCGTCTACAACTTCCACCGCAACACCCTGAAGGCACTGGGTGAAATGGTCGGCGCCGCCGGCCTCACCCACCCCAACCAGCTGCGTCCGCATCATCTCGTGCGCCGCGTCTCGGTCAACGAGGTCGCGCTGGTGTCCGCGCTGATACCCTACCTGCAGCCCGGCGACCTGCTGGAGAACCGCGCCGAGCACCCGGTCTACCGCATGTTCTGGGACATGGCCAGCGCCGACAGCTTCCACCCGGTCATGGTGCCGGCGGCCTGAGCCGGGCCGGCACGCTCAGCCCAGGCGCAGCGCCGCGACGGTGTTGCGCCTGAAGGCCTCCGCCAGCAGCGCGCGCGGCTCCGGGCGTATCTCCGCGAAACAGTCCAGCACCGACGGCAGGTAGGCCGGACTGTTGCGCACGCGCTCGCCGGGCTGGCGCGCGCGGCCATCGCCATGCCGGTCGCGGAAGGGGTGGGGCACCAGATCCGGCGCATCGGTCTCGATCACGAAGGCGTCCAGCGGCAGGGCCGACGCGACCGCGCGCAGGCGGGCCGACTGCGGATAGGTCAACGGCCCGCCCAGCCCGAGGCGCAGCCCCATGGCGACATACTGCCGGGCCTCTTCGACGCTGCCCGAGAAGGCGTGCAGGATGCCGCCGCTGCGATGCCCGACGCGCCTGATGCAGGCGCGGATATCGGCATGGCAGCGGCGCGCGTGGAGGATGACAGGTAGGTCGCGTTGCCGGGCGAGCTCGAGCTGCGCCTCGAACAGCGCCAGCTGCCGCGCCCAGGCGGCCTCGGTGACCAGCTCGGGCAGGAAGCGGTCCAGACCGATCTCGCCCACCGCCACCACATCCGGGGAGACATCCAGCAAGGCCGCCAGCGCGTCGAGGTCGGCCGCGTCACGGTGCGCGCGCAGATGCACCGGGTGCAGTCCCAGCGCGGGCCACAGGCGGGGTGAGTGGGCATCGGCCCGGACATGGGCGCGGCAGAGGGCGAGCAGGCCGGGCCAGCGCGCGGCGACATAGGCCGGCACCACGATGCCCTCCAGGCCGGCCAGACGGGCATGCGCCAGCACCTGTCCGCGGTCGGGATCGAACTCGGGGGCGTCGAGATGGCAGTGGCTGTCAATCAGCGGTTCCATGACGCCTCCACACAGCCCCGCGCCCGGGCGGCGCTCAGCGCGCCGGCAGGTACTCCGGCTTCAGCAGCCCGGCCAGGCGGGCGTAATCGATCTTGATCTCGGGCGAGCCCTCGGAATACGGCCCGATGGCATAGGGCTGGTACTGCAGCACGAAGGCATCCGGCTTGAGCGCGAAGGCGTCGGTCTTGCCGAAAGGCCAGCCCGAACCCAGCGACTCGGCGTCATCATGACCTCGCACCCAGGCCTGGTGGGCCTTCTGCGCCTCGGCCCAGAACGCGGCCTCCTTGCCCGGCAGGATGACATCCGCCAGCCCGAGCACGCGGCCGAGACGGCGGTCCCAGTTGAGCCAGGACACCACGCTCATGCCATGGGCGCCACCGGTATAGCTGTAGTTGACGACCTGGATCAGGGTCACGTCATTGAGACCGGGCTTCT
>Ga0222424_100715_pt1 | contig 12794 bp, 10 predicted proteins | sample 2B2ome_FD_182468 | JGI IMG/M metagenome (GOLD analysis project Ga0222424, IMG submission 182468) | Enriched microbial communities from leaf-cutter ant dump, University of Wisconsin, Madison, United States - 2B200A (version 2) | ecosystem: Environmental > Terrestrial > Nest > Insects nest > Nest...
ATCCTGAGATCGGAGCGCGACATCATGACTTTGAACACCGACAAGCAAGCCCCCGTCCTGGTCACCGGCGCCTCGGGCTACATCGCCAGCTGGCTGGTGCGCTACCTGCTGGAGGCGGGCCATACCGTGCATGCCACGGTGCGCGACCCGAACCGCGCCGACAGCGTCAGGCACCTGCACAAGCTCGCGGAAGGCCAGCCCGGCACCCTGCGTCTGTTCGCCGCCGATCTGTTGAAGGAAGGCAGCTTCGACGAAGCCATGCAAGGCTGCGAGATCGTCATGCACACGGCTTCGCCCTTCGTGCTCGACGGCTTCACCGACGCCAACGAAGCCCTGGTGCGTCCGGCGGTCGAAGGCACGCGCAATGTCCTCGAGGCGGCCAACCGCACGCCCAGCGTGCGCCGCGTCGTGCTCACCAGCAGCGTCGCCTCGGTCTTCGGCGACAACATCGACGCGCGCGACCTGCCGGACCATCGTCTTGACGAGACGCGCTGGAACACCACCAGCAGCGTGGACCACAACCCCTACCAGTACTCCAAGGTCGCCGCCGAACGCGAGGCCTGGAAAATCCGCCAGGCGCAGGAGCGCTGGGACCTGGTCACCATCAACCCGGGCATGGTCTACGGCCCCGCGCTCACCACCCTGAGCCAGTCCGCCAGCATCGACACCCTGATCTCCATGGGCGACGGCCGCCTGCGCACCGGCGTGCCGGACCTGTCCTACGGCCTCGTCGATGTCCGCGATGTCGCCCGCGCGCACATCCTGGCGGGCTTCACGCCCGAGGCCAGCGGCCGCTACCTGCTGGTCGCCGGCGAGATCGACATGCTGGGCATGGCGCGCATCCTGCGCCGGCGCTTCGGCAGCCGCTATCCGTTCCCGCGCATGAAGGTCCCGAAGCTCATGGTCTGGGCCGTGGGCCCGCTCATGGGACCGGTCACGCGCCAGTTCATCAGCGCCAACGTGGGACATCCGGTCCACTTCGACAACCGCCGCAGCCTGGCGCTGGGCGTGCAGTACCACGATATCCGCCAGACGCTGGAGGAGCACTTCCAGCAAGTCATCGATGACGGCTTGCTGAAAAAGCGCGGCTGACCGTCACGGACGCGTCAGGCGGGGCCGGCCCCCTCCTGACGCCCTATGCCCGGCGGCTGTCAAAGCAGGGCGACAACCGCTTTCGCCGTGGCTTTGGCGGACTGCGGATTCTGACCGGTCACGAGGCGGCCGTCGGTCTCGACATGGGGCGTGAACGGCAGGAGGCCCTTCTTGTACAGCGCGCCGCGCTGCCGCATTTCCTCCTCGGCGTTGTAGGGCACCAGCTTGGCCACGCCCGCGACCACCTCCTCCACCCAGGCGAACCCCGTCACCCGGCGGCCGGCCACCAGCAGCGAGCCATCCGACAGCCTGGTGTTGAGCAGGCCGCAATAGCCGTGGCAGACGGAAGCGACAATGCCGTTGTTCTCGAAGATCTCGCGGGTGAGGCGCTGCAGGCCCGGGTCATCAGGAAAGTCCCACATGACCGCGTGACCGCCCGTGAAGTAGATGACGTCGTAGTCGGCCGCATGGATCTGATCCGGGCTGGCCGTGTCCTGCAGCAGCGCCATTCTGGCCGGGTCGTTGAACCAGGCTTTCGCGGAGGCGTCGAAGTTAGGCCACTTGAGCGCGCGCGGCTCCAGCGGCGAAACGCCGCCCCGGGGACTGACGATGCGCTGCTCATAGCCTTGCCCGGCGAAGACATCCCAGGCATGCGTCAGCTCCGACAGCCACAAGCCTGTCGGATGCGATGGGTCTGCGTAGTGCGCCACATTGGTGACCACGTGAAGAATGCGCTGGGTCATGAAACCTTCCTCCGGCAAGTTGGGCTGATCGGCTGCATGCACTCTAAGGTTAAACATCACTTTAATGTCAAGCGCTATCCCGACGTCTTACCATCAACCTCATGCATCTCGTCGGATCCGCCGGCCATGCGCTGCGTTCACCTCGCCAGGCATATTGACCTTGAATCCGGGTTAAACCTTAGGATGGCCTGAAAGTCAGCGAGAACGCCCGCCCAGCCACTCCGCGCCATCGTTCCGGTGTGACGACGGGCCACTGAAACACCAGGAGAAATGACATGAACAGCGCCATGCCCCTCGGCGAAACCGTCGCCTTCAACCCCGCCAATGGCGAACGCCTGGGCGCCATCCCGAACACGCCGCCGGAAGCGATCACCGGCATCTTCGAGCGCGCCCGCGAGGCGCAGCGGATCTGGGCCGCCAAGTCCTACGCGGAACGCCGGCAGCATATGCGCCTGATGCGGAACTACATCCTCGCTCATGCCGACCACCTAGCCCGCGTCGTCAGCCAGAGCAGCGGCAAGACCCGCCTGGACGCCCTGACCACCGAGGTGCTGCCCTGTATCCTGTCCTGCAGCTGGTACGGCAAGCACGCCGAGCAGGTGCTGAGGCCGCAGCGCCGCGAGGCTTCCAGCATCATCTGGATCGGCAAGCGCTCCGTGGTCCAACACGAGCCGCTGGGCGTGGTGGGCATCATCAGTCCGTGGAACTATCCCCTGTCCATCCCCTTCGGCGAAGTCATCATGGGCCTGATGGCCGGCAACGCCATCCTGCTCAAGGTCGCCGCCGTCACGCCGCTGGTGGGCAAGGCCATCGAAGACATCGTGGCCGCCGGCCAGCTGCCGGATGGCCTGTTCCATCACCTAGTCGGCGCGGGCGGCTCGATCTCCACCGCGATGTTCGACAACGGCATCGACAAGATCTTCTTCACCGGCTCCGTGCCGGCCGGCAAGCAGCTCATGGCGCAGGCCGCCGCGACGCTGACGCCGCTGTCGCTGGAGCTGGGCGGCAAGGACCCGATGGTGGTGCTGGCGGATGCCGACCTCGAACGCGCCGCCAACGGCGCGGCCTGGGCCGGCTACCAGAACGCCGGCCAGTCCTGCGGCGGGGTCGAGCGCGTCTACGTACACGCGTCGGTGTACGCCGAGTTCGTGGACCTGCTGGCCAAGAAGACGCGGGCGCTGCGGCACGGCATTCCGGATGACGCCTGCACGGTCGATATAGGCTCCATGACCACCGCCAAGCAGCGCCAGACCGTCGAGCGTCAGGTCGCCGACGCCGTGGCGCAAGGCGCCAAGATCATCGCCCAGTCGCGCCGGGTCGGCACCGGCGACGGCGAATTCTTCCCGGCCACGCTCATGACCGATGTCACGTACGACATGACCCTCATGCGCGACGAGACCTTCGGCCCGGTGATTCCGGTCATGCCCTTCCGGGACGAGGAGGAAGCCGTCGCCCTCGCCAATGACTGCAGCATGGCGCTGAGCGCCTCGGTCTGGTCGCGCGACCTCAGGCGCGCCAAGCGCCTGGCGACGCGCATCACCAGCGGGGTCGTGGCCATCAACGACCACCTGTTCACGCATGGCATGGCGAACGTGCCCTGGGGCGGCCCCAAGGAGTCCGGCATCGGTCGTACCCATGGCCCGGAAGGTCTGCTGGAAATGACCCGGCCCAAAGTCGTGAACTGGGACTGGCTGCATGCCAGCCGCAACCTCTGGTGGTATCCGCAGGACCGCAGCACCTACGACGCCCTGCTGACGGCGGTCCAGGTCGCGGCGCCCACCTCAGGACTGAACTTCCTGGGCGGGCTGTCCCGGCTGGCGCCTAAACTCGTCTCGAAGATGTACTCGCGCTGGAAGACCGACTGAGCCGCGGACACATTGCACGGGATCGACAGGAGCCGGCAGCCGGCTCCCTAATCCCGCCTGACCGCCACCACGCTCAGGCTGATCGACATGTCGTCTCCGACCACGCCCAGCATGCGCGTCATGCCGAACTGGGAGCGGCGGAAGCGGGTGCTGGCCTCGATCATCACCTCCGCCCCCGGCAACTGCCCGGGTTGCAGGCCGACCGGCCTGGCCAGCAGCACGACAGGCTGGGAGATGCCATTCGCGGTCAGCGTGCCGGCGACCCGGTACGCCGTGTCGCCATCCGCAGGCGGCGTGATGCCGGTGCTGCGGAAGGTGATGGCCGGATATTTCCCGGGCAGGAAGAAGTCCCCCGACTGCAGCAGCTCGCGATCGATGACGCGCATGAACGTCGACAGCGTGCGCACCGGAATGGAAACCTCCGTGCCCGACCGCAGCGGATCGTCGGTGTTCAGGTAGATCGCGCCGGACGGATCGGAGAAGCTGGCCTTGGGGCTTTCCCGCCCCAGATAGTGCCAGGTGAAGTTGATCACCGTCCGCGCCGGATCAATGGCGTATCTCAATACCGTGTCGGCGCCAGCTTGCGCCGACATCAGCAGCAGGGCCAGCAGGCCGGCCCATCTCGTGGCGCGCATGTCGTCCACTCCTGTTCTTCTCGCGGAACCTGGCCGCAGACGGGCGCCAGGGGACGGATCCCCGGCGCCCGCGCCCCTCAGCCCCGGATAAATGCCAGCAGATCGGCGTTGATCGTCCCGGCGTTGACCGTGGGCATGCCGTGCGAGAAGCCCGCATAGGTCTTCAGCGTGCCGTTCGGCAGCAGCTGCGCCGACAGCAGGCCGGAGTTCTCGTAAGGCACGATCTGGTCATCATCGCCGTGCATGACCAGCACGGGCACCGTGACGCGCTTCAGGTCCTCTGTGAAGTCGGTCTGCGAGAACGCGACGATGCCGTCGTAGTGGGCCTTGGCGCTGCCCATCATGCCCTGACGCCACCAGTTCCAGATGACGCCTTCGGATGGCTGCACGCCGGGACGGTTGTAGCCGTAGAACGGGCCGGCGGGAATGTCGTGGTAGAACTGCGCGCGATTGGCCAGGACCTGGGCCTGGAGGTTGTCGAAGACCTCCTTGGGCAGGCCGCCGGGGTTGCTTTCGGTCTTCACCATGAGCGGCGGCACGGCAGCGATGATGGCGGCCTTGGCGACCCGCTCCTGGCCATGGCGGGCGATGTAGTGGATGACCTCGCCGCCGCCCGTGGAATGTCCGACATGCACGACGTTGCGCAGGTCGAGATGCGCCACGACCGCCGCCACGTCATCGGCATAATGGTCCATGTCGTGGCCGTCCCAGACCTGGCTGGAGCGCCCGTGACCGCGACGGTCATGGGCGACCACGCGATAGCCCTGCGCCAGGAAGAACAGCACCTGGGCGTCCCAGTCATCCGAACTGAGCGGCCAACCATGGTGGAAGAAGATCACCTGGGCGTCACGCGGACCCCAGTCCTTGTAGAAGATGTCGACGCCGTCTTGCGTTGTCACGAATGCCATGTTCGCTGCTCCTGTGGTGGATGACTGTCGCGGCAGCCCACGCACCCGCCCGGGCCGACCGCCTGCCTGACCGTAAGATTGAAGCCCGCTTCAAGGTCAAGAGGATCGATCCGCCCGTGGAGAAAAAAACGATGACCGGTCAGCCGGAAAAGTGGCATCAACCCGTTTTACGATCAACGCAGCCACTACTCCGGTTACACAAATTCTTCACCTCCAGGCCATCAAACGCTCACCGGCAAGCCCCTGAGATCCTTGCGCAGGATTTTGCCAGCGGCTGACTTGGGCACGCTCTCGATGAACTCCACCATGCGGATACGCTTGTGCGGCGCGACCCGGGCAGCGACATAAGCCATGATCTCGTCGCGGTCTGCCACGGCATTGGCCTGCAATACGACAAAGGCGCGCGGGATCTCTCCCGCATCTTCATCCGGAAACGCCACGACAGCAGCGTCAGCAATCGCTGGATGAGTCAGCAGCAGCGCTTCCAGCTCGGCCGGCGGAACCTGATAGCCTTTGTACTTGATCAGCTCCTTGAGCCGGTCTACCACATAGACCTCGCCCAGCGGCCCCACCTCGACAATGTCTCCGGTACGCAGAAAGCCATCCGCATCAATCGTTTCCCGGGTAGCCTGATCATTGCCCAGATAGCCCGCCATCACGCCCGGACTACGCACGAGCATTTCCCCCGCCGTTGTGCGCCCGCCCGGTACGGCGGCGACCTCCCTGCCGGTTTCCGGATCGACGACCTTGAACTCCACGTTGGGCAACGCCGTGCCGATGGAGCCGACAGGAATTCCGGCCACATCGCACGGCGTCACATGAGACACAGGGCTCAGTTCAGTCATCCCGAAGCCTTGCATCAGAAGCGACGGAATCCGCCGGGTCAAGGCAGAGCCCAGCACCTCATCCATGGGTGCCGCGCCGCAAACGATCAACCGAACGCTGGACAAGTCGAAGCTGTCCACCAGCGGATGTTTGGCCAGCGCAACCGCGACCGGCGGCGCTATATACAGACTGGTACAGCGTTGCATCTGCACGCGGGACAGAAAACCGGGCAGGTCGAACTTGGCCATGATCACCAAGCGCCCGCGCTGACGCAGGGTCAGGTTCATGATCACGTTCATGCCGTAAATGTGGAAGAACGGCAGTACGGCCAGCACGACGTCATCCTGCCCGACAGGCAGAGCTGCCGCACACTGGGCGATGTTGGCAACCAGATTGCGATGCGTGAGCATGACGCCTTTGGGCTTGCCCGTCGTACCGGAGGAGTACGGCAACACGGCGAGGTGTGTCTCCTGGTCGATCGCAACCTCCGGCGCAGCGCGCCCTTCGGCGAGCAGATCCGCCAGTGACTCATGGCCTGCGGTGTCATCCAGCACAATGACGTTGCCAGCAGCCATGCCGGCAGCGCCAGCACCGGCCAGCACGGCAGGCAGCAGCAGCGAGACCGTGATGCAGACCTTCGCGCCGGAGTCACGCAACTGGCTGGCGATCTCGGACGGCCCGTACAGCACATTGAGCGTCGTCGCCGTGGCTCCAGCGCGCAAGATACCGTGGAAGGCGACCACAAAGCCGATGCCATTGGGCGCACATAGCGCAACAACATCGCCCGGGCGCACGCCACGCGCAGCCAGCGCTCCCGCAAGCGCATCAATCTGGTCGCGTAGCGCCCGGTAGGTCAGTTGCCGGTCATCCTCGACGACAGCGATCCGGTCGAGATCACCCTCGGTCAGTGTGGAAAAAAGTTGGTCATAGACGGTGCCGTCGGGAATCTCGACATCGGGATAGGTGCTGACATAGACCATGGCGCGTGGCTCTCGGCTGTTTCGTGGGAGGGCATGCGAACTCAGGCGCGGAAGGCAGCGGCAAAGATACCCGGCAGCTTGAGCCAGCCCGGCTTCGCGCTGAACCGGGTCAGCCCGCGAGCCGTGCTCTCGGCGGAGCGCGCGGTCACGAACCAGGCCGGCTTGGGAGACAACGCGAACTCGCCGTGAAGCATGGAACGCGGGAAAGGACGGAACGGCCCGCAGACCACGCTACGCTCGACGCCCGCCACCAGATGCGCGTTGTGCACAATACCGATGCCGCTGCCGACCCGATCCAGCGTGTTGCCAGGGAAAGCGCCCCAGCTCAGGGCCGGCACGAGGAATCCGATGGCGCTCCAGACGTTGATGCCGATGGTGCCGTAACGCAGGTCGGCAATGGCCTCGTCGAACGCCGTACCCATGGCCTTGCGGTCAGCCGGGGCCACGATGAGGCTGGCTCCCAGGCTGCCATCCAGCTTGTCGTTGGCGAAATCGACCGCTGCCCGGACGAAATCGATACCCTGCCCCGGCAGGCTGACATGACCGAGCACGGGCGCAAAATACTCGGTGGTGAGCAGCTCCTGGGAGGTATTGTCATCCACCTCGATCAGCACGCGGCCGTTGATTGTCTCGGCCTTGGGATAAGCGGTGCCAGCCGCTGCGATCTTGCGCTCGGAGCCCGGATACCAGGCCTGCCGCGACGGCAGTTCGGCCAGTACCTCGCGCAGGGTGGCCAGAAACTCCTCGCGCTGGTTCCAGTCGCGGCTGATGATCAGCGCCTGCCCGGCTATGCAGTTGTGACCACCATTGTGGAGGCGCTGCGTGGCCACGTTCTCTGCCTGGAAGCGGAGGTCGGCCCTGGACCATTGGCCCGGCACCACGATGATCGGGGAAACGCCGCCCAACTCGCTGGTGATTTCCTTGTCCAGCCTGGGCTGGCCGGTCTTGTCGGTGGTCGCCCCCCACACGATCATGTCATGCGTCAAGCCGCTGCCGGTGATGTGCACATGGTCAATACCAGGATGACGGGTCAAATAAGCACCTGCCTCCGCGCCGCCATTGACGATGCGCAGCATGCCGGCCTCGATCAGGGGCGAGAACGCTCGCTGGTACACGCCGATGAGGCCGCCAAACGTGGGATTCAGCTTGAGCAGGCTGACACGATTGAAGGCGACCAGCTCATAAAGCGCATCCAGCGGACCGATGGCGCTGATGTTGCCTGCGCCCAGCACCAGACCGACACCCCCGTTCTCGCCCGGTCGCCTGGCACCCAGACCCGCGTTGGCGCGAGCCTCCGCCTCACTGACACCCGGCTCCAGCCACAGGTCGGCACTGAAGCCGTGGAACAGGTTGTACTCGTACAAGTTGCCGGGCAACACGCGAAAGCGCACCCGATTGCCTGGCGCCACGCCGGCCTTCACGCCATCCAGCGGCGACTTGCCTTGGGCCAGTTTTTCCAGGCTCTCGGCCGCCGCTGCGAAACCCGCCAGCGTGGCATACGGGCCGGACATCCATTCTTCGCCTTCCAGCGAGCCGCGCGGCGTGCCCTTGGCCGCCACTGCGGCCTGGGCCCAATCCTCATCGACAGCGGCGATCGCCGCCTGGGTCGCCCTCAGCAAAGCGGCCCGACCCGGCAGGTCGAGAGCCGCCCAAGCGGCGGCGCCCGCCTGCAACTCATGGATGGCCTGATCCATCGCGGCTTCGGTGGCAAACGTAATCTGTGTGGTCATGGCAAAAGCTCCCGCAAAAATGGTTTTTCTTATTGATCGGTCGGCCTGCCGGCGACCGGCGTGCCACGGTACTCGGCCTTCATGCCATCCAGGCCGCGCTCCACGACATGGTTGATAAGGCGCTGGCCATGGCGTTCCGCAAGCCTTTTCACGACCGGAATCCGGGTCACCTGGTTCACCGCCTTGAGCGCCACCGACAAGGCAGCCAGCGCAATGCCGGCCGGCCGGTCCACGGGCAGGCCCAGATCACCGGGCACGTCACGACCCGGCAAGGTCTGCATCATTTCCTCCGACAGCAGACGGCGCACGATCGCCGCGTGCATGCGCTGCGGCAGCAGGAAGGCCTTCATGGTTGCCGAACCCTCGACCACGCTGGCCGTCATCTCGATGGCTGCGGGAGACTTTTCGTAAAGGAACTGATGCATGCGCGACTGCAGCCGGAACTGCTCGGCATGCGTCCGCCCCAGCAACTGGTTGTTCGCCCCCTCGATGCGGGCCACCCAGCGCCACATCAGGGCGAAGCTGTCTTCCTCTTCCCTGGACACCGCGCCGCCGAAGTAACGAATGATATTGACGCGGAACGGCCCGAAAATATGCGCGGTCGCCGCCGACGCCACCTGACCGATCGGCATGGCTGTCGGCAGGCTCCAGCGCCCCGAGCGCAAAATGCCCATGCGGATCATGGTGTGCAGAAAGCGGATGCGCACCCACTTCTCCCAGCTCGCGCCACCAGGCTTCATGCCATCCACATCCAGCGCGCCAACGAAGCCCGTCGCGGTCTCCCAGTAGCGACGGCGGAAATCCCCGCTGCGCGACAGCCGGCCCGTGCCGCCCATCACCAGCGCGGTCGCCGGGTCGATGTAGGTGAAAGGCAGGCCGCCATGCATCCCGAACAGCATCCCGACCGGATTGCGGCAGGCCATGCTGGCGCCGACACGCATGGCCTCGAAGTCGGCCCACGCCGGGACCGCCTCGACATCGGCGAAGAAAGCAATGGCGGCCGCTTCGCCCTCGGCTTGCAGCTTGCGGGCATTTTCATAGATATCGCCCGCCAGCAGCTTGCGCTCGCGCAGGACCTGGAAAAGCGCTTCGCAGAGCGGATCGCCGACAAGGTTCCAGGCCTCGATGTCGACCTCTTCCAGATTCAGATAATGTTCCGCGCCCGGTTCGGCAGCCAGTCTGTTCAATCTCGCCACACGTTCGGCGAGAGCCTCTGGAGACTGCGCAGCAATAACACTGTTATTTCTCATGCGTATAACACCGTAATATTTGTAACGCTGTTATATCATGTGCGCTACAGCGAAGAAAGGCCTGCCACGCGGAGCAACCATTCCATGCCTGACGCCCCCTTCAGGAGCAGCGATCGCGGCCAGCAGATGACGCTCGCCGCCGTCAGCCTGCTTGAAGAACATGGCCCCGAGGCGGTGACTGCGAGGAAGGTGACCGCGAAGGTGGACATGTCCAGCATTGCCATCTACACCGAGTTCGGATCAATGGCCGGGCTGGTCGCCTCCGTCGTCGACCATGGCTTCACCCTGCTGCTGCAGCGCCTGAAAAAACAGTCGCTCAGCGAGGATGCGCTGGCCGACCTGTGGGGAGCCACCTGCAAGGCCCGCGAATTCGCGCTCGCGCATCCCCACCTGTATGCCGTCATGTTCGCGACCAGGAACATCGGGGGACATGAGCGCACGGGCGCCGAACTGCAACAGGGCACAGAGACCCTGCGCGGCTTCCACCGCATGAGCCGTCACGCCGTCGAGACCGGGCAGCTTGCCGCCAGGCCCGGCCACGTCACCCGACAACTGTGGACCGTCATACACGGACACCTGATGCTGGAGCTCGCCGGCTATCTGACGCTTGAAGCAGATCGCCAAGGTGCTTTCGCCGATATCATCGCCACGACCCTGACCGGTCTCGGGGCAGATCCGGATGCCGCCCGCGCGGCTGTCGGCCTCCCCCAGCCCCGGTTGCCTGCTACCGCCTGACCGCCGCCTCCGCCAGCAGCGGCAGCACAGCCTCCGCCACCGCCCTCGGCGACTGCGGATTCTGGCCGGTGACAATGCGCCCGTCGGTCACCACGTAGGGCGTGAACGGCACCCAGCCCTTGCTGTAGACGCCGCCCAGCCCGACCAGCCGGTCCTGGAGGAAGAACGGCACCTGGCTCTTCATGCCCGACAGCCACTCCTCCTGGTTGGAAAAGCCGGTGACTTGCCTGCCCTGGATCAGCGGCCGGCCCTCGGCATCCCTGAGGTCGAGCAGACCGGCCACGCCATGGCAGACCGCAGCCACCACGCCGCCTTGGGCATGGATGCCTTCGGCGACCCGCCGGATGTCGGCGTTGCCGGTGAAATCCCACATCACGCCATGGCCGCCGGTGAAGTAGATGGCCCGGAACTGCGCGGGGTCAATGTCGGCGATGGGCAGCGTGTTCTCCAGCCGCTGGCGGAACGCGATGGACTTGAGATGCCGACGGGCGGCATCGTCCATGTACAGCCAGCCCAGGCTGCGCTCGTCCAGCGGCACCTTGCCGCCCTTCGGGCTGGTGAACACGGTGGTGTATCCGGCCGCCTCGACCGTGTCGGTGAAGTGCGTCAGCTCGGTGAGCCAGAGTCCGGTGGTGTCGGTGCGCGACGGATAGCGGTCATGGTTGGTCATGACCACGAGGATGCGGCCCCGGTCCGGCCGGTCAGCCGGCGCGCCGGCGGCGACGGGCGTGGCATTGGCTGCGCCAGCGTCCGCCCGCACGGCGGACAGGCTTCCCAGCAACGCCAGGGTGATGACAAGCAGCGGCTTGAACTTCATGTCGGACTCCATCCGGACCAGGTGGAGTCACATGTTCACCTTGAAGTGCGATTGAAGGTCAAGCCAGCCCTCATGACGGAGCGGCTCACCAACGCATCAGCACCGAGCCCCAGGTGAAGCCGGCGCCGAAGGCCACCAGGCAGACCAGGTCGCCTTCCTTGACCTTGCCCAGCGCGCGCGCCTCGGACAGGCACAGCGGAATGGTCGCCGCCGTGGTGTTGCCGTACTTCTGGATGTTGTTGTGCACCTTGGACTCGTCGATGCGCAGCATCTTGGCGACCATTTCGTTGATGCGCAGGTTGGCCTGGTGCGGGATCAGCATGTCGATGTCGGCCACGGTCATGCCCTGCGCCTCCAGCACCTCGTTGATGACCTCCGGCATGCGCTTGACCGCGTTCTTGAACACCTTCTGGCCTTCCATGTTCGGATAGATGCGGCCGGACTCGACATCGTCGTGGCTCAGATAGCTGTCGCGCCCGGCGGCCATGCCCGGGTACTGCATGGCCAGGGCCTCGGCGTCGTTGCCTTCCGAATGCACGCGGGTGATCAGGATGCCGCGCGCCGGGTCATCGCTGACACCGACCACGGCGGCGCCGGCGGCATCGCCGAAGAGCACGCTGACGGTGCGGCCGCGGGTGGTCTTGTCGAGGCCGCGCGAATGCACTTCGCCGCCGATCACCAGCACCTTCTTGTACTGACCGGCGCGGATGAAGACATCGGCCATCTGCAGGCCGTAGATGAAGCCCGAGCACTGCTGGCGGATGTCGAAGGCCGGCACCGGGCCTATGCCCAGCTCGCGCTGCACGAGCACGCCGCAACCGGGAAAGAAGTAGTCCGGCGACAGCGTGGCGTAGACGATGCAGTCGATCTCGGAAGCCTCGATGCCGGCGTCGGCCAGGGCCGCGCGGGCCGCCTTCACACCCATGGTGTAGTTGCCGTCCTCGGGCTCGACCCAGTGCCGCTCCTCGATGCCGGAACGCTCCACGATCCAGTCGTGGCTGGTCTCCATCACCTGGGCCAGGTCATGGTTGGTGACGGTGCGGGCCGGGACATAGGTGCCCAGGCCGAGGATGCGTGCGCGTGGTGTGGTCATGAGAGCCTCGATGCTTGTACTTGTCAGATGTCGCCGCGCGGATCGCGGGGGGGGCGTCGGCCTGCCGGAGTGTAACCCGGCGGGAGGGCATATTCGCCATACCGGATGTCGGCGCGTCCCT
>Ga0222424_100716_pt1 | contig 12787 bp, 10 predicted proteins | sample 2B2ome_FD_182468 | JGI IMG/M metagenome (GOLD analysis project Ga0222424, IMG submission 182468) | Enriched microbial communities from leaf-cutter ant dump, University of Wisconsin, Madison, United States - 2B200A (version 2) | ecosystem: Environmental > Terrestrial > Nest > Insects nest > Nest...
CGCCTATCGGTTCAACCGCCGCTTCGACCTGCCTGCCATGCTGCCCAGGCTGCTGCGGGCGCTGGCAAGCTCCGGGCCGCTGCCATTGAGAGCTCTGCGGATGTCTGAGGTAAGAGGCTAATCAGGTGAAAATGGCTTCCAGCCCTTGCAAGGCAAGCGCTGGAAGCTATAAAAATCAGAGCTTTGGAATACGGATGCGGCTGATCATCAGCGCGCCCGAGAGCGCGAACAGCAGCACCAGCGGGTGCAGCGTGAAGCCGCCGAGCATCACCTTGCCCAGCCAGAGCTGCTCGCGCACCGCGCCCGTGCCGGCGGCGAGCGCCAGCAGCCCCACCAGCACGATGGAGGTGGGGATGGGCGTGCCCTCGAAGTACTTGACCTTGCCGCTGTCGTCGGCCAGGGTTTCGGCGGTGACGTTGAAGCGCGCCAGGCGCGACACGCCGCAGGCCACGAAGAAGGCCAGCACCACGCGGTCGTACAGCCCCTGCATGCCGCAGCCGTAGGCGATGACGGCGGGCGCCACGCCGAACGAGATCACGTCGGCCAGCGAGTCCAGCTCGCGCCCCATGGCCGAGCTTTTCTGGCGCCAGCGCGCGATGCGGCCGTCCAGCACGTCGAACACCAGCGCCGCCAGCACCAGCGCGCAGGCGTAGAGCAGGTGGCGCACGTCGTGGCGCTCGATGTAGCTGAGGGTGGAAAACAGCGCGCCCACGCCGCACACGGCGTTGCCGAGCGTGAACCAGTCCGCGAGGTGGAACTCGCGGATCATCGAAAAGCGTTTCGGGGCGGGACTCATCCAGCCATTATGGAACCGCGCCCCCGGCGGCGCGGCGCGCGGCGAAGTCCACGTACCACGGCAGGCAGCCGGGGTTGGCCATGGCGTCCTGGTTGACCACTTTCTCCAGCGGCTGGCCCAGCAGCAGCTTCTTGATGGGCAGCTCCTGCTTCTTGCCGCTGAGGGTGCGCGGCACCTCGGCCACCTGCAGGATGTCGTCGGGCACGAAGCGCGGGCTCAGCGCCGTGCGGATGGCGCCGGCGATGCGCGCGCGCAGCGCGGCGTCGAGCGGCACGCCCGGGCGCAGCACCACGAACAGCGGCATGTAGCTCTCGCGCCCGAGGTATTCCAGATCGACCACCAGGCTGTCGAGCACTTCGGGCAGGCCCTCCACGGCGCTGTAGATCTCGCTCGTGCCCATGCGCAGGCCGTGGCGGTTGATGGTGGCGTCGCTGCGGCCGTAGATGGTGCAGCCGCCTTGCGCGCCGATCTTCAGCCAATCGCCGTGGCGCCACACCGCGCCCATCTCGGCCGGGCCGTCGCCGCCGCCGGGCCGGCGGCCGTGGCCGGGCGGGTACATGTCGAAGTAGCTCGCCAGATAGCGCGAACCGTCCTCGTCGCCCCACAGGTACAGCGGCATGGAGGGAATGGGCTGCGTGCACACCAGTTCGCCCACGGCATCGAGCACGGGGCGGCCCTGCTCGTCCCAGGATTCGACGGCGGCGCCGAGCATGCGGCACTGCATCTCGCCCGGCACCATGGGCAGCTCGCGGTGGCCGCCGATGAAGGCGCCGCAGAAGTCGGTGCCGCCCGAGAGGTTGTTCCACCAGATGTCTGGTGTGCCCAGCGCGGCGAACTGCGCCGTGCCCCACGCCTGCACCTCGGGCGCCAGCGGCGAGCCGGTGCTGCCGAGCCAGCGCACGCGCGCCAGGCCGCCGCAATCGGCGAGGTTCAGCCCGGCCTTCATGCAGTTGGCGTAGAAGGCCGCGCCCGCGCCGAAGCAGGTCACGCCGGTCTCGGCGGCGAAGCGCCAGAGCACGCCCCAGTCGGGGTGGCCCTTGCTGCCGCCGGGGTTGCCGTCGTAGAGCACGCAGGTGGTGCCGCCCAGCAGGCCGCCGATCTGCGCGTTCCACATCACCCAGCCGGTGGAGCTGTACCAGTGGTAGCGCTCGCCGAAGGAATTCGGCTCGTAGCTCGCGCCCACGTCGTTGTGCAGGGCCTTGAGCTGCAGCGCCACCAGGATCATGCCGCCGTGGCCGTGCACGATGGGCTTGGGCAGCCCGGTGGTGCCGCTGGAGTAGACGATCCACAGCGGGTGGTCGAACGGCAGCCAGAGCGGCTCGAAGGCCGCCACTTCGGCATCGTTTCGCGCCGTAACGCTTGTGTAGTTTGCGCCGCCAGCTATGGTTCTGGAAGCATCGAGGTTGTTCACCAGCAGCACGTGCTGCACCGAGGGCAGGGCGTCGCGCAGCGCGGCCAGCACGTCCATGCGGTCGATGTCGCGTCCGCCGTAGGTCACGCCGTCGGCGGCGATCAGCACCTTGGGCGCGATCTGGCGGAAGCGGTCGAGCACGGCGTGCGTGCCCATGTCGGGCGCGCACACGCTCCACACCGCGCCCAGGCTCACCGTGGCCAGGAAGGCAACGACGGTCTCTGGAATGTTGGGCAGGTAGGCGGCCACGCGGTCGCCCGGCTGCACGCCCTGCGCGCGCAGGTGCAGCGCCAGCGCCGCCGCCTGGCGGCGCAGCTCGGGCCATGGCAGCGCGCGCTGCAGGCCCTTCTCGTTGCGGCTGACCAGCGCGGGCTGGCCCGCCGCGTGGGCCGGCGCCACGTGGCGCAGCACCTGGCGCGCGTAGTTCACCTGCGCGCCGGGAAACCACTCGGCGCCCGGCATGCGGTTGCGCGCCAGCACGGCGTGGTGCGGGGTGGGGGATTCGACGGCGAAGTAGTCCCACACGCTTTGCCAGAAGGCATCGAGCTCGGTCACCGACCAGCGCCACAGCGCGTCGTAGCTGGCGAATGCGAGCCCGTGGCGCTGGTGCAGCCAGTCCTGGTACAGGCGCAGTTGGGGAACGTAGGGGGGTGTTGTGCTTGTCTCCATGCGGCGCAGCGTAGCGCGCGCATGCGCGCACGTCACCGTGGGGACGTCACCGGGTTGACAGGGCGCGTGCCGCGCCGCTACTTGCCCGCGGCCTTGTCGCGCATGCGGTCGGCGCGGCCCGAGGGGTCGGGGTGGCTGGAGAGCATCTGGTCCAGGCCGCCTTGCTTGCCGCTCAGCGCGGCGATCTTGCGGAAGGCCGATTCCATCGCCTGCACCTTGTACTTGTGCTTTTGCATGAAGGCCAGGCCGTAGTCGTCCGACGCGGTTTCCTGGCTCTGCGAGAACTGGCTGTTCACCAGCTTCTCGCCCAGCGCGCCCAGGTCCGAGTCGGCCAGCCGGCCCGCGCCGCCCGCGGCCGAGGCCGCCTTGCGGCCCGCCGAGGCCAGGTACGCCGTGCGCATGGCCGACAGCGAATGGGCCAGCTTGACGTGGCCGATCTCGTGGCCGATCACGCCCAGCAGCTCCTGGTCGTTCATCCGGTCCATCAGGCCGCTGTAGACGCGGATCGAGCCGTCGGGCGTGGCGTTGGCGTTCACCTCGTTGCTCAGGTACACCTTGAAGTTGAGCTTGAGCCCGTCCTCGTTCACGTGCTTCTTCGTCAGGCGGGCCAGGCGCTGGGCGTACTTGTTGCCCGGCGGGGCCACTTTCTCCTGGCGGTCTTCATAGTTGCGGTACTGCAGCGAGACGGACTTGAGTTCCTCGTCCGACACCGTGGCGGCCTTGAACAGGTCCAGCGCCGCGCCCACCTTGTTCTCGTCCTTGGAGGCGCCGGAGCCGCCCGCGCTGGCCGCGCCCAGCGCGCTCGACAGCGCCGATCCCCCGCCCTTGGCGCTGCCGCCCCCGGTCGTCTCGCAGCCGGCCAAAGCCAGGGCCAGCGCCACGGCGCCCACGCTCGAAATGCACTTGTTCACTTGGAGTCCCTCATGGTTGGATTCGGTGGATGCCACGGCCCCGCGCACAGCGCGCCGCCCGGCCGCATGCGCGGGCAAATGCCATGGAATCGATGGAGTACCGCGCCCCCGGCCCCTGCCCAGCCGGGGGGCGGCGGCGCGATTCTTCCACGCAAAGCACGCGATTCGCATCCATCGCGGCGGCAAATGCATCCATGTGTATCTATCCTCTTCAGCCGTTCGCGGGCGCGGCGGCGCGGTGCACGGGGGCCGTGCCTGCATTTCCCCCGGCGGCAGGGGCACATGCAGTTACACAAAAGACGCACGTCTGTCGTCCGTATTTGCCACATGTCAAAATTCATAGCGCCTGGCGCTTTGTGGACGCCATATACAGCGGTATTCGACGCTGAAACGCAGGCGGGAAAAGCGCTGGCAGCTCCCAAATCAGGAGCATTCGTGCACCATGCCAGTTCTTGAGACAATGCAAGCCCCGCCCCGTGGGGGGCCGCACAATGGCCCCTTCGCGCCCGGTGCGCGCTCTTTGAAGAATGGAACCCACCGCATGCTTCCGCAGCAGATGAACCGCAGCAGCGACGTGCTCATCGTCGGCGCCGGCCCCGCCGGCCTGTCCCTGTCCATCGCGCTGGCCCAGGCCGGCCTCCGCTCCACCCTGGTGGAGCAGCAGCCCGAGGAGGCGCTGGCCGCCCCCGCGCCCGACGGGCGCGAAATCGCCCTCACCCACCCCAGCGTGGCCACGCTGCAGCGCCTGGGCAGCTGGCAGCGCCTGGCCGAGCACGAGGTCGGCCTGCTGCGCGAAGCCCAGGTGCACGACGGCCCCGTGGGCCAGCGCGGCGCCATGCAGTTGCACGCTGGCGGCACGGGGGTGCAGCACCTGGGCTGGATCGTGCCCAACCACGCGCTGCGCCGCACGGCCTACGAAGTGGCCGCGCGCACGCCGGGCGTGCAGATCGTCAGCAGCGCCAAGGTCACGCGCGTGGCCGTGGCCGCCACCCACGCCGCGCTGGAATACACCGACGCCAGCGGCGACGCCCAGCATCTGGAAGCGCCGCTGGTGGTGGCCGCCGACAGCCGCTTTTCCGCCACGCGCCGCCAGCTCGGCATCGGCGCGGCCATGACCGACTTCGGCCGCACCGTCATCGTCTGCCGCATGCGCCACGAACTGCCGCACCACGAGACGGCGCACGAGTGCTTCGGCTACGACCGCACGCTGGCCATCCTGCCGCTGCCCAACGACTGGATCGACGGCACGCCCATGTGCTCGGCCGTGGTCACGGCCAGCGCCGAGCAGGCCCAGGCCCTGCTGGCGCTGCCGCCCGAGGAGTTCACCGCGCGCGTGCAGGCGCAGTTCCAGCACCGCCTGGGGCAGATGCACCTGGTGGGCGAGCGCCACGCCTACCCGCTGGTGGCCGTGTACGCGCACCGCTTCGCCGGGGCGCGCTGCGCACTGCTGGGCGACGCCGCCGTGGGCATGCACCCGGTCACGGCGCACGGCTACAACCTGGGCCTGTCGGGCGTGGAGAGCCTGACGCAGGCCCTGGTCGCCGCCCAGGCCGACGGCGCCGACCTGGGCGCCGCCAGCGTGCTGCAGCGCTACGCCAGCGCCCACCACCGCCACGCCTGGCCGCTGTTCCAGGGCACCAACGCCATCGTGCGCCTGTACACCGACGACCGGCCCCTGCCCAAGCTGCTGCGCCAGGCCCTGCTGGCTGGCTCCAGCCGCCTGCCGCCGCTCAAGGCCGCCATCGTGAGCCAGCTCACCGGGCGGCGCCCGGCGTGGCCCACCCTAGCGCCCTGACCATGGACGCCTTGCTTGGCTCGCTCGCGCATTCCCTCGACCGGGCGCGCTCGGTGGAGGAACTGGCCCGGCCCCTGCTGCAACTGCTGGAGACCGTGACCGGGCTGGAGTCGACCTACCTGACGCTGATCGACCTCGAGCACGACGTGCAGCGCGTGCTGTATGCGCGCAATACACGGCAGTTGCACATTCCCGAAGGGCTGGAGGTGGCCTGGAGCGACACGCTGTGCAAGCGGGCACTGGACGAGCAGCGCCCCTTCACCGATGACGTGGACCGCTGCTGGGCCGACTCCCAGGCTGCCCAGGCCCTGGGAATCAAGACCTATGCCAGCGCTCCGGTGCGCCTGGCCGATGGCGTGCTGTACGGCACGCTGTGCGCGGCCAGTGCGCAGCAGCATGCGCTGGATGCGCAGGCCCGGCAGGTACTGGCCCTGTTTGCCTGCCTGATCGCGCACCAGGTGGAGCGTGAGCGGCTGCTGCAGCAACTCCTGGAGGCCAATGCCCGGCTGGCCACGTATGCCTGCACCGACACCCTCACCGGCCTGCCCAACCGCCGGGGCCTGGTGCAGATGCTGCAACGTGCCCTGGCGCAGGGCGCGCGCGAAGGCCATGTGGTGCTGGTGGCCTTCATCGACCTCGACGGGTTCAAGGCCATCAATGACCGCTATGGCCACGAGGCGGGCGACCAGGTCCTGGTGCAGATGGCGCAGCGCCTGCAGCACGGTCTGCGCGCCGGGGACACGGTGGCGCGCCTGGGGGGCGACGAATTCCTGGCCATCGCCTGGGGCCCCCGGCCTGGCGAGGAGGTGGAGGTGGCGCGCCAGACCTTCTGCCAGCGCATCGCGCACGCCACTGCGGGGCGCTTCGACTGCGCGGGCGCCGCGCTGGACTACCCCGGTGCCAGCGTGGGCGCCATCGCGGTGGCGCCAGGCGCCCTGTCGGCCGACGACGCCCTGCGCGAGGCCGACCACGCCATGTATACCGCCAAGCGGGAACGCCGCCGGCAGCGGGCGGGCTAGGCGTCTGTCGGACCGTGGGGCTTGCGTGGGGTTTTGGCGCGCCTGCGTGCCGCCGGAGGCGGCCCGGATAATCGGCCCCCACCGCTTGCTCCATGCCCGCTGCCACGCCTCGTGTGCTGTCCGTCATCGCGCCGATGACGCAGCGCACATGCGAGTGATGGTGCGGTGCAGTTGCAGCCCAGCGACCGGGGCATGCACCTGCTGCACGAGGGCGCGCCGGGCAGCGATGACGAGACACTGAGCCGCCTGGCCCAATCGGTGGGCGTGATGCTGGCGCCGCTGTCGCGCTATGCGATGGAGTCCCCGCGCCGGGGCTGGCTGTTGGGCTACGCGGGGTTCGACGGCGCGGAGATCCGCGCCGCGGCGCGCGTGGTGGGCGCGCTGGCGCGCTGAGGGGCGGCTCCCGCACGCCACCACTGCTGCGACAGCGCAGGCTGGCGAATGTCCAGCCGCTCGCCCATCACCGGCGCCACCAGCGGCACGCCCGCCTTGTCCGCCAGCACGGTGATGCGCTCGAACGGGTCCGTCCACGCATGCAGCGCCAGGTCGAAGGTGCCGTTGTGGATGGGCATCAGGTGGCGGCCCCGGACGTCCAGGTGGGCCTGCAGGCTTTCCTCGGGCTGCATGTGCACGTCGGGCCACTGGGGGTCGTAGGCGCCGGTCTCGATCATCGTCAGGTCGAAGGGGCCGTAGCGTTCTCCGATGGCCTTGAAGCCATCGAAGTAGCCCGTGTCGCCGCTGAAGAAGATGTGTGTGTCGCCTGACTGGATCACCCACGACGCCCACAGCGTGCTGTTGCCGTCCGACAGGCTGCGGCCCGAGAAGTGCTGCGCGGGCGTGGCCGTCAGCTTGACGCCCGCGATGGTGGTGCCCTGCCACCAGTCGAACTGCTGCACCTTGGCCGCTGGCACGCCCCAGGCGATGAGGCGGTCGCCCACGCCCAGCGGCGTGACGAAGTGCGCCACCTTGGGGGCAAGCTGCTGGATGGCGTCGAAGTCCAGGTGGTCGTAGTGGTCGTGCGAGAGCAGCACGCCGGTGATGGGCGGCAGCTCGTCGATGGAAATGGGCGGCGCATGGAAGCGCTTGGGGCCCATGAAGGTAAATGGCGAGGCGCGCTCGGAGAACACCGGGTCGGTCAGCCAGAACCGGCCTTGCAGCTTGAGCAGCATGGTCGAATGGCCCAGGCGCCACAGGCTCATGTCGGGGGCAGCAGCCAAGTCGGCTTGGGTGAGCGGCAGCACCTGCAGCGGCTGGGCGGGCACCGCGTCGGCAGGCTTGTCGGTCATGAAACGCCACAGGATGCCCAGGGTCTTGGCGAAGCCCGGCGCCTGCCGGGGCGCGGCGTTGCGGAACTTGCCCCCGGCGTACTGGGGCGACTGCTCGTGGGCGGAGTTTGCCGGCAGGGTGGTGCAGGAAAGAATGCTGTAGGCCATGGCGATGACGACGGTAAGGACCAAAAGGATTCGGGGCATAGAGCGCTTTGCCGAAAATTACACTACACAGTGTAGTTCACTTTTTAAAAAAGTAAACTCCCCGGTGTAAAATAGGGGTATGACCGAGGCCGCCCCACCCACCCGCCTGACCGACCGCAAGCGCGATGCCATCGTGCAGGCCGCCATCGCCGAGTTCCGCGAGCACGGCTTCAACGGCACCAGCATGGACCGCGTGGCCGCCGCCGCCGAAGTCTCCAAGCGCACGGTGTACAACCACTTCCCCAGCAAGGACGAACTGTTCGAGGCCATCCTGGAGCAGCTGTGGGAGCGCGGCCATTCGCTGGCCGACGTGGCCTACGACGCGCGCCGCCCGCTGCGCGCGCAGCTGCTGGAGGTGCTGGAGCAGAAGATGCGGCTGCTCAACGATGCGAGCTTCATCGACCTCTCGCGCGTGGCCCTGGCCGAGATGATGCATGCGCCCGAACGCGCCCAGGCCATGGCGGCGCGCCTGTCCGAGAAGGAAGAGGGCCTACCGCGCTGGATACGCGCCGCGCAAAAGGCCGGGGCGCTGCGTGCGGGCGTGGATGCGCAGTACGCGGCGAACCAGTTGCATGGCATGGTCAAGTCCTTCGCCTTCTGGCCGCAGTTGGCCATGGGCCAGCCGCCGCTCAGCGCGGCGCGGCAGCGGCAGGTGCTGGCGGATGCGGTGGACATGTTCCTGGGGTTCTATGCCGTCCACAAGTAAGCCTCCATCGCAGGCCTTGCGCGTGCTCTCCGTCATCCCGCCGATGACGCAGCTCAACACGCCGTACCCGTCCACCGCCTACCTCACGGGCTTTCTGCGCTCGCGCGGCGTCGCGGCGGTGCAGGAAGATCTGGCGCTCGCGCTGGTGCTGCGCCTGCTCTCGCCCGAGGGCCTGCGCGCCGTGGCCGAGCGCATCGAGGCGCTTCCCGAAAAGCAGCGCAGCCCCAGCGTGCAGGCGTTCGCGGCGCAGCAGGGGCGCTACCTCGCGACCATAGTCCCCGCCATCGCCTTCTTGCAGGGGCGCGACAGCACGTTGGCGCACCGCATCGCCGGCCGCCACTATTTGCCCGAGGGGCCGCGCTTTGCGTCGCTGGACATGTACGTGGATGACGAAGGCGGCGACCCGCTGGGCTGGGCCTTTGGCGCTTTGGGCCTGCACGACCGCGCCAAGCACGTCGCCACGCTGTACCTGAACGATCTGGCCGATGTGCTGCGCGATGCGGTGGACGAGCGCTTCGAGTTCGTGCGCTATGCCGAATCGCTGGCGGGCAGCCAGCCGACTTTCGACCCGCTGGCCGATGCGCTGGCCAAAGCCGAGGTTTCGCCCACGCTGGTGGACGAGATGCTGCAATCGCTCACGCACGAGGCCATCGCCCGCCACCAGCCGGACGTGGTGCTGCTCTCCGTGCCCTTCCCCGGCTCGGTGTATGCGGCCTTTCGCATCGCGCAAGCGATCAAGGCGCGGCACCCGCACATCGTCACGGTACTGGGCGGCGGCTTCGTGAACACCGAGCTGCGCGAGCTGGCCGAACCGCGCGTGTTCGACCACTTCGACTACGTGACGCTGGACGCGGGCGAGCGCCCCTTGCTCGCGCTGCTGGAGCATGTGCAGGGCCAGCGCGGACGCCAGCGGCTGGTGCGCACCTTCATCCGCGACGACGCGGGCCAGGTGCAGTACGTGAACATGATGGAAGCCGACATTGCCTTCGCCGAGGTCGGCACGCCCACGTGGGACGGGCTGCCGCTCTCCGACTACCTGTCGCTGCTGGACATGCTCAACCCCATGCACCGCCTGTGGAGCGACGGGCGCTGGAACAAGCTGACCGTGGCGCACGGCTGCTACTGGAAGAAGTGCAGTTTCTGCGACGTCAGCCTGGACTACATCAGCCGCTACGAGGGCGCGAGCGCGCAGGTGCTGGCCGACCGCATCGCCTCCATCGTGGCCGAGACGGGGCAGACGGGCTTTCACTTCGTCGATGAAGCCGCGCCGCCCAAGGCGCTCAAGGCGCTGGCGACGGAGCTGATTGCGCGCGACGCGGGCATCTCGTGGTGGGGCAATGTGCGCTTCGAGAAGACCTTCACGCCCGAACTGGCGGAGCTGCTGGCCGACAGCGGCTGCATCGCGATCTCGGGCGGGCTGGAGGTGGCGTCGGACCGGCTGCTGGAGCTGATGAAGAAGGGCGTGAGCGTGGACCAGGTGGCCCGCGTGACCAAGGCGTTCTCGGACGCGGGCATCCTCGTGCATGCCTACCTGATGTACGGCTTTCCGACGCAGACGGTGCAGGACACGGTGGATGCGCTGGAATACGTGCGCCAGCTGTTCGCCAACGGCTGCATCCAGAGCGGCTTCTTCCACCGCTTTGCCTGCACCGTGCATTCGCCCGTGGGCCAGAACCCCGCCGACTACGGCGTGACGCTGGCGCCGCTGCCGCCGGGCGGCTTTGCGAAGAACGACGTGGCTTTCACCGACCCCACGGGCACGGACCACGACGCGCTGGGCGCTGGGCTCAAGAAGGCCATCTACAACTACATGCACGGCATCGGCCTGGAGGAGGACGTGCGCATGTGGTTCCCGTTCAAGGTGCCCAAGACCACGGTGCGGCGCGACCGCATCGGGAAAGCGCTGCAACAGCGGGGCTGAACGCCGGCGTCAGGCTGCGGCCATGAAAGCCAGGATGTCGTCGAAATCCTGGCGGTCCTTGGGCTTGGCGTGCTTGAGGGCGCCAAAGCCGGCCTGCAGCATCCCGGTCAGCCGCTCCCGTTGTGCCACCAACTGCGCGTGCAGCGTTGGATCCTGTACCAGCCGTTGGAAAATGGCGAGCTTGCCGTCCAGGTTCTCGAAAACCGCATCGAATGTTCGGGCCGTGAGTTCCAGCAGATCGGCCAGGTGCGGCAGTCCGCTGGTGCGGGCGCCCTTGTCCAGCAGAAGCTGTACGGCCTTGGACTGGTGGTAGTAGATGGCGATCTCGATGGGGTAGCCCAGCCCTGCGGCACCGGCGCCACTCTTGCGCACGTTGGGGTCGGCGCCATGCCGCAGCAGCAGGTCCACGATCTTGGGCGCGGAAAACCGGCAGGCCTCGTACAGGTTGGGATAGCCCTTGTGCGGAAGGTTGGGGTCGGCGCCGTGCTCCAGCAGGAGCTGCACGATCTTCGCGCTCTTGTTGGTGACGGCCCGGTTCAGGCAGGACGTGCCCGAAGCGAGCTTGCTGTTGGGGTCCGCGCCCTGCGCCAGCAGCGCCGCGACGGTGGCGGCGTTCTTGCTGGTGCCGATGGCGCGCACCAGGCCCGCCGTGGGGTCGCCGGCGGCGCGCGCGGCCGCCTCGGCCATGCGGCCCACCCGGCCCAGCTGGCCGGCCGGGGCCAGCGTCTGCATCAGCGCGGCCACGTCGGCGGGCGGCTTCTTCTTGCCGTCGATGAAGCCGTATGCGCGCCTGCGCGCCACTTCGTCGTCCACCATCTCGGCATGCAGGGCGCGGCAGGCGTGGGCCAGGGGCTGGAGGAAATCCGCGGCGTCGGCCGACCCCGAGGTGAAGGCCGCGTCGATCACCAGGCCCATGCGCTGGTAGTGGTCGAAGCCCATGCCATCGGGCGGATGGATGGCGTGCTTACGCGCGGCGAAGAAGGCCTGGAGGGCGGCTTCGAGCGGCGCGCCGGCCGGGCTGCCGAAGACCGCATGCAGCGCATCGGCGTCGGCGGTGTCGTGGCAGACCAGCGTGAATCGGGTGATGGTTTCCATGGCGGCGGGTGGTGGTGCGTGGCGATTGTGCCCTGCCGCGGGCTGCCGCTGCGGTGCACCGCCATGGTGCGCCCATGCACCACGAGACTGCAAAATTGATAGCTGCCAGCGCTTGATGCACAAGCTTTTTCGGCTTTTTTGATGCAAAACTTACACAACGCTGGCAAACCCTCTACCATCGCCGCACCCAACCAGACAGGAGTAAAAAAATGGGGTTGTTCCAATGGAATGAGCGCCCGGCGCAGGTGCTGCAGGGCGGCGGCGTGATCGGGCCGGATGAGCGGCTGCCCTGGCCGCAGACCGGGCTGATGGGCATCCAGCACGTCATCGCCATGTTCGGCTCCACCGTGCTCGCGCCCATCCTCATGGGGTTCGACCCCAACCTCGCCGTGTTCATGAGCGGCATCGGCACGCTGATCTTCTTCCTCATCACCGGCGGCAAGGTGCCCAGCTACCTGGGCTCGTCGTTCGCCTTCATCGGCGTGGTGATCGCCGCCACGGCCTACGCGGGCAAGGGGCCCAACGCCAACGTCGGCGTGGCGCTGGGCGGCATCATCGCCTGCGGCGCGGTGTACGCCGCCGTGGGCCTGGTGGTGCAGGCCGTGGGCACGGGCTGGATCGAGCGCTTCATGCCCCCCGTGGTCACGGGCGCGGTGGTGGCGGTGATCGGGCTGAATCTGGCGGCCATCCCCGTGAAGAACATGGCGGCCAACAACTTCGAGAGCTGGATGCAGGCGCTCACCTTCGTCTGCGTGGCGCTGGTGGCCGTGTTCACCAAGGGCATGGTGCAGCGCCTGCTGATCCTGGTCGGGCTGATCCTGGCCAGCATCGCCTACGCCGTGCTGACCAACGGGCTGGGCCTGGGCAAGCCGATCGACGTGTCGGGCATCGCCGCCGCGCCCTGGTTCGGCCTGCCGCAGTTCCACGCGCCCGTGTTCAGCGCGCCGGCCATGCTGCTGATCGTGCCGGTGGTCATCATCCTGGTGGCCGAG
>Ga0222424_100718_pt1 | contig 12711 bp, 12 predicted proteins | sample 2B2ome_FD_182468 | JGI IMG/M metagenome (GOLD analysis project Ga0222424, IMG submission 182468) | Enriched microbial communities from leaf-cutter ant dump, University of Wisconsin, Madison, United States - 2B200A (version 2) | ecosystem: Environmental > Terrestrial > Nest > Insects nest > Nest...
TTAAAGGGATATTATCTTGGGTGCTGGCAATTGTATGCTGCATAGCGCACGGCCAGCAACTGGCGAAAGGTACCATTAACCGGAAGGCAGTTGTACAGCGGCACAACCTGTATATCACCAACACTAAGGAGCAGGGGCCAACACAGGTAGGTAACGGAAATTTCGCCTACGGATTTGACATAACAGGTATGCAGACCTTTAATGAACAATTTACTACAATGTCACATTGGAGCTGGCATAGTACGGCTCCTCCTCAAGGTGCGATTGCTACCAGCCTTGTGAAAACGGTTGTTGGTACGAACGGCAGGCAGGTTCCTTACGAGTTGCCGAATCAACAACAGCGGGAACTGTCACAATGGTTGGCCGCCAATCCCCATCGCTTTAACCTGGCGCGGATAGGGCTTTGGATAAAAAAGAAGGATGCTACGCTTGCTACTGTTGATGATATCGAAGACGCATGTCAGCAACTTGATCTGTGGAGTGGAGTAGCTGTTAGTAGTTTCAGGATGCAGGGCCAACCTGTTAAAGTTACTACAGTTAGCGATCCCGATCGTGATGTGATAGCTTTTCAAATAGAATCGCCGTTGATTGATGCCGGACGTCTGGGGGGGTTTATCGATTTCCCTTATGCCAGCTTGGACGGGTTTAGTAATGGCTCTGACTACAATCACCCCCGCTTACATACAACAATTTTAGCAGCCTTGCAAGAGAAAAAAATTGTTTTTGCGCGTACCATGGACAGCACGAAATATAAAGTGCAACTGGAATGGACCGGGATGACTAAAATAGAGGAGGAGAAGCCACATCGTTACCGTTTGCTTCCTCAAGGGGGCAATAAAGTTGAATATGTTTTTGATTTCTGCCCGGATGGAGGTCGGGCCCCGTCGAACTCTGGTGCTTTTGCCGGGCGGGGCGGGGAAGGGCCTAAGGTGTCGGGGCAAGTAGCTGATATAAAGAAAAACCCATTAGATCACAGCTCCATATATAAAAATCTTCCGTCGTTTTCACTGGTAAAGGCCCGGTCGGTAATTTACTGGCCAAGCTTCTGGAATACCGGCGGCTGTATAGATCTTTCGGAAAGTAAAGATTTAAGGTGGAAAGAGCTGGAGCGGCGCGTGGTACTGTCGCAGTATATTATGAAAATTAACGCTTCCGGATACTATCCGCCACAGGAGACCGGTTTAGTTAACAATAGCTGGTATGGACGCTTTCATTATGAGATGATTTTATGGAATTCGGCACATTTTGCGCTTTGGAACAGATGGCCGCTATTAAATAATAGTATACATGTATTCAGCGATAATCTGGAAAGCGCCAGAAACAGAGCTGCAGAGCAGGGATATGAAGGCGCGCGGTTTGCAAAATGTACGGGCCCTGATGGCAGGGAATGGCCACATCCCATTCATGCTTTTCTGGTATGGCAGCAGCCCCATCCGATTTTTTTTGCGGACCTTGATTACCGGGCGCATCCTGTGAAAGCTACCCTGGATAAATGGATACCCGTCATAAAAGCCTCTGCAGATTTTCTGGCTTCCTATGCCCATTTTGATGCACTGAAAAGGCATTATGTTTTAGGTGCGCCAATATCCTTTGTTCCGGAGAATAATGATTATTACAAAGATAAAAACCCTGCCTTTGAATTGGGTTATTGGCGATATGCGTTGCGGACAGCCCAATGGTTGACAAAGAAGGCAGGCCTGCCTGCCAATACCCAATGGATACGGGTTGCCAATGAGCTATCCCCCATACCTGTAAAAGCGGGATTGTATGAACAGTGGGAAGGTGTGGACAGTATGTGGACCCGGTTCAATTTTGAACATCCCGCATTGTTGGGTATTTATGGTCTGTTGCCCGGAGATGGAGTGGATACAACTATTATGAAACGTACCTTTAAGAAGGTGTTGACAACCTGGCGGTTCAACAGTACCTGGGGATGGGATTTTCCATTGATTGCGATGCGCGCTGCAAGGCTCGGTTTTACCAGCGATGCTATTAATATGCTGCTGTACAATGATCCCAAAAACGGATTTGACGGGCATGGATTCGTGGGTGGTGGCAATCCTTATCCTTATATACCGGCCAATGGAGGGTTGCTTTACGCTATTGCAATGATGACTGCAGGCTGGGACGGAGATGATCAGATTTCTGCATCCGGTTTTCCAAAAGATGGATCCTGGGTGGTAAAATGGGAGGATTTGCAGAAAGCACCATAAATTTATTGCCGGATAAACGCAAAAGGAAACTCAAAAATAGCTTTTGTGTTCCGGCGCCACCAAGCAAAATGGCTGCGTATTGGCATAGATCTTTGTTAATTCGGGTGCTGGCTATTTTTTCAATGGGTGAAAGGGAACCCGTATCACATTATTGTTCTGGAGCCGACTTTTCTTATTGATAGGGATTGGGGCAAGTCGGTAAGTAACTATTTTTTAATTTTAAAAACCCAATGGCAACTTATTTGCATATATTTTAATACAATAGATCTAAACTATATTAAATGAATACGAACATGATAATGCCTAACCGGTTCAAAAACCAAATGGCCGTTGTTTCGGGAGGCGCCGAAGGCTTGGGGAAGGCAATAGCGTTACGTTTGGCGGCCGAAGGAGCTAAAGTGGCGTTGTTTGACCACAACGTCCTGCAATTGGATAAAACGTTGCGGGAGTTCAAAGAAAAAGGCTTCGAGGCAATCGGCCTAAATGTAAATATAGCGATTGAAGAAGATGTAGTAAAAGGTTATGCCGAAGTATACAGCACTTACGAGCGCATTGATGTGATGGTAAATGCTGCAGGCATCGTTGGCCCCACAAGTACATCGATATTAAATTATACTGTTGCTGATTTTGATCATGTATACGAGGTCAATCTTCGCGGAGCATTTTTAATGTCCAAATATGGGCTACAATACATGGTTAAACAAAGATATGGTAGAGTTTTATTAATAGCCTCAATAGCCGGAAAAGAAGGTAACCCGTTTATGGCAGGTTATTCATCAACCAAAGCCGGGGTTATAGGGTTGGTAAAGGGGCTTGGAAAAGAATTCGCACAGGAGGGCATAACTATTAATGGCCTGGCGCCTGCGGTTATAAAAACGGCAATGAACGAGCATACAGCGCCGGAGCAACTGGCGTATATGATTAGTAAAATACCTATGAATAGACTGGGTACAGTGGATGAAATAGCAGCCATAAGCAGCTATATCGTATCGGCAGAGAATAGTTTTTCAACTGGTTTTGTTTATGACATATCAGGAGGGAGGGCAACATATTAATTATGAAGAGAAAAAAAGTAATTGTAATGTGTGGGGCTTCGGGTGTAGGAAAAGCGTTGGCGCAACGCTTGGTCCGCGAAGGGTGGACTGGTTATCATTGCTTCGGCAGATAAGTGGCAGGCTGAATAATTTACCTGTCAGAAATTTCGTTTCCGTGTGTCGTAGGGTACTGTGCGGGTTCCGTTCCTGTTCCGCGCCGCCGGGCAAAAGTGTCAAATGTTGAGTGATTTTTTGCTGAAATGCAGGCGGGGTGGAGAGGATAATTTTTACATTTTTGAGCGTTCTTTCGCCCACGTGTCATTTTACTCATTTTTCTGTGTCTTTTGAGTGTCAAAAAATGAGAGCAAAAGCGTAAAAAAACTGACACAAAAACGATACATGCCAATGAAAAAGGCCTTGTAAATCAATTGATTACAAGGCCTTCGTGTGCCCCGGGCGGGACTTGAACCCGCACGGACATTGCTGCCCACAGGATTTTAAGTCAAACTGAAAACCGAATTTATTCAAACCTGACTTAATCCAAATTCTCTTAATCATTTGATTATCAATAATTGAAGAGAAGCTTGTTAGCTTCGTTTAAACGGATGAAAACCCCGTTTAACCGCTGATTGTATGCAAATCTGTATGCAAATCAAATGGAGATTTTTTTAAACAAAAAAATCTTTAAGCTATGGAGGTAAGTATCGCTATTGTCTTGGACACCAGAAGAGTTAAAAAAGAAAACCTTTATCCGGTTAAGTTGCGGGTAACATTTAATCGCAAACAAGAATATTACCCTACTATTTACGATCTTACACAGGAAGACTATAACAAATTTTCGGCTCCCCGAATAAGTGAAGTACTGCAAAAAGTAAGAGCATCATTATTGGAAATAGAAAGGAACGCAGCTACAGCGGCGAAGGCTATTAATCCATTTGAGTTTGATTGTTTTGAAAAAGAATTTATCAAGAATAATCCTCTATTCAAAGAGCGTAAGAAAAAGGTAGAAAAAAAATGCATAGAAAATCAGCCGTCAGAACTGAAACAACAAGAAATATCAGTTGAATTTGATTTTTCACCCTACGAAGAACGCTTTCCAATCTTCAAAGAAGAAAGCCCCGCTGCCAATTACATTGCAGTAACCTTTACCAGCTATATAAAGAATTTATTGATGGAAGGTAGGATAGGCACGGCATTAAGTTACCGGGATGCTTATACCTCATTAAAGCGATTTAGGGGTAATGTTCCGTTTTCAGCAATTACCCGCCAATACCTTTTTCAGTTTGAGCGCTGGATGATTGATGATAATAAAAGCTCCAAAGGCACAGTAGGAATAAAGCTGCGTTCTTTACGTGCGGTATTTAATGAGGCGATTGATCAAGGGGTAGTGAAAGCAGACATTTATCCTTTTGGAAAGAAGAAATACAAGATTCCAACAGCCAAGAAGGCAAAAAAATCATTAGAACGTAGCGAGGTTCAATGTTTGTATGAATTTGAGCCGGAGGAAGAACACATCCAGATCCAGAGGGCAAAAGCTTACTGGTTTTTCTGCTATTTCGGCAATGGCATGAATCCCAAGGATCTTGCCTACCTGAAATATGAGAATATTGATGGAGAATTTCTACATTTTATCCGGGCGAAAACGGAGCGCTCGATGAAAGATGATCCCATACTAATTACAGCTTATATAAATGAAGATATGCAGGCTATTATTGAAAAGTGGGGAAATAAAGATCGGCACCCGGATAATTATATCTTTCCCGTATTAGATGCATCAATGAACCCGATGGAGCAGTACAGTCGCGTTAGAACATTAACTAAATTTATTACTGACGGAATGGTCATTATTGGAGAAGATATGGAATTATCAAGGAAGCCAAACAATATGGTGTGCCGTCATTCCTATGCCACACATTCCAAACAAACCGGGGCTACAACTGAATATATTAAGGAAGCCCTGGGCCATGCCAGCCTGACAACAACAGAAATCTACCTGGGCGACTATGGGCGAGAAGTTAAAAAAGAATTTTCGGGTAGATTACTGGCATTTAAGAATGAAGCAAAACATGATAATAATAATAATGCGACCTTAAAGGCGGTCTAACAGATTTGGATACCAGCCTACGCCCTGATTGCCATGACTTTCAGGGCTTTTTTACGCTCATTAAAGAGTGTATAATTTTCATTACTTTGTGGTATGTTTTCCTAATGAAAAAGAAAGGTTATGAATATAAAAAAATGGTTGTTTTCCCGGATGATTTTTAGGAATATGCTGGCTACATTCGGTTGCCGGTCGGGATATTCTGCTACTCCGGGAGGGTTTACTGCCTATTTTGTTTACCGGCTTGGAGACTATGAGCAGAACTTTTATCTGTATTTCCCTAAAGAGCCATTTGCAATACGCTATGTAAACGAAATCTTCAACAAGTTGTATGAATACGAAGGATTTGATATTATCCGGTATCTTGAATTTCATTATAACCTGTATCCGGATAAAGCTGATTTTCTTCGGTTTCTTAAATATGAGATCAACGACCGGCTGAAAAGAAAAGGCCACCAACAAAGGAAATTAAACGCCGCCCTTGAGTGGGTTACTGAAAAGCAATCCGAATTGCATGACCAGATCCGGGAGAAAATTAGTCAGGAACAAAATGATTTAAAACAAGAACTTTCTGAGGGTGTTCAATCTATTATCCAGGAGGTCGGCACGACAAAAGAAGCCAATACCGACCAGCAGGTTAAAATACTGATAGAAAAATTATCCGGCCATATCGACCAGATTATGAAAACAGCCGATACAGAACTAAGGGAACTAACCAATTCTTTTAGTACCGGAAGTATTGAATTGAATAACCGCAACCATGAAATGTTGATGATCCAACTGCTGATCCTACTGAAAAACGTTCAGGCCCCTTCGTCCTTGCAAAAGGGTGAACAGCTTTTTAAAAAGTTTTCGGATACAGATATTGCGGCGATACTTGCGTTACACTTTGAAGCCTTTAAAAATCTAAAATTAAATACGCTGCAAGGGAAAGCCCGCAGCCAAAATGAATTAATAAACTACAAAAGCCCTAAAGTAAAGCAGCTTATTGAGGCATTGGAAGATTTTTTTTACTGATAAAGCTCTTTTTATTTACCCTTTCACTATTCCATTACCTGCGTTCACTTGCCTGAACTTCGTTGTAACTGATTTATTACTAACCCCAAAAAATCCATACTCCATCCATCATTGACTTTGGGTAAATCCTAATCCATTTTGCATCCATAAAAATCAATTTTATGGATACACTATTTATTCCCAACGAGGGAGATTTTCGCAGGTGGATTAAGGAAGCAATAAAGGAATGTTTAGAGCAAATTCCTGCACAACCTACGCAAACCGAAGGTGAAGAGCCCTTACTAACCCGTAAAGAGATTGCTGGTATGTTCCGCATTTCTTTGGTTACTCTACACGACTGGATGAAACGCGGCCTGCCCTGCCATAAACAAAGAGGCAGGGTGTATTTTCTTCGCTCTGAAGTATTAGGCTATCTCAAGCAAAAAGGCCACAAACCCATCATTGAACCTGAATACCCGCCTTACCTGCCTGTTTCTGCTACCGCTGTAACCAGTAAAAAATAAAAGAATATGTCCGCACAAATGATATTTGGAGAAGCAAAGAAAGTAGAACTGGTAGCACTGTTAGCATCTCTTGGCTTTATGCCGGATAGAGTAACACGGCAAGATTATTGGTATAAGTCCCCCTTTAGAAATGAGCATACTGCTTCATTTAAAGTGGATCGAATCCGCAATATTTATTACGATCATGGAGAAGGAAAAGGTGGCAATATCATTGATTTTGCTGCCAGGTTTTTCCGTTGCGATGCCAAAACAGCAGCAACAAAAATTATTGAGCAAAACTTGCCGAACAGTTTTTCTTTTCACCAGCAACAACACCCTACCCACATGGCTGGTGAAAAGAAAGAGCCAGGCGAGGGAAAAATCATTATTACCAGCTCCCGGCCTTTACAAAGCGCTTCGCTACTTTCCTATCTGGAAGAACGAAAAATCCCGCTCTACATCGCCCAGAAATACTGCAAAGAAGTTGATTTTTCACTGTATGGCAAACAGCAAACGGTGATCGGCTTTGAAAACCGGTCGGGAGGATTTGAGCTAAGAAGCCCAACCTTTAAAGGTAGCAGCTCACCAAAAGACATTACTTTTTTTGACAATGGCAAACAGGAAGTTTCCGTATTCGAGGGCTTCTTTGATTTTCTGTCGTTTGCCGTTATACGACCGCAGGCCGGTTCCGGTTGGACAAACTGCCTGGTGCTCAATTCCCTTTCCTTTCAGGAAAAAAGCCGCTCCCTGATGGAGCAGCACCATACGATCTCCCTGTTCTTAGACCGGGGGACTTCCGGCAGGCAATACACACAAAAAGCGCTTGCCTGGAATAAAGAATTTCAGTCGGAAAAATATATCGACAGCAGCCATTTATATCAGTACCGTGATGATTTGAATGAATGGCTGATCGCTCAATCCAAACAGCAGGAACAACAAAGAACGCAAAGAGGCAGAGGGCTTTGATTTCACATTCTTTGCTACAACATTAATTTTCAAATAAAAAGATTTACACAATGCAACAGTTTCAATTTAACATCCAGGCCAAAGGTGGCGCTGGTAAATCAATGCTCACTTATTTACAAGCCTTAAAACAGCAGGGTAATGATAGGGCTTATTTTGTGGACTTTGACAGCTCGGTAAAATCAAGCTGCCAGCAGCTTCGATTCCTCCAGGGAAGAAACCCTTCCCGCTTTGCAGAAATGAGCCTATTAGACACCCGGGAAAAGCTGGATCGCCAGCTACTCTTTGAAAACCTGTACGAGCTATCGCAGAAAGATTATGATTCGTTCTACCTGGACTTTGGTGCCCCGGAAAGCGACCAGCTCCCATCGCTGTTTTCAAAAGATTATACCATCGGAGAATTTAAGGCGGTGCAGGATGAGCTAAACGCAAAGTTTACGTTCAATGTTGTCATCGCTGGCGGCAGCGCTTATGCACCTTGTACGCAATACCTGCAAAAAATTGTCTTATTGAATAGAGGCGTTTTTGAAACCAACATCTATATCAATGAAAGCACTTTTACAGGCACTCCTCAATTAATCAAAGAGTTGACAACATTCGGATCGGTAGCAGAAAACCATATAAACGCCATCCGGTTTTTTGGAGATTTTGATAGTACCACAGCCCCGCACCGGAGCATTCTCCAAAAAGTCAGCGAAGGAAAGGGTATGGAAGCCTATCAGTTTGTCGAAAAAATAAAAATGCAGAAAGAATTATCCAAAATATAAGACTATGCAAAAAGACCAAACTGATTTAAAAAAACTAAGGTCAGAGATTTTCTTACAATATGGTATAGAGCTGGATGAAACTTCGCTTACCATTCTTACCATTTTATTGCAGGAAGTGAGGCGGCAGTTTGCACCGATGCAGACAAAGCTGGATGAAATGGCAGCGCAAATACAATACTCTAAAAAATCCTTACAGGTAGATACCGATCATCCCCGTTGGCAGGCATTCTGGCATGGCATGGGGCAGTGGGGACTTGGCCTCATCCTGGCAGTTATTGCGGCTCTGACAGTTTTTACCATTGACCTTAACAAGGAAAGAGAAGAAAAGAAAATGATACAACAGGAGCTCGCATGGTATAAAGAGCATTACAAGGCCACACAAAAGACTGGTAGTAAAACAAGCAATGGCACAATTGAAAAAAAATCCAGGCAGAAAAACAAATAGCTCAAATGATGTACAAAGATTTTCTAAGGAAAAACCTATTGGAGAACACCTACGGTATCTACGGCAAGATACTGGAGATGTACCGGGAGCAAATGACTGTCTTGAATACAGCTTCCCTTTTTCGTAAGTGGTTGGCCGATGAGCTGGAGGTACCAATTGAGAAGATCAACCTGAATAGCCTGAACTCTGTGTTAAAACGCGAGCGAAAGAAAAAAGCATCAGCTAAGCAGGAGCCACCGATCCCATCGCATACAGCATCGGTTCAGAGCCAACCCGGCAGCTTTAAATTTTCTACTCCCAGTTCAGATGATGAAAAAAAATCAAGAATCAAGGAATACTAATCCGCCAGGCAGACAAACCTTCAGGAACACCCCTGAACCAGCAATAAGCCCGCTTGAACCAGACATAGGCGTTAATAAACCTTCTTAAACCCGAATCAACCTAAACAGACTCCAAAGTATCCCCACAAGTTCATACCGGTCTTTGCCGGTTCATTTAGAAACGGGGAAAATCAGGAGCCAGCTATGTTCTCGTAGGCTCGTAACCTCACCTACTTCGAACATGCTGGCCCATTCATGCCGCTTTGGGGCGGCATTCATGGGGGCGCAAAGCGCGGTTGTCAAACTTTAAAATTAATATAGTATGAATACACCAAATGAAAAAAACAAGGGCGGCAGGCCAAGGAAAGAAGTAAAACGCAGCTACCGCCTGCGGGTGGCTTGCACTGCATTGGAACTGCAAGTAATAGAGACAAAAGCCAAACAGGTACAGCTTACCGTCTCCGAGTTTTTACGTGAAGCCGCTTTTAACAGCCATATTGATATCAGGCAGAAAACGTTGCCCAAAGAAGTTTTAGATTTCGCCGCCCAACTTAGCCACCTTGCGGCTAATATAAATTCACTGGCGTATAAAAATAATGCGGCACAGGCTTTTAATGCCTTTGAGCGCACAGAATTAAGGCAACTGGCAGCACAGGTAAAAGAACTGGCTTTGGATATTAAAAACAATTTAAGATGATTGGTAAGGCAATTACAGGAAAGGGATTTGCCGGGTGTATCAAATACTGCCTGGAGGACAAAAAAATGGAGATGAATAGGGATCAAACCATCGTGCATAACAGAGCGGAAGTTTTACTCTTTAATAAATGTTTCGGTAATAAAAAGGAACTGGTGCGGGACTTTAATGAAGTGAGAAAGCTCAACCCCAAACAATCCAAACCGGTGTTTCATTTTACACTGAGCTTTGCTCCGGGCGAGAAATTGACCAGGACGCAGCTGATCCATATTGTCCAGGATTGTGCAAAAGAATTCGGGTTTGTTGAGAACCAATTTCTGGCAGTAGAACATAAGGATACCCAGCATCAGCATATTCATATAGTAGCTAACCGTATTGGCTTTGCTGGCAAAACAAATGTATCGGATAGTAATAGTTATAAACGCATGGCGGAGTTCTGCCGGAAAATGGAACGCAAATATCAATTGCAGCAAGTGCTAAGCCCCAGGCGCTTTTTACCAAAGCAGCAACAACTACTTCCGAGGAATGACCAGCGAAAGGAACAACTTAAATTACAGTTGATGCAAATATTACAGTCCTCAAAAACGATGGAGCATTTTCAGCAAAAAGCAAAGGAATTACGTATTGAAATTATTAAAGGACGCGGTATTGCTTTTATGGATGAAAAAGGCTTTAAAACTAAGGGGAGTGACATTGGCCTTTCGTTACAAACTATCGAAAAACAAATAGAAAGCAATAACCGGCAAGCCTTGCAAAAGCAAACAGCATTTATCCAAACCAAACAACGAGAAAATACCCTGGGATTATAAAACTAAAGAATGCAGAAGCCAGGGAAATACAGAAATCTGTGGCGTGCTATAGCAGTTACATTATGAGCGCCCGCGGAGAATAACACTATTATTCTCCGCGTTTTTTACGTATAAAAATTGATCATGCGGAGAATATTCGATATATTCGTTGCATAAAACGCGTAGAATGTACATCTATCAATTAGCCCAATGGCCTCATTTTCAATGTAATACGGAAGAAATAGCTTCCGTGCTGGCAGGTGTGCGCCACCAACAGGGCAAGCTATTGGGGCGGATGGAAAATCTGGGGTTTACCCTGCGGGAGGAAGCTACCTTGCAAACCCTTACATTAGATGTGCTCAAATCCAGTGAAATAGAGGGTGAGGTATTGGATGCCGAACAGGTGCGCTCTTCTGTAGCCCGGCGTTTGGGAATGGATATAGCCGGTTTAGTTCCTGCCGATCGTAATGTGGAGGGCGTTGTGGAAATGATGCTGGATGCTACCCAGCAATACCTGGACTCACTTACTGAAGACCGGCTTTTTGGCTGGCATGCCTCTTTGTTCCCGGCGGGGCGCAGCGGTATGCACCGGATCGTAACCGGCAAATGGCGGGATAACCTGCCTGATGATCCCATGCAGGTTGTATCCGGCCCTATGGGGCGGGAAACGGTGCATTTCCAGGCACCGGACGCAGATCGGGTTCCGGCTGAAATGAAAGCATTCCTGGATTGGTTTAATGCTCCGGACAAAACAGACCCGGTATTAAGGGCAGCTATTGCCCATTTATGGTTTGTGACGATACATCCGTTTGATGATGGTAATGGTCGTATTGCCCGGGCAATAACAGATATGCAGCTGGCTCGTGCAGATGAAAGCCGCCAGCGGTTTTACAGCATGTCTACCCAAATCCGGGCAGAGCGCAGGGCCTATTATGATATACTGGAGGCCACCCAAAAAGGCAGGATGGATGTAACACCGTGGATCCATTGGTTCCTGAATTGCTTGGAACGATCCATAGATGCAGCAGGCACCACATTAGCCGGGGTAATGAAAAAGTCAGCCTTTTGGAAACAGCCGGCTACGCATACTTTAAGCGACCGGCAAAAGCTAATGCTGAATAAATTGCTGGATGGGTTTACCGGTAAGCTCACCTCCTCCAAATGGGCAAAAATTGCCAAAACATCGCAAGACACAGCTATACGGGATATCCAGGACCTTATAAACCGGCAACTGTTGGTGAAAGAGCCGGCAGGAGGAAGAAGCACCAGTTACCTGTTAAATGATGCTTTGTTTTAACAGAAACCGTTTTTTTTGTTCAAGTGGTGGAATCACAGGTTTTAACGACCTGTGTATAACTTGCTCTATTAGTTTTTAATAAAACTAAGTGTTTTAGCACTACTGCTTTGGACAGTCATATGAAAAAAGCGAAATCGTGACTTTGATAGTTTCAATATTATGACGATTTATTTCCACATCAATGCTTTGACAAAGTAAGTAATATTCTTATGTCATATATAAATGTTTTCAATAAACAGGCAATAGAGTTCTACAATAATTTAAAAAAAGATTCTACAGGAACTATTGTTAAAGGATTAGGCAACGCATATAATGATGCACAAGCCAAAATAGTATATCAAAATAAAAAGTTTGAAATATCTTTAGAAAACAAAGGTCCTCGCGGTGGAAAAACAAACCAATTTGGTGGCCTTAATAATGTGGAAATTCTCCTACCGGAAAAAGGTCTTTTACTTTTCAAAAGATTTTTTTATATACTCACGTTCTGGTAATGTCAAAGGAACGCCTGAGTCGATTAGCTCGAAGGGGTTTTCCAATAAAGTAAAAGGGTATCATAAAGTTTGGATACCGGTAAAGAAAGATTTTCATTT
>Ga0222424_100720_pt1 | contig 12590 bp, 8 predicted proteins | sample 2B2ome_FD_182468 | JGI IMG/M metagenome (GOLD analysis project Ga0222424, IMG submission 182468) | Enriched microbial communities from leaf-cutter ant dump, University of Wisconsin, Madison, United States - 2B200A (version 2) | ecosystem: Environmental > Terrestrial > Nest > Insects nest > Nest...
AAGGAATACGTGGTGGAAGGCTCCAGGGATAATGTGAACTGGACCGCTATCGGCAAACTGGATTCAAAGGCCGTGAACGGTACTTCTAATGAGCCGTTGGATTACAGCCTGGTACTGAGTTTGCCGGTTGCTGCGGCTGCATTGGGTTTAGGAGGCCTGTTCTTCCTTACGCTGGTAAGGTCCCGGTGGGCAAGGGCGCTGGCCCTCGTGGTGATCGTAGTAGCTGTGGGCGCCTGCCTGAAAGATGGTAAATCGGTAGATGTGGAAAAAGGTGATGTGGGGTATATCCGTATTGCACAGTATGATAAAGATTCCAATACGCCAAGTTATTCAAAAGTAATAAAGGTTGTTAATGATTAAGGTGCAGTAAAAACCGGGATGACGGGGGCTGTCTGTAAGGGCAGCCCTTTATGCATCTGCGGGAGCTGCCCGGTATTTACGAATGTTCATTACGTTTTTGCAGGTGTCTTGAAGGTTGTTGTTTTTATACCCGAACAATCTTTAAGACACCTGTTTTGTTTTTGTACACCAGCCTTTTGATGGCAGTAACGGGCGCAGGTATTTGTGCAATGATGATCAACATACCTGTTGTACAAAAAATAATTCTTTCATGGTAATTTGCAGTGCGAACAGACCAGAGGCCGCTTCCGGCGAATAAAATCCATCACTCATCGAATTCTTGTGAAACAGATCCTATACCTGTTTACTTTTACATTGCAATTGATACAAAACAATAAAACAGTACAGCTGCTTTGTTCTTTAAAGATAAAAGGTGTCGCACATTTATTGTAACGTTGATACGATCATATTAACGGTAAAGATTGCAGGTGTATGGCCATTACATCAGCGTATCCGGGGCATTGATAAAATTGGTCTTTATTGATGCCACAGCGGATATCCGACTTATAACCCTTCAAACAGAAACGTGATCCGGTATGGATCACAGGGCACTATGAACAGGATCCTTGCCCGGATGCCTGCACCGGATATACCGTACCCGTACCCAAGCCATGAACAGTTAAAGGCAATGGCACTTTTGAAAACTTAATCGCCTTTAACAACAGAACAGTTACTATTTGTATGCGCTCAGCACAACCGGCCGATATGTGGTGTTGCTGCGTATGCCAACAAAACACGCTGGTTTTTCAGATGATGAAAAGCCGGTACAGGATCACTATGGATTGTGGTGATGCGGGAGCAGGAATGCGCCTGTAACGCCTGCCATCAAACGGTTAAATTATATTCTTTAAAACAAACTGAATTTGAAAATGACACAAAGAAAAATTACAACAGCAGCACTGTCCGTGCTTTTCTGCATGATGCTTTTGGGATTCTCCCGCTCTGCCGTACAGGCCCAATGCACCACCTGCGATAACTCCTATCTCCATGTTACAGATTGGAAAAGTATCGACTATGATAATATGGTGAGCACCTTCCACAGCAGTCTTGCGCGCCAGGCCGATGGCCGGGTACTGGTTTGGGGTGAGCATAGCAAGAGCGATGGCTCCGGCAACAACCTGGTTCCTGCAGAACTGAATAACTCCAATTACTCCGGACTTACCGGGCAGATCTTAAAATTTGCTGCGGGCAGCTACAGCCAGGATGATGTGCAGTTTGCTGTGCTGACCACAGATGGCCTGTTCATCTGGGGTGATGAGGATGCGCTTGTCAGCGACAATTTTAAAAGTGGCAACAGCTTTGCAAAAGTAACCAACGGGTTGCCCTCGGGAGTAACACCCCTGCAGGTGAAAATGCTGTTTGGTACCTACCAGACGCTGGCCTTACTGACCTGTACCGGCGATGTGTGGGTGCTTTCACAAAGAAGTAATATGCGCGGTAATGGCGGTACGGGCAACAATTCAACCTGGTATAAGGTAGAATACAGTACGGCTACTGCCAATAATGATAATACAAGCGCCGGATACCTCAGCAATATTGTGGCAGTAAGAGGTGCCCCCGGTGGTTTAATGGCACTGGCTGATAATGGTGATATCTGGGCATGGGGTGAGCAGGTGTACCTGGGTACCAATAGCAGCGGCAATAACCTTAACGTGGGTAATGGTACCCGGTCAAGGGCAAGAAAGATGACGCTGACCAAACCCCAGGGCGGTGGTAATATTGTGCCAAAGATGATCGGGATGACCGGCGCCACCAGCTGGAGCAGTCACTACGTGCTGGGTACAGATGGTTATGTATATAGTATGGGAAATAATGATGATCGTCAACTGGGCGACCGTACAACAACAGACAGGACAAGCTGGGTGCGGGTAAAATCAGGTTCGGGCAGCAATGATTTCCTTTCTGATATCGCCTGGATCAGTCCTAACGAACATGATAATTATGGCCGTGCTGCGGTAAACGCATTAACCAGCGCGGGTGTTGTTTGGGCCTGGGGAAATAATGAGCGGAATATGCTTGGATTTTCAAATGCCAACAATAACTATGATCCTACAACACCTCCCGGTGGTCTTACCGGCAGCGACCTGATCATGGCCGTGGAAACCGGCGGACATACTTCGATGGTGGTAAAAAAATGTAGTGGCCGCTATGGTTACGTGGGTCACCGCGTACACGGCAGTATGGCAGATAATTCCAATGCAAACGAGCAGGAAACAAAATACAACTTTACTGCAACAGCTGTAATGGATATCTGCGGTGCCAGCTCCGGCGCTACTACCTTGTTCCCGCCCCAGGGTACCCTGCATGTAGGCGATCAGGTACAACTGACATTTACACCCGCCGGCGGACACTTCACTGTAGATGGACCGGCCACCGTATCGCCAACGGGTCTGCTGACAATTACCGGGAAAAATACGGGTATTAAAATAACCTACACTGCTGACGGCGAGTGTGGCACTACATCTTCTGAAATCGTTATCAGGGCAGAAGACATCTTCCTGCCTGCAACCTTCGACAAAGTAAGCGCATCGATCAGAGGCGGTCAGCTCTTTGTAAACTTTACAACGCTTACAGAGCAGAACAACAGTCACTTTGATATCGAAGCTTCTGCAGATGGTAAGGACTTTGTAAAAGTGGGAGAGGTGAAGAGCAACGCCACAAACGGATACTCCAACGCTCCCCTGAATTATACCTTTAACATCAGCCAGGGTGCTGCTACAGGTTTGCTGGGCATCTCCATTGCTGTGCTGGGCCTTGCCGGCTTACTGGTGAACCGCAGGAACAAATGGATGCTGATGCTCGTGATGGTGCTTGGTACCAGTGTGCTGGGCGTATCATCCTGTAAAAAACAGGATGCACCAACCATCGATTCCAACAGCAAATTATTCATCCGGATCAAACAGGTAGATAAGGACGGCGGATCTGATTATAGCAAAGTGATCCAGGCTGTTCAGGAATAAATTGTTTAAGAGTTTTTAGTTTCAGTTTTAGAATTAAGAACCGACCCCCTGGTAATTCTTTACTTAGGGGGTTTTTTATGTGCCTGCCAGGCTGTGAAGGATACCCTGATTCAGGTATGTTAAAAACGTTGCATGTGCAGTAGGTTTGTATCTGCTGATCTTGCAAGGCTAACGATACACCCTCCAAACAAACGGACATCCGCTTCGGATAACTGGCTGCTATGAAAATGTGCCGGCGCTGCCGGTAACCGCAACCCCTTTGCTACCCGCTTATCCCGGTCCATACCGGATGGCATGCCTTCTTCAATCATTACCGTTTCTGGTAATCCTTCATCGTATTCCCTTTACCCCCTTCTTTACCGAACGTATCCTACTGGCAACTGAAATGATTATTTAACACTTAAAACTGCACAACAATGAAAACTCGGTTTTTAATTTTTACATTGGCTGTTGTCATCCATAGCTATTCTGGCGGTCTGTGGGGGCAAACGGTTTCTCCGGCTCCCAATATGCTTACGCAACCCGTGGGGAGCAATACCGTATCAACGGAGCTGACAAGATCCAATTTTGGCGGAATCAGTCTGGACAATTATAACTGGTCGGTGACCCCGTCTACGGGAACTTCTATAGCCGGCGGCGGTTTCTTTGATAATACCGCTACCCTCACTTTTGATCAGAATGCAGCCGCCGCGGTGGGCGGTACGGTGTACACGGTCACGGTTTCAAGAGGAGGACAATCGGCATCAACCCAGGTAACCCTCCATCCTCCGGATTTCTGGGCCGCATTTAATAGTGGCAGTACACACCAGGTACATTCCTTTTCTATTTCGGGAGGGGTTTACACAGCGGGCCCTACAAATATCTTTAGCACCGGTACGGATTTTGCGGCTTTGGGCAGGGGACCATACCCTTCCATTCCAACCGGTTATTTTTACTGGATCCCCAACGACGGGGAAGATGGTGTTTTTTCCATGTATGCCCGCAATGGTAATGGGAGTGGTCCGGGCCAGACAATCGTGAACAGCTTTGATGTGAACGGTGGCAGCAATAATGATCTGGGCTTTGTACGCCTGGGAGCGGATAAGAATGGCGTTAGCTGGATCGTGGCATCTGACGGCACCACGGTATACCTGGTGCGCGTGGCAACAGATATCAATCCCTTCAGTACGGCAACCGCCACGGTTGTTGATAATAATGTTTCACTGGTTGGTGGTACCGCGGCTACATTTGAGAATGGGGATGTTTGTGTAGACGGTAATGGTAAATTATATATACTGGTCAATGACGGCAGCGGCAATACCCAGATCTTTATGGGACTACCCAATGGATCTGCCACTACATTTACAAAGCAATGGAACATACTGGATGAAAATGGAAATGCATTTAGCGGAAGTGTAAACGGGAATTGTTTTGATGCCTTTGGCGGTATGTATCTGTCTGCTAACGGAAATGGAACAAATAATGATCCGAAGGATGGGATCTATTACCTGGATCCGGCCACCATTGCCAATAGTCCGGCAGGCTCCACCATCCGGGCAAAACTGGTGTATGCCGCCTCGGGCTACGCAGATCTGGGCACCAATGTATGGCCGGTTAATACACCACTGCCGGTAAACTTTGGAAGTATTACTGTGGTAAAGCAGAACGGGCAGCTGGCTGTGAACTGGCAGACAATTTCAGAAACCAATTGCAGGGAATTTGTGGTAGAGGCTTCTGAAGATGGCAGGGAATGGACCGCAATAGGCAAGCTGCAATCAAAAAGCGTGAATGGTAATGCCGCGGAGCCGACCGATTATAACCTCATCCTTAGCCTCCCTGCCTCCCTTGCTGCTATCGGGCTTGCGGGATTATTATTCCTGTCGGTAGGAGGCACCGGAACGCGGTTCAGGATCCTGGTCCTGTTCGTGGTTATGGCAGCAGTTGCAGCCTGTGTTAAGGATGGCAAGATGGTCGATCTTGAAGGGCATAAAACAATTTATGTGCGTATTGCACAATATGACAAGGATGGAGCTGTACAGTATTCAAAGGTGGTTACGGTGGTTAATGATTGATCGTGCAGCTGAAAACAAAAAAAATCAGGTGGCGGTTGCCGGCCTGGTGCGCGGGTAACAGCGGGCCGGGGTATAAAAGGTGCGGGTGCAGGATGGTATACGCGTAAGGGATGTTATGCTTCAGCAGCAAAATGTTGTCCTGTTCCCGGAGGGCAACATTTTGCTATTGTGGTCAGGTATTTTAAAGAACGGATGAAGAATAGCCGTTTTCAATGCTACGGACGTTCTTTTTAGCAGGAGCCCGGTATATATACCTGACAGTCATGCATAAACCTGTTTTTGTCACCAATATTAGTGACAGTATAACCCGGCTTCATATCACAAACGGGATCTATTTATGTATATCTTTGATCCTGGTTGATCGGCCAGGACTAACTGCTTTTATGAGATAGCGGGCGCCTCCATAACAAGGGGCGCATTTGCTTTTGGGGGATCCTTACATGAACAAAGCCAGTTGGGTTATTTCAGGTTCCGGTTGTTTTTTCTGCTTTTTGCCTTCCACGGTCTCTACCGGTTTATCGTTCTCAAAATAATGATTAACGCGGTTTATAAAGATGCCGGTGATGCGTTCTGTGCCTTCGTTGTTCATCTTTTTTTGTATGGTCAGCTGACAATTGATGGAAGTGCCGTTTTTAAAGAGCACCTTCCCGGATTGCACCAGCCTTTTAAATTCCTTGGATTGCATTGTAAAAGAGCGGGGGCGTCCCTGGTACATGCCCGTCCATTTATAGCTGCTCTTTTTTAAAACGGGCGAAATGATCTCGATATCTATATCATCGATTTCTTCAGGTTCCAGCACATTGGTGGTTAGTATGAAGGTATCAAAGTCCTGTCGCGTTAACAGCTTCTCCTGGGTTACGGTTGCCCGCAGCTCGTTCAGGGCCGTAAAACGCACCTGGCTGATCCTGGGATACCGGTTCAGCAACTCAAAGAAATTCGACCGTCGTTTTTTAATGATATTGCTGGTATCGATATTTGCGCAGCTGGCAAGCATCTGCTGTCGTAATTTTTCAACCTGCAGCTGCATCCGCTTATTTTCGATATTGCTGAATTCGGGGGTATCCGGTAATTGTTCGATCAGCTTCCGGGCTTCGTCGCCTGCAGCTGCAGCCAGCGGGGCCGCTATAACGGCTGCCAGCGCCGTAGTTGCAATGGTAATGGCCGCTGCTGCTGCCTTATGGTCTTTTTTTAGGGCGATCTTAAAACGCCGCCTGAATCCTTTTTCTGCCAGCGGGGCCGTTTCAATCGTAATCCGGAGCCGTAAGCGGGATGCTACCTCCCGTATAAGCGCCAGCAATTCATATTCGCATTTGTTCTGCACCAGTGCGTCCATCAAATGCGTTTGCTCTTCAAAAAAATATTGTACTTCAATGCAGTTACTGCCGGTATTCAATGCTTCGTTGTTTGTGTTCATTGCTTCTTCTCCTTTTCTTCACGGGCTGCGAAAGTAGCGTTTTTTTTAACGGGACAGCAAGGTTCGTCTGTGCCGGGTGGCACAAACACATCTGATTCTTACGGAGCGGGTACTTCAGAAAGCCGGTTATCGTATAACCAGGCAAGGCTTTTTGTAACCGGTCCGGAAAAGATGGACAGAACAGCCCGCCCGGGGTGAGCACCATCCCGGAATTCCTTCCGCCGGCGCCCCGGCACCGTGCCTGTGGGATCATGCTGCCCGGGGGTTTTAAATCATTTGCCCTATAAAATGGATCACTGGCGGTAACCAATGTAGTGTTCAAAATAAAGGACGAAACAAATACAGCTTCCCGCTCCATCTGCCGGAAAGGCCACAATAGTTAAAACTGCCTGATAGGTAGTTGATTATACAAGAGCGGTAGCAGGAAGTACTATATGTAATATATTTTATTAATGTTAAAATTTTACCAATATGTTAATTGTTGAAGAAAAGGGCCTTTTGCCGTTGTAGCTTAGAGAGACCTCAAACCCCAAAACCGGTTGATATGTTAACACAATCACTTCACCAACTGGCTACGCCTTCGCAATGCGATGCGGCTTTAAAACAAGCGTACAAACAGCAGAAAACCCTGCAATGGAAGAAAATGGGTCTTGAATTGAAGATCGAAAACCACCTGGACGACCTGGCTGTTATAGAAGCCGCACTTTATCAGAACAGGATAGATCTGATGATGATCGGCCAGAAGATAAGCGGCGTTCCGGAGGCCCTGGCCGCTACACGCAAAAAATGGGAAACATCCCGGACCCGGTTCGGGTACCGGATCGAGATACTGGAATACCGTAAAGAAAAGCTGCAACCGGAGCGGTTACTGGAAAGCGAACTGCTGTTGCAGTGCCTGGAAGCAGGTCTGGAGCAGGTATCGCTGGCAATACTGGAGCTGGAAACGCATAAGGCCCGGTTGCTGAAAGCCACACCGGCTACGCCCGAATCAGAAACGGTCAGCCCCGAAAACCAGGCTGAAACGGTCATTGTTCCGGTGTTAAAAGTGCCGGGCATGCAACGGCCGGCCGGCCCGCATCTTCAGAAAAGAAGCCCCGGATCCGGGATAGCAGCGCCTAAAGATCAGGCACCGGACACACCTGCAAACAAGGGCCCGTCCACTTAATACTGCGGGCAGTACAGCAACAGCACATATTTGTAGGCCGCAGTTCGCCGGTCCGTATAAAAGCGGGCCTGTACGCAAACATACGCCGTCCGGACCTGCTATTTTCCGATCCGGTAAATCGATCCTTTATCGGTGATGGTATACAGTGCGCCGTTCAGGTAGGCCAGATCCCGGAACCGTTCTCCTTTATCCGTCAATAGCCGTTCTTCGCCAACGATCCGGTTATTGCGGATAATGAGCCGGTCGATGTGCTGACCGCTCAGCGCAGCCACGAACAGGTTATTTTTCCATTCCGGAATGGCACTGCCTTTGTAGAAGCAAATGCCACTGGGCGATATTACCGGATCCCAGTAATAGGCGGGCTGTTCCATTCCTTTCTTTTGCTGGAGGGCATCACCTACTTTTGAACCGCTGTATTCAAGACCATAAGTGATCACGGGCCAGCCGTAGTTTCTCCCGGCCCGTACGATATTGATTTCATCGCCACCCTTCGGACCAAATTCTGCCTCCCATAATTCGCCCGTTGCAGGGTTAATATCCAGGCCCTGGGGATTGCGGTGTCCGTAGCTATAGATCTCCGGAAGTGCACCCGGTTTATTCAGAAAAGGATTGCCGGCGGCCGGTTTGCCGCTGGTTGTGATCCTGAAGATCTTGCCCAGTCCTGAGCGCAGCAGCTGGGCCTGTGCCCGGCCTTCCAGGATCGATCGTTCGCCTGCCGATACTAAAAGATTGCCGGTTTTATCAAAAACGATCCTTGAACCAAAATGCAGGTTGCTGTTTAAAGCGGGGGTTACCCTGAAGATCACCGACACGTTTTCGACCCGGCCGGCGGCTTCATTCATGCTGCCCTTGGCCACGGCCGTCAGGTTTCCGAATGCCTGTTTTTCTGAATAGGTCCAGTAAATCATTTTATTCCGTGCATAATTGGGGTCAAATGCAACATCGAGCAGCCCGCCCTGCCCCACGAGGTCCACAGCAGGGAACCCGGTTATCTTTTTTACAAGAGCGCCGTTCCGGTTGCGTATTTCCATATGGCCCGCTTTTACAGTAACCATCAGCCGTCCATCGGGCATGGCAACAATAGCAAACGGCGCACCGATCTTTTCGGCTATTTTTTCTACCTGATAATTTGTTGTGGTCTTTGCTCCCCGTATTCTGGTTTGACCGCCAAAAGCAGGCTTGTAGTTGCTGTTGGGGGCTTTGTGCTCAACAGATGGGAGCGTATCAACAGTTGTAGCGGAAACAGACAGGGGAGCGGCTACACCGGCCGAACCGGTCAGTAATACAATCATCGAAAAAAGAATTCTGGTCCTGGTATGCATAAATCGTTGTTGTTAAAAATGAATGCTAAAATTAGGGGCGTTCGGGTAAAGAGCAAGCAGGTGCAGCGATTTTATTTTATCGCAAAAGCTGTTGAAAATTTTCAAAAAAAGAGGGGCGTTTCATGTACCCGCTGATTTCAGGCAGATTCAATACATTGCAGAAGGATCTTCTGTAAAAGCCTGCGCAAAATGCAACCGTATCTGCAAGTTTCAACAACCTCCTGTTAAAACCGGTATCATGCCGGCACCGCGCTTTCTGCTGCTGCTTTCTTGGATTTGGTTGTTTCTTTGTTTAACGGCTCTGCATCCCGCATTTTAAGCGTTCCGTTATACTTGCCACCCAGTTCCACTTCAAAAGCGCCTACCTCAATATCCCCGTCGATAAGCCCGGTGCTTTTGATATAGAGATAACGGCAGTTTAAATTTCCGTACAACTTACCGTGTACCACGATGATGCTGCTTTTAACGGCACCGGTGACCTCCGACTTTTCTCCCAGGATGATCCCTTCTTTGAGATCGATATTACCTTCTACCTTTCCGTCAATCCTTATGGCTCCTTCGCCGGAGATATTGCCTTTGATAAGCATGCCTTCATCAATCACCGTATTGATGGAAATGTTATCCAAATTTGTTTTTTTGTCCCTGGAACTGTTTTTGTTGAACATGGCATTATAGTTTTGTAAAGCGCGATGGGTCTGTTCTTACTCCGTTGATCAGTACTTCGTAGTGCAGGTGGGGGCCTGTACTTCTTCCGGTACTGCCAACCTCTCCGATCTTTTCCCCGGATTTTATCTTCTGCTCCTGGGCTACATTAATTTTTGATAAGTGCCCGTAAAGGGTCTGAAAGCCGTTCTTATGTTGTACGATCACGCAGTTGCCGTACCCGCCTTTTACACCGGCAAATACAACAACGCCGTCTGCGGTTGTTTTTACCGTTTCGCCGGTCTCTCCACGGAAGTCGAGTCCGGTGTGGCCCTCTACAGCACCGCTCCCGAAAGGATTATAGCGGTGCCCGAATCCCGAGGTTTGTTCACCAAAAATCGGCCGGCCGATCGGCGTTTGCCGGATGACGTTTTCCGCTTTGCCCAACTCGGTTTCGTAAAATGCAGCTACTTCATTGATGTCTGTGATCTCAAATGTTTCGGGGCCGCCGGCATTTTCCAGCACAAGTTTCGACAGGCCCCTTTCTGCAAGGAGCTGGTTGATCTGCTTCATACGCTGATCGATCGATTTAAAGGAGGCCTTTACCTTGTCTACATTGATCTCATTTTTGATGCGGTTGGCATGTTCCAGCCGGGTTTTATAAACCACTGAATAAAAGCTGCTGGTCTTTTTAAAGATAAGATAGCAAACTGACGCGCACAGCAGCGTAATGATAACAATAAAAACGGTGAGGTATTTTCGCCAGGACAAGAGCAAAGCGGTAGGGACCTGGATCGCTTTCCTTTCTTTACCTGAATTATTAACAAAGAGAACAGAGGTCTTATGCTTGAGCATGGTTCAATACGTTTCGGCGCCGTAAGATACAGCAAATCTGTTGTATGATAAAAAAACAATCTATGAAATAATGGGGCGCGCGCAGATACCGGCTTTTGCAAAATGAGAGGGCGCTGATGAACAAATAACCGGATCCGGCTGGTGATTGTTTTGCGTTGGATATCATGTGAAGTGTTTTTGTAATTACTTGATTATCATTTGATTGCGATTTAAACAACCCTGCTACGCACCCTGTGAACCCCCAAATATTGGTTTTATTACAGGTTTCAGAGCCCGTAGCTTTGTGGTATCAAATTAAAAAACGGTGCATTACAGAGTACCAAATTGAGCTCAGCAACCAGGATCCGCTTGTCTCGTTTTTGTTTGCCGCCCGGCGATGTTGACCATAGATAAAGAAATTGTAAAAAAAAACAAAAGGAGACGTAAAATGAAGACTTTATTAACCAGGGCTGCGGATGCAGCGTATAGATTGGGCGTATTATTTTCCAATACGATTACCACAAGGAATATCTATATCAAATAAGAAATAAGATCCCCGGATCTTTTTATAAACAATACCTTAATTAAAAACCATAAAACAGATGATCATGAAAAAAGTATTATCCATCGTATTTGCAGCCGTTCTTGCTACTACTATTTCAGCAAACGCTGCTATCGCAAACGACAATGCAGAAAACCCCGTTGAGTTAAAATACATCAACTCTACAACAGAGTTACCGATCTACCAGCTGCGTTTAAATAACCTGAACAAGGGTACTTACGCCGTTGCAATCAAAGATGAAACCGGTGAACTGCTGTACACAGAAACTGTTTCCGGTTCTAAGATCGTACGTAACTACCAGTTCGATACGCAGTTGCCTGCAAGCGTAAAGCTGACTTTTGAAGTAAGCGATGTTAAGAACAACAACGTTAAAGTATATAACGTAAGCAGATCTGCAAAGACTGTTGAAGTTGTAGTAGTAGACGAAGTAAAATAACCAGTCGATAATCGTTAAAGGAACGGAACCATCAGCTGATGGTTCCGTTCCTTTTTTTATTGTCAGGGGTTATGCAATAAAAAGAGCCGTCCGGGTGGACAGCTCCTGTTCTTTTTGAGGGATCCGATCATTACGACCGTTCCGCCATATCGGGGATGGCATTTGTTTTATATGCTCCGGCATCCAGTTTTTCCTTTACTACCGAGAAGGCGGTTAAGGTAGCTTCAATGTCTGCATCGGTATGACCGGCCGTAGGAATCAAACGGTAAATGATATGTCCTTTCGGAATTACCGGGTATACCACAATGGAACAAAAGATACGGTAATTTTCCCTCAGGTCCATTACCATGGCCGTAGCTTCTTCAACACCGCCCTTCATATAGATAGGGGTTACCACAGAATCTGTAGTGCCGATATCAAATCCCCGCTCTCTTAAACCGTTCTGTAATTTTAAGGCTACATCCCAGAGTTTTTGCTTTAACTCCGGTCGTGTACGCAGGAGCTCCAGCCGTTTGAGGTTGCCAACAACCAACGGCATGGGCAGGCTCTTGGCAAAGATCTGGCTGCGGATATTGTAGCGGATATAATCGATGATCTTCCGGTCACCTGCTACAAAGGCGCCAATGGAAGCCATGGATTTTGCAAATGTAGAGAAGTAGATATCGATCTGGTCCTGTACGCCCTGTTCTTCTCCGGCTCCTGCGCCGGTTTTGCCCAGTGTGCCAAACCCGTGCGCATCATCCACCAGTAAGCGAAAACTGTATTTGCTCTTTAAAGCAGTGATCTCTTTTAATTTTCCCTGGTC
>Ga0222424_100721_pt1 | contig 12580 bp, 14 predicted proteins | sample 2B2ome_FD_182468 | JGI IMG/M metagenome (GOLD analysis project Ga0222424, IMG submission 182468) | Enriched microbial communities from leaf-cutter ant dump, University of Wisconsin, Madison, United States - 2B200A (version 2) | ecosystem: Environmental > Terrestrial > Nest > Insects nest > Nest...
CAACCGCCGCTTCGACCTGCCTGCCATGCTGCCCAGGCTGCTGCGGGCGCTGGCAAGCTCCGGGCCGCTGCCATTGAGAGCTCTGCGGATGTCTGAGGTAAGAGGCTAATCAGGCCAAATCGGCCTCTAGCCCTTGCCAGGCAAGCGCTACCAGCTATCAAAGATGAAGTGATGTGGCCTCAGCGGCCGATGGCGTACACCACCGGCGTGCGGTTGTCGGGCGGGGTGCCGCCCTGGCGCCATTGGTGCACGGCGCGGCTTTCCACGCGGGCCTGTGCCAGTGTCAGGCCTGCCGCGATGGCCAGCCGGGTGTTCGGCTGCAGGTGCTGCAGCAGCGCCTGCCACACGGCGGCGTTGCGGTAGGGCGTCTCGATGAACAGCTGTGTCTGGCCCTGCTGGAGCGCCTGCGTTTCCAGTTGGCGGATGCGCTGGGTGCGCTCGCCCGCGTCTTGCGGCAGGTAGCCGGTGAAGGCGAAATGTTGCCCATTGAGGCCGCTGGCGGCCAGTGCCAGCAGCAGCGAGACCGGGCCCACCAGGGGAACGACGGGCACGCCGGCATCGTGCGCGGCGCGCACCACCGAGCTGCCGGGGTCGGCCACGGCGGGCATGCCGGCCTCGCTGACCAGGCCCATGTCGTGGCCCGCCAGCAGCGGCGCGATGAACGGTGCGGCGTTGAACAGGCCCGTGTGGTCGCCCTTCTTGTGTACTTCACGCGGCAGTTCGGTGATGTGCTGCTGCTGCAGCGGCGCGGCCAACGGGTGCAGGGCGTCGATGCGCTTGAGGTAGGCGCGGCAGCTCTTGGCGTTTTCGCAGACCCAGTGCGTGAGCCGCGCGGCACTGCGCAGCGTGCCTTCGGGCAGCACGTCCTGCAAGGGCGTTTGCGCGTCGCAGCCAAAGTCCAGCGGCGCGGGCACGAGGTAGAGCGTGCCGGTCTTGGCGGCGCTCATGGCAGCGTCAGCCCGGCTGCGCGCAGCATGCGGCAGGTGCGGATCAGCGGCAGGCCCACCAGGGCCGTCGGGTCGTCGCTGACGATGGCGTCGAGCAGGCTGATGCCCAGGCCCTCGCTCTTGGCGCTGCCGGCGCAGTCGTAGGGTGTTTCGGCGCGCAGGTAGCGCTCGATCTCGGCGTCCGCCAGATCGCGAAAGCGCACCTCGACGGCCGCCAGATCCACCTGTGCGAAGCCCGTGGCCTGGCACACCACCGCCACGGCGGTCTGGAAGACGACGGTCTGGCCGCGCATCTGCCGCAACTGGGCTGTGGCGCGTTCATGCGTTCCGGGCTTGCCCAGGGGCTGGCCGGCCAGGTCGGCCACCTGGTCGGAGCCGATCACCACGGCCTGCGGATGCAGCGCGGCGACGGCGTGCGCCTTGGCCTGCGCCAGCCGCAGGGCCAGCGCGCGCGGCGCCTCGCCGGGGTGCGGGGTTTCATCCACGGCGGGGGCGGCGGTCTCGAAGGGCAGGCGCAGGCGCTGCAGCAGTTCGCGCCGGTAGGGCGAGGTGGAGCCGAGTACCAGCAGGCGTTGCGGGGAGGGTGATTCAAGCATGGGCGCGATTCTCTTACACTGCCGCGATGACCAAGGAGTTTTCCCCCCGCCGGCTCGACGTGAAGGCCTTCGCCCAGGCGGGCGCGCGGCTGGAAGGGCATGAATCGCTGCTCGCCTACGAGCGTCTGGCCCAGGAGGCGCAGGGGCTGCACCCGGATCTGCGCGTGGACTGGGAGGCGTCAGGCGCACTGGTGGCGCCAACCGGCGGCCCCAGTCAGCCCTGGCTGCACCTGCGTGTGCACGGCACGTTCCCCATGCACTGCCAGCGCTGCCTGGGCACGGTGGACGTGCCGCTGGACGTGGACCGCTCGTTCCGCTTCGTGGCCGACGAAAGCACGGCTGAAGCCCTGGACGACGAATGCGAGGAAGACGTGCTGGCGCTCAGCCGCGAGTTCGACCTGCACGCCCTGATCGAGGATGAATTGCTGATGACGCTGCCCATGGTGCCGATGCACGAGCGCTGCCCCGAGGCGGTGCCCATGGCGTCGGACAGCGAGGATTTCGAGGAAGCCAATGCGCACAAGCCCAACCCCTTCGCCGCGCTGGCAACCTTGCGTACCGGCAAGGATTCGGGGCGCTGATACTGCGCGGAAACCGATTCGGCTATAATCGAGGGCTTCGCGCGAATCCCCCTCGTGTCTTTAATGGGCTGAATCGCGTTTTTTACCAACCCTTTGAGACCCAGGAGCCAGCATGGCTGTTCAGCAAAACAAAAAGTCCCCTTCCAAGCGCGGCATGCACCGTTCGCACAACGCCCTGACGGTGCCCGGCATCGCCGTGGAGCCCACCACTGGTGAAACGCACCTGCGCCACCACATCAGCCCCAACGGCGTGTACCGTGGCCGTCAGGTGCTGAAGAACAAGTCCGAAGCCTGACCTGTTCTCTGCCCGTCCGAGGCCCGTGGCTACCGAAATACGTAGCACGGGCCTTTGTTTTGACCGCTGCATTGGCAAGTTTCCAGGCCACCCATGATCACCTTGGCAGTTGACTGCATGGGGGGCGACCACGGCCCCCGCGTCACGTTGGCGGCGTGCCGCCAGTTTCTCGATACCCATTCCGACGCCCGCCTGCTGCTCGTGGGGCAGCCTGACAGCCTGCAGGCGTTCGCGCACGAACGCGCCACCGTGGTCGCGGCCAGCGAGGTCGTCGGCATGGACGATCCCGTGGAGGTGGCGCTGCGCAGGAAGAAGGATTCCTCGATGCGCGTGGCCATCCAGCAGGTCAAGGACGGTGCCGCCGCCGCGGCCTTGTCGGCCGGCAACACGGGCGCGCTGATGGCCATCGCGCGCTACCTGCTGAAAACGCTGGACGGCATCGACCGCCCCGCCATTGCCACGCAAATGCCCAACGACAAGGGGCGCGCCACCACGGTGCTCGATTTGGGCGCCAACGTCGATTGCTCGGCCGAGCACTTGCTGCAGTTCGCCGTGATGGGCTCTGCGCTGGTGTCGGTGCTGCAGGAGGACTCGCCTGCCAGCGTGGGCTTGCTCAATATTGGCGAGGAAGTCATCAAGGGCAACGAGGTCATCAAGAAGGCGGGCGAGTTGCTGCGCGCGGCAGCCCGGTCGGGCGACCTGAACTTCCACGGCAACGTCGAAGGCAACGACATCTTCAAGGGCACGGTGGACATCGTGGTGTGCGACGGCTTCGTCGGGAACGTGGCGCTGAAGGCCAGCGAGGGCGTGGCGGCGATGATCGTTGGCGCGCTCAAGCAGGAATTCAAGCGCAACATCTTTACGAAAATCGCCGCCATCGTGGCGTATCCGGTGCTATCTGCACTGATGAAGCGCATGGACTACCGCCGCTACAACGGCGCGGCGCTGCTCGGGCTGCGCGGGCTGGTGTTCAAGAGCCATGGATCGGCCGACGCGCTGGCTTTTGAGCAGGCGTTGAACCGCGCGTATGATGCGGCCCGCAACAACCTGCTCGACCGTGTCCGGTCGCGGATTGCGCATGCGGCGCCCCTGCTGGTGCCCTCCACGGCGCAGCCTGCCCTGGCAACGGCGGCCTCCCTGCCTTGAACAAACGCTATTCCCGCATCACCGGCACTGGCAGCTACCTGCCGCCGCGCCGCGTCACCAACCAAGACCTCGCAAACGACCTGGCGCAGCGCGGCATCGAGACTTCCGATGCCTGGATCGTCGAGCGTACGGGCATCCGCGCACGCCATTTCGCCGAGCCCCAGGTGACCAGCAGCGACCTGGCGCTGGAAGCCTCGCGCAGTGCCCTGGAGGCCGCGGGCTGCCAGGCACGGGATCTGGACCTGATCATCTTCGCCACGTCCACGCCGGACATGGTGTTCCCCTCGGCGGCGTGCATTCTTCAGAACAAGCTGGGGGCCAATGGCTGCCCGGCCTTCGACGTGCAGGCCGTCTGCAGTGGCTTCGTGTACGCGCTGACGGTGGCCGACGCCATGATCCGCGCGGGCACGGCGCGCCGCGCCCTGGTGGTGGGCGCCGAAGTGTTCAGCCGCATTCTCGATTTCAACGACCGCACTACCTGCGTGCTGTTCGGTGACGGTGCCGGGGCCGTGGTGCTGGAGGCGTCCGACGAACCGGGCATCCTGGCCAGCGACTTGCACGCCGATGGCAAGTACGTCGACATCCTGTGCGTGCCTGGCACCGTGTCAGGTGGCAAGGTGGTGGGCGATCCGCTGCTCAAGATGGACGGCCAGGCGGTGTTCAAGCTCGCCGTGGGCGTGCTGGAAAAGGCCGCGCGTGCCGCATTGGACAAGGCCGGCCTGCAGGACGGTGACATCGACTGGCTGATTCCGCACCAGGCCAACATCCGCATCATGCAGAGCACGGCGAAGAAGCTGAAGCTACCGCTGGAGAAGCTGGTGGTCACCGTGGACCAGCATGGCAATACCTCGGCGGCCTCGATTCCGCTGGCGCTCGACCAGGCGGTGCGCAGCGGGCAGGTGCGCCCGGGCCAGCATGTGATGCTCGAAGGCGTGGGCGGTGGCTTCACCTGGGGAGCGGTGCTCCTGAAAATGTAGCTGCTGGCGCTTGTCTTGCAAGCGCTAGACCCTGATTTCTTTCATATTCCAAGAAGAGACAATGGCTAAATCCTTTGCATTCGTGTTTCCGGGGCAGGGCTCGCAGTCCGTGGGCATGCTGGACGCATGGGGCGACCATCCCGTGGTGGCCGAGACGCTGCGCGAGGCGTCCGAAGCCCTGGGCGAAGACGTGGGCCGCCTGATCCATGACGGCCCCAAGGAAGCGCTGGCACTGACCACCAACACCCAGCCGGTGATGCTGGTGGCGGGCGTGGCCGCATGGCGCGTGTGGCGCGCCGAGGGCGGCGCGCTGCCCGTGGCGGTGGCCGGGCATTCGCTGGGCGAGTATTCCGCGCTGGTGGCTTCGGGCGTGCTGACGCTGGCCCAGGCTGCGCCGCTGGTGCGCCTGCGTGCCGCCGCCATGCAGGAAGCGGTGCCCGTGGGCGCGGGCGCCATGGCCGCGATCCTCGGGCTGGAGTCGTCCAAGGTCATCGCCGGCTGCGCTGAGGCGACGGCGTCGTTCGGTGCGGGCACTGCGGAAGTGGTCGAGGCCGTGAACTTCAACGACCCCATCCAGACCGTCATCGCGGGCACCAAGGCCGGTGTCGAAAAGGCCTGTGAAGTGCTCAAGGCCGCAGGCGCCAAGCGCGCGCTGCCGCTGCCGGTGTCGGCGCCGTTCCATTCGAGCCTGATGAAGCCCGCCGCCGAAAAACTGCGCGCGGCGCTGGCCGAGGTGGCGCTGGGCGCGCCGCAGATTCCGGTCGTGAACAACGTGGACGTGGCCGTGGCGCAGGAACCCGAGGCCATCCGCGACGCGTTGTACCGCCAGGCCTTCGGCCCGGTGCGCTGGGTCGAGTGCGTGCAGGCGCTGCAGGCGCGCGGCGTCACCCACCTCATCGAATGCGGCCCTGGCAAGGTGCTGGCGGGCCTGACCAAGCGCATCGACGCCGGCCTGGTCGGTGCCGCGCTGTACGATCCGGCCACATTGGCCGAAGCCAAGGAGTTGCTCGCATGACGAATTCTGTTTCCAAGGTCGCGCTGGTCACCGGCGCCTCGCGCGGCATTGGTGCCGCCATCGCGCTGGAACTGGCGCGGCAGGGCTACCAGGTGGTCGGCACGGCCACCACCGACGCGGGCGCCGCCGGCATCTCCGAGGCGCTCGCCGGCCATGCCGGCTGCCGTGGCGCCAGGCTCGACGTGAACGACGGCGCCGCCACCGAGGCGCTGATCGACGAGATCGTCAAGGCCCAGGGCGGCCTGCATGTGCTGGTGAACAACGCCGGCATCACGCGCGACACGCTGGCCATGCGCATGAAGGACGACGACTGGGACGCCGTGCTCGATACCAACCTCAAGGCCGTGTTCCGCACCAGCCGTGCCGCCATCCGGCCGATGATGAAGCAGCGCTTCGGCCGCATCATCAGCATCACCAGCGTCGTTGGCGCCTCGGGCAACCCCGGCCAAGCCAATTACGCCGCCGCCAAGGCGGGCGTGGCGGGCATGGCGCGCGCTCTGGCGCGCGAACTGGGCAGCCGCGGCATCACCGTGAACTGCGTGGCGCCTGGCTTCATTGCCACTGACATGACCGCGCAACTGTCCGAGGAACAGCAAAAAGCCCTGAATGCCCAGATTCCGCTGGGCCACATGGGCCAGCCATCGGACATTGCGCACGCCGTTGCTTACCTGGCATCGGAAGGCGCCGGCTATGTGACAGGGCAGGAGTTGCATGTCAATGGCGGCATGTACATGTAATTAGCATAAATTAACGCCGAATCATCCGAGCGGCGAGCTGCAAAGGACTTTCTCCCTATGCGGCTAGAATCGCGGATTCATTCACAACCCCCAGAGGGAAACTTATGAGCGATATCGAAGCACGTGTCAAAAAGATCATTGCCGAGCAACTCGGTGTGGAAGAGTCCCAGGTGACGAACGAGAAGGCTTTCGTGGCCGACCTCGGCGCCGACTCTCTCGACACCGTGGAGCTGGTGATGGCCCTGGAAGACGAGTTCGGCATCGAGATCCCCGATGAGGACGCCGAGAAGATCACCACGGTGCAAAACGCCATCGACTACGCCAACACCCACCAGAAGGCCTGAGACGGCCTTTGCCGTCCCGAGCGATCAGCAGAAGGTTTTGAACGCATGAGCCGTCGTCGCGTTGTCGTGACCGGCCTGGGTTGCATCAGCCCCGTGGGCAACACGGTGGAGAGCGCCTGGGCCAACCTCCTCGCCGGCCAGTCCGGCATTGACCTCATCACCAAGTTCGACACATCGAACTTCGCCTGCAAGATCGCGGGCGAGGTCAAGGGGTTCGATCTGGAGTCGTACATCAGCGCCAAGGATGCGCGCTCGATGGATGCGTTCATCCATTTCGGCATCGCAGCAGCCGCCCAGGCGGTGCAGGATGCGGGGCTGCCCACTGGGGAGTCGCTTTCGGAAGAGCAGGCCGTACGCATCGGCTGCGTGGTCGGCTCGGGCATCGGGGGGCTGCCCCTGATCGAGAATACCCATACGGAACTGGTGTCGCGCGGCCCGCGCCGCATCACGCCGTTCTTCGTTCCGGCCTCTATCATCAACATGGTGGCGGGACACGTTTCCATGCGCTTCGGCTTCAAGGGGCCGAATCTCTCCGTGGTGACCGCGTGCACCACGGGCCTGCATTGCATCGGCGAGGCGGGACGCATGATCGAATATGGCGACGCCGACGTGGTCGTCGCCGGGGGCACAGAATCCACCGTGTCCCCCTTGGGCGTGGGCGGCTTTGCCGCCATGCGCGCCCTGTCCACGCGCAACGACGATCCCAGAACGGCTTCGCGCCCCTGGGACAAGGACCGCGACGGCTTCGTGCTTGGCGAGGGCGCGGGCGTCGTGGTGCTGGAGGAGTACGAGCATGCCAAGGCGCGCGGCGCCAGGATCTATGCCGAACTGGCAGGCTATGGCATGAGCGCCGACGCCGGCCACATGACGGCACCGAGCATGGATGGCCCGCGCCGTGCCATGCTGAACGCGCTGCGCAATGCCGGCATCAACGCCGACCAGATCGACTACCTGAACGCGCATGGCACGTCCACGCCGCTGGGCGACGCGAACGAATCGAATGCCATCAAGGCGGCGCTGGGCGACCACGCCTACAAGACGGTGGTGAGCTCCACCAAGTCGATGACCGGGCATTTGCTGGGTGGCGCGGGCGGCATCGAGAGCGTGTTCACCGTGCTGGCCCTGCACCACCAGAAGGTGCCGCCGACGATCAACCTGTTCAACCAGGACCCTGAGTGCGACTTGGACTACTGCGCTAACACCGCGCGCGACCTGCGGATCGACGTGGCGCTCAAGAACAATTTTGGTTTCGGCGGAACCAACGGCTCGTTGGTGTTCAAGCGGGTCTGAACAATCCCTGCGCCTTGCGCGTAGCCGCCGCGCGGATGCCGTCGTACAACGCTCCCGCTCTGCGTTTTCACATCGGGCCCAGCCGTTTCTTGCGGCGCGGGGTGATGGTCATGGCAGTGGCTGGCGGTTTGGCGCTGCTGGGCTGGTCGTGGGAAGGCGCGCCGCCCTCTCACACGATGTGGGTGGGGGCCGCATTGCTGTGGCTGGCCTGTACGGGTGTGGCGCTGCACTTCGTGCGCCATTTGCCGCAGGGCATCCTGGCGTGGGACGGGGCCGCGTGGTCCTTTGAAATTCCTGGCCAGCCGCTGTTGGTCGGGCAGTTGCGGGTGCATATGGATGCCCAGACCCACCTGTTGCTTTCGCTGCGCGGCGAGGGGCGCGGGGTGCACTGGCTCTGGCTTGAACGCTCCATGCACGGCGCATGCTGGATGGACTTGCGCCGTGCGGTATATTCGCGCCCCAGACTGGATGCCGGGCCAGCCCACCTTACTGATACCTCCTGACTCGACAGCCTTTTCATGACAGCTTCCCCCCCCACGCCGGCCAGCCCTGACAGCGATCTGCAATTGGTGGAGCGCACCGTGGCGGGTGACCAGCGGGCTTTCGAGTTGCTGGTGCTCAAGTACCAGCGGCGCATCGAGCGCCTGATCGCGCGCATGGTGCGCGACACCGACCTGGTGCAGGATATCGCCCAGGAAACCTTCATCCGCGCCTACCGGGCGCTGCACCAGTTCCGGGGCGAGGCACAGTTCTACACATGGCTGTACCGCATTGCCGTGAACACGGCCAAGAAGGCCCTGGTGGACCTGCGGCGGAACCCGGTCATCACCGAGAGCGCGCTGCGTGGCGGCAGTGATGATGACGATGAAACTTCCAGCCTCGGTGTGGAACTAACCAGCGACGAAACGCCGGAGACGGTGCTGGCAGCCCAGGAAATCGCAGCGGCGGTGAATGCCGCCATGGAGGCCTTGCCCGAGGAATTGCGCCAAGCGGTCACGTTGCGCGAAATCGAGGGCCTGAGCTATGACGAAATCGCCGCCGCGATGGACTGCCCCATTGGAACTGTGCGTTCTCGGATTTTCCGGGCCCGCGAGGCCATTTCGCAACGTGTCAAGCCCTTGCTGGACAAGCAATCCGGCAAGCGCTGGTAGGGCGTTACGCCGAGGTGTATGCCATGAACGATGAACTGAAACAACGCGAGCAACTGTCGGCCTTGTCCGACGGCCAATTGCACGGCGACGAATTCGCCCAGGCTATGGCCGCTGCGGCCACCCCTGAAGGCCATGCCACCTGGGCCATGTATCACCTCGTGGGCGACGTGCTGCGCTCTCCCGAGCTGGTACACCATGGCCGCAATAATGACCTGCTGTCCGCCGTGCGCGCGCGCATGGCCCAGGAGCCGTTACCGAAGCCCCAGCCCGCGCCGTTGCAGCAGGTGACTCGGCATGGGAAAGCGCAGGCTGCCAACGTCTCCGTGTTCCGCTGGAAAATGGTTGCGGGTTTCGCCTCGCTGGCGGCCGTGTCGGCCATTGGCTGGAATGCGGCCATCGGCCTGCGCGATGAAGCCGTACCGGGGGCGCAACTGGCAGCCGCCGTGCCAGCACAGGCGCCTGCGCCGGCAGCCATTCCCGCACCCATGGTGGCGGTCGCTGCCGATGGAGACGGCACGCAGCCTGGCGCACAGGTGATGCTGCGCGACCCGCGGCTGGATGAGCTGGTGGCGGCGCACCGCCAGTACCACGGCGCCACGAACCTGCAGATGCCGGCGGGTTTCCTGCGCAACGCCACCTTCGACACGCCGAAATCCGCGCAGCGCTGAGTTCCCGCCGTCTTGGCGCCACGCGCTCTCCCCTCCGCCAAGCGGCCAGCCGGACTGGCCGCTTGCTGTTGAATTGATCCTGAAAGGAAGACGATGCCCAAGTTCGATTGGAAGCTGCTGCATTCATGCACCCTTTCCGCCGCGCTCCTGCTGGGTGGCGGCGCAGCCCTGGTGGCCGTGGCGCCGCCCGCTCACGCACAAGGCGCTGTCGTGCGCGGCCTGCCCGATTTCACCGAGCTGGTGGAACAGGTGGGGCCGTCGGTGGTCAACATCCGCACCCTGGAAAAAACGTCCGGCCGCGCGGGTGCGGCGGGCATGGACGAGGAAATGCTGGAGTTCTTCAAGCGCTTCGGCCTGCCCATGCCCAACATGCCGCGCCAGCAGCGGCCCCAGCGCCCGCAGCCCGACGAGGAGCAGCCGCGTGGCGTGGGCTCGGGCTTCATCCTGACGCCCGATGGCTACGTGATGACCAACGCCCATGTGGTCGAGGGTGCCGACGAGGTCGTGGTCACGCTCACCGACAAGCGCGAGTTCAAGGCCAAGATCATCGGCGCCGACAAGCGCACCGACGTGGCCGTGGTGAAGATCGAGGCCGCTGGCCTGCCCGCCGTGAAGGTGGGCGACGTCAGCCGCCTGAAGGTGGGCGAATGGGTCATGGCCATCGGCTCGCCGTTCGGGCTGGAGAACACCGTCACCGCGGGCATCGTCAGCGCCAAGCAGCGCGACACAGGCGACTACCTGCCCTTCATCCAGACCGACGTGGCGATCAACCCAGGCAACTCGGGCGGGCCGCTTATCAACATGCGCGGCGAGGTCGTGGGCATCAACAGCCAGATCTACTCGCGTTCGGGCGGCTTCATGGGCATCTCGTTCGCCATTCCCATGGACGAGGCCATCCGCGTCAGTGAACAGCTGCGCGCCACGGGCCGCGTCACGCGCGGGCGCATCGGCGTGCAGATCGGGCCGGTGACCAAGGACGTGGCCGAATCCATTGGCCTGGGCAAGCCGCAGGGCGCGCTGGTGTCCGCCGTCGAGGCCGATTCGCCCGCCGAGAAGGCCGGCGTCGAGCCGGGCGACGTGATCACGCGCTTCGACGGCAAGGCCATCGAGAAAGTGGCCGACCTGCCGCGCCTGGTGGGCAACACCAAGCCGGGCAGCAAGAGCGTGCTGACCGTATTCCGCCGAGGCGCGCAAAAAGACCTGACCCTCACCATCGCCGAAGTCGAGCCGGATGAAAAAGTGGCTGCCGTGGCTGGCAAGGCCAAGCCTTCGGCTGCGGCCCAGCAGCTCGGCCTGACGGTGGCCGACCTGACGGCGGCGCAGAAGAAGGAGCTGAAGCTCAAGGGCGGCGTGCGCATCGTCGCGGCCGCCGACGCGGCGGCGCGTGCCGGCCTGCGCGAGGACGACGTGATCCTGGCGGTGGCCAATACCGAGATCGGCAGCGTCAAGGACTTCGACGCCGTGCTGGCCAAGGCCGACAAGGCCAAGCCCATCAACCTGCTGGTGCGTCGTGGCGAATGGGCGCAGTATGTACTGATCCGCCCCGCGCGCTGAAACCAGGGGGCGATGGCGCAACGGATAAAATCCCGCGCTGCAGCACAGCAGTCCCTGGCCGTGCGGGTGCCGGGCCTTTTTGCCTACAATAAAGCTCCAACCAGCGCAGTTGCCATAGATTGTTGGTTCAGGGCGCGTCGCCACTCGACGCGCCCTTTTTTCTTGCGTGCCTTTGCCGCCTTCCTCTGTCTGACGTTTTCCGTTGATGAACCACATCCGTAACTTTTCCATCATTGCGCACATCGACCACGGCAAGTCCACGCTCGCGGACCGCCTGATCCAGCGCTGCGGCGGCCTGGCCGAGCGCGAGATGGAGGCCCAGGTGCTCGACTCGATGGACATCGAAAAGGAGCGCGGCATCACCATCAAGGCGCAGACCGCCGCGCTGCAGTACAAGGCCCGGGACGGCCAGGTCTACAACCTGAACCTGATCGACACGCCCGGCCACGTGGATTTCTCGTATGAGGTGAGCCGCTCGCTCTCGGCCTGCGAGGGCGCGCTGCTGGTGGTCGATGCCTCGCAGGGCGTCGAGGCGCAGACGGTGGCCAACTGCTACACCGCGCTCGAACTGGGCGTGGAAGTGCTGCCGGTGCTCAACAAGATGGATCTGCCCCAGGCCGATCCGGAGAACGCCAAGTCCGAGATCGAGGACGTGATCGGCATCGACGCGAGCGAGGCCATTCCCTGCTCGGCCAAGTCGGGCATGGGCATCGACGAAATCCTGGAGGCCGTGGTGGCCAAGGTGCCGCCGCCCAAGGGCCGGGCCGATGGCCCGCTGCGCGCCATGATCATTGATAGCTGGTTCGACAGCTACGTTGGCGTCGTCATGCTGGTGCGCGTGGTCGATGGCGAGCTGAAGAAGGGCGAGCGCTTCAAGATGATGGCCACCGGCGCCGCCTACGAGGCCAACCAGCTCGGCGTGTTCACCCCGGCCAACGTGCTGCGCGAGCAACTGCGGGCTGGTGAGGTGGGCTACATCATCGCCGGCATCAAGGAGCTCAAGGCCGCCAAGGTGGGCGACACCATCACGCTGGAGAAGAAGCTGCCCAACAACGCCGGCCCGGCGACCGAGGCGCTGCCCGGTTTCAAGGAAATCCAGCCCCAGGTGTTCGCCGGCCTGTACCCGACCGAGGCCAACCAGTACGACGCCCTGCGCGATGCGCTGGAAAAGCTCCAGCTCAACGACGCCTCGCTGCACTTCGAGCCCGAGGTGTCGCAGGCGCTGGGCTTTGGCTTCCGCTGCGGCTTCCTGGGGCTGCTGCACATGGAGATCGTGCAG
>Ga0222424_100722_pt1 | contig 12559 bp, 10 predicted proteins | sample 2B2ome_FD_182468 | JGI IMG/M metagenome (GOLD analysis project Ga0222424, IMG submission 182468) | Enriched microbial communities from leaf-cutter ant dump, University of Wisconsin, Madison, United States - 2B200A (version 2) | ecosystem: Environmental > Terrestrial > Nest > Insects nest > Nest...
AACGACTTCGCGCCGATGATAGTGCGGATTCCCGTGTGAAAGTAGGTCATCGTCAGGCTAATATTGTGAAACCCCCCGCAGCTAACAGGCTACGGGGGGTTTTCGTTTTGGCGCTCTGGTTATTGCGGGATAACAATATCCATCAAGCCCAGCGAGCGCGCCATCAGCACGGCCTGGGAGCGTTGCTGCACGCCCAGCTTCTCGAAGATGTGCTTGAGGTGGGTTTTGACCGTCTCGGCGGAAATGGCAAGGGCGCGTGCGATCTCCTTGTTCGAACAGCCCTGTGCGACGAGTCCGATTACCCGGGCTTCGCGGTCAGTGAGTGCGCTTTGTAGCGCGGCCGTGGCGGGCGCGGCGGCTATCAGGCGACGCACGAGGTCCACGCATTCGCCGCTGCACTCCCTGGAAACCAGAAAACGCGCCAGCAGGCCGCGCAGTTCGTCGCCTTCATCGAGCACGCTGCGCAATGCGCCGCTGTGCTGTGCATCCTGCAAGGTAGCGCGCAGTTGGGCGAAGCACGCCTCCTGCTCGCCCGCGGCCATGTGGGCGATGGCCAGGCAGGCGCCGATTTGTAGCGCGCGCAGCTCATGCGCCGTGGCGTGCGCGGCTTGCAACAGGCTGGCGAATGCCTGCCGTGCCTCGCCGATGCGCTGGTCGGCCAATGCCATGCGGGCCAGGGCGATGTCGCGCAGAGCCAGCAGGTCCGAGTGCGCGCACTGGGGCTCTGCACGCGCATGGGCCGCCAGGCGCTGGAGGCGGATGGCGGTGGCGCGCGCCTCGTCGAGCCGCCCCTCGAAGATCAGCAGGCGGATGCGTTCGAGCAGCATGGCGCCCACCAGCCGGTCCCAGCCACGGTTGTAGCCCAGGGCCTCGGCGCGCTCCAGCAGCTCGAAGGCCTGGGCGTGGCGCCCCTGCCGGTGGGCGGTGTTCGCCAGCACCTGGTAGGTTTGGATGAGACTCTCGAACATGCCGGTGTTGTCGATCAGCGGCAGCAGCGGCGTGAGCAGCGCTTCGGCTTCCTCGTGCCGCTCCTGCTGGTAGTGCAGCAGGGCCATCAGCGGTGCGGCCAGGGCCATGGACACCGATTGCGCGCCGCCGCCATGGCTGTGCGCGCAGCGCAGCGCCTCGCGGGCGTGGCGCTCGGCCAGGCCCAGGCGGGCTTTCTGCAATTCGATGCAGCCCAACAGCGTGTGCCGGTACACCGTGGAAAAGGCGATCTGTTGCTCGCTGCTGGGCGGGGCGGCCACCCAGGGCTGTTCGTACACCCGCACCAGGTCGCCGGACTTCCAGTGCACGTAGCGCATGACGTTGGACAGGGTATTGCGCGTGAAGGCGTCGCCCCCGTGGCCGCGTTCGTGCCACTGCCGCGCGATGGTGTGTGCCTGGCGGGAGTCGTCCTGCAGCGCGGCGCTGACGGCGCGGATCGCCAAGCATTCACCCAGCGTATCGTGCCGCGCCTGGCCTGCCAGCGTCTGCTGCGCTGTGCCCTCGATGTCGTCGAGCACGGGCGCTGCCTCGGATTGGCGCATGGCCAGCACCAGCCCCCAGGCGACAGCGAGCTGCACCTGGGGCTGCGTGCGCAGCAGCTCCGGCGGCAGTTGCCTGCGCCAGCCCAGCAGCGTGAGCAGTTCGCCGGACTTCACCAGCGCCATGCAGCAGTGCGCAAGCCAGTCGATGGCCTGGCGGCTGTCGCCCGCGTGTAGCGCGTGGCGCACGGCATCGGTCCAGGCGCCCTGGGCGGCAAACCAGTGCGCTGCGTGCCGGTGCATACGGCGCGGGTCCATGCCCAGGCGCGGGGCCACGCAGTCCAGCAGGTGCTCGCGCAGCAAGGGGTGGTAGCGCAGCCAGTGGCCTTCGCCGTCCATGGGTTCGGTCAGCAGGTGGTATTGCTGCAGCACGGCGATCTGGGCGGCGCTGTCATCGCTTTCGCACACGGCATCGCACAGGCTGGCGTGGATGCGGTCCAGCACGGCCGTTTGTGCCATGAAGCGCACGGTGGGCAGCGGCAGGCTTTCCAGCAAGTCCTCGAACAGGGTGGCGAAGACCGACGCGCCGCCCCCGGCGCCCCCGGGGTCGAAGGCGCCGCCCAGGCTGTGGCCGAGCGCGGCCAGGCGCAACGCGGCGGCCCAGCCCTCGGTGCCCGCGTGGAGCCGGGCGGTTTGCTCCGGCGTGGGTACCTGGGCGCAGGCCATGGCGAGGAAGCGCGCGGTCTCCTCGGCGTCGAAGCGCAGTGCCGCGGCGTCCACGTCCAGCCACTGCCCGTGCGCGCGCAACCGGGCCAGCGGCAGCGGCGGTGCCACGCGCGAGGTGATGACGACGTGGAACTGGGGTGGCGCGTGGCTGATGAGGAACGACAGCGCCTCGTGGATGCCGCTCTCGTGCAGCCACTGGTAGTCGTCCAGCACCAGGACGGCCTCGCCGTCGAAGGACTCCAGGTCGTTGAGCAGCAGCGGCACCACGGCGCGCGCGGGCGCCAGCGCCCGGCCTTGCAGCAGGGCCAGCGCCGCACCGCCCACGCCCTGGCCCAGGCGCTGCAGGGCCTGCGCCAGACTGTGCAGAAAGCGCGCGGGTTCGTCGTCGTCCTGCGACAGGCTCAGCCAGGTGCAGTGGTGCCCCTCGGCTTGCCAATGCGCCACCCAGGTGGCGGCCAGGGTGCTCTTGCCGAAGCCGCCGGGGGCGGTGAGCGTGACCAGCCGCACCTGCAGCGCCTGGGCGCGCACGGCATCCAGGCGCGGCCGCGCGATGGTGTTGGGGGGCGGGCGCATCACCCTGATCTTGGTGCGCAGAAAGGGGGCCGGTGCGCTGCTAGGCATCGGGCCAGTCTAGCCAGCCTGCGGCGTGGCCGTGACAGGGCTTGTCCCATCACCCGGCGTATCCCCCGCGCCATCCCCCGCCAGCGTTCCAGCGCCACGCCTGCTGGGGGATGGCCCGGGCAGGATGCAGTTTCTACAGTGCCGGCATCCCTCACAACGACAGGAGACATGCATGGCCTACGTTCCCTTGACGCCGCTGGGCGCCGAGCCCGATTTTTCCGACACCGCCGCCGCCGTCCAGGCCACCGCGCGGCGCTTTGCCCGCGAGGTGCTGCGCCCCGTGGGCCGCGAACTTGACCGCATGGCGCCCGAGGACGTGATCGCCCCCGGCTCGCCGCTTTGGGGCGTGTACGCCCAGTTCGCCGCGCTGGGCTTTGGCGTGGACGATTTGCTGGCCCTGGAGCCCGCCGATCGCGCCCGCACCATGGCCATCCTGTTCGAGGAGCTGGGCTGGGGCGACTCGGGCCTGGCGATCTCCATTGGCGCGGGGCTGATCCCGGCCATGATCAGCGCCATCCTGGGCAACGGCTTTTGCCGCGGCATTGCGCGTGATGACAAGCTCGGCTGCTGGATGATCACCGAGCCCGACCACGGCAGCGACGCGCTGGACCCGGCGCGCATGATCTTCCACCCCCAGGGCGCGTACGGGCGGCCCAACTGCGTGGTGACGATCCGGGGTGACGAGCTGGTCATCACCGGCCAGAAATCCGCCTGGGTGTCCAACGGCACCATCGGCCAGGTCGGCATCCTCTACGCCGCCTGCGACAGCGGCAGCGGGCCGGACACGCAGCACGGCGCCGTGGTCATCGTGCCCATGGACGCGCCCGGCATCACGCGCGGCAAGCCGCTGGACAAGATGGGCCAGCGCGCGCTCAACCAGGGCGAGATCTATTTCGACAACGTGCGCTTGAGCAAGGCCCATTTGCTGGCCGGGCCGGAGCAGTACCAGCAGGCCACCTACCTGGTGCACACGCTGGCGAACGGGCTGATGTCGGCTGTCTTCACCGGCTGCGCGCGCTCGGCCTACGACCTGGCCCTGGGCTACGCGCACGAGCGCAAGGCGGGCGGCGTGCCCATCATCCGCCACCAGGCGGTGGCGCAGCGGCTGTTCCACATGTTCCGCAAGGTGGAGGCGGCGTGCGCGCTCTCGCGCCGGGTGCTGCACTACAACTTCCAGGCGCCGGTGATGGCGCTGCAGGCGGCCATGGCGGCCAAGGTGACGGCCACGCAGACGGCGTTCGAGGTGGCCAGCGAATCGTTGCAGATGCACGGCGGCAACGGCCTGGCGCGCGACTACCCGGTGGAAAAAATCCTGCGCGACGCGCGCGCCTCGCTCATCGAGGACGGCTGCAACGAAATCCTCGCCATCAAGGGCGGCTACCACCTTATCGACCCCGACCTGCTCTGAGCCACACCACAAGGAGACACACACCATGACAACGCAATACCAAGTCGTCCTCTACGGCGCCAGCGGCTACACCGGCAAGCTCGCCGCCTGGAAGCTCGCCGAGCGCGGCATTCCCTTCATCGCGGCCGGGCGCAATGCCGATCGTTTGAAAGCTGAGATGGCCGCGATTCCCGAACTCGAAGGCCACGACTACCAGTGCGTGGGCGTGGCGCACGATCGCGCCAGCCTCACCGGGCTGCTGCGCGGCCGCAAGGTGGTGCTCAACATCGTCGGCCCCTTCATGCAACTGGGCGAGCCCGTGGTGCAGGCAGCGCTGGACGCGGGCTGCCACTACTTCGACACCACGGGCGAGACGGACTGGATGCTGTTCCTGCAAAAGGAGTACGGCGCCGCGTTCGCGCGCAAGGAGCTGGCGCTGTGCCCGGCCAATTCGTACATGTGGACCGAGGGCGCCATCGCCGCCGAGATCGCGCTGGAGACCCCCGGCATCGACACGCTGGACCTGATGTACTACGGCGACGCGCAGATCAGCGTGGCCTCGACCATGTCCTTCCTGCGCATGTGCACCAAGCCCATGTACCACCTGCAGGGCGGCGCACTGGTGCAGTGGCCCTGGGCGCAGGCTTACGACGTGGCCGTGCCCGGCGTGCACCGCATCCTGAAGGGCATGCCCTGGGGCGGCGCAGGCGAGCCCGTGTGGTACCACGGCGACCCCCGGGTCAGGAACTGCCAGGTGCTGTTCTCCCTGGGCAACCAGGAAATGATGATGACCGTGCTGGGCATCCTGCAGCAGTTCGAGAAAGACCACCGCCACCTGGACGCCGCCGCGCAGGAGCTGGTGACCAACGCCATCGGCCAGCAGATCACCCAGGCCGAGCCGCCGCGCGAGACGCCGGAGATCCACCGCGGCATGGTGTCGTGCCAGGCGCGCGGCAATACGCAGGCGGTCAGCGTGATTCTGCGCGGCGGCTGCGCCTATGCGCAGACCGGCGTGTTCGCCGCCGAGGCCGCGCAGCGCGTGCTGGGCAAGCGGCTCAAGGCCGTGGGCTTCGGCTCGGGCGCGCGCATCCTGGGCGCGCGCCAGTTGCTCGCGGCGCAGGCGGACGAGGGCTACCTGTCCTGGGAAGTCCAGCGCCTCTGATGCTCCCCGATTGATAGCTGCCAGCGCTTGCTGCATAAGCGTTTGAGGCCGATTTGACCCCTATTTCTTGGAATACACCGTGGATTCGATCTACATCGCCGGCGTCGGCATGACGCCATTCGGCCGCCACCTGGCCTGGAGCGTGAAAGACCTCACGCGCCAGGCCGTGGAGGCCGCGCTGCGGGACGCCGGGTGCGAGCGCGCCCAGCTCCAGGCTGCCTATTTCGCCAACGCCACGCAGGGCCACATGGAAGGCCAGCACATGGTGCGCGGGCAACTGGCGCTGCGCGCCATGGGGGTGCAGGGCATCCCCGTGGTCAACGTGGAGAACGCCTGCGCCAGCGCCAGCACGGCGCTGCACCTGGCCGTGCAGCACGTGCAAAGCGGCGCGGCCGACGTGGTGCTGGCCGTGGGCGCCGAGAAGATGTGCAGCGACGACAAGGCACGCATGTTCGCCGCCTTCGACGGCGCCTGGGACGTGCACGACACCGCCGCCAGCCAGGCCCGCCTGCTCGCCATGGGCGAGGGCGTCGCGCCGCCGCCGGGCAGCCAGTCGCCGCGCCCGTACAGCGTGTTCATGGACATCTACGCTGCCATGGGCCGCCTGCACATGCGCGCCTTCGGCACCACGCAGCGGCAGTTTGCGGCGGTGGCGGCCAAGAACCACGCGCACTCGGTGCACAACCCGCTGGCGCAGTACCGCGAGGCGTACAGCATCGCGCAGGTGCTGGCCGCGCCGCCCATCAGCTACCCGCTCACGCTGCCCATGTGTTCGCCGGTGAGCGACGGCGCGGCGGCGGCCATCGTCTGCAACGCGGCGGGCCTGAAGCGCCTGCGGGGCGACGCGCGCCGCGCCATCCGCGTGCTGGGCTGCGTGCTGCAAACCGGCAGCGAGCGCGCCGCCGCCGACCTGGAGAACCATTTGGTGCGCAAGGCCGCGCACCGGCTCTACGAACAGGCGGGCGTGGCCCCGCGGGACGTGGGCGTGGCGGAGGTACACGACGCCACCGCCATCGGCGAAATCCTGCAATCCGAACTGCTGGGCCTGGTGCCCCCAGGCCAAGGCGGCCCCGCCGCCGAGCGCGGCGAAACCACGCTGGGCGGGCGCATCCCCATCAACCCCTCGGGCGGGCTGGAGAGCAAGGGCCACCCCATCGGCGCGACGGGGCTGGGGCAGGTGTTCGAGCTGGTCACGCAACTGCGCGGCGAGGCCGGGGCGCGCCAGGTGCCGGGCGCGCGTATCGCCCTGGCGGAAAACGGCGGCGGCCTGGCGGGCGTGGAGGAGGCCGTGGCCTGCCTCACGCTGCTGGGCCGTTGAAGGGGGGCACACCGATGACCGCATACGCAGACAACATCCTGGCGGGCATGGTCGCCAACCGCGCCGCCGAACTGCCGGACTTCGCGGTGCTCACCATCGAGGGCGGCGGCACGCGCGCCGACGAGGTGCGCAGCTACCGCCAGCTTTGGGACAACGGGCGGCGCATGGCCCAGGTCATGCTGGACCTGGGCCTCCAGCCCGGCGAGCGCGTGGCGCTGCTCATGGCCAACCACGCCGAGTTCGTCGAGGCCATGGTGGCCGCCAGCATCGTGGGCGCCGCCGTGGTGCCCATCGATGCGCGCACCAAGGGCGACAAGCTGCACTTCCTGCTGGCAAGCAGCCAGTGCAGCGCCGCCTTTGCCGCCGACTACGCGCTGCCCCATTTGCAGCCGCTGCGCGCGCGCCTGCCCGCCCTGCGCTGGGCGATGGCCTTTGCCACCGACGAGGGCGACCGGCCCCTGCCCGCCTGGGACGGCGTGGTGGACTGGGAAGCCGCCGCGCCGCTGGCCCCGCCCGACCTGCCCATCCTGACCACCGACCCGGACGCAGCGCTGGAGCTGATCTTCACCTCCGGCACCACGGGCGACCCCAAGGGCATCGTGCTGACGCACCGGCGCTACTGCGAAACGGCGCTGCTGGCGCTGCGCCTGTTCGGCTACCGGGCGGACGACGTGCTGTACTCCGGCCTGTCGCTCACGCATGCCAACGCCCAGCTCCTCACCCTGGGCGCGGCGCTGGCCTGCCGCCTGCGCTGCGTGCTCTCGCGGCGCTTCACCAAGTCGCGCCTGTGGGACATCACGCGCCGCTACGGTGCCACCTGCTTCACGCTGCTGGGCGGCATGACCACGGCGGTCTACGCCGAGCCGCCTCGTGCCGACGATGCCGACAACCCGGTGCGCTTCGTCATCTCGGCGGGCATGCCCGCCGCCCTCTGGCCGCAGTTCCAGCAGCGCTTTGGCGTACAGATCCTGGAGTTCTACGGCGCGGCTGAAGGGGGCCTCACCTTCAACTACCCCGGCCAGGGCCCGGTGGGCAGCATCGGCAAGCCGCCGCCCACGCTGCGCCACCGCATCGTGGATGAGGAAGGCAACGACGTGCCGCGCGGCGCGCAGGGCGAACTGCTGTTCCGCCACGCCAGCGGCGAGCCCTTTGCCGTGGCGTATTTCGGCAATCCCGAGGCTTCCGCGAAGAAATGCGCGGGCGGCTGGCTGCACATGGGCGACGTGGTGCACGAGGATGCTGAGGGCTGGTTGTACTTCGACTACCGCAAGGGCAGCGGTATCCGGCGCAACGGCGAGTTCATCGCCACCGCCTTCATCGAAAAAGCCATCGCCGAATCCGGCCTGGTGGACGACGTGTACGTCTATGGCATCGCCAGCGCGCGGCTGGCCCCGGGCGAGAAGGAAGTCGTGGCTGCCGTGGTGCCCAAGGACGCGGCCGCGTTCGACGCGCAGCAGCTTTTCGCCATCTGCCGCCAGCACTTGGAGGCGGGCATGGTGCCGGACTTCATCCAGGTGCTGGCGCAGATCCCCAAGACGGCCTCGGAGAAGCCGCAGGACCGTTTTCTGCGCGAAGCCTTCGAGCGCGAGCCGCAGGCCGTGCACCGGCGCGCGGGCTGAACTCCCTTCAATACACCCAAGGAGACAAGGATGAACCGACTGCAAGGCAAGACGGCCCTGATCACCGGCGCGGGCAGCGGCCTGGGCCTGGCCACCGCGCAATGCTTCGCGCAGGAGGGCGCACGGGTCGTGCTGACTGACATCGACCACGTCCGGGTGGAGGCCGAGGCCCAGCGCCTCTGCGCGGCGGGCCATGACGCGGCGGCGCTGGCGCACGACGTGACGCGGGAGGCCGACTGGGACCGCGTGATCGCCGCCGTGGGCGCGACGCTGGACGTGCTGGTCAACAACGCCGGCGTGGGGCGCCTGGGCAACGTCGAGCAGGCCAGCCTGCAGGACTGGCGCGCCGTGCTGGAGATCAACCTCGACGGCGTCTTCCTCGGCACGCAAAAGGCCATCGCCGCCATGAAGGAGCGGGGCGGCTCGATCATCAACGTGTCTTCCATCGAGGGCCTCATCGGCGAGCCCAACCTGGCGGCCTACAACGCCAGCAAGGGCGGCGTGCGCCTGTTGACCAAATCCGCCGCGCTGCATTGCGCCGCACAGTGCTACGGCATCCGCGTGAATTCGCTGCACCCCGGCTACATCGCCACGCCCATGGTCACCGGCGCCTTGGCCGCCCTGCCCGCCGACGTGGCGCAGGCGTTGCAGGCCGACATCGTCAGCCGCATTCCGCTGGGCCGCCTCGCGCTGGCCGAGGAAATCGCCCCCGCGCTGGTGTTCATGGCGTCGGACGAATCACGCTACATGACCGGCGCGGAGCTGGTCATCGACGGCGGCTACACCGCACGTTAAAGAGGTGCCATGACGCAGCGGAAATCCATCTTTATCACCAGCGGCCCCTCCGGCGACGCTGGACATCAACGTCAAGGGCGTGCTCAACGGTATCCACTGCGCGCTGCCGGCGCTGTGCGCCACGCCCGGCGCGCACATCGTGACCATGTGCTAGACCTCGGCTCTCTACGGCATCACCGTGAGCGACGTCATGGCGCCTTACGTCAACACGCCCATGGTCACGGCGGCCTCGACGCAGGCGCGCAGCGTGCGCTCTACGGGCGTCAACGTGCAGCCGCAGCAGGTGGCCGAAGTCGTGTGGAAGGCGGCACACGGCCGTAAGCGCCACTGGAAGGTTAACTACCTGACCTACATGCTGACGGTGGCCTTCACGCTGCTGCCGCCGCTGCGCAGGCCGGTCGTCAAGGCCCTTTGCCTGGGGCGGTGAGCAGCGGCCCTGCACAGGGGTATAGAAGGGGCGATATTTTGCCCATATAGGGCCCCGGCGCTTTCTGGTAAAGCGCTAGGTGCTATATTTTCAGGAGCTTTCTGGCATGTGGAACCGGAATATGCCATCGCCCCCCATCTGGCGCTGCAGTTCGCCCCGGTGCCACAGCGCATGCAGGTGTGCCAGCGCCTCGCCGAGGGCGAAGGTGGTCTGGTGCGCGTCGAGCGGGCGCTGGAAGAGCAGCGGCATGATGTTCCGGGCCGACTGCGGCTGCCGCGCGCAGGCCGCCAGCACCGTGGCCAGGTGCTGCGCATGGTGCGCGTGCAGTTGTTCGATCCGGGCATGCAGGCCCTGGAACGGCTTGCCGTGCGAGGGCAGGACCAGCGTGTCCTGCGGCAGCGCGCGCAGGCGGTCCAGCGAGGCCAGGAACAGCGTGAGCGGGTCCGCCTCGGGCTCGGAGGCATAGACGCTGACGTTGGTCGAGATGCGCGGCAGCACCATGTCGCCGCTGATGAGCACGTCCAGCTCCGGGCAGTGCAGGGCCATGTGCTCCGGGGCGTGGCCGTGGCCGGCGCTGCAGTGCCAGGCGCGGCCGCCGATGCGCAGCACGTCGCCGTCGAGCAGGCGGCGGAACTGCCGGGGCAGGCTGGGAACCAGCGTGGGGTAGTAGCTGCCGCGCGCGCGCACGTGGTCCAGGAAGGCCGCATCGTTCAGGCCGTGCGCTGCGTAGAAATCCGTCGCCGCTTCGCTGCTGAAGGCGGGCGTGCCCTGGCTGGCGACGACGGCGGTGTAGTAGTCCGTGGCGCTGATCCACAGCCGCGCGTTCCAGCGCTGGCACAGCCAGTCCGCGAGGCCGATGTGGTCCGGGTGCATGTGGGTGACGACCACGCGCAGGATGGGCAGGCCGTCGAGCGCGTGCGCGAACATGTGCTCCCAATGGCCGCGCGCCGCGTCCGAGGCGATGCAGCAGTCCACCACCGTCCAGCCCTCGACGGGGCCGTGCTCGCCCTCGATGCGGTCGCGCAGCAGCCAGAGGTTGATGTGGTCGAGTGCGAACGGCAGCGGCATGCGCACCCACTTCACGCCGGGCGCCACGTCGAGCGTCTGGCCTGCCGGGGGCAACTGGTCGCCAAGGGGGTAGTGAAGGGGGGCGGTGGAGCGGTGCATGGCGGGGTGGCTTTGGGTTAGCATTGACGTTGACGTAAACGTCATTTTGAGAACGATTGTAGGGATGGTGGGGCCGCAGGCCTGTCATCCATGCAACCCTGCAACTGCCCGCGCGACGCCATGGCCAGCACCACCACCTACACCATCAGCGACCTTGCCAAAGAGTTCGACCTCACCACGCGCGCCATGCGCTTCTACGAGGACATGGGCCTGCTGCGGCCCGAGCGCACCGGGCCGGGCGGGCGCAACCGCACCTACAGCCCGCGCGACCGCACGCGCCTGAAGCTGACGCTGCGCGCCAAGCGCCTGGGCCTGTCGCTGACCGAGGCCAAGGAAATCATCGACCTCTACGACAGCCCGCGCGACACCAACATGCAGTTGCAGAAGTTCCTCGACGTGCTGGCGCAGCACCGCCTGCAGCTGGAGGAGCAGATGGCGGACCTGCAGGCCAACCTCGATGAAGTCAAGGAACACGAGAAAGAGGCGCGCGCCCTGCTGGCCAGGACGGGGAAAAATCCCGCATAATTGACGTTTACGTAAACGTAAATCTGGAGACCGCCGTGACCCTGCCTTCCTTCGAGCCGCGCTGCACCGACTATGCGCAGCGCGTGCGCGACAGCTTCGCGCTGCAGGGCGCCATGCACACATTGGGCGCGCGGCTGGGCCTGCTAGCGCCGGGCGCCGTCGATATCGCGCTGGACTGGGCCCAGGCGCTGACGCAGCAGCACGGCTTCCTGCACGCGGGCATGGTGGCCACGGCGCTCGATTCGGCCTGTGGCTACGCCGGCTTCACCCTCATGCCCGCCGATGCGGCGGTGCTCACCATCGAATTCAAGATCAACCTGCTCGCGCCCGCCAAGGGGCAGCGCTTCCGCATGGAAGGCCGCGTGCTCAAGCCGGGCCGCACCATCACCGTGAGCCAGGGGCGCGCCTTCGCCCTGGACGGCGGCCAGGAAAAGCTGGTCGCCACCATGGACTGCACCCTGATGGCCGTGCAGGGGCGCGATGGCCTGCGCGGCTGAACCTTCTTTGACCCACTGACCCAGGAGACACACCATGAGCCTTTCTTCCCTGCCCGGCCTGAACTTCCAATTGGGCGAGGACATCGACGCGCTGCGCGACGCCGTGCGCGAGTTCGCCCAGAGCGAGATCGCGCCGCGCGCGGCCGAGATCGACCGCACCGACCAGTTCCCCATGGACCTGTGGCGCAAGATGGGCGACCTGGGCGTGCTCGGCATCACCGTGCCCGAACAGTACGGCGGCGCCGACATGGGCTACCTGGCGCACATGGTGGCGATGGAGGAAATCTCGCGCGCCAGCGCCTCGGTCGGCCTGTCCTACGGCGCGCACAGCAACCTGTGCGTGAACCAGATCAACCGCAACGGCAATGAAGCGCAGAAGGCCAAGTACCTGCCCAGGCTCATCAGCGGCGAGCACGTCGGCGCGCTGGCCATGAGCGAGCCCGGCGCGGGCTCCGACGTCATCAGCATGAAGCTCAAGGCCGAGGACAAGGGCGGCTACTACCTGCTCAACGGCAGCAAGATGTGGATCACCAACGGCCCCGACGCCGACACGCTGGTGGTCTATGCCAAGAGCGAGCCCGAGCTGGGCGCGCGCGGCGTCACGGCCTTCCTGATCGAGAAGGGCATGAAGGGCTTCTCCATCGCGCAGAAGCTCGACAAGCTGGGCATGCGCGGCAGCCACACCGGCGAACTGGTGTTCGAGAACGTCGAAGTGCCGGCCGAGAACGTGCTCGGCCAGGTCAACGGCGGCGCCAAGGTGCTGATGAGCGGCCTGGACTACGAGCGCGCCGTGCTCACCGGCGGCCCGCTCGGCATCATGCAGTCGGTGATGGACAATGTGGTGCCCTA
>Ga0222424_100723_pt1 | contig 12552 bp, 12 predicted proteins | sample 2B2ome_FD_182468 | JGI IMG/M metagenome (GOLD analysis project Ga0222424, IMG submission 182468) | Enriched microbial communities from leaf-cutter ant dump, University of Wisconsin, Madison, United States - 2B200A (version 2) | ecosystem: Environmental > Terrestrial > Nest > Insects nest > Nest...
CGATGGCGCGGCGGTAGACCTGGGCGGTGCGCGCCACGTAGTACAGGCTCTTGGTGCGGCCCTCGATCTTGAGCGAATCGACGCCGATCTTCACCAGCCGCTCCACGTGCTCCACGGCGCGCAGGTCCTTGCTGTTCATGATGTAGGTGCCGTGCTCGTCCTCCATGATGGGCATCAGCTCGCCGGGGCGGCCCTTTTCCTCGATCAGGTAGACCTGGTCGGCCTTGGGGTGGCGCTGGCCACCGCCGCAGGTGCTGGTGAACTGCTGGTCGGCCTCGTCGCGGGCCGTGGCGAAGTCGAAGCCTTGTTCCATGGCCGTTGCCAGCGCCTCGCCGGTGTTCGGGTCCACGGCCGCGTCGTGCGTCTTGTATTCCCAGCGGCAGGCGTTGGTGCAGGTGCCCTGGTTGGGGTCGCGCCGGTTGAAGTAGCCCGAGAGCAGGCAGCGGCCCGAGTAGGCGATGCACAACGCGCCGTGCACGAACACTTCCAGCTCCATGTCGGGGCATTCCTGGCGGATCTTCTCCACTTCGTCCAGGCTCAGTTCGCGCGAGAGGATGATGCGCGACACGCCCGCTTTCTGCCAGAACTTCACCGTGGCCCAATTGGTGGTGTTGGCCTGCACCGAGAGGTGCACCTCGGTCTCCGGCCACTTTTCCTTGACCATCATGATCAGGCCCGGGTCGGCCATGATGAAGGCGTCTGGCTTGCACTCGATCACCGGCTCGATGTCGCGCAGGTAGGTGCGCACCTTGTCGTTGTGCGCGATGAGGTTGCTGGTGACGAAGAACTTCTTGCCGCGCGCGTGCGCCTCGGCGATGCCCTGGGCGATCTGCTCCAGGCGGAATTCGTTGTTGCGCGCGCGCAGGGAGTAGCGCGGCTGGCCGGCATACACGGCATCGGCGCCGAAGTCGTATGCCGCGCGCATCTTGTCGAGCGAGCCGGCGGGCAGCAGCAGTTCGGGAGCTTTCAGGGTCATGGGGCGGGATTTTCTCCGATGCGCCATGGCGGGGCGGGCCGCGCGGGTAATTCTTGCTTCAAAAAGCATAGCTGCCAGCGCTTGTCTGGCAAGCGCTGGGGGCGGAATGGGCTGGTGAAGCCGTATCCAGGGCCGATGTGTGTTTAGAAACGGTGCCTCAGCGTGGCCGTGACCGAGCGCGGCGTGCCGTAGCGCATGTAGTTCGGCGAGTAGACCGAGGCGTAGTAGCGCCGGTCGAAAAGATTCTCCGCCGCCAGCAGCACGTCCGTCTTGGGGGCGATGGCGTATTTCGCCGTCAGCCCCGCCAGGGCGTAGCCGCCCTGGCGAAGCGTCCAGTTGGCGTCGGTGGCGTAGATCGCGCTTTGGGCGCGCAGGCTGGCGCCCAGCGTCCACCCGGTGCCAGCCAGCCGGTGGTTGACCGCCACGCGCAGGCTGTGCCGGGGCAGGTCGGTCTTGAACCGCTGGCCGTCATCGGCGCCGGAGGCGTACTTGCTGTCCACATAGGTGTAGCTGGCCGCCACGTTCCAGCCGGGGTGGATTTCGCCGTAGGCGCTCAAGTCCACGCCCTGGCTGACCACCTTGTCCGCCGCCGTGTAGCAGTAGCCGCCGCAGACGTTGGTGGCGTCGTAGGGGATGGCGTTGTCCTGTCGGGCGAGGTTGACCTGTTCCAGGTGGAAGAGTGCGGCGGCCACATTCAACCGCTTTTCCAGCAATTCCCCCTTGATGCCGGCTTCGTAATTCCTGCCCACGACCGGCTTCAGGTAGCCATGCGTGCCCTTGTAGGTCGACGGCGTGAAGATGTCGGAATAACTCGCGTAGGCCGTGAACGCGCGGTTCACGTCGTAGGTGAGGCCCGCGTAAGGCGAGAGGACGCCCGCCTCCGACTGCTCCGAGCCGACGCGGGTGCCGAGGGAGTTGGAATAGGCGCTTCCCGCCTGGTACCAACTGGCGCGCAGCCCGGCGATGGCCTTGAGCGCGTCGGTCAGCGCGAACCGGCCGACGGCGTAGGCGCCCGTCTGGCGGGTGTTCTGCGCATTGGCGTAGGTGCCTGCGGGGGTGAATTCCGGCAGGGACGCCGGATCGAAGGTGTAGGCATTGAGCGCATGGCCATCGAAGGAATACATCGACCCGTCCTGGGGTGATTTCCAATCGGAATGGCTGGCCCCGAAGGCCAGTTCATGCGTTCTCCCGAACAGCGTCACCGGGCCGGTGACGGAAAGATCGAAGGCATCGTAGTGCGACGGGTTCTTGTAGTCGGAACCCCCATAGAAGCTCAGGCCCTCGCCGGTGGCCTGGTCCACGGCGCCTGCGAGAAAGCCGTATTTCTCCAGGTACTGGTTGTTGACGGCGTGCTGAACGGAGAATTTCGCCTTCCACGATGCCGAAAGCTGCTGCTCAAGCGCCGCGGAGTACAGGGCGTAGGTGTAGAGGATGGAACCCCGGGGATCGCCAAAGAATGCGCTGCGCCGCAGGCCGAGGTCGCTGCCGTCGGCGGCCATCGGAATGCCGATGTCGCCGCGGCTCTTGTCGCGCTGGTACTGGAAGCTGGCGCTCAGTCTGGTGGTGGGCGACACATCGGCGTCGATCGCGCCATACACGCCTTGCCGCTTCAGATAGGTGTAGTCGATGAAGGAATCCTTGTCCTCGATGACGGCCACCAGGCGCCCCCTGACCTTTCCCGACGCGACCAGCGGCCCCGCGATGTCGCCGACGATGCGTTTCTGGTTCCATGCGCCAAGCTGCACTTCCGCCTGCGCCTGGAACGTCTCGGTCGGGCGCTTGCGGATTAGGTTGATCGTGCCGCCGGGGCTGCCGGCCCCCGTCAGCAGCCCCGCGGCGCCTTGCAGGACTTCGACCCGGTCGATGAAGGCGCTGTCGATCGAAGGGCTGTAGACATTTGAAATCCCCGACGGGTTGGCCACGCCGTCGTACTGCAGCTGCATTTCAAAGCCACGGCTGTAGAAGTATTGCGAGGAAGCCTGGTCGTTGACGACGACGCCGCTTGTCGTGTGCAGCGCCTGATCCACCGTCGTCATGGCGAAATCCTCCATCTGCTGCCGCGTCACCACGCTGAGGGTCTGCGGCGTCTCGCGCGGCGAAAGGGCGAGCTTGGCCGCGGTGCTGGTGGACGTGGCCCTGTACGAACCCGATCCCTCGGTGGTGCCGTCCCGCTCGGTTTGCGCCGTCACGGTCACCGTCTCCAGCGATCCCGTCGGGCCCGTGGGCGCCGCCTTGATGACGATGGCGTTGCCCTCCGGCACCGCGACCAGCCCGCTGCCGGCCAGCAGGCGCTCCAGGGCCTGGGCTGGCGTCAGCGTGCCCGATACGGCCGGGGCGCTCTTGCCGCTGACCAATCCCTGCTGGACGATGAGCTGGGTCCGCGTCTGCCGCGCCCAGTCGTTGAGCGCCTGCGCGAGCGGCTGGGCCTTGATGGCGATCTGGACCGGCGCGCCGGGCAGCCCGGCGCCCTGCGCGTGAACGGCGGCAGCCCCGGATGCAAGGGCGATGGCCAGGGCGAGGGGGGCCGGCCGGAGGGTGTGGCGACGCATGAATGTGCTCCAAGTAGTGAATACGAATGCTTCCTGCTTGGGTAGACGCACGGGGTGCTGGAAATACGGTAGCTGCGGCGGATTTTTTGCCGATGCCGCCGCGATGGGGGCGGGCGTGCCGATGGATTACAAGCCGAATTGGCCTCCAGCGCTTGCTGGGAGCGCGCTGGTAGCTATCAAATGAGGAGCTTTTGGGCCGCGGTCAGTTCCCGGCGTCTGGTTCGCCTTCCAGACGCGCCCACGCCTGGGCCGGCGTGAGGATGGCGATGGACTCCACGGCGCCCAGTGTCAGCAGATCCTGGTCGCCGCTGACCAGCCAGTGCGCCTGGCCTGCCAGGGCCACGTGGACGAAGGCGTCGTCGTCCGCATCGCGGCTGAAACGGCGGGCCTGGATCGCGGGTGGTACGTCCACCCACGTGCCTGCGGCGCCGAAGTCGTGCAGCAGTTGCTTGCGGTCTTCGATGCGCAGATAGCGGTCGAACTTCGGCTTCCACAGCCGCGTTTGCAATTCGGCGAACGTGGCGTCGGAAAACAGCAGCCGCCCGCGTGCCAGCATGTGCTGCACGACCCGTGCGGGCGGCGTGCGGCTGGACAGCGCCGCGCTGATCAGCACGTTGGTGTCGATGACCGCCCGCAGCTCAACTGTCATCGCGCAGCAGGGCTTCGAGTGCCTCGGGCGTCAGGCCGGCGGCCTGGGCCTGGGCGGCGGTGCGCTCCAGCGTGTGCGCGAGCCGGTCGGCGTAGAAGGCGCGCATGGCTTCGTAGTCGGCTGGCGACACCATCACGCCCACCACCCGGTCGTGGCGCAGCACGCGCACGGGCTCTTTCTGCGCCATGTCGATGAAGGCGCCGAACTGGGTCTTGGCCTGGTTGGCCGTCATGGTTTGCATGGTGTGGCTCCGGTATTTTCGTCCATTTTAGTTAAATCGTTCGATTCGTGTGATGGGCGGGCGTGCATGGCTTGTGCCCCGTGCTCAGCGGGCTGGCACCACCTCGGTGGTGCCGCCCGCTTCCCGCAGCCGCACGGGCAGCGCGCTGGGCAGTATGCGCCGCAGCGTCCGGGCGTCGCGCGGGTCGAAGGTGCCGGACAGGCGCAGCGCCGCCACGGCGGGGTCGCGCACCGTCAGGCCGGTATCGCCGTAGCGCTCCAGTTCGGCCAGGGCCTGCGCCAGCGGGGTATCGACGAAGCTGATGCGGCTGTCGCGCCAGGGGGCGATGCCCTCGGCGGGCACGGCCGCCACGGGCGCCAGGGGGCCTGCGGCGCTGGCCGCCACCTGCTCGCCAGCGGTCAGATAGGCGGCATCGGGGAGGCTGTGCAGCGCATCGCCCGGCTCCGCGTTGCGCCGCACCACGCGGACCCTGCCTTCTTCCACGGCGATCCGCACGCCTGCGTTGCCCGGCAGGCCGGGGGTGTAGCGCACCGAGAACCGCGTGCCGACCACGGTGACGCCCACGGGGCCGGCCAGCACGTGGAAGGGCCTGGCCGCATCGGCCTGCACGCGGAAGACGGCCTGGCCGTCCAGCAGCTTGACCTCGCGGCGCTGGCGGTAGTAGGCCACTTCGATCCGGGTGGCCGTGTCCAGCCGCAGGCGGCTGCCGTCGGGCAGCGCTACCTCGATCTGCTGGCCGCGCGGCGTGCTGAAGGCTTGCGTGAACAGGGGCTGCGCCTGCCAGTGGTTCCAGGCCAGCAGCCCGGTGCCGCAGGCGACGGCCGCCGCTGCCGCCATGCCGAACGCGGGTGTCAGGAAGCGGCGGCGGGGCAGGCTGGGCGCCTTGTCCCGTTGCAGGTTGCGGCGCAACTGGGCCACCGCGTCGGCGGGGATGCCGTCCATGGCGCTCCAGTGCGCTTCCCACTGGGCGTAGGCCGGGGCGTGGCGCGCGTCGGCGGTCAGCCAGGCCTGGAAGGCGGATTCGTCCCGCGCGCTCCAGCCGTCGCGCTGGCGGCGGATGAACCAGCCGAGCACGTCCTGGCGCAGGCCAGGGGGGTCTTCGGGTGGCGGGAGCGAAGGGGTCATGGGAAAAGGATTCTGCGGTTCTTGTGCTGACGCACGGGCAGCCCCCGGTACGGTAGCGCGTTTCATGCGGTGGGGCGCTTTCTCCGGCCCCGGGCCGGCGCGGGCGGCTGCGTGCCGTCGAGTGCGTCCTGGCAGCGCCAGCAGGCGGCCATGGCGATCTGGAGCTGCATTTCCACGGTGCGGGTGGAGATGCCCATGCGGGCGGCGATCTCGGCGTAGGACAGGCCGTCGAACTTGTAGAGGATGAAGGCCTCGCGGCAGCGCGGCGGCAACTGGTCGATCGTGGCGATGACGGCCGCTAGGCCCTCGCGCGAGGCGAGGATGGTGTCGGGCTCCAGGGCGCGCGGGCCGTGCAGGTGGTCGGGCTCGCACACTTCGCCGCCGGGCGGGGCGGCTGCGTCGGTTCCGGCGCGCACGCTGGCGCGGCGGTGCTGGTCGATCACGAGGTTGCGTGCCGTGCGGTACAGCAGCGCGCGCGGGTCCTGCACGGTCTGGCCGGCTTGCTGCGCCGCGAGCACGCGGACGTAGCTCTCCTGCGCCAGATCGGCCGCGGTGTCGCGGTCGCGCACGGCGCGGGAAAGGAAATTCAGCAGTTCTCGGTAGTAGCGCTCGAACACGGCAAGGGAAGGGGGCTTCCCTCGGCAAATGGCAGCGCGGCGTGGCGGTGGCGGGTGCGTGCGTTCAGATGGGAATTAATCGCATTATCGGCGAAGGCGTGGACCCATCGGAATGGTGCTTTGAAAACGATAGCTGCCAGCGCTTTCCTGGCAAGGGCTGGAGGCCAAAAAAGCTATGAACCCGCGCGCAGGTGCTCCACCAGCCGCCGCGTGAACGGGGGCAGCGCCTCCAGGTCCTGCATGCACAGCACCAGCGAGCGCCGGGCCCAGCCGTCGGCCAGCGGCACGGGGCGGATGCGCAGTGCCCGCGCGTGCCGGCGCGCCGCCGCCTGCGGCACCACGGCCACGCCCGCGCCCAGGCCCACGAGGCGGCACACGGCCTCCAGGTGGCCCAGCCGGGCACGGTAGTCCAGGCGCCGGCCCAGGCGGCGCGCCTGGGTGCTCACCATGGCCTGCAGCGCGCTGTCGTGCGGGAGGCCGATGAAATCTTCATGGAGCACTTGCTCCAGGTGCACAGCGCGCGCGCTGGCCAGCGCGTGCGCGGCGGGCACGGCCAGCACCAGCGGGTCGGGGCGGAAGGGCAGGGTGGACAGGCCTTGCAGGTCCACTGCGTCGGAGGCCACGCCCAGCCCGGCCAGCCCGCTGCGCACGGCGTCGGCGATGTCCTGGCTGCCGCGCTCTTGCAGTTCCACCGACACGCGCGGGTGCGTGGCGAGGAAGGCAGGCAGCAGCGGCGGCAGGTGCTCGCCCAGCGCCGAGGTGTTGCACAGCAGGCGCACGTGGCCCGCCAGGCCCGCGCCGTGGCCGGCCATGTCGCCGCGCAGGTGCTCCATTTGCCGCAGCATCTGGCGCGCGTGGTGCAGCAGCGTGTGGCCTGCTGCCGTGGGCTGCACGCCGCGCGGGCCACGCACCAGCAGCGGCGCGCCCAGGCCGGCCTCCATGGCGCGGATGCGCTCGCTGGCCGAGGCCAGCGCAAGGTGGCTGCGCTGCGCGCCGCCGGTGATGGAGCCAGCCTCGTGCACGTGCACGAACAGGCGCAGGTCGGTCAGGTCGAAGTGCATCACGCCACCTTAGCAGCCTTCGGCCCGGGCGAAGGCCGGGTGCGCCAATGCCGCATTGGCATGCGTGCGCCGGGGCGGAACAATCGGCCGCACTTCGTGAAAAAGGACTCTTGCATGACGCTCGCATCGCTGCCTTCCTGGCTGCCCGTGGCCCTGGCCATCTTCGTGCTGGCCGGGCTGGTCAAGGGCGTGGTGGGGCTGGGCCTGCCCACGGTGGCCATGGGCCTGCTGGCGCTGCGCCTGCCGCCGGCCGAGGCGGCGGCGTTGCTGGTCGTGCCTTCGCTGGTCACCAACGTCTGGCAGACGCGGCCCTGGGGCACGTTGGCGCCGCTGGCGCGGCGGCTCGCGGGCCTGCTGCTGGGCGTGTGCGCGGGCACGTGGCTGGGCGCCTGGCTGCTGGGCGCGCCCGCCGGGGCCTGGGCGCGCGTGGCGCTGGGCGCGGCGCTGATCGCCTATGCGCTGTGGTCGCTGGCCGGGGCGGTGCTGCAGGCGCCGCCGCGCGTGCAGCGCTGGCTGGGGCCGCTGGTGGGCGCGGCCACCGGGCTGGTGACGGCGGCCACCGGCGTGTTCGTGGTGCCGGCGGTGCCCTATCTGCAGGCGCTGGGGCTGCAGCGCGATGCGTTCGTGCAGGCCATGGGCTTGAGCTTTTCCGTCTCCACCCTGGCGCTGGCCGTGGGGCTGGCGGGCAACGCGAGCTTTTCAGGCGCCGCGCTGGGTTGGTCATTGCTGATGCTGGCCCCCGCGCTGCTGGGCATGGCGCTGGGCGGGCGGCTGCGCCAGCGGCTGTCGCCGCTGTGGTTCCGGCGCTGCCTGATGGCGGGGCTGCTGCTGCTGGGCGGCCACATGGTCGTTGCCTAAACCCTGCGCTTGTCCAGCTTGCGCGTGAGCGTGCGCCGGTGCATGCCCAGGCGGCGCGCGGCCTCGGAGATGTTGAAGCCCGTTTCGGCCAGCACCTCGTGGATGCGTTCCCACTCCAGTGTCTTGATGGAGCTGGCGCGGTTGGTCAGCTCCACGTCGGCATTGCCTTCGGCGAGGCCGAAGGCGGACTCGATGTCGTCGGTGTTCGACGGCTTGGCCAGGTAGTGGCAGGCGCCGAGTTTCACCGCCTCCACGGCGGTGGCGATGCTGGCGTAGCCCGTGAGCACGACGATGAGCATCGCTGCGCTGTGCGCATGCAGCGCGCGCACGCAGGCCAGGCCTGTGGCCTCGCCCTTGAGCTTGAGGTCGACCACGGCGTAGCCGGGCGTGTGCTGTGCCAGCAGTTCTTCGGCGCGCGCTAGGCTGTCGGCGTGCAGCACGCGGTAGCCGCGCCGCTCGAACGAGCGCGCGAGCGTGCGCGCGAAGGCTTCGTCGTCCTCCACGATCAGCAGCCAGCGGTCATCGTCAGGGGGGATGCTTGTCATGTTTCAGCCAGTGCAACCGCGGCCAGTGGCAGCGTGATGGTGACCTGCGCGCCGCCCTCGGGGTGGTTGCGCGCCTGTACGCTGCCGCCCAGGGTGCGGGCCACGTTCATCGCCAGGAACAGGCCCAGGCCACCGCCGGGGCGGCCCTTGGTGGACTGGTAGGGCTGGCCCAACTGCGCCAGGATGGCGGGCGCGAAGCCCGGCCCCCGGTCGCGCACGCGGATGTGCAGGGCTTGCGCGTCCTGCCAGGCGGCCATGCCGACCCAGTGCGGCGATGCGTCGCGCGCATTGTCCAGCACATTGAAAACCATTTGCTCCAGGGTGGCATCGGCCACCATGGGGCGGTCGGCGCGCACCTGGTTGTCGTAAGCGAAGCACGCCACCGAGCGCGTGGCGCGCCAGTCCCGGGCCAGCGCATCGAGGAAGCGGCAGACGGTGGTCTGGTTCGAGGATTCGCCGCGCGCCTCGCCGGCCGACAACAGGATGCCGCTGACGATGCCCTTGCAGCGCTGCACCTGGGCCTGCATCTCGGCCACGTCGTCGCGCAGGATGGGCTGGCCGGCGATGGCGGGGTCGCGGCGCCAGTCGCCCAGGATCACCGCCATGGTGGCCAGCGGCGTGCCCAGCTCGTGCGCCGCGCCTGAGGCCAGCAGGCCCATGCGCACGATGTGCCCGGCCTCGGCGGCGCGCTGGCGCGCGGCGGCCAGGCGCGCGTCGCGCTGGCGCAGGTTGCCGCTGATGCGCGTGATGAACACCACCAGCAGCACGGCGTTGAGCACGAAGCACACCAGCAGGCCCAGCACGTAGGGGCTGGCCAGCCCCTGGTGCATGTCCAGCGCCAGGGGCAGCGGCAGGTTGTGGCGCGCCAGCAGGGCCACGCAGGCCGCCGCGATGGCGACGATGGACCAGGTGTAGCTGCCGCGCAGCAGCATGGCGCCCACGGCGATCTGCGGCAGGTACAGGAAGACGAACGGGTTGCTGGTGCCGCCGCTGAGGTAGAGCTGCGCGGTGAGCACCGCCACGTCCACCAGCAGGGCCAGGAACAGCTCGACGTTGCGCACGCCGCGCCCGGTGCGCCAGCGCAGCAGGCTCACGGCGTTGTAGGCGCCCAGGCAGGCTGCCACGGTGAGCATTTCCTCCAGCGGCAGCGGCAGGCCCAGGCCGTAGTGCGCCACGGCGATGGCGAACACCTGCCCGGCCAGCGCCAGCCAGCGCCATTGGATCAGTTGGTAGAGGTTCGTCAGGCCCGCCTGCGCGTTGGCCGAACGCAGGGGGTGGGAGGGGGAGGAAGGGTCAGGGCTGGGCAGCATCGGGGGGAGGGAGGCCTGCGGCCGCGCGCAGCCGAAGCTCGTAGCGTGCCACAAGCACGCCCGCCACCATCGTCAGCAGTGCAAGCCCATACCACGTGAAGGCGTAGGCCAGGTGGCTGTTGGAGAAGCGCACCACGGTCAGCCCCGGGTAGGGCCAGGGGCCCGCAGGCAGCGCGCCTTCGGCCGGCGCGGGGGGGCTGGCATCCGGGATGCCCGCGTCGAGGAAGAAGGGCGCAACCTGGGGCAGACCCCGCGCCCGGGCGATGGCCGCCACGTCGCGCGAGTGCCAGCGCTGCTGCGCCGGGTCGTTGCGGCGCAGGAAGCCGCCGCCGGGCTCGCTGGCGCGCAGCAGGCCCCGCATGCGCACGGGCATGCCGGCTGGCGTCGGGTCGGGCTGCCAGTGCGCGCGCTGGGCCTGGGGAATGAAGCCGCGGTTCACCAGCAGCGTGCCGCCGCTGTCCAGCTGCAGCGGCGTCAGCACCCAGAAGCCGGCCCCCAGCGCCGTCGTGGCCTGGGTGAGCACCGTGTGGGCCGGGAGCCAGCGGCCCTCGGCCTGCACGGGGCGGTATTCGTAGTCCGCCACCGCCAGGGCGGGCCACTGCGCCGCGGGGGGCAGGGCAGAGGGTGCCGCGTGCAGGCGCTGTGCCACGCGCGCGATCAGGTCGAGCTTCCAGGCGCGGCGCTGCACCTGCCAGGTGCCCAGGCCGAGAAAGCCCAGCAGCAGGGCCAGGCCCAGCGCCGCGAGCAGCGCCAGGAACCAGGGCGGGTGCGGGCGCGGCATCAGGGCGCGCGCTGCTCCACGGCGGGCGTGTGGGCGTGGCCAGGGGCGTGGGTGGGCATCATGTTGGCATTCATGTGGAACATGACCCACAGCGTGCCGGCGATGCCCACGGCCACGAAGACCACGGTGAACAGCGTGGACAGCAGCGTCCAGCCGCCCTCGACCTTGCCGTTCATGTGCAGGAAGCAGACCATGTGCACCAGGATCTGGGCCACGGCGAAGGCGCCCAGCACCAGGGCCAGGGTGCCCTTGTCGGCGATCACCTTGCCCATCACCAGCCAGAACGGAATGGCGGTGAGGATGACCGACAGCACGAAGCCGACCATGTAGCCCGACAGCGTGCTGTGCGGGCCGGCGTCGTGGTGATGGCTGCCGTGGTGGTGCGCGTCATGCGCATGGGGGGGGGTGTGCGAGGCGCTCATTTACAGCACTCCCATCAGGTAGACAAAGGTGAAGACGCCGATCCAGACCACGTCCAGGAAGTGCCAGAACATGGACAGGCACATCAGGCGCCGCTGGTTCTCGTGGATCAGGCCGTGCCTGGCGATCTGCACCATCAGCACCACCAGCCAGACCAGGCCGAAGGTGACGTGCAGCCCGTGCGTGGCCACGAGGGTGAAGAAGGCCGACAGGAAGGCGCTGCGCTGCGGCCCCGCGCCCTGGTGGATCAGGTGGTGGAACTCGTACAGCTCCAGCCCCAGGAAGCACAGGCCGAACAGCCCGGTGATGGCCAGCCAGGCCAGCGTGCCGCCCACCTTGTTCTGCTGCTTTTGCAACATGGCGAAGCCGAAGGTGATGGACGACAGCAGCAGGAAGGCCGTGTTCAGCGCCACCAGCGGCAGGTCGAACAGTTCGGCGCCCGTGGGGCCGCCGGCGTAGCTGCGGCCCAGCACGCCGTAGGTGGCGAACAGCGCGGCGAAGATGAGGCAGTCGCTCATCAGGTAGAGCCAGAAGCCCAGGGCCGTGCCGTTCTCGGGGTGGGGCTCGTGCGCGAGGTGGTATGCGCGCGGGGTCAGGGCGTGTGTATCAGACATGGGCGGCTGCCATTTGCTGGGTGCGTGCGGCTTCCGTGGCCGCCACTTCGGCGGCCGGGATGTGGTAGTCACGCTGGTAGTTGAAGGTGTGGATGATCGACGCCAGCACGGTGGCCGCGAACGAGGCGGCGGCCAGCGGCCACATGTGCCAGATCATGGCGAAGCCGAACACCGTGGACAGGCCTGCGATCACGATGCCCGCGCCCGTGTTGGCGGGCATGTGGATGGGCTGGAAGCCGGCCAGCGGGCGCTGGTAGCCGTGCTTCTTCATGTCCCACCAGGCGTCGATCTCGTGCGCCACCGGGGTGAAGGCGAAGTTGTACTGCGGCGGCGGCGAGGAGGTGGCCCACTCCAGCGTGCGGCCGTCCCAGGGGTCGCCGGTCACGTCGCGCAGCGCGTCGCGCCTGCGGTAGCTCACGAACAGCTGGATGAAGAAGCTGGCGATGCCCAGCGCGATCAGCGCGGCGCCGAAGGCGGCGATGACGAACCAGACCTGCAGCGAGGCGTCCTCGAAGTGGCTGACGCGGCGCGTCACGCCCATCAGGCCCAGGATGTACAGCGGCGTGAACGCCACCCAGAAGCCCACCAGCCAGAACCAGAACGAGCACTTGCCCCAGAACTCGTCGAGCCGGTAGCCGAAGGCCTTGGGGTACCAGTAGTTGATGCCGGCGAACACCGCGAACACCACGCCGCCGATGATGACGTTGTGGAAGTGCGCGATCAGGAACAGCGAGTTGTGCAGCACGAAGTCGGCCGGGGGCACGGCCAGCAGCACGCCGGTCATGCCGCCGATGGCGAAGGTGCAC
>Ga0222424_100725_pt1 | contig 12544 bp, 12 predicted proteins | sample 2B2ome_FD_182468 | JGI IMG/M metagenome (GOLD analysis project Ga0222424, IMG submission 182468) | Enriched microbial communities from leaf-cutter ant dump, University of Wisconsin, Madison, United States - 2B200A (version 2) | ecosystem: Environmental > Terrestrial > Nest > Insects nest > Nest...
CCCTGGTATCATCCAGTTGTAATTTGATACGCAGCCGTCTTTTACTGCGGGTCACACTGCTTTCGCTGATGCCCAGGCAACCCGCAATTTGCATATTGTCAAACTTCAGGTGGATCAATGCGCAAAGGCGTAACATCGCAGGAGAAATACCGGGGATCCGGTGGCGCAGCAGTGTAAAAAAATGGGGGTGTATGATCTCAAATTCTTTTTTGAACCGGCTCCAGTCCTCTTCCGTAAGGATCGTTTGCTCCTGTAACCGGCGGTAGGTTTCATCCATCGGTAGCGGGTCACCCGCAGGCGCTTTTAACGCAGAGATGAGTTGGTCTTTTTCAATAATGCTTTTCTTAAATTGCTCTATGTGCACCTGGGCTGCGGCAACCTTCTGCTCGGCAAGCAGGCGTTTGTTCTCGTTCAGCGTGGCAGTATATGTGTGCCGCTGCATACGCCTGGTATACAGCAGCCAAACAATAAAGCCCAGGATGATGATGGCAAGGATGATACTGTTCCGGATCCGCTTTTGCCTGGCAACGGTTTGCAGGGAGTGAAGATAGTTGTTCTGCAGTTGCTCAAAATCCAGTTTCACCCGGGCTGCAGAAAGCCGGCTGTTCGTGATGAGCCGGTTATACGCATCCTGGTATTTATTGTATTGCAGCAGGTAGTGGTAAACACTGTCGGCATTGCTGAGGTTTTTGTAAACGGCCGCCAGCTGGCGGGATGCTTCTGCTGCGGTTTCAAAGGCAAGGGAATCGGTGGCCAGGTGCAGCGCCTGTTTCCACAAGCGTGTGGCGCGATCAGGTTCCCCGGCTTTAAAGGCCATCGCAGCTCTTGTGTTTAAGAATGCTGCGGCATTATTTGTGGCTCCAAAACTGAGCGAGCGGTGAATGGCGGTATCCAGATACGGTGCATACGGGTAGGCATCGTTACGTAAAAAATGAATCCGGGCAATATCCGCATTTGTAAGTGCGATCCAGAACTGCTGCCAGGCCGTGTCTTTTTGAACAACGCTGAGCAACGGCAGATTCTGTTTATAATAATAAAGAGCAGTATCCAGGCGCTGCAGCTGCTCGTAGGCTCCGCCGATGATGTTGTTTAAAAAAATGGCTGCGTGTTCCGGTTTGTCGGCCTCGGGTATGTTTGCATAGTTGCAACGCAGGCTATAACGTAAACTTTGTTTATAATCCTTCGTTTTATAAAGAGCTACAGCTGTTGAAAGATACAGCTCATTCCGGTTGGGAAAGTATTCCATACCGATCGATTGTTGCAGTTCGGCTGCCTTAATGTTATAGAACAACGCTTCTTCAATGTTATTGATACGGGAGCAGTTTTCACCATACAGGCCGTAAAGTTCAGAAAGCAACTGGGCATCTTCCAGCCGGTGGGCTTCCACCATGAGGGTTTTGAGTGTGACAAAATCGTCCCGGGAAAATGTTTTGGTGTTGGATGACAGCATTTCATAAAAGGCATGGTACATAAATGCCCGTATTGCAAGACGGGTGCTGCGCCTGCGTTTAACGGCCTGGTCAATTTCAGATTTAAGCTTCCGGTATTGATCTGCGTTGCGGTTGATCTCAAGGTCGCGGTAGGTACGGTATGCATTCAGGGTCTGTGTTCTTGTATGATCATTCCAGGCACCAATACATTCCTGCGCCGTGTAGTTTTGGGCAATGACCGGTGTAGAGCAGCATAAAAGAAATAATACAAAGGCCGTTCGCATTGGGTTTTGTATGGAATACAAAAGTAGAGGGATTGAATGAGATATTCAAAACCCCGGCTCCGGGTTACAACAGGAGGGCCAGTAATCTTTACGGTTGTGAGGACGCCCAAAAAATAACCCCTGTTTATAAAGAGACAGGGGTTGGTTCCAGGCTTCTTTAAAAAGCCTGTTAAATGCTTTCGGCTTTCAGATTCTGCGCTTCTTCATGTACGTATTCTTCCAGGTCATCGGCGCGGTCTTCAAAGCGGCTGGCAACACTGTCTATGAAATCAGCAAACTGATCTTTAAGATCGTTCCCTTTATCTGCAATACGTCTGCGGGTAGAGGTTCCCTTGTCCGGGGCATATAGAATACCAACTAAAAGACCGAGTGCGAATCCTGTAACGAGCTTATTCATAATATTTTAACTTTTAAGGTTTGAAATTCGGTTCTATAATAAAGGTACACAAATAACTATGCCAAAAAAAGGATTCGGGCTATTAAATAACGGAGGCGCCAGATTTTTCAAAATAAACAGGGGACTCTGTGAAAAACCAGGTTGTAAAATTTGAGAAATTTTACAACTCAAATTTTCACAAAATTGTGAATTTTCAGTTGGTGCGTTTTTCATTTTTTTACAGGCCGGTTTTTTAATAAATGCGGACAACAGAAGCCGGTGAGGTAAAAACGCCTGCACATAACGTTGCTAATCCCTGTATGCTCTTCCCGTTAGCTGTAAAAACAACCCTTCCAGTCCATCCTGCCCGTGCTGTTCTTTCAATGCCTCCAATGTACCCTGGCTGATGACGGTTCCACCATCCATAAGGGCTACTTCCGTACAAAGTTCCTCGGCTTCCTGAAGCTGGTGCGAGGTATAGATGAGTGTGGTTCCTTTCAGATTAATGTCTTTTAGAAAACGGATAATGGCATTGCGCGATTGAACATCCACTCCTACGGTGGGCTCATCCAGGAAAAGGATCCGGGGATCGTTTATGACCCCTATAGCAAGATTTACCCGGCGTTTCATGCCGCCCGAAAATTCCTTAAGCGGTTTGCCGGCTACATGATGCAGCCCCATTACCTTTAACAGGTTGGTTGTGGTTTCGCGGATCTGCCGGTTGTTTAACCCGTACCAGGCTCCAAAAAATTCCAGGTTCTCTGCCGGCGTCAGTTCTTCATAAAAAGAAAAATCCTGCGGCACAAACCCGATCGTGCGTTTCACAAAGGCACTGTTGTTCTTTACTTCTTTTCCAAAAAGCTGGATTGATCCAAGCGAATAAGACAGCAGCCCTGTCATTAAACCCATTAAGGTGGTTTTACCGGTGCCATTCGGTCCAAATAACCCAAAACGGCTGCCTTGTTTTACCACAAGGTCCAGTTGCCGGATCACCGGCTGGGCAGCACCTTTATAACTGTAGGCCAGGGTCTTTATTTGTAAAGCATCTTCGTTGGGCATACCACGTCCGGTTTACAGTGTATTGCTCTCTTCGTTTTTTGTTGCGATCTGATCCAGGACATCATAGAATTCCTGGCCGTATTTCCGGGTAATGGGTTCTTTTAAAAATTTATACACCGGTACTTTTAAGGAAGCACCCAGCTTACATGCCGGGCTGCACATCTTTTTCCGTGGTTCGTAATTCAGCCGCTCGTAATCGCCATGTTTTCCCTGGTAGGCAATAATGGGGTATAAATGGCAGCTGATGGGTTTTTTCCAGGGAATTTTTCCTTCGTTATAAGCCTGCTCAAAGGCACATTTGATCAGCCCGTTCGGTTCGCGGTAAGCATATACGCAGATCTCATTATCGCTGGGGAGGGTAGGGGTTACCCAGCCAAATTCTTCATCGTATACATATTTACCCTTTTTCTGAATTTCCGCCAGGGCCGGTTTGGGCAGGTAAGGTTTGATCACATCATAGTATTCGTCTACCAGCTTTAGTTCTGCCTCATCCAGCGGAGCGCCGGCATCACCATCTTCGCAACAGCCGCCCTTACATTTGGACAGGTCACACACAAATTGCTTTTCAATCACATCATCGCTGATGAGTTTATTGTCAATAACGATCACTTCAAATTTTTTTGCAAAATTAAGCACCCGTAACCGGGTGCGGCGATTTATTTGTAAAATACGGTTTACTTGCTGAAGCCCTGGTGGTTAATGGTCACTTTTGCGGTCTTTACCCGGTTTCTTTCCGTTTCCATCACCGTAAACTCAAAGTCTCCCGTCCGCACCACATCACCCGCATGGGTCAGCTCACCCGAAAGTTCATTGATGAGCCCGCCCAGAGATTCACTGTCGCCCCGTACCTCGTCAAAGGTTTCAATAGGAAGTTTTAAGGCCTTACACATATCATGGAGCATGGTGCGGCCTTCAAAAATATAGTTGGTATCGTCGATCTTATTGATCAGCAGGTCCTCATCATCAAATTCATCTTTTACTTCGCCCACTACTTCTTCGATGATATCCTCCATCGTAACAATGCCGCTGGTTCCGCCGAATTCATCTACCACCACGGCAAAATGGATGCGTTTTTTCTGAAAATCCAGCAACAGGTCCTCGATCAGTTTGGTTTCGGGTACAAAGTACGGAGCACGGATCTTGGTGTGCCAGTCTTTGATGGCTGTGCCGTCATCGAGGTAGGGGACCAGGTCCTTTATGTTCAGCACCCCGGCAATTTCATCCAGGCTGCCTTTATATACCGGCAGTCTGGAGTAATGTAAGTCGCCTACCTGGCGGATCAGTTCTTCAAAAGGAGTATTGTATTCCACTCCACTTACATAAAGACGGTTCCGCATCACTTTTTTAACAGAGATCTTTCCAAATTTTACGATCCCCTTCATGATGTTCTTTTCCTCGGGCGAAACTTCATCCGTTTGAATATCGATGGTTTCATCGATTTGCTGGATATTGGTTTCTTCCACTTTGTTGGCTCCCACGGTGCGGCCGAAACTGTCGGCCAGGGCCACTGTCCAGCGGCTGATCCTTCTCAGCAAAAGATAGATGGCTTCTACGATCATGATCAGCACGGGCCATTCAAACGCAAAACGCAGGTTGTTCTGGGTGGCCCATACGCGCGGAAAAATTTCAACAAGAAAAAGAATGGCAAAGGCGATGACCGCAAACTTCAGGAAAATGCCCCAGATCGTATCCAGGTATTCGGCCGGTACATAATAATTAATGAGGTAATTGGCCAGAACGATGGTGCAGATGTTCACCAGGGTTTTGGCGATCAGCATAGACGTAAATACTTCTTTTGGCTCTTCCAGCAAATTGAGGATCCTTTTTGCAGAAGGCTGCTGCTTGGTCTTTAATACATCAATATCCTTTTCATCCAGCGAAAAGATGGCGGCCTGCGAGCCCGCTATGGAAAAAGAAATGATGACCAGCACGACCAATGCGGCTATTAACAAGGTCGCATTCTGTATGCCAACAGGCAGCTGTCCCTGTACAACATCTAAAAAAACAAATACGCCAGATAGGGTTTCCAAAGTTCGAGTTTTCGTGAAGCTGATTGCTCAAACGGCAGGCCGGTCCGTTTGTAATATTATTTTAGAACGAGTGCAAATCAAATCCCTCGGGGCCTGTGTTACCGGTATGTTCATCGGAGGATGGAATACCTTCCGTTTTTTTGTCAAGCATGATCAGGTTTTCACCAACCACTTCCGTTACATACTTTTTGGTACCATCTTTGTCTTCCCAGCTGCGGGTACGCAGCCGTCCTTCAATATAAACAAGACTTGCCTTCCGAAGGAACTTTTGTGCCAGCTCCGCCAGCCCGCGCCACAATACAACGGTGTGCCATTCGGTTTGCGAGATCAGTTTGCCGGTGCGGTCCTTAAAGGTTTCTGTGGTAGCCAGTGGAAATTTTGCTACAGCAATATTGCCCTCCAATAATTGAACATCCGGGTCTTTTCCTAAATTTCCAATCAGCATAACTCTATTAACGCCTCTCATAATTAAGATTTTTCCTTATTGTTTGTTTATAAAGGTTAACATCCTACTTTTTAATCCGGTATCGTCCAAAAAAACCGGTTCCTGCAAAATCTAACTAAAATTAATTTTTTTGACCGGATAAACAAAATTAAGCAGGAGATTTCAGAATTTGTGAAGATGCTGCGTAATGGTCCTTGGGAAAGGCAGTGTTTTAAGTGCCGCGGTTTTTACCCAGCGGTAGTTTTCAAAGCTGCCGGGGTTTTCTGTAAGCCGGTAGGAAATGAACACCGCTTTTATAAGCTGGTGGCTGAGTTTTTGGGCAGATACGGGGCTTACCTCCGTTTTGGTGTTTTTGTTGAGCCACCCTTTCCCGATGGCAAGCCTGATCACCTCGGCAGGAGGGGTGTCTGCTGCTTTTTCGATAAGCGGAAATTCATAAAGATGCTGCCAGATATCTTTATCTAACCGCTCCCGTACCGGAACGGCTGCCCGGTATACAGGAATAAAGAAGTAAAAATAGCGGACGCGTACGGTGGTCTTTTTTGTTTTTGCCGGTAACAGCTCAATGATGTCTTCCTTATAAGCAACGCAATGAGCCCTGAAAGGGCATTGTTCACAGCCTGGATTTGCGGGTTTGCAAACGGTGGCACCAAAATCCATGATGGCCTGGTTATAAGTACCGGGCTTCTTTTTATCCAGCAGTTGTTGTGCCAGTGCCGTAATTATTTTTTTCCCTCCGGTAGTATCAACAGGCTCCCGGATGCCAAAAACCCTGGCCAGCACGCGGAAAACATTGCCATCGATAACGGCATGGGGCTGGTTAAATGCAAATGAGGCGATGGCCGCAGCGGTATAGGGGCCAATACCTTTTAATTGTAAGATGGCCCCATACGTATCCGGAAAGTGGCCACTGAGCTCAAAACTGACCTTACGGGCTGTGTGTATCAGGTTTTTACAGCGGGAGTAATAACCCAGCCCCTCCCAAAGTTTGAATACACGCTGTTCATCTGCTTTCGCCAGGTCGTGTATGGAAGGAAAGTTGTGAACAAAGTTTTCGTAATATCTTAATCCCTGATCTACACGTGTTTGCTGTAAAATGACCTCACTTAACCAGATCCGGTAGGGGTCTTTTATCCCTTTCCAGGGCATTTTTCTTTTGTTTTCAGTTCTGTTCCATTCAATTAAATAACGTGAAAAAAGGTTATGGATCAATTTTTTATGTATTAAATAGTGGATATTGTCAATTAAATTTAGTAAATTACCATAAAATTTTTCCAATTTTATAAAATTTGGATTAATAATTGATTGTAAACTATTTATTAAAGTTTTGCACACTTATTGCAGTAACTTTACGTAACAGTAATCATTAAACTATCTTAATATCAGGAACTATGCGAAAAGCAGACTTAGTAAATAAGATCTCAGACAAAACCGGTATTCCAAAGGTTGATGTGCTTGTTACTTTGGAAACGATGTTTAAAGAAGTTAAGGACACCCTTTCCTCTGGGGAGAACATCTACATCAGAGGGTTTGGCAGTTTTATTACCAAAAAGAGAGCTGCTAAAATAGGCCGGAATATCAAAAAGAATGTGGCGGTACATATTCCGGAGCATTATATCCCCGCTTTTAAGCCTGCGAAAGAATTTACCGCTGAGGTAAAAAAACTCGTTGAGCCCAAACCGGACAACGGTCCCGGGGAAGACGCGGATGACTAGAATTCCTGAAAAAAACTTCGTTTTGTAGCGGATTGCAGTTACCTTTGCCGTCCAATTAAGGACAGTTGAAGAAACCTCAGGTAATAACAATCGTTGTGGCAGCAGTGGCAATTGTGCTATTGCTGGCTTTTGGGCGTACAACCCCCAAGGCAGGGCAAAAACCGGCCGCCGGCGAAACCGCGCAGGAACATGATCATGCAGATCATGAAGCTGCAGCCGGTGGGTTCTCCATTGATACGGTGCTTGCGATGTCGAAAAAGGAGCTGCCTGCAGACCAGGCGCTCAGGCTGGATCTGCTGGAGCAAAGCATTACCCGTGGTGATGTGGTAAAACAAAAGCTGGATGTGTATCACCAGCTGGCGCATTTCTGGAAAGATACCGCAAAAGCCTTTATTCCTTATGCCTGGTTTACTGCTGAATCAGCACGGTTGGAAAATTCCGAAAAAAGTCTCACCTTTGCAGCCCAAATCTTCTTAAATCAGCTAACGCAGGTCGAAAATGAGCAAACACGTCATTGGATGGCCGAGCAGGCAAAGGATCTGTTTGAGAAGACCCTGTCTGTAAATCCGGCAAATGATTCGGCTCAGGTAGGTTTGGGAGCAACATATCTTTATGGGGGTATTGGTACCCCAATGGAGGGAATTGGAAAGATCAGAGCGGTGGTTGAAAAAGACAGTACCAACGTTTATGCGCAAATGACCCTGGCCACGGCTTCCCTTATGAGTGGTCAGAAACAGAAAGCGCAGGAACGGCTGGAAACGGTCCTGAAACTGCAGCCTCAGAATATCCAGGCAATTTTAATGCTTGGAGATCTATACGAAAAGGATGGTAATAAGGACCAGGCCATACAGTGGTACTCAAAAGCTGTAAAACTGGTACAAAGAGCGGATATCAAAGCTGAGCTGGAAAAGCGGATAGAAGCATTGAAAAAATAAAAATATTTAACAAAAGTTCATTTTAAAAAATTTATTGAGTATGCCTTGTGGTAAAAAAAGAAAACGTCATAAAATCGCGACACACAAACGTAAAAAAAGACTGAGAAAGAATCGTCATAAAAAAAGAAAATAAGATAGCGTTTTTCTTTTAAGACATTTGAAATAACAGGTAGTCTTCTGTTGATAGAAATTACCTGTTATTGCTTTGTTATTGGTCGGTTTTTTAAATAATGATGAGAGCATACCCATCCTGTTTGCTGCCATAAAATATTATTTTGCCCCCCTCATTATTCTGGCTAACCGTTTCTTTATATACTTCAAGATGAGTACTCATGGTGGTTTCTCATGAATAAAGACCTTATTATTAATGCCACGCCTACGGGTGTGGACATAGCCCTACTTGAGGATAACAAACTGGTAGAGCTGCATAGTGAAAAAACGGATTCCCGTTTCGCCGTGGGCGATCTTTACCTGGGAAAGGTAAAAAAACTGATGCCCGGATTAAACGCAGCATTTATCGACCTGGGATACGAAAAGGATGCCTTCCTGCATTATACGGACCTGAGTCCTTATGTAAAATCACTGCTGAAGTTTACACAGCTGGCTATGAACCAGAGCGGTGAGCAGGCAATGGATTTTTCAAAATTTGAGATTGAACCGGAGATCATAAAAACCGGAAAGATCACGGAGGTGCTGAGCGGAAAGCCGCATATCCTTGTTCAGATCTTAAAGGAGCCGATCGCAGCAAAAGGCCCGCGCCTCAGTTGCGAGCTTTCGCTGCCCGGAAGGTATATCGTTATCACTCCTTTCAACAATATTGTAGCCGTTTCCAAAAAGATCCATTCTGCCGAAGAGCGGAAGCGCCTGCAAAAAATAGTAGAGGCGGTTAAGCCCAAAAACTTCGGCGTCATCGTTCGTACTGCTGCCGAGGGTAAAAATACAGCAGAACTGTATGAAGACCTGACCAACCTGGTTACTTCCTGGAAAACGATTGAACAGAACTTAAAAGGTGCGGTGGCTCCTGCCAAGATCCTGAGCGAGCAAAATAAGACCAACAGTATTTTGCGGGACCTGCTTAATGCGGACTTCAACCGCATTATGGTGAACTCGAAGAGTATCTTCACTGAAACCAAACAGTACATCCAGAAAATTGCACCGGAAAAAGCAGAGATCGTATCGCTTTACCAGAGTCCCGGAGGGATCTTTGATTCCTTTGGCATTACCAAACAGGTAAAGGCTTCTTTTGGAAAAACGGTCAATCTGAACAGCGGTGCCTACCTCATCATTGAACATACCGAGGCACTGCACGTCATTGACGTGAACAGCGGCTATAAGAATGTAAGCAATAACCAGGAGCAGAACGCACTGGCTACCAACCTGGAAGCAGCGGAGGAAATATCGCGGCAGCTGCGGCTGCGTGATATCGGTGGTATCATTGTAGTGGATTTTATCGACATGAAACAGGCCGAGAACAAGCGGACCCTTTATGAAAAAATGGAAGAATTCATGAAGGCGGATCGTGCAAGGCACTCGGTACTCCCTATTTCAAAGTTCGGCCTGATGCAGATCACCCGGCAGCGGATGCGCCCGGAGGTCAACATCAACACCCAGGAAATTTGTCCTACCTGTAACGGCACGGGCAAAATTGCCTCGTCGCTGATCCTCGAAGATGAGATCGAAAAGAATCTTAGCTACCTGATCACCCATAAGCATAAGGATCTGAAGCTGGTGGTGAATCCCATTGTCTTCGCCTATCTTACCAAGGGGTTCTGGTTCAACAGCAAGATCGCTAAGTGGAACAAGAAGTTCGGGCAAAAAATAAAGCTGGAACAGAATAGTACCTACCAACTGGTAGAGTACCGGTTCTTCAACAGCGAAGAGGAAGAGATCAAGATGTAGAAATCTGAAATATAGCATATTAAATGTAACAGGAGGAAGTGGTGATTGATTTCGGAAGAAGGTTCACCCGGTTGCAGTAGGATTTTTTATTGCTTCGTATAAAATTCAGTATGTTCTGTTTCGCAGAAAACAATCTGGGGGTATCTGCGGCCTACCACATCTGTCTGAAATCAGCGGGAAAAACTGTTGTAAAAGTTGGAATGATTTTTTTCAAAATATAGGAACCTCAATTTTTGAGGTCTTAATTCCCGATCCGTTTAACACCCATTTTTTATTGTCTTTTTGGTAGAAAGCATCGATCGGGAACCTCCTGTGATCTCAAAAGAAGTGTTTTGAATTAAAAGGCCTGTGCTTCGTCCATTAAGGCCTGCAGGCTCAAGCTGCTCTTTTCTATTTCCGGGATGACTCCTGTTTTGAATGATGAAGGCCCTCACAATTCGAGCTGTGCATTTTCCGTATGCAGTGCCTCCCAAAGCCCTGTTGCTGAAACGAAAGGCAGGTTTGCAGAACCGGGAATGATCCGCCAGAAACCTTCTTCCAATTCTGTTTCAAGCTCGCCGGTATCCCAGCCACAGTAACCAATAAATAATTTCAGGTCCCTGTCTGCGCTGGTATCCCCATTGATATGGGCCACCGCCTGTTTAAAATTTCCCCCGGAGTAAACGGATGCAGCTACCGGTACGCCTGCTTCTATCAGGTCCGGGCGGCAGTGTATAAAAAAGAGATGCTGCTGGTCAACCGGGCCGCCTTCAAATAATTTAAACGGTGCAGCATCCCGGAACTCAACAAGCTCATTCAATGTTCTTGGAAACGGGTTGTTCAGCACAAAACCCATAGCCCCTTTTTCATTATATTCTGTAATGAGCAGTACTGCTTTTATAAAATTGGAATCATCCATCAATGGAGTACTTATCAATACGGTACCGGGGGTAATATTCATTGCTGCTGGCAGAAGGATATCCGGTTCCTTACCGGAACATTATTGAAATAGGATCGATAGAAGTTTCTAGTTCTTGTTGATCAGGAAATTAAAGGCTTTTAACTGGGTCCTGTTGATGGCCCGGAGGATCTTCCATTTTTTATTGGTGATATAGCTGCGGCTAACCAGTTCATGTGCGATGCAAAAATTTTCATCCGTGTCAACACAGGCAATCACCTTATGTACAAACTGAACTTCCTGGTCGATATACTCAGGCGTGCATTCAGTTTCTTTCAACAAAAAGATAATATCACGGCTATAATCGTTCATTTTGTCATCTTCAAAAAAAATGTGACATTCACATTTATAAAAGTAAGATTTTTTCCAATCCGATACAAGAATATTTTTGCCTTGCAGGCATTGGTAAAGAGCCGGTAATTCATGAACGCGGAACGTAATAAAAAGCACATCTTAGTAGCGCCGCTTGATTGGGGATTAGGCCATACAACCAGGTGCATACCAATAATTTATGAACTCTTAAAACAGGATGCACATGTAGTGGCTGCCGGCAATCAGGTACAACTCCGGCTGCTGAAAGAGGAGTTTCCGCAGATCAGCTATCAACACCTGAATGGCTATAATGTACATTATGCTGCAAGGAGGAACCGGTTTGTTCTGAATATGCTGCAACAGGTGCCGGCGATAGTGAAAGCCATCCGGAGCGAGAACAAATGGCTGCGGAAAACGGTAATGCAACATGCTATTGACGGGGTCATCAGTGATAACCGGTTTGGCCTGTATCATAAAGACATCCCAACTGTTTTTATTACGCATCAATTAAGGATAAAGAATCCCCTGGGAAGCAGAATGGAAAATCTTTCGCAACGGATCAACTACCGGTGGATCCGGCGGTTCTCCCGTTGCTGGGTACCGGATTACCCGGAGGCACCCGGCCTTGCCGGCGACCTTTCCCATCCGGAAAGCATGCCCGCAATTCCTGTTGAATACCTGGGGCCGCTGTCCCGGATGCAGCCCCTGGCTGCTGAGGGTGTAAAAGAAACGGTACTGATCCTGCTATCTGGTCCGGAACCCCAGCGTTCCGTTTTTGAAACCATCGTTTGCCGGCAGTTGCAATCATTAAAAAAAGCAGCCATATTGGTAAGGGGATTGCCGGACGGTGGAGGACCGTCACTTCCGGCCCTGGGGACCACGCTGGTTTATAATCACCTGCCTGCACAAATGCTGAACCAGCTCATGAGCAATGCCGCTTATGTTGTATGCAGGAGCGGCTACAGTTCGGTAATGGACCTGCAGGCGGTAGGTGCAAAGCCCATACTGGTGCCCACTCCCGGCCAAACGGAGCAGGAATACCTGGCTGTATTACTGCATAGCCAGAACCGCGCTGTGATTAGCTCCCAGGAGGCATTTGACCTGGAAGGCTTACTTGAAAAA
>Ga0222424_100727_pt1 | contig 12510 bp, 12 predicted proteins | sample 2B2ome_FD_182468 | JGI IMG/M metagenome (GOLD analysis project Ga0222424, IMG submission 182468) | Enriched microbial communities from leaf-cutter ant dump, University of Wisconsin, Madison, United States - 2B200A (version 2) | ecosystem: Environmental > Terrestrial > Nest > Insects nest > Nest...
CGATGTGATCCAGCACAGCATGATCAGTAACAGCATACAGCGGGCGCAGAAGAAAGTAGAGGAAAACAACTTCGGGATCCGTAAGCGTTTACTGGAATACGATGACGTGATGAACAAGCAGCGGAATGCGGTTTATGAAAAACGGAACCATGCCCTGTTTGGAGAGCGCCTGTCGCTGGATATCGATAATGCTTTTTCCATTGTAGCGGAAAGCCTTTGCACTTCCTTTAAAGAACAGGAAGACTTTGAAGGTTTCAAACTGGCCAGCATCGTAAACTTTGGCATGGACACCTCCATCAATGAAGAAGAGTTCCATAGCACGGATGCTATCAAACTTGCCGACAAATTATATGCAGAGGCGCTGGCCCGCTATACAGAGCATACACAGACCATACAAAAACAGGCAGTACCGGTATTCCGGAACATCCGCGAAACCCAGGGTGCGCATATTGAGAACGTGGTAGTTCCGTTTATGGACGGCCGCAAAGCCATTAATGTACTGGCATCGCTGGATAAAACGATCACTACCGAAGGACGTGAACTGGTATCCAGCATGGAAAAATCCATTACCCTGGCGGTGATCGACGATGCCTGGAAAGAGCACCTCCGTGCAATGGACGATCTGAAGCAAAGCGTGCAGACGGCCTACCTGGAGCAGAAAGATCCGTTGGTGATCTATAAGGTAGAAGCCTTCCAGTTGTTCAATAATATGACCACCAGCCTCAACAAGGACATCATCTCATTCCTTACACAGGCCAACCTTCCTGCACAGGAAGAAGCGCCCAGCTATAAAGAAGGCCGTGAGGAGCGTACAGACCTGAGCAAGATGCGGGTGAACAAAGATGAGATCGATGCCGCAGGAGATGATTATGCTGCCAATGAAAAGGATTACTTTGATCCTTCGCAGCCCCCGGTAAAACAGGAGCCTATCCGTGTAGGTCCCAAAGTAGGCCGCAATGACCCCTGTCCCTGTGGCAGCGGAAAAAAATTCAAGAACTGCCACGGCAGAAACGAATAATCCCCATCCCCGCCCCCGGCGGGGATTTTTTTTGCCCTTGAGCGAACGGCACGATCCTCCGGTCATTTACCGGCCTGCTACCGTTCCTGTATTAAAATCATTAATACGTATTGCCGCCTTTGAAAACTAAGAAAACAACCTTATTTTCAGGTTTTAAATACCGAATGGTTACTACTATTATATGAAACGATCGCTGCACCTCCAACTGGCCCTCATGATGTTCCTTGAATTTTTTATGAAGGGATCCTGGTTTGTTACCCTGGGTACTTATTTAAAAAGCAACCTGGGAGCATCACCGCTGGAAGTTTCAACTATTTTTTCCACGCAATCGCTGGGTGCCGTGGCAGCACCGTTCTTCATCGGCTTTATTGCAGACCGCTTCTTTAATGCGGAGCGGGTAATGGGCGTGCTCCACCTGCTTGGCGCCGGTTTACTGCTGATGATGTACCGGGCAGCGGACGTTGCGGCCATTTACCCCTATGTACTGCTTTATTTCATCTCCTATATGTCGACCCTGGCCCTTACCAGTTCGGTTTCTTTCAGAAACCTCAGCAGCCCCCGAAAACAATACCCGATCATACGGCTGTTTGGTACATTCGGATGGATGGTGGCCGGCTTTTCCATCAGCTATATTTTTCATTGGGATACAAAGGAAGCCGTAGCTTCCGGGGCCCTGCGGAACACGTTTCTGCTCGGAGCCGGCTGTTCTGTAGCGCTTGGCCTGCTCTGCTTCCTGCTTCCGGCCACCCCCCCGCTAAAGAAGGATCAGCCATTTCACTGGGGCGATGCGCTGGGGTTGCAGGCGCTCAAACTGTTAAAGCAAAAGAGCTTCCTCGTGTTTTTTCTGGCAGCCATCGTCATTTGTATCCCCATCTCGTTTTATTACCAGCACGCCAATCCATACCTGGTAGCCACCGGCCTGCCCAATCCCACCGCAAAAATGGCGCTGGGGCAGTTTTCAGAGATGCTGTGCCTGTTACTGGTTCCCTTTTTCTTTGCCCGGCTTGGCTATAAAAAAATGATCCTGATCGGTATCAGCGCCTGGGCGCTGCGCTACCTGCTTTTTGCATACGGCAACGGGCAGGACCTGGCCTTTATGCTGATCCTGGGCATCCTCCTGCACGGCGTCTGTTATGATTTTATGTTTGTGGTTGGACAGATCTATACCGATACGATTGCGGGCGAACAATACCGGTCCTCCGCCCAGGGTCTGGTAACGGTAGCCATGTACGGGATCGGTATGCTGATCGGCTTCTGGGTTGCGGGGTTCGTTTCCGATGCACTTAAGGGATACGAAGGCACCACCTACTGGCGCTATGTGTGGCTGTCGCCCGCCGCCATGGCAGCAGCCTGCCTCCTGCTTTTTGCGGTACTGTTCAAAGAACAACCTGCATTGGCCACAGACCAGCCAAAGCAATCATTATAGGACAAGCAAGCTCGCTTTATGTTCCCCGTAAGCCGGCAACAAACGGGTTTTAATCTACATTTACAGGATCATGAATAAACTATTGCAGGAAGATCTTTCTTCTCTCGAAAAGATATTTCAACTGGTAAGCGAACAGGGGCTTGGGTATCTGAAAAATATTGGGGAACGCCCTACCTCAGCGGTTCCTGAAACCAGGGGCCCTGCCACCCTGCCCGATAAAGGGATCGGGACCATTGAAACCCTAAAAAAATTCAGCGAGCGCTGGGAGCCGGCCATCGTGGCCGCCACTGGTCCGCGTTACTGGGGTTTTGTTACCGGGGGTACCACACCGGCGTCAATCGCAGGCGACTGGCTCACCACGGTATATGATCAGAACACACAATCCGCAAAGGGCAATGGAGACATCTCAGCGGTGGTTGAACTGGAAACGGTTGGGCTGTTACGGGAGCTGCTGGAACTTCCGGATGATTTCCTGGGGGGCTTTGTAACCGGTGCAACCATGTCGAACTTCACCTGCCTGGCCGTTGCCAGACAGTGGCTGGGGCACCGGCTTGGGAACGATATTGCCAAAGAAGGCATCCGGCAAAACATGCAGATCCTCACCGCAACGCCACACTCCTCCTCCGTAAAATCGCTGGCATTGCTCGGCATCGGCAGCAGCAATATCATTTCCGTAAGAACAATGGAAGGCAACCGGGAGGCAATTGACATCCACGATCTGGAGGCTCAGATCCTGCAGCTGAACGGAGCCCCGTTCATTCTCATCTCAAGCGGAGGTACCGTAAACACCGTCGACTTTGATGATTTCAGCGCCATTGCCGCACTGAAGCAGCAATATCATTTCTGGTGGCATATCGACGCCGCCTTTGGAGGTTTTGCCATTCTTTCGGATACGCATAAACACCTGTTGAAGGACTGGGAGCTGGCAGACAGTATTACGGTAGACTGTCATAAATGGCTGAATGTGCCTTACGAAAATGCGGTATTCTTTGTAAAGGAGCAGCACCGGCTGCTACAGGTAACCACCTTTCAAAATTCCAATGCCCCCTACCTCGGCGATCCCCTGGAAAACTTCAATTATCTGAACCTGTTGCCCGAAAACTCCCGGCGTCTCAAAGCATTGCCTGCCTGGTTTTCACTGAACGCCTACGGGCGTGAAGGCTATAAAGAGATCATCGCAGACAGCATAAAGATGGCAACAGCCTTTGCAGCATTTATCAACGCGCAGCCGGGCCTGGAGCTGCTGGCCCCGGTGCGGCTGAACACCGTATGTTTCTCCCTTGCCGACCCGGCAAAAGTGACTGCATTTCTTTCGGAGCTGAACCAAACCGGCAAAGTATTCATGAGTCCTACCCATTACAAAGGGCAGCCGGGTATACGGGCCGCTTTTGTCAATTTCAGAACCAGCGAAAAAGATGTAGAACTGGTAAAGGAACTCATGCTCCGGATATTGCCGCTTTACATATGATTGATGCCGCCATGTACTTTTAAAAACCGGCAATGGACGCTGCGTTGACGCAGCACTGCCTTCTTAGCATTCTTTTACCAACAGATCCTGCACCCTTGTATACGTAACTTATATTCGGCAGGAGCAAAGAGCATACCCGTTATACCATGCTATTTCCCCGGTTGCAGCAGGAATGAGCGGCAAATCAAGCATTTATTGAATTTTCAATATTTTTTGAAAATTCAATAAATACATATACCTTTACATCAGAAAAGAAAACAAATGCAACTGACAACATCCAAACAAAAATTCATCGACACCTGGGGCGCCCTGGGTACGGAGTGGGGCATTAATAAATCCGTGGCACAGGTACAGGCACTCCTGCTCGTTTCAGACAATCCCCTTTCCACCGATGCCATTATGGAGGCCCTTACCATATCCCGCGGCAACGCCAATATGAGCCTTCGCCAGTTGCTGGACTATGGCATCATCTATAAAAAAGTGATCGCAGGTGACCGTAAGGAATATTTTGTAGCAGAAAAAGATATCTGGAAATGGGCGTTGAAAATCGCCCTCATGCGCAAGCAAAAGGAAATTGATCCCGCACTGAAAGTATTGACAGAGCTGGAAGCCGAGACCAAAAAAGATAAGTCCGCTGAAGGCAAAGCGCTGCATCAGACCATTCATGACATACAGACCTTTACGGACCAGCTCAGCACACTGGTGGAGCGGGTGGCAACCTCTACCCGCGGGGAGCTCCTGCTAAAATTATTAAAACTCATCGCATAGCCATGAACTACAATATCCTTGCTTATATTATTTACGCGGTTATCACCATTTACATCATTTATTGGGTAGGCCGGTTGTTTCATAAGAACGGAAGGATATTTATTCTGCAGCTGTTTCATCATCACGCAGCACAAACGGACGCCACCAACAACATTATCCTCATTGCCTATTACCTGTTCAACACCGGTTATGCCATTGTACAGTTCAGCAACTGGCAAACCGTAGATAGCATACAGACCCTTATGGCCTCCATCTCCGGCAAAACAGGCCTCCTGGTAGGCATCCTGGCGGTAACCCATTACTTTAATATGACACTGATCTATATGCTTTCAAAAAGAATGCTTCATTATTCATCTTAAAATATATCATCATGAAAGACCTGATCGTAATAGCATACCTGGTTTATTTACCGGTAGTGATCCTGCTTACCCTTTATGTAGCCCATAGCCTGTTCCGCAACAGCCTGGTATATATGAAGGACATCTTTAACGGACGCGATGAAATAGCCGTTGCAACCAACACCCTTTTCAAGATCGGATTTTACCTGCTGAACCTGGGTTTCGGACTTTATATCCTGGAGATCACCCGCCAGCTTGTAACAACCCAGGCAGCCATTGAGGCACTCAGCGTAAAGATCGGCGGTTTCAGTATTTACCTGGGCCTGATGCTCTTTTTGAACCTGTATCTTTTCTTCCGCGGTAAAAGGATCGCCAAGCAAAAAAGGAGCAATGCGCAATTTACCGTACACCCCAATCTGCCCGGGGCCTAGAACGCTTGTAGCGCCGGACGGTCCGTGCATCAACCGCGCTCCCATCTATCAACTGCAGAGGTGCCGGACGGGAAAAGCGTCACAGCATATCCGCACCTTTGCAGTACGATCTCCTGAAACCAACTGCTTCATTTAATAGTCCCTAACAAAAGCGATCAAATGAAACAAAAAATAATCATTGCCGGAGGTACCGGATTTATTGGCCAGTACCTGATGACACGTTTCCGGGAGGAAGGCTACGAAGTGCTGCTGATCTCACGGAACAGCTCCGCCATTACCTGGTCTGCGACAGATAAAATACAGGCAGCACTTGAAGGGGCCGAAGTACTCATCAACCTGGCCGGAAGATCTGTGGATTGCCGCTACACGGAAGCCAACAAACAGAAGATCCTCAACTCCCGCGTGCAAACCACAAAGCAGCTTCAGGCGATTATTGAACAATGCCACACGCCACCTAAACTCTGGATCAACTCCAGCACCGCTACCATCTACCGCCATGCAGAAGACCGCCCGATGGATGAAGACCAGGGTGAGATCGGTACCGGCTTTTCGGTTAACGTAGCCAAAGCCTGGGAGCAGGCCTTTTTTGAACGGGCTACACCGCTTACCCGCAAAGTGGCCCTGCGAATGGCCATCGTACTGGGAAAAGGCGGTGGGGTCATGCCTCCGTACACCCGCCTGGTCCGGTACGGGCTTGGAGGTGTGCAGGGCAGCGGCAAACAGGTATTCAGCTGGATCCATATAGAGGATGTATACCGGATCATCCGTTTTATTATGGAGCATGCAGCACTGGAAGGGATCTATAATACAGCCGCCCCGCACCCGGTTCTTAATAAACAGTTCATGCAACTGTTAAGAAGACGGATCCGGCCGCTTATCTACTTCGCATCTCCCGAATGGTTATTACAACTGGGGGCGAAACTGATCGGTACAGAAACAGAACTGGTATTAAAAAGCCGCTGGGTGGTCCCTCAAAAATTACAGGCAGCGGGTTTTACGTTCCGGTATCCTACTGTAAGTGAGGCACTGGACGGGATCCTTACAGAGGATTGAGACTGAGGTGCGAGATGGCAGATATCAGACTTGAGATTTCAGACACCGGGTTCTCAACTCCCGATTCTCATATCTCAAGTCTCATATCTCAAGTCTCATATCTCAATCAACCAATAAGCTATTTGCAAACTTTTCGGAAACCGTGATCTTCGCCTTCCCCACCAGCAGGATCATGGAGCCATCGAATGAGATCTTTTCAACCACTTTGATCTTTGTGCCGATGCCGATGGACAACTGCTCCAGGTACTGCAAAAACACCGGAGAAGTATCTTTTACCGCCGCTACGGTACAGGATTGGTGGACCGCAACAGACGACAGCAAGGTGGTGGCCCGGGGCGGCATCTTGCCGTTGGGCTTGGGGATCGGATCCCCATGCGGATCATAATCCGGATAATTCAGAAATTTATCCAGCCGCTCCGTCAGCTTATCCGACTGGATATGTTCCAGCTGTTCCGCCACCTCATGAACTTCATCCCAGCTAAATTCCAGTACCTCGCACAGGAATGTTTCCCACAAACGATGCTTACGCATTACAAATACCGCAATATCACGTCCCGCTTTTGTAAGTGTGATCTTCCCGTATTTCTTATAGCTGACATACTCCTTTTCCTTTAACCGCTTCAGCATATCATTAACCGTTGCCGGTTTCAGCCCCAGGTGAACCGCCAGGTCGTTGGTACCGGCTTCCTTTTTTCCTGCTTCATCTGCTGTAAGATAGAGCAGGGCTTTCAGGTAATTCTCTTCAGTATTGGACAACATCCCCCAAAACTAATAAAAAAACCGAAAAAATAAAGTTAGATTAACCTAACTTTTATATTTTCGCATATAGAAAATTAATAGTAAGACAATATGAAGTATTTTTTCCTGATGCTGCACGTGCTCTTATCGGGTTCATTATGGGCGCAAAGCCGGTCTGCCATAACAGGGATGCTGCACCACCAGGGGCAGGCCATTCCTCATGCTACCATCCGGGTTTTGTCGCAACCTGCAGCAACCACTTCGGATACCAGCGGCCACTTTCAGTTTGCGGAACTGCCCACCGGTAAATTAACGTTAAGCATATCCGCCATCGGTTTCCAGCAAAAGGACACCACCATTGAGCTCCGCAGCCATACCCTTTTAACCATTGCATTGGAACGGGCGGCCCCCGGTATGCAGGAAGTGGTGATATCGGGTACCCTTAAAGCCGTTTCCCGCCAGGACAGTCCCGTTCCGGTGGAAGTATATACCTCCAGGTACTTTAAGGCCAATCCCACCCCCTCCCTCTTTGATGCCCTGCAAAATATCAACGGGGTACGTCCGCAGCTGAATTGCAACATCTGCAATACCGGCGATATTCATATTAATGGCCTGGAAGGGCCCTATACGCTGGTCCTTATAGATGGTATGCCCATCGTAAGTGGCCTTTCCACGGTTTACGGATTAAGCGGCATTCCGCAATCGCTGATCGAACGCGTGGAAATTGTAAAAGGTCCTGCATCCACGCTTTATGGCAGCGAAGCTGTTGGCGGGCTGGTAAACATCATTACCCACAAACCCGGCAACACGCCGGCACTTTCCGCAGATGTGTTTACAACCTCCTGGCGGGAGATCAATGCCGATATTGCATCCAGCTTCCGCGCCGGTAAGAACGTGCGGGGCATGGCTGGTATTAACTATTTTAACTATAGCGCACCGGCGGATCACAACCATGACGGATTTACCGACGTAACCCTCCAAAACCGGTTTTCGGCGTTCTCCAAATGGGAGATCAACCGCCCGGCACAGCGCCTTTTTTCAATGGCCGCCCGCTATGTACAGGAAGACCGCTGGGGCGGGGAGATGAACTGGAACAAAACATTCCGGGGCGGCGACAGCGTTTATGGTGAAAGTATCTATACCAAACGATGGGAACTTTTTGGCACCTATGAGCTCCCGCTTCCGGAAAAAATGTTGTTGTGGTTCAGCGCCAACGGTCATGATCAGAACAGTGCCTATGGGAATATCCCGTTCAATGCCCGGCAATATATCGGTTTCCTTCAGCTTACCTGGAACAAGCTCCTGAGCCGGCACGATATCACAAGCGGCGCCGCACTCCGTTATACCTATTATGATGATAATACCGCCGCTACTGCCCGGTACCTGAACGGAGCCAACCAACCACAAAATACCTGGCTCCCGGGCCTGTTCGTTCAGGACGAGATCACCCTTAACACCAATAATAAACTGCTGGCCGGTCTGAGGTATGATCACAATACGGTCCATGGCAGTATTCTGACACCCCGGCTGAACTATAAATGGAATTCGCCCAACAGGAACAACACCTTGCGGTTCAGCATCGGCAACGGGTACCGGGTGGCGCAGGTGTTTACCGAAGATCATGCCGCACTCACCGGGGCCCGGGATGTGGTATTTAAAGAAGCGCTGAAACCGGAGACCTCCTGGAACGGCAATATCAATTTTGTAAAAAAGATGACCACCTCCGGCGGGTTTATTGGATTGGATGCGACTGCATTTTACACCTACTTTACCAATAAGATCATTGCAGATTATGACAGCAATCCCAACCAGATCCTTTATCAGAACCTGAACGGACACGCGGTTTCCCGCGGCGTTTCGCTGAATGCAGACCTTGCCCTTATCTCCGGACTGAAAGTGCTGGCCGGTGCTACCTATATGGACGTCTACAGCAAGGCGGGATCCGTAAAAACCCGCCAGATGTTCACGGAAAAATTCACCGGGGTATGGAACATCGGTTACCAGTTTCCCAAATGGGGGCTGAGTATCGATTATACCGGCAACGTGTATGGCCCTATGCGGCTGCCCCTGCTGAGTGCCACCGACCCGCGTGCTCCCTTATCGCCCTGGTGGAGCATCCAGAACCTCCAGCTGACAAAAAAAGCCGGACGGGGATTTGAGATCTACGGCGGTGTTAAAAACCTGCTCGATTTTACTCCTGACAAAGGCAATCCCTTTTTGATAGCCCGGGCAAATGATCCGTTCGACAAACAGGTGGCGTTTGACGCCGGGGGCCAGGCCCTGGTTACCCCGGATAATCCTTACGGACTCACTTTTGACCCATCCTATGTATATGCTCCTAACCAGGGCATCCGCGGCTTTTTGGGAATACGCTGGAACCAGCCAGCATTAAAAAGAACCAGACGATGAACCGCATCCTGTATACCATACCGCTTTTTTTTCTGATACTGCTATGGCCGCTATCTCCGGCAGCACAACCCCGTATCCGTTCTTTTAAGGACCTGGACAGCCTGCAGCGATCGGACCCAAGGCCCCTTGTTATTTTTATATATACCGACTGGTGTATCTATTGCAGGGCTATGGAAGCCACCACATTCAGCAACAAAACAGTAGCCGCTTACCTGGACCGCTGTTTTTATTTTACAAAACTGGATGCCGGTGAGCGCAGTCCGATCCGTTTTCTGAACGATACATTCAGCTATCGCCCCACAGGCGTTCAAACCGGCGAACATGAGCTGGCTGCCCGGCTCCGGCATCCGGAACCGGCCGCCTATCCTGCCCTTTTCTTTTTATCGCCCGGCGGGGAGCCATGGTTTCGCATCACCCGCTTCATCAGTGCCCCTGACCTTATCCGCCTGCTGGGCCGCCTTCAAAGCGGGCAGCATTAAATACAGCAGGTTGGATTGCGCGCCTTTCTATACGCCTGTTATCGCTCATAAACATTCGGGAAGTTTCGTCGGGTTCAGCCTGACGTCTATTACTGAAAGTATTGTTGATACAATATTGCCCGCTGACGGCGATTGGTTCAACATATACTTTTGCATTACTATGGACCGGCGGTTGGTTAATGATGCCCGGTGTGGTAACTACCGGACTGAAAATACCCGCAGAAAGCGTTAAGCAGTCCTTATTGGCCCGTTTGGCACCTGCTGCAGGAAATGCTTTATTATTGTAGTATGAAAAACAATACGCCGATGATACCCGAATCATTTATCTGTACCACCTGTGGCACGGGCTATGCCCCGGCAACAGAGGCACCTGCAGGTTGTGCGGTTTGTGAAGACGAGCGCCAGTATGTAAACCCCCGGGGACAAAGCTGGACAACACGCAAACAACTAAACCGCACTCATAAAAATATTCTTGACAAGGTTAATGACTCGCTTTACGCCATCTACACCACACCGTCTTTCGCCATCGGCCAGTGTGCACACCTGCTGCGGACACCTCATGGTAATATCCTGTGGGATTGTATTGCCAACCTGGACAACAGTACCACCGAACTAATTGCCAAGCTGGGCGGCATTCAGAAAATAGCTATTTCGCATCCGCACTATTATACCACTATGGCCGAATGGAGCCGGATCTTTAACGCACCGGTCTATATTCATCAACGGGACGCGCACTGGGTACCACGCAGCGATTTTGATCTCCGGCTCTGGGACGGACTGAAAAAAGAAATCCTTCCGGGTATAACATTGATCAATAGTGCCGGTCATTTTGATGGCGGGGCCATCCTGCATTATGACCAGCTGTTACTGGTGGGCGATATCATACAGGTAGCGCCGGATCTGAAAACCGTTGGTTTCATGTATAGTTATCCAAACTATATTCCACTCAATAAAAAAAGCATTCTTCACCTGCAGGCATCGCTGAACGGCGTTTCCTTTGATGCCATGTACGGCGCTTTTGGAAGATATATTACCCGGGGCGCAAGACAGGCCTTCGATTACTCCGTTGAACGCTATTTAAGCATTTTTGAATAAAAACGTATTTTTATAAAAAACTATGGCAACCACTCCGCAGAATTTTGCAAAAGCAGCAATGCTGATCCGTAAGCCCGTTTCAGAAGTGTTTGATGCTTTTATCAACCCGGCCGTTACCACAAAAATCTGGTTTACAAAAAGTACCGGTATCCTTGAACAAGGAAAATCTGTTGAATGGACCTGGGAAATGTACAACCACACCGTTCCGGTAACGGTAACCGGCGTGGAGCTTAACAGGCATATCATGATCCAATGGGGCAATTATGAAGAAAAAACCGATGTATCCTGGACCTTTACAGCACTGGGTGAGGATAAGACCTTTGTAAGCATCGTTAACAGTGGCTTTAAAGGAGATACCGATCAGCTCATTGCACAGGTACGTGATTCCACAGAAGGCTTTACGCTTGTACTCGCTAATCTGAAAGCCCTGCTGGAGCATAACATCCGTTTAAACCTGGTGGGCGATCGTTTTCCGAAAGAGATGCAATAAACGATTTGGCATGCCTGAAAATCGCCCATCCGTTTTTGAGACCATTATCTGCGTTCCCGGTAACTGGAGCGATCGGTCTGCCTTGCTGATGGCCATCGCCAAGGCCAATATCGGCTCCTATATTTTTGCAGGGCAGCTATTATTTGATATCGAGGCCAATGAAGGGTATCAACTGGAAATACGGGAGCATGATGAAAAAATGGCACAGGCCTTTCGCCATGCCGGCATGGTAAACCAGGTACCGGAATCGTTCATCGACTCCATCGACCGACATACCATTGTTCTTTACCTGATCGGTAAAACGGGATCACCAGAAACCGCGGCCCGTATTGCGAAAGCTGCACAGGCCCTCCTAAATGCTGGTGGAACAGGTGTAAAAATAGAAACTGCCGGCAAAGCATTTACGCCTGAACACTGGAACGCACTGGTTAAGAATGCTACTGCTGCCAATCTTTACAGCATGTTTGTTATCGATTCCGTTACTACCACGGATGGTTCGGTTTACTCCTGCGGCATGCAGAACATGGGGCTTGAGGATACGATCGTTTCAGGATTGGAATTTCAGGAATCCGTTGACCTTATTTCATTGTTTAACCGGTACCGGCTGATGGAAGCCCCCTTCATAAAATCAGGACATACTTTTTCCGCCGCCGCGGATGCCCCTGTTTTTAAAATTACAGCGGAAGCACAACAACCTTATGAAGGATATGAAATTTTTGAAAACCCTTACGGGATGTGGCGCCTGGAACACATATCATAGCCCATTCCGGTTTTTATCGTATATTCCGGTTGTACAT
>Ga0222424_100728_pt1 | contig 12457 bp, 10 predicted proteins | sample 2B2ome_FD_182468 | JGI IMG/M metagenome (GOLD analysis project Ga0222424, IMG submission 182468) | Enriched microbial communities from leaf-cutter ant dump, University of Wisconsin, Madison, United States - 2B200A (version 2) | ecosystem: Environmental > Terrestrial > Nest > Insects nest > Nest...
CTTGGAAGTCGGCGATGGCAGCTTCGATCACGAGCAGATCCCTCTAAAATTCTTGTTGGTGGTTCGCTTGCGGCGGGCTTTACCGGAAAGCGGATTTGTTATCTGCGACGCAGGCCCGACATCTAACTCCATGAGACGCGAGCAGGCCATGCGCAAAATACCTGCGAAATATGTCAGAAAACCGGCATGGGATAAAAGTCATCTGTCGGCAGATGACTGGCACGACATAGGCCTGCCCGGCGGGAGGGGCCGCCTGCGACGCGCGCCGGCTCAGGTCAGCAGATGATTGACGGGCTGCATCGGGGCCGGCAGGTCCCGATCTCCCAGCATTTCCCGCAGGGAAATTTCCAGCCCCTGCGCCATGGCGTCCAGCGCCAGATCGTTGGGACTGAAGCCGAACGGGTCCTCCAGCTCCTCGCCCAGTTCCTCCAGGGACAGGAAGGTGTAGGCCACGAACGCCACCATCAGCGGGGTCATGATGCCGATGGAGTCGACCAGTCCGAACGGCAGCAGGAAGCAGTAGAAATAGACCGTGCGGTGGATGATCACGACATAGGTGTAGGGCAGCGGATTGCCGGCGATGCGCTCGCAGCCGCCGAGGCTGTCGCTGAGGCCGCCGAGCGGGCGCTCCATGGCCTGGGCCAGCATGGGGTCGAGGCGGCCCTGCCGGCGCAGCTCGGCCAGCCAGCGCCCGAGCTGGAGCAGGATCATGGCCGGCTTGAAGCGCGCGCCGGCAAGCGGAGCGGCGACATCGGCGGGCAGCAGGCGCGCCATGTCGGCCGAGGCATCGCTGCCGCGCAGCTGATGGCGCAGCGCGTGCGCGAAGGCGATCAGGCCGTGCACGAAGGGACGCGCGTCCTGGCCGGACTCCGTCAGCGTCAGTATCTGGCGGGTCAGCGTGCGTGCGTCGTTGAGCAGGTTGCCCCAGAGCTTGCGGGCCTCCCAGTAGCGGTCGTAGCTGGCGTTGTTGCGGAAGCCCAGGAAGATCGCCAGCGCCACGCCGATCAGGGTGAAGGGCACGAAGGTCAGGCTGACCTTGAGCCGGAACAGCTCGCCGTGCAGCACGGTGACCACGACCGCCAGCCCGGTCAGCAGCAGCAGCCTGGGCAGGATGCGCGGCAGCACCGAGCCCTGCCAGACCAGCAGCATGAGGAACCAGTGCTGCCTCGGCCGAATGATCATGCCCCGCCCTCCCCTTTCGTTGGCGCCGACCCGCCCGTGACCGGCCAGCAGACCAGCACCACACCCGACAGGATGACCGCCAGCCCCAGCAGCTCGGCGTGGTCGATGGTCTCGCCCCCCAGCCAGACGCCGATCACCACCGCCACCAGCGGATTGACATAAGCATAGCTGGTCGCCAGCGCGGGCCGCACGGTCGCCAGCAGGTAGACATAGGACGAGAAGCCGACGATGGCGCCGATCAGGATGAGATAGACCAGCGCCCAGGCGCTGGCCGCCGTCGCCGGCATGACCCAGGGCTCGCCCCGCGCCAGACTGGCCAGGAACAGGGCCGCGCCGCCGGCCAGCATCTGCACCGCGCTGGCCATCCAGATCGATGGCTGCTCGTGATGCTTGCCCCACATCGACCCGAAGGACCAGCTGATCGCCGCCAGCAGCAGCATGGTGAAGCCCAGCAGCGAGCCTTCCAGCCCCTGCCCCTGCTTGAGCAGCACGACGCCGGCCAGTCCCAGCCCGAGGCCGGCCCACTCCCGCCGTGTCGGCCGGTGCCCCCAGAGACTCGCGAACAGGGCCGCGCACAAGGGCGTGATGGCGACCACCGTGGCCGACAGCGCGGAGTTGACCCCGTGATCCATGGCGATGCCGACGGCGCCGTTGCCCCCCAGCAGCAGGAACACGCCGACGAGACCGGCGTTGCGCCATTGCCTGCGCATGGGCGCGACATGCCCGCGCCAGCGCAGGAAGCCGTAGATGAGCGCGCCGGCGATGACATAGCGCACGCCGGCCATGAACAGGGGCGGCATGCCCGCGATCGCCACGCGCATGGCGAAATAGGTGGAGCCCCAGATGAGATAGACGGAGAGCAGTGCCAGCAGTACGCGGCCTGGCATCAGACCAGCACCATGTTGTCCCGGTGGATCAGCTCCGGCGCGTCGGCGTAGCCGAGCAAGGCCTCGATGCGCTCGGAGGGCTGGCCGGCGATGCGCGCGGCCTCATCGGCGCCATAGTTGACCAGCCCGACGGCGACCTGGCGTCCCTGTTCATCGACGCAGGCCACGGCCTCGCCGCGCAGGAAACTGCCCTCGACCTGGCGCACGCCCACCGGCAGCAGGCTGCGCCCGCCCTCGCGCAGCGCGCGCACGGCGCCGGCATCGAGCACCAGCCGGCCGGCATGCTGCAGATGCCCGGCCAGCCACTGCTTGCGCGCCGCCAACCTGTCCTGGTCCGGCAGCAGCAGGGTGCCCAGCGCCTCGCCATCGGCCAGGCGGACGAGGATGTCTTCGCCGCGGCCGCTGGCGATCACCGTGGCGCAACCCGAGCGCGAGGCCAGACGGGCCGCGCGCACCTTGGTGATCATACCGCCGCGCCCCAGCTTGCCGCCGCCGCCGGCCATGGCCAGCAGACGCTCGTCCATGGCCCGGACTTCGGGCAGCAGCACGGCATCCGGGTCGTTGCGCGGATCACGGTCGAACATGCCGTCCTGGTCGGTGAGGATGATCAGCGCCTCGGCCTCGACCAGGTTGGCGACCAGCGCGCCCAGCGTGTCGTTGTCGCCGAAGCGGATCTCGTCGGTGGCGACGGTGTCGTTCTCGTTGATGACCGCGATCACGCCCCAGTCCATGAGCGTGCCCAGCGTGCTGCGCGCGTTCAGGTAGCGCTGGCGGTCGGAGAGGTCGTCGTGCGTGAGCAGGACCTGCGCGGTGCGCACGCCATGCTCGCGGAAATGCGACTCGTAGGCCTGCACCAGCCCCATCTGGCCGATCGCGGCGCAGGCCTGCAATGCCGGCACATCATCCGGACGCTGACGCAGCCCCATGCGCACCATGCCCTCGGCGACGGCGCCGGAGGACACCAGGATCAGCTCGATGCCGCGCTGCTTGAGGCGCACCATCTGCGCCACCCAGCCGGCCATGGCCCGCTGGTCCAGCCCCTGGCCGTCATTGGTGAGCAGGGCCGAGCCTATCTTCACCACCCAGCGACGGGCTTGCTGGAGACGGACGCGTTGCGAGGCGGCGGGCAAGGACATGGATCAGTTTCTGGCGCAGAGGGTGAAGGGTGAACCCGATTGTGCGGATTCCGGCGCGGCGGCTCAAGACGCGCGCCGCGCCGGACACCGCCATCATGGACGGTAGATGATCTCCGGCGCGTCCTCGCCATCTTCATCCCAGTCGTCATCATCGTCGTCGCCGACATCGACGCCGAGGCGGCGGGCGCGGCGCTCGGCGGCGCGGCGCACATCCAGCTCGCGGATGCGCTCGCGGCCTTCCTGCACCAGACGCTCGCGCTTGGCCTGCTCGGCTTCGGCCAGCTCGGGGCTCTCGGCCTCGGCCTCGCGCTGCGCCTCGATGGCCTCCATGAGCCGGTAGCAGACCGCCATGGCGCCATCGCGGGTCAGGCCGGAGGTGCGGAACACCGGGCCGGTCCAGCCCAGGCGCTCGACGATCCCGTCGCAGGTCGCGTCGATTTCCTCCGGCGAAGCCAGCAGGTCGATCTTGTTGAGAATGAGCCAGCGCGGCAGCGAGGCCAGCGTCGGCGAGAACTTCTCCAGCTCGCCGGCGATGGCCTGCACGGCCGCGACCGGGTCGGTGTCGTCGTAGGGCGCGACATCGACCAGGTGCAGCAGGAAGCGCGTGCGGGCGAGGTGCTTGAGGAAGCGGATGCCGAGGCCGGCGCCTTCCGCCGCCCCTTCGATCAGGCCCGGAATGTCGGCCATGACGAAGGAGCGGTGACGATCGACATCGACCACGCCGAGATTGGGCACCAGCGTGGTGAAGGGGTAGTCGGCGACCTTGGGCTTGGCGGCGGAGACGGCGCGGATGAACGTGGACTTGCCGGCGTTGGGCAGGCCGAGCAGGCCGACATCGGCCAGCACCTTCAGCTCCAGGCGCAGCTCGCGCGTCTCGCCCGGCGTGCCGTCGGTGGTCTTGCGCGGGGAGCGGTTGGTCGAGCTCTTGAAATTGATGTTGCCGAGTCCGCCGCGTCCGCCGCGGGCGAGCAGGATGCGCTGGCCGTCCTCGGTGAGGTCGCCGAGCATCTCGCCGGTCGTGTCATCGAGCAGGGTGGTGCCGACCGGCACCTTGAGCACGATGTCGTCGCCGCTCTTGCCGGTGCAGTTGGCGCCACGACCGTTGCCGCCGCGCTGGGCGCGGAACTGGCGCGTGTAGCGGTAGTCCACCAGCGTGTTGACGCCGACATCGGCCTCGGCCCAGACCGAGCCGCCATGACCGCCGTCGCCGCCATCCGGGCCGCCGAACGGGATGAACTTCTCGCGCCGGAAGCTCATGCAGCCGTTGCCGCCGTCTCCCGCCGCCACCTTGATCACCGCCTCATCGACGAAACGCATGACATCACCTCAAGAAATGAAAAAGCCCCGCGCGGGCGGGGCTTTTCGGACGAGCGCCGCTCAGACGGCCGCTTCGACAACCACGTACTTGCGGTTGAACTCGCCCTTGGTCACGAACTTGACCACGCCGTTCGCGGTGGCGAACAGGGTGTGGTCACGGCCCATGCCGACGTTCTCGCCAGCCCAGAACTGGGTGCCGCGCTGACGGACGATGATGCCGCCGGCCTGGATCTGCTGGCCGCCGTAGACCTTCACGCCAAGGCGTTTGGCTTCTGAGTCGCGACCGTTGCGGGTGGAACCGCCTGCTTTTTTGTGTGCCATGTCTCTTTGCTCCCTCTGGTCAGGCCGTGAATCAGGCGCTGATGCCGGTGATCTTCAGTTCAGTGTAGTACTGACGGTGGCCCGCCTGCTTGCGGTAGTGCTTGCGGCGACGGAACTTGACGATGCGGACCTTGTCGTGACGGCCGTGCTCGACCACTTCGGCAGTGACCTTGGCGCCGGCGACCACCGGGGTGCCGATCTGGATGCTGTCGCCATTGACGACCATGAGGACGTCTTCGATGGTGATGGTCTGGCCCGGCTCGACCGCCAGCAGTTCGACCTTCAGGCGCTCGCCTTCAACCACACGGTGCTGTTTGCCACCGCTCTTGATAACCGCGTACATACACTGCTCCATAAGCATCAATCGGGGCGGGTCATGATCCGGCGCGCTGGCCGCGACCATAGTTGGGGAAGAACCCGGGGCCGAGAAATTTCGCAAGGCGCGCAATTCTAGGGAAAAGTCCGGATGCGCGCAAGTTCGATCTCACACCGCCCGCAACACCCCGCGCCGCCGCCCGCCGGATGAACAGCGCGTGACCGCCCGGTAACGTCGGCGCAGTGGCTGTCACCGGTGCGGGCTGTTAGCATTCGTGCATTCTTTCCATTGTACCCGCGCGCTTCCATTCATGGACTTCAAAGACATCCTGCACCTGGTCAGGGACGATTTCGCCGCCGTCGATGCCTGCATCGCTGACAATCTGCGCTCCCGCGTGCCGCTGGTGAGCGAGGTCGGCGAGTACATCGTGCACAGCGGCGGCAAGCGCCTGCGCCCGCTGGTCTCGCTGCTGTCGGCGCGCGCCTGCGGCTACCAGGGCGACCGCCATGTCGTCGTCGCCGCCCTCATCGAGATGCTGCACACCGCCACCCTGCTGCATGACGACGTGGTCGACGACTCCTCGCTGCGCCGGGGCCGAGCCACCGTGAACGCGCGCTGGGGCAACCCCACCGCCGTGCTGGTCGGCGACTACCTGGTGTCGCGCGCCTTCCAGATGATCGCCAGCCTGAAGAGCCAGGACATCTTCGACATCATGTCCGACGGCACCTGCGTGATCGCCGAGGGTGAAGTGCTGCAGCTGATCAACCAGCACGACCCGGACACCACCGAGGCGCGCTACCTGGAAGTCATCCACGGCAAGACCGCGAAGATGTTCGAGGCCGCCGCCGAATGCGCCGCCGCGCTGACGGCGCAGGAGCTGCGCCCCGCGCTGGCCGCCTACGCCCGCCACCTCGGCGCCGCCTTCCAGATCATCGACGACGTGCTCGACTACACCAGCTCCGCCGAAGTGATGGGCAAGAATGTCGGCGACGATCTGGCCGAAGGCAAGCCGACGCTGCCGCTGATCCAGGCCATGGTGCTGGGCTCGCCGGAGGAGTCGGAGATGGTGCGCCAGGCCATACGCACCGGCGGCCTGGAGCGCCTGCCGGACATCATCGCGCTGGTTCAGCGCTGCGGCGCCCTGGAGTACAGCCACGAGCGCGCGCGCCAGGAGTCGGAGGCCGCCATCGCCGCGCTCGCGCCGCTGCCAGCCGGCCCCTACCGCGAAGCGCTGGAGCACCTGGCCCGCCTCGCCCTGGCACGCGATCACTGAGCGGGACTGCTCAAGAAAAGCGCAATCCCCCCTTTTCAAAGGCGGAACGCGTGATAGAATGCGCGCCTCGCAGACGGCACCGCCCGATGCGAACGGGGTATAGCTCAGCTTGGTAGAGCGCTACGTTCGGGACGTAGAGGTCGTAGGTTCGAATCCTGCTACCCCGACCAGATCAGGAAAACCACGCCTCGGCGTGGTTTTCTGCTTTCAGGGCCACGACACCGGTCCGCTCCCGCAGCGCACACGCCATCCGCTTTGCTATCCTCGGTCCTGCCAGCCGACCGCCGTCCGCCATGCCTGCCGACGGCCCGCCAGACAGGACAGGGAACATGCTCGCCGACATCCTAGACGCCATCGCGCGGAATCCGGACACACCGGAGTTCCGCTCCCTGGGCCAGCTGCTCAAGCGCCTGCGTCCGCTCAGCGCCGACCGCCCGGAAGAATCCGAGATCCGCATCGACGCCCTCTCCGGCCTGCTGCTGACCCAGCCGGACCTGCTCGCCGCCCTGCGCCGCTACATCGATGCCCTGCTCCTGCCGCGCCGGCACCTGCACCTGTACGCCGACACCGGCATCCTCGCCACCGAGGGCCTGGGCTCGGGCATCTGGCGCCGCCTCAACGAACGGCTGCTGCCACCCATCGCCAACGACGACTATCTCGATGACGCCTTCTCCCGCCTGATCCGCCGCGGCCAGGACGCCGACTGGATAGAGGCCGTTTCCGACGAATGCTGGGCCCGCCTGCTGCGCCTGCTGCTCAACGGCGAGCACGGGCAGGACATCCGCGAGCATGTCCTGCTGGAGCAGCTGGATGCGCTGCGTGTGCTCGCCCACCGGGTCTGCGCCATCGGGCTGGAGCCGGAGCTGGTGCGCAACCACCCCGCCATGGAGGACTTCGAGTCGCCCTTCCTCGCGCTGGCCAACGAGACCGAACGCTTCGTCAGGCACCAGCGCGAGCGGCTGCACGGACTGCGCGAGGACGGCATAGACCACCTGCAGATGCAGGTGCTGATGGCGCAGTGCGAAGACGTGCTGCGCAAGATCAAGCGCCAGGTCGCGCACCAGGGGGTCAGCGTCAGCCTGACCTATCTGCTGGTCAGGCTGCAGCAGACCCTGCAGCGCCTGGCCATGGTGCTGGAGTTCATCACCGGCGAACCCGAGCTGCGCCCGCTGCTGCTGGCGCGCTTCCTCAAGCTCATGAGCCGCGCCGAACGCGACAACCACAGCCTGCGCGCGCTGTTCTCGCGCAACACCGAACTGCTCGCGCGCAACATCACCGAGCATGCCAGCGAGACCGGCGACCACTATGTCACCAATGACCGCGCCGGCTTCTACGAGATGTGGCGCTCAGCCGCCAAGGCCGGCTTCATCGTCGGCTTCATGGCGCTGTTCAAGATACTGGCGGCCAGACTGGCGCTGGCGCCGGTGGCCCAGGCCGTGCTCTACAGCATGAACTACTCCTTCGGCTTCATGCTCATCCATGTGCTGCACGGCACCATCGCCACCAAGCAGCCGGCCATGACCGCCTCGCACATCGCCGCCAGCATCGAGGATGTGCCCGACCGGCGCGCCGAGCGGCATCTCGGCAAGCTCGCCCTGCTCTGCGTGGATGTGTTCCGCAGCCAGTTCATCGCCATCCTCGGCAACGTCGCCCTGGCGTTTCCGGTGGCGCTGCTGCTGGGTCTGATCTGGCTGCAGATCAACGGCGCCGGACCCGCCTCGGCGGCCAAGGCCGGGCACCTGCTGCACGAGCTCAGCCCGATCGACAGCCTGGCCCTGTTCCACGCCGCCATCGCCGGCTTCTTCCTGTTCCTCGCCGGCATCATCTCCGGCTACTACGACAACCAGGCCATCTACTCGCGCATTCCCGAGCGGGTCGCCGCGCATCCCTGGCTGCGCTGGCTGTCGACAGAACGACGCGGGCGCATCGAGTCCTATCTGCGCCACAACCTCGGCGCGCTGGCCGGCAACTTCTACTTCGGCATCATGCTCGGCAGCATGGGCACCATAGGCTTCATCCTCGGCCTGCCGCTGGACATACGCCACATCACCTTCTCCACCGCCAACTTCGCCTACGCACTGGTCGCGCTGGACTTCGGCATCAGCTGGCAGACCTGGCTGATCAGCATCGGGGGCATCATCGCCATCGGCCTGGTCAACCTCGGCGTCAGCTTCTCGCTCGCGCTCATGCTGGCGCTGAAGTCTCGCGGCGTGCGCTTCCGGCTCTGGCTGCCGCTGCTGAAGCTCATCCTCCGGCATTTCCGCTACCGGCCGCGCGACTTCTTCTGGCCGCCCCGGGAAGCCATCAACGCGAGCTGAGCCTGCCGCAAAGCAAACGGGCGGCCCCATGGCCGCCCGTTTGCTTTCCGTAGCGCGTGATCAGTGGGCGTGCGCCTTGCTCACGCCCATGCCTGTGTTCTGGCGGACGTAGAGCTCGGTCCACTTGCCCTCGGCACGACGATCGCGCCCATAGAGCAGCGAGCCCAGGATCACCGCCAGGAAACCCAGGGGTATCGAGATCAGCCCCGGATTCTTGAGCTGGATCAGCGGCTTCTCCAGGCCGACCATGGAGGTGTTGGTGCCGGCATACTTCGCCAGATCCTCACCCGCCTTGACCACATCCTTGTCGAGCTTGGCCAGCGCCTTGGTCGTGGTCGCCCGGACCTTGGCGTCCAGCGTGGCATCCGCCAGCTTCTCCTCCAGCGCGACGCGCTTGGCGGGCGCCTCGGTGACGAGCTTGGTGGCGTCATCACGGACCTTGATCGGATAGGTCATGTTCGGGGACACCAGCACCAGGCCGATGGCGGTGACCGTGCCCACCACCATGCCGGCGATGATGCCGCCGGTGTTGCAGCGCTTCCAGTACAGCGTCAGCAGGATGCACGGCAGGTTGGCCGACGCCGCCACCGCGAAGGCCAGGCCGACCAGGTGGGCCACGTTCTGGCCCTTGGCGGCGATGCCGATGACGATGGCGATGGCGCCGACGATGACGGTGGAGATGCGCGCCGCCCTCATCTGCTCCTGCTGGCTGGCGTGCTCGCCGCGGATGACGCCGACATAGATGTCATGCGCCATGGCCGAGGCCGAGGCCAGCACCAGGCCGGCGACGACGGCGACGATGGTGGCGAAGGCCACGGCCGCGACGAAGGCCAGCATGAAGTTGCCCAGCAGCGAATCCGCGCCACCGCCCAGGAACTGGGCCAGCAGCGGAGCCGCCATGTTGCCGCCCTTGTCAATCAGCGAGATGTCGCTGGCGCCGACGTGGATGGCCGCGCCCATGCCGAGGAAGATGGTCAGCACGTAGAAGCCGCCGATGATGGCCATGGCCCAGACCACCGACTTGCGCGCCTCCTGGGCGCTGGGCACGGTGAAGAAACGCATGAGGATGTGCGGCAGACCGGCGGTGCCGAGCACCAGGGCCATGCCCAGCGATATCTGGTCGAGCGGGTCCTTGAGGTACAGGCCCGGCTCCAGGAAGCGCTGACCCAGCTCGGACGAGGTCATGTTGGCCGAGGCATCGCCCAGCACCTTGGCGACCTGCGCCTGCACCTTGCCGTCACCGACCACGGCGGTCAGGAAGTCCGGCAGGCTGAAGCCGTACGGCGCCCACACCAGCATGACCAGCACCAGCGAGGCGATCACCAGCAGGATGGCCTTGATGATCTGCACATAGGTGGTCGCCACCATGCCGCCAAAGAGCACATAGGCCAGCATGAGGACGCCGACGACCATGACCGAGACCTCGTAGTCGATGCCGATCAGCGTCTTAACCAGCACGCCGCCACCGACCATCTGCGCGGTCAGGTAGATCGTCGACACGGTGATCACCGACAGCGCCCCCGCCACGCGGGTCTTCTTCGGATCGTTGCGGTAGGCCAGGATGTCCGCCAGCGTGTACTTGCCGATGTTGCGGCAGGGCTCGGCGATGACCAGCAGCACCGTGATGTAGGCCATCAGGAAGCCCACCGAGTACATGAAGCCGTCGTAGCCGTAGAGCGAGATCAGGCCGGCGATGCCGAGGAAGGAGGCCGCCGACAGATAATCGCCGGCGATGGCCCAGCCGTTCTGCACACCGGAGATGCCGCCGCCGGCGGCGTAGAAATCTGAGGCCGAATGCACGCGCTTGGCCGCCAGATAGGTCACGAACATGGTCAGCGCGATGATCGCGCCGAACACCGCGAAGGTCAGGAAACGGTATTCCGGGGCCACCGCGCCCTCGGCGGCCCAGGCCGCGGCCGGGAAGCCCAGCGCCATGGCGGCGCCGGCCAGCAGGAGTTTGCGGTTCATTTCAGCACCCCCTGATGCTCGGCGACGATGCGCGCGGCCATGGTGTCGAACTCGCGGTTGGCGATGCGCGAATAGATCACGGCGATCCCCCAGGCCACGATGAACTCGGACAACGCGAACAACAGCCCCACGTTCAGCGGCCCCCAGACCTGGCGGCTGAACAACTCCTGGGCATAGGCCGCGCCCAGAGGCAGCAGCACGTAGTAGGCGATGGAAAACAGCATGAGGCCGGACAGGACACGACGCTTCCTCCGGACCAGCTCCTGGAACCTGGGATTGGCCGCGATGGCTTCCCAGACTTTTTCTTGTTGCATGGCAGGCTCCTGGCTCGTCACGAGACGGTAGGTGACAGGTCGGCCAGACGGCCTCCCTCACCCTCACCAGCCTATGCTCCTGCGCCAGGATATCTACGCGACTTTCGGCTTAGGCCCGCCGGAAAGCGGAAGGCCCGGCAATAAGCCGGGCCTTCCCTCTCTCACCTGGGCGCGGCGCTCAGCGCCGCCCGCCTCCGCCGCCTCCGCGACGGCCACCACCACCCGGCCGCGGACGGCGCGGCGCCGGCTCGGCACCGGAGGCGCCATGCACCACCGTGACCTCAGGCACCGGCGCCAGCAGCTCGGCGGGCGGATGTACGCACTCCAGCTTGCGGCCGATGGCGGCCTCCAGCGCGGGGATCAGATGTCCGTCATCCTCGCAGGCGAAGCTGATGCTGGTCCCGGAGGCACCGGCGCGGCCGGTGCGGCCGATGCGGTGCACGTAGTCGTCCGGCTGCTCGGGCAGCGTGAAGTTGACGACATGGCTGACGCCATCGATGTGGATGCCGCGGCCGGCGACATCGGTGGCCACCAGCACGTTGATCTTGCCTTCGCGGAAGTTCTCCAGCGTCTTCACGCGCTTCTCCTGCGGCACATCGCCCGAAAGCAGCGCGCAGGACAGGTCGTGCGCCTTCAGCACATCGGTCAGCCGGCGGGTCTGGTCGCGCCGGTTGGCGAAGACCATGACGCGCTCCAGCTTGTGCTGGGTGATCAGGTTGTAGAGCAGCGGAATCTTCTCTTCCGTGGTCACGATGTAGACCTTCTGGTCCACCGTTTCCGTGGTCACCGTCTCCGGCTCGATCTCCACCGTGACCGGGCAGAAGGTCCATTGCGCGGCGAGGTTGAGCACGTCGCGGGTGAAGGTGGCCGAGAACATCAGGGTCTGGCGGTGCGACTTCGGCGGCGTCAGGCGCACGATGCGCTTCACGTCCGGGATGAAGCCCATGTCGAGCATGCGGTCGGCCTCGTCGATCACCAGCAGCTCGACCTGGTCGAGATAGACCTCCTGCTTGTTGGCGAAGTCGATCAGGCGGCCCGGCGTGGCCACCACGATGTCCACCGGCGTGTCGTTGAGCTGCCGGCGCTGCTTCTCGTAGTCCATGCCGCCGACCAGGGTGACGACCTTGAGGCCGGCGTACTTGCCCAGGCCTTCGGCGTCCTTGGCGATCTGCAGGGCCAGCTCGCGCGTCGGCGCCAGCACCAGCGCGCGCGGCTCGCCGACGTAGCGGTCCTCGGCCGGCGGGTTCTTCAGCAGGTCGGCTATGACGGTGACCAGGAAGGCGGCGGTCTTGCCGGTGCCGGTCTGGGCGCGGCCTATGGCGTCGTGACCCGCCAGCGTGAAGCGCAGCACGCGACCCTGGATCGGCGTGCAGTACTCGAAGCCGAGGTCATCGACGGCACGCAGTATCTGCGAGGGCAGCGGCA
>Ga0222424_100729_pt1 | contig 12452 bp, 13 predicted proteins | sample 2B2ome_FD_182468 | JGI IMG/M metagenome (GOLD analysis project Ga0222424, IMG submission 182468) | Enriched microbial communities from leaf-cutter ant dump, University of Wisconsin, Madison, United States - 2B200A (version 2) | ecosystem: Environmental > Terrestrial > Nest > Insects nest > Nest...
CATCCTGCTCCAGCACACAATCCACATCGATGCAAATGATATAATCGTTACCTGCAATATTAATGCCCACATTCAATGCATCGGCCTTCCCTCCATTCTCTTTGTCCACCACCACCACCTTCCTCAGTACCGGGTTCCGGCTTTTGTACACGCCCCTTATATCCTTTGTGGGGATCTGGCGCGGCACAAAAAAATCGATCTTTTCCAGCTGGTAGGCGTCGATCAGCTTTTGCAGGCTGTTGTCCTTACTGCCATCGTTTACAATGATCACCTCCAGGTTGTAATAGTAGATCGACAGCAGTGAACGGACGTTATCCACGATCGTCAGCCCTTCGTTATAGGCGGGGGCAATAATGCTTACGGAGGGGGCATGCAATGAGGAAGCGATCATCCGGTAATCCGTTACCCGGTTCTGATGGATGTATTTACGTGTTTCGCCGATCGAAAACACTCCGATAAACACGTAAAAGGCAAAAAGCACAACGGAGTATAAAAATATTCCAAAGGCAAATGCTTCCAGTATCAGGATCCACCAATTCATCTTTTTAATTCAAACCTTAAATGATGATAAATATTGAGGAACGGCAACGGCTGCTGCAGAGCTTTACCTTCGAGCAGTTGCCATCCATCGGTGCAACAGCTGGCGAGCACACGGGCCGCGCCCAGCTTCAGAAAATCATTCGCATTGTCCAGCTCCCCGATAAGGAAGGGCCGCTGTGCGTTGCCCGCAACTACAGCCAGGCTGTTTAAAATAACGATCTTATTCCTCACGGATTCAGAAACATAATGGCCGCACAAAATATCCGCCGTGGATTCGCCGGCGATCTCCTTCAGCGCCTTTGCAGCCTGCCCTCTTATGGCCTCCTTTTCATGTTCCAGGCAGGATACCACATCATCATGCACTTCAAAACACTGGTAGATCTCTGCCAGCTTTAATGCAAACACCACAACAGTCGCATTGTCTGAACGCAGCCAGCTGCTCAGGCCGGCGATCGGTTCGGGATCAAGCGGGCGCAGCTGTTCTATCAGGTTCAGCTGTTGCCAGTCTGAGAGCGAATGCGTAAGTACATTCAGGAACCGAAGGCCTCCGAAGCCATAAAAGTTAAACATGGCCGTTTGGGCCTCCCGCCGGATATATTTGTTACGGTTATTCGTCAGTTTAAAGATCCTTGCATTCATGTCCTCCTGCTTCATTACAGACAGCTCATTGATGCCTTTGACCTTCTGGTGCCATACCCCGCTATCCAGTTTCTTTATGGAATCATCCTTAAAACCCAGTCCCAGGTACAGCTCTACCACTTTATCCCCCACAGCCCCGGCAACACTCTTTTTTAATTCAATAAGACTGTTGAGTGCAAATTGACGTTTATCCTGCTGCTTTAAATGTTTTGCAAACTTGGCCGGAACCCGCAGATTTTGCAAATGTGCATCTTCCAGCACCAGTTTGCTGATCCATAGTTCAAAGCCCATCCGGAAGGATTCCGGCTGAAAAAAAGCTCTTTTGCGCTGATAAAGGTTCCAGTAGATCAATATGAGCAACAGCACAATAAGAACGGCAAAAACAACGGCTACCGTATAAAAGAAACCTGGTTTAAAAAGGTCGGATATTGAAAGCGGGAAAAACAAGGTTACAGGGATTAGAACGGGAAAAAGATCGTTAGTGTATCAGGAGCCTGGCTCAGCATTTATTGTACCCATCACTCTTTTGATCCGCATTTCGAGTTCCTTCAGTCCAAAGGGCTTTACCACATAATCATCCGCACCCAGCAGAAAGGCTTCTTCCACCGCATTCTCCTGCCCCATTGCCGAGAACACGATTACAGGTGTTTTCCTGTTCCTGGCCTTCGCTGCATTCAACACTTCCAGGCCAGATACAAAGGGTAACATGATATCTGTGATCACCAGGTCCGGAGTAAAGGATTGCAGCTCCATCAGCGCCTGGCGGCCATCCGAACAGGGATACACATCATAACCGATCTTTTTCAGCTTCAATTCGATGGCACGCAATAAAGCTGTTGCATCTTCAACAAGTAAAATTTTCATAGTTTAGTTTTTCATATATAAACCAGAATAAATATGTTGTATAAGGGCCGGTAGTATCAAGGTTACAGAGGACCGCTACCGGATGATACCAGTACAACAAAGATATATAAAAGCCGCTTTATTTACGGGTGCCGGACATTTTTAGGCCGTAAAGGGCATCGGCAATACAGAAACGGCAAACCGGATATCCGTTTTAACAGGACGCTGCTGAACCTGAAGTATCCTTCCCGTATATTCGGAGGTAAACAAAACAAAGCGCACCTGATCGCAGAAGCGGGCTTTAACCTTCAGCAACTGGTGCGGGACAAAAAAAATCCCGGAAATTTCCGGGATGATCGTTCATTGCGTCGATGATCAGTAATTTCCGCTGCCTTTTTCCCCGTTTACTATGGCCACACCAGCGCTGCAACCCAGGCGCGTGGCGCCTGCATCCACCAGCTCCTTTGCAAAAGCGTAATCGCGTATACCGCCACTTGCTTTTATCTGAATATGGGCGGGAAGGTGTTTTTTAAATAACTGTACTGCGTGTACACTGGCACCTTTTTCCGCATAGCCGGTAGACGTTTTTAAATAATCGATCCCGGCTGCACCGTACAGTTCACAACATTTAATGATCTCTTCATCCGTAAGCACACCGCTTTCGATAATGATCTTGATTACCTTGCCCTTTTCCCGGATCACGGGCATCAGGTGATTGATCTCATTGGCCAGGTATTGCCAGTCGTTATTCTTCAAAGCGATCAGGTTGATCACAATATCCAGCTCATCCACCCCGTCTACCAGGGCCAGCACCACTTCGGCCAGCTTGGCCTCCACTGCGGAATACCCGAACGGGAACCCGATCACCGTAGCCGTTTTTACCTCCGATCCCTGCAGGAGTGTCTTTGCGGTTTTTACAAATGGAGGAGGAACACAAACGGCTGCAAAACCATACTGTTTTGCTTCGCTGCATAATTTTTCAATATCGCTTACCAGTGTGGTGGGCTTCAGGAGTGTATGATCGATGTATTTTGCGATGTCCATTGTTCTCGTTTTTAAAGTGCAAACCTACTGATTTCCGGCAGTATTGCGACCCCGGACACCAGCTTTTAGCCTTAACCCGGGCAATCGGAGACGTATAGAGCGGAATAACGGGCAGGAGTGCAGCAGAACAGACGCCGTTCCGGGGCAATCCTCAAACATTAAACCCTGAACTTCAGGCCTGAAACCGCCCCCAGCCCTTATCTTTGCGGAAATTTTCAAGCATGTTTCGTACAAAGACCTGCGGTGAGCTAAGAATCGCAGACATCAATAATGAAGTGACCCTGGCCGGGTGGGTGCAAACCGTCCGTAAATTTGGCAGCATCACATTCGTAGACCTCCGTGACCGCTATGGAATCACACAGCTGCTGTTTTCTGAAGCGCTGAACGATCAGCTGGATGCCAACCCGCTGGGAAGGGAATTTGTGTTGCAGATCTCCGGAAAAGTAAGCGAGCGCAGCAATAAAAACAAAAACATCCCAACCGGTGATATCGAGATCCTGGTAGACCGGTTCTCGATCCTCAATAAAAGCATTACACCCCCTTTTACCATCCAGGATGATACCGATGGCGGCGATGACCTGCGCATGAAGTACCGGTTCCTGGATCTGCGGCGCAACGCGGTAAAAAGGAACCTGGAATTGCGCTATTCCGTTAACCGGGCCACCCGCAATTACCTGCATGAGCAGGGTTTTATGGATATTGAAACCCCCTTCCTGATCAAATCCACACCGGAGGGCGCCCGGGACTTTGTAGTACCGTCCCGCATGAACCCCGGTGAATTTTATGCCCTGCCCCAGTCGCCCCAAACCTTTAAGCAGTTGCTGATGGTGAGCGGGTACGACCGATACTACCAGATCGTAAAATGCTTCCGGGATGAGGACCTGCGTGCAGACCGCCAGCCGGAGTTCACCCAAATCGACTGTGAAATGGCGTTTGTTGAGCAGGAAGATATTCTGAACATGTTCGAGAACCTGATCAAGCATATTTTTAAGGCCGTAAAAGGCATCGACTATACAGAAACCGTGGAACGTATGAGCTGGGAAGAAGCCATGTGGCAATACGGAAACGACAAACCGGATATCCGTTTTGGCATGCAGCTGCTGAACCTGAAGTATCCTTCGCATGTATTCGGAGGTAAGCAAAACAATGCCCACCTGATCGCTGATGCGGGTTTTGGTGTTTTTGATGATGCCGAAACCGTACTGGCCATTGCAGTACCGGGCTGCAGTGAATATACCCGCAAACAAACCGATGAACTGACGGAATGGGTAAAGCGTCCCCAGATCGGGATGAAAGGGCTGGTATTTATCAAATGCAATGCCGACGGAAGTTTCAAAAGCAGCGTGGACAAATTTTACAACGAGGATCGTTTAAAAGCCATTGCTGCAGCCACCGAAGCCAGGCCGGGCGACCTGATCCTGGTGCTGGCCGGTGCCGAGGAGCGCACCCGCAAGGCGATGAGCGAACTGCGCCTTGAGATGGGCAGGCGCCTGGGATTGCGTAAAGAGGATGAATTCAAACTGCTTTGGGTACTGGATTTCCCGTTGTTTGAATACGCGGAGGAAGACAACCGCTGGGTAGCCCGTCACCATCCGTTCACTTCCCCCAAGCCTTCCGATATTGAAACCATGATAGGCAATAACCCCAAAATTGAAAATGCAGCAGAATACCTGAAACATCCCTACGCTCATATCAAGGCCAATGCCTATGATATGATCCTGAACGGGAACGAGATCGGGGGTGGCAGCATCCGTATTTTTCAGAAAGAGCTGCAGCAAAAGATGTTTGAAGCGCTGGGTATGGACGAGGAAGAACAACAACATAAATTCGGGTTCCTGCTGGGGGCTTTTGAATATGGTGCGCCCCCGCACGGCGGCATCGCCTTTGGGTTTGACCGGTTGTGCTCTATCCTGGGCGGCAGCGAAAGCATCCGTGACTTTATCGCCTTTCCCAAGAACAACAGCGGCAGGGATATTATGCTGGATGCGCCGGCAACGATCGACAATAAACAGCTGGATGAACTGCAGATAAAAATAGATCTGAAATAATTGCTCCGCAGCAATTAAATGCGGCATCGCAAAACCGGCAATGATCCTTTACAAAGGCTTGTTGCCGTTTTTTTTGCAGCGGGGATGCTGTGCTCTTTATATTCCCGTCACCGGTATCTATTGCCACGGGCACAGCGTCACGGAGTTTTTTGGGATGATGCCACTGAGACGCTGGCGCGCTGAGTTTTTCCATCGCACCTCCGACAAAAGCGCCCACCGGCCGGGGACCTAACAGTTCTGATTCAGAAACCGGAACACTTCTGTGTTTCTGCGCTTCGGTACCTGATATAGCAAGCACTGAAACACCGTAGGTCTTTGTGCGATTCTGCGGCCCTATTACGCCTGCATGCTTATTATTAATCGTTGATACCGGCGATTTGTTGTATATTTAAAATACAAATCATTTCCATGCTGAAGATGTATATCGGTGTGATACCACAACTAATTATTTTGGGAGCGTTGGTCTATTACATGACCCGCAAAAGAGATATACTCGGCGCGGTGCTTTCTTTTAGCTTTCTTGCGGTCATTATTTTAGGTATTCTGCAAAGGAAACAATCCCTTGCTCCGGGGAACGATTTTTCCGAAAGGTTACGGATGATGACATTACTGGGCAACCTGTCATTGATTGCCTATTCCGTTTTTGCCGTTGCCTTTCTGATGCTGATCATTGGTATACTTAAACCTGCCGCCCCAAGCTATCAATTTCTTGACGATACAAAACAACCGGACAATCTATAACTTCGGGCTACAGCCATTTAACCGATCTGGAACAGGGCCCCATTCACGATTCATCATTGACCAATTAAATCCATTATAATGAAACGTTTTCTTCTATACACACTCTGTTTATCGATCTTTATTACCGCCTGTAACAAGGAGGATGATTTTAAACCGGATAACAAGTCTGTAGGACCTCCATCCGCAGCCTATACCGAAACCGAGAGCTACGATAAAAATGTACTTCAGACAATGGACATTTATCTGCCGGCCGGTAGAAGCAGGGCCACCACAAAAGTGATTATGTTGATCCATGGTGGGGCCTGGATTAGTGGAGATAAAGCTGATTTTGCCCCAGTTGTAGATTCTCTGCGCAAAAGATTGCCAGACTGGGCTATTTTCAACATAAACTATCGCTTAGCTGGATTCTTTTCAAATCTATTTCCCACACAGGAAAGCGATATCAAATCTGCCGTTAAATATATTTTTAATAAACGAGAAGCATTTAACATCTCCGATAAATGGGTGCTAGTGGGTGCCAGTGCGGGTGGACACCTGGCGTTGTTGCAGGGATATAAAAACAGCAGTCAATTTGTAAAACCGATGGCGATTGTGAACTATTTTGGCCCCTCAGACATGCAGGATATGGAAGATCATCCCGGTGCGGAATCACCAGGAAAGTCGGCAATCCAGTTGCTTTGTAACGGGACTGAATTCGAAAGTAGCCCCGTCAATTATATCAACACGGAGACACCTCCAACTATTACATTACAGGGTAGTGCCGATCAGCTGGTATTACCAGCTCAACAAACCGCTTTACATACAAAGCTAAAAGCCAATAGTGTTCCTGAGAAACTGGTGCTATTTGAAGGAGAAGGCCATGACAGCTTTAGTGCTGCCAACATGACCAAATCTTTTGATATGGTAGTGACATTTCTGAACCAACATGTGAAATAATTGATTGCGCCAGCAGATATATATAACAAATAGAAAAAGGAATACGCTTGGCGGACCTCTCCAATCCCCTATTAATGGAGACAACGTAACTGGTCTAACTATCACTAGCACCAACATAGTCTCCCCGGTCCTGCCGTCACCCTACTTTTCCAAGGCAGGCCACCTAGTACCAGCTACCGCTGTTATGGCGTATATACTTCGGTAATCTTTATCACCGTCCCGGATGCTATAACCAGTTCATACAGCTTATCGGCATATCCCTTTTTTAACTGTGCCAGGTTGCTTTTGTACAGACGGCTGCCACCCTCCCGAATGAGCTGTATAATACAGGAGTCTGCCACCGGTAGCGTCCGCAGTTTTTGAGACCGGTTTTCGATATAAAGATCATTGGGCACATACCATACAGTGTCTCCTTTAGCGTTGATATCAAATTCAGCGTCTCCTTCCAGCCGGGCAGCCTTCACCGCTTTGGCGCCGGTAAGTATCGTAACATAATCTGCTCTCAAAACCGTTGTCTTATTCGCAACAGAGACCTCTTTGATCCATACCGGCCGGGATACAGGAATCTTATTATGTTGTGCCCGCATTTCCACAAACATCACCGATAACAAGGTCAAAAAAAGAAGCCGTTTCATTTCCTGTTCTATTTTGTTGTTACAAACTCAAACTGCTCTCCGCCATATACAAGGGTAGAAAATCCGCCGCGACCATTTTGCCAGGGGTAACTATTATGATTATCCACCTTAAAAAAATCATATTTGAATACAGAAAGGCTGTTGGAAAACCGAAGCGGAAACGTAAGGCCAGCAGGCAAAATATGCTGATATTGTTTCAGGTCCTGGTCATTATAGCAAACGCCATACTGCCTTACTTTTCCTGCTCCATCCGCATTCCACGGCTTTATTTTAACCGATTGAATACTGGCCCATACGGTAGTTCCTTTTTGAGCGGCCGTTGCATCAATGGTCACATCAACATATCCCAAACGCTCGGGTTCAACAGTAAGCGGAAAGTTCAGAGTAGTTGAGTCGTTGGCAACAAACGTGTACAATTGCACGCGATAATTACCTGCCGAGGGCGAGCGCAACCCCAAACGGCTGATAAACCCTTCTTTATATGTAATAAAACGCACTCCCACCTGGTAAGATCCCGGAGATCCATCCGAAGTACCATTATCCGGATCCAGGGCATCAATATCTACCATAGGATTAATAACCACAGCGGGGGTCTTTTCGGGCGGTGTGTCCACATCCTTTTTATCCTTTTTACAGGCCGCAACTGCTACTATGATGATCAATGATCCGATTATATTTTTCATTGTAAATTATTATTAATAAATAGCTGAAGAAAGAGCACCCTGCCTCCTGACCTTTTCAGGCGGCTGTTATTTACTTTACCGCCGGATCCTTTGGCTTAACAGACGGCAAACCCGGTAACACTTTTTTTACGATATTTAATGGAGCCGGATAAATAGCGCTCCATGCGCCCCTGGCCGTAGATAACTGGATGGATTGCAGATTCAGATATTGCTTAGATCCATCAGCAAAGGTGAGCGCAATCACAAAGCTGCCAAACATTTCCTTTTGCTGATACTTCGTGTACGCAGAAGGCGAGAAAAGCAAATTAACAACCAGCTCCCCCTTACCCTCTGTAACAAAATCCTTATACTTCATCGATTTACTAACAGGGATATCAAACGTCCGGCGATATACATTTCCATAAGCCTCGTTTGTCTTTATCACATCGGTCGAAAACGGAATATTCTTCAGATCAACATTGCAAAAGTCTAACGCATAGATATGCGCGCCCTGTTTCAGCGGGGCATTCAAAAAATGGAACCGTATTGTTTTGAAGGCATTAAAATTCACTAAAATATCATTGGCATTTGCAATAATAAACTGCATTTTTACAAGCGGATTATTCAGAAAAGCTTCCTGTCCCTTCATATAATTTTCAATAACCCCGGTTTTTTCCAGAACAGGCCGCTTACGGTTGTTTATCTGTGCCGGCGCGCCCTGCACCAGCAGAAGCAGGAGACCAACAATACAAATGGATCTGCCAACATGCGTTACACTATTGTTTTTCATTGTTTCACTTTTTAAAACTACCGTTAATCAATTCAAAATCATTTTTCAGATCTTTCAACTCATTGGTATATAGCGCCTGAGAGCTTATGGCATACCCGTCAGCATTATAAGTCTGTGACCGGGTTTCGGAATAACTGGTACCCGCAGGAAGGGTTTTGGTGGTCACACCTGCAATCCCATTCTGATTGCAGAACCCGGAATTCAATATTTGCATAGTCCGTTCAGGTTCCACATAGTACTCGCTTCTTTTACTGGTATAGCTAAACGTTTTTTCCTGTGTTTGAGTACCCGCTGCGTTATACGTTTTCTGCAGGGCTATATTTTTTCGATCCGCCGTAAACTGATAAATGTCTTTCCCGTTGAGTGCTCCGGATGGATTGTAGCGGGCTGCTTCATACCCGGCATCCGTAAAACTGTAAACGGTGTACGCATAGATCGTACCACCTGGCAGGCTGTAAAAATTCACCCTGGAGAGGTTCCCGCCGTTATCGTATTCGTAGGTTCTGTAACCATACGCCACATCGTCAAAATCGGCCCGGATGATCCTGTCATGATCCCACTGTGCAGTTAAAATATAATTGCTCAAAGCGCCTCTGGATATTGACTGGAGCATTCTTCCATTGACGTCAAAGGTATACTCAATGCTCCATGCCGAACTGCCCTGCACATGGCTGCGTTTTTTTAACAGGTACGTTTTATCAGGCACCGCTTCAACATCCTTGTCCTTTTTGCAGGCAATCAGCGCCGTGGCTAACAACAGTATGGTAAATAGCTTTTTCATTTCCGGATGGTTTTAATTATATGAAACCAAAAATATTACAGAGCACCGGCTGCGCACAAAATCAACCGACGAACGGAAGAAAAAAACGGACGAAAGAAAACAGAGAAACCAGTGGGAACTTAAAATACCGGATATCGGGTTTCAAATGTAAAATGGGGATTCCGCTGTAACGCTATAGTCATTCCTCCGGGTGGAATCTATATCTCTGTCGCAAAAATTGAGCGCCGGAAAACTGACATAGGCCAAAACTGAAATGCAGCTAGAACGGCAATGTAGCGTTTACGGTCTTCTTTTCTCCGTCCTCATTAAATAAGACGAGGTCTTTGATGGCCACGGTCCTGTTTTTTACCACAATACTACCGGTGGATTTTTCGTTGCCGGTAAATTGTTTACTGCTGAAGCCGCTTCCCACGCCACTTAGTGCCACCGCTACAATACCCGGCTCCGGTTCGGTCATTGGTAGTGTACTGCCACTGTCATAGATCTTTAAGGCAGGATTGGCAGTGGCATCCTGTTCGTTAACGAACGTAACCTGTAGTAACTGAAAATCCGGATTCGTTGCATCACCTTCATTGTGCTGACACAGTACAGAAAAATTGGATTTTGCCTTATCGCTGCCAAAATACTGTGTGGTAACTTCTGCGCCGACCTCCTTTCCATCAAAGCTAAAGCTGCCGGTCTTACCCGCTTCACTGCCGGTTTCAACTCCGGCCTCTGCAGCCGCGTCATTTACCGTACGGGTCACCTTCTTTTCTGTGCTGTTACTGCCACAGGACCAAAGCAGCATCGAAAAAATAAATGCGGAAAAAATAGCTTGTTTCATTTGTTGTTGTTTTTATCTGTTTGTAGAAATTATTGAATAATGATCGTCCAGGATGCAGCGGTATCCCTGGTGGCATCCATTATAAATTCACGCGATTCCGTTCCGTTACTCAAACCGATCGATGCCGTAGCCGGCGCATTCATCCCTTCGCTGACAGCTGCCACCACAAACAGGTGTTTTCCTTTGCTCAGCTTTCCCAAATGCAGTTCCAACGGCCGGTTCAGCAATTCAAACGAATCCTTTATCAGGGCGCCATCGAGCAATACTTTTACGGTATCGCCATCCTCGGCTTCATTATCCCAGATTTTACAATCGATTGTTCCGTAACTTATTTGGGTACTGCCCTGCAAATGAAGCGGCGGCAATACAATAGCAGCGGTGGTTTTTTTCTTATTACACATCATGAAATATATGGTGGCAACGGCCAGTAATAAAAGTACGGTCAGTAGTATGGCCCCTTTCAGCTTCATGGCGCAGCATTTATATACGTATAGCTGATCGTTTCTGTTATGATCGCCTTCTTGCCGTCGGGGTCGTACCAACTTGTTACAACCTGTAGCGGCAGGCCCTCTCTGTATTGCGTAGGGATCTTGGGTCCGCCCGGTACATACTTGTGCACCAACACCTTTTCATAAGTGATCTTCCGGGTCGAAATATAACGGGAGCTTCCCAATTGCTCCCAGCTATGGTTGTTTTTACTCAGCGGTTTTTCGTCGATATAACCGCCGGTGAGCGCCAGCGGGTTGGAACTGTAGTCGTACCGGTCAAACAAAAAAGGCGCGGCTCCATTGGTAGAAAACTCAACCTTCCCTATGTTGCCGGACGCATTGTAGTGATAAACCGTAGTACTGCTCATACTTTTTATCGTTACCCGGTTGTCAGCTCTGCTAACGTTGAAAACAGCTACGGTATCGGGCTTATTCGTTTTTTGCGTATTTACTACCTCCATTCTTTTTACCTGGTTGCTCCCGTCATAGTAAATCACCGTTTTCTGAGGAGCAATCTTCAAATTATAGGTTTTAACATAACTCTTCAGCTGTCCGTCGTCATCAAACACAAAATGGTCGATGGTATAATGCAGCTTCCGGTCCTGACGGTAAATTATTTTTTTGATACGCAGCCGGTCATCATATTCATAATTTGTTTCGGCTGTAAAATCATTGCCCCTAAAGGACATTTTGCTGAGCCTGGTTTTTGCCGGGGGCTGTGCCATTGCCGCACCGGGGCTTAATAACATCACCATTATCAGGATTAGACATTTATGGTTCATATCATTCCTTTTTATTTTATCATTTCCTTTGCCCCGGGGTAAACCCCTCCGTTTATTTTATTTTATACGTTCATCCAGCTCCTATTGATTGTTGATCCGCACTCCTGCTCACCGGCCTCGCTACATGTTCCTTTACCCACTTCGTTTTTGTTTCCAGATCTGCGGTTGGACCGTTTGCATAAAAAAGAGGTCGATAAAAAACAACAATGCATTCTTCATCATTCCAAGTTTATACCATAAAGAAAAACAGATCGGCGGGTGTTTTCAAAACCACCCGACAAACGGAGGTGAATAATCGATGAACGAAAAATGCAGCATAAGAAGCCGTCAGGTCTGCTGTTGAACAACGGGGCAACCTGTGGAACTGCCTTGCGTTATTGCGGGTCACATCCGTCTCCGTGCTCCAACAGGGCCGGATACATAACAGTTTTAAGACCGCCGGCAGGAATGCGGCACATGGCCGCTGCGCTGCTCACAGACACTAAAGCATTACACAGAAATATCTACTCATCCGTGACCATATCTGTGCCCATCTGTGTGTTCTGCGAGAATAAAAAAATTCAATGCAGAAGCTCGGGCATTACGCTACCCATTCAATTGCAAACAGGACCAGGTATAAGTTCCGTCATGATGAAAGGACACTGAAGCATGAATCTTTTTGCTCAGCTCGTCTACCAGTCTGAGGCCCAGGCCCGAAAGC
>Ga0222424_100732_pt1 | contig 12301 bp, 7 predicted proteins | sample 2B2ome_FD_182468 | JGI IMG/M metagenome (GOLD analysis project Ga0222424, IMG submission 182468) | Enriched microbial communities from leaf-cutter ant dump, University of Wisconsin, Madison, United States - 2B200A (version 2) | ecosystem: Environmental > Terrestrial > Nest > Insects nest > Nest...
AACCGACCAGGCAAAGGCAAGGGCGAATTCAAGTGGAGTACTGGCGGATTTTCAGGTTAAACAAAATATGAAAAATGATATTCAGGCTTATTTGACCAGTCGTTATGGATTAAGTAAATTTATTCCAGAGGAATGTGATGGCGCTGGTATTGAATTAACTAAGCCAAGCTATTGTAAGGAATAACACTTGTTTTGTCTTATTAGAACGACTTATATAGATATGATGAATAATCTTAGGAACGAATTATCGCAACAAGTATCTGAAATATATAAGAGTAAAGATCTGTCAAGTATCAAAGATGTTGTGGCGCAGAAGATAGACGGCTTCACCAATAATCTAACGAATCAATCGTTCTACAAATTTTGCGAAGATTTAAAAGAGGAAATAACAGAAGGTCGTGTCGAACGAGCATCATATTTCAATTTTCCAAACTATGTTTGCATTATTGAATTGCCAACAAAATACCTGGATGAGGGGAGCATTGAAGTACGCCAATCATTAATTATTTGCATTTCTATTCTTGTTGATTTTTATACAATGTACTTTGAGGAACGATATTATTTCCTCAAATTTAAACGTGGGAAAAGCGTATCGCCTTGTTATGCAATTCACTTTTTTGATGAAGGAGGGGAGGCGTTAAAAGAAAAAGTAAATCTGCAATTCATTTTAGAAAAAATGGGCCAATATTTTCCAACAAAAATATTAGCACCGCACAATCTGTTAAAAGAAATGAAAATCGAAGGGCATGTTCCATTTGGCAATATTCCTCCCCCGGATGATTTAAAGATCGCTTACAGCTTTTTTGAGTTACTATTTGATAATACTCTTTCAACAGTCCCACCCCCCGAAATATTTCCATGAAAACACGGGAATCTGCTTCCGTTGTTTTAAGCGCTTTATCGTTATAAAATTCAAAGTTTGATTTTAAAAGACAGCCCTGTGCTATCGGCACAGGAACTGCACATCTCTTTAGTTACAATCATTGAGGGGGTGAATGAGGAAGCCAACAAATTTTTATAAAAGTTGTCGAAACATTGTTTTGCGAGATTAAGATTGACAAAATAAATTAATTGGGATTCCCTGCTATCTTGGGACGAGAATAGATTCCATATTGTTGAATCTTAATCCAAAAAGAAAAACTTTTCTATTGGCATAGGAGTTGTTCATCACAACGTATTTGATGGCTTAGCCCTTGTTAAAGTTAATCTTTTTCAATGAATAAATTTTTGTATATAAGGTGTAGTTTTTCATAGGTTGGTACCGGTCTGTTTTTCCCAAAACGGGCCTTTTCTATGGCGTACCGGAAATATTACCTATGAAGCTGTTAATTACTTCAGTACAAAACCTGAATTTATACCAATTTTGTCAAAATAGTGCTCACTACTTTTAGCGAAAAACATTCATACTATTGCGTCTCCATTTCAGAGTTCAATATATTTATTTGTGCTTAAACCGGGTGGCAGAAGACCCCGAATACTGGAATTTCAACAAAGGATTTTTTCCAGTTACATAGGCATATTAGTATGGCATACATTATAGTGTTTCAGAGTTATGGTGAGGGGGCCTACTATAAGGAATTTGTATATAGAAATGTTGATCTTACATAAGCTCAATTAAAGAAATACGAAAGTGCGTTCAGGGACAACATACTGCTAAAAGAATACGTATTTATATCCGCCACCAGGTCCGTATTAATTGCCTGGGAATATGGCGGCAATATGGTGTTCGGGATATTTTCTGGGTCATTAGAGTTTTACCAATGAGGACATTGTGGAATTAACAATTGCTTATTAATCTTACCATTTGCACTATCTTGTAAATTCCACTTAATCCGAGGAATCTACACCAGAAATTTTTAGTTTTGGCGATTGGCTATGCATATCCTGTCAAAAAACTCCACGTCACCTATTTTATTTTTTACGGATGAATTAGAATCAAATACATGCGGCCATCCGGTGCAGTTATAGTCTATATACAAATCATTTTGGGCATTGGTGGGTAGCAGGGTACTGTTACCAGTATTGTTCATTCCTTGTGCACCGTACACAAAATTAGGATAAGGACCCACGAGCGTTTTTGTAGGCATATAATTACCGGTTCCCCATACAATATCACTGTACAAAAAGCTGCCGGAGCTCTGTTCGCGCTCACCATAATCCACGCCACCGGCGGCATTTTTGCCCGGGAGGTAACCCGTAGGATTGCCGCCACTGCCTGTAGCTGGCAGACTGCCGCCTCCCACATAAAAACTATTTGCTGCCGCCCAACCACTGCCGCTATACGCATATTCAAATACACCGGCTGCGTGTGGGTTCCCCCTTTCGGCTATAAGCATTTTTCCTGCGTTTGAAAAGGCAATATCTGTTACTTTAGTTTGCGTTCCACCAACGGAAACCTCTTTTTTAATGTACCCGCTGGTGGTTGTTGCAGTAAAAATGTTTCCTCCGCTTGTAGCTGCATCAAATTCCCCGGTAGCCGTAAGGTCCACCGACCATATTTCTACACCGCCCGCAGCAAAACTGTTTGTAATATGTGGTAAGGTACTTAATGCAAAATATATTTTAGTGCCCCCGCTTGTTGTGTACACGCCAATACCCCACAATTGCTCGCCAACGGGGGCAATCCCGGGCCGCTGGTCGTCCGCATTAAATGGGTCTAACGTGCTTTTTATTTTTCCACTGGCCGGATCTATCCGGTATATTTTACCATCCTCTAAATTGGTAGCAAATAGCTGATTGTTTTTATAATCATAAGCGATATTGCCAATGCCGTTACCCACGGTAGTAGCAAATCCTGTATTAGAAATTTGATTAGTGCCTACCGTATTGGCATTGGAGCTGTTGAGTGTAGTAACCAGGGCCGTTGTAGTATTAACAGTGTTATAGTTAGTATAATAAATACCCGCGGGGCCAGCCGGGCCACTACCCGAGGCCCATTTTACACCGTTATTATACACAAAAGACATGAGGCCATCCATCTGATACACATCTGTAGCACTTAGGTAAATACCACTGTTATGATCGAGCGCTATACCAAACACCTGGCCTATCTTGTCCGACGTCCAGCCAGTCGGAAATATGCTGTGCACACGGTTTGCGCCTGCAGAAGGGTCGTTCCAGTTATTGCCAATAGGGGCAACAGCATTATTGAGGGTTTTAAAAATAACAGCCACCTGGTTCTGCGGTTTGGTATCATCGTCCGAGCACATAGTACCTACCATATAGCCCACAGGTTCTTTTTCGGTACAGTAGGCACAACCGCTTTCGCTTTTTTTACAGGCGGCAAGGCAAATTACAACAAGTGTTAACCCCGCCGTTATTATCTTATGAGGACTAAGATTTATCATGGTTTATCGATTTTATTTTTTGTTAGTTTATATTTCGATCCCGGATAAAGATCTAAACTGTCATTATATTACTTCGCATCCGGACAAATTACTTTCATTTCGGTGCGCCGGTTTATCTGGTGTTCAGCCTCACTACAAGGCACACCGTCTTTACATTTGTTTAGTAACCTGCTTTCACCATAACCTTTGCCCACAAGTCTGTTTCGCTCAATGCCCTGCGACACAAGATAGTCCACCGCTGCATCAGCACGGTTTTGCGATAAGGTCATATTATAGCTGTCTGATGCACGCGAATCTGTATGAGAAGACAATTCGACTTTTACCGCGGGATTGTCTTTCATAAACTGAACCAGCTTGTTTAGTTCGGGTTTGGCATCGTCCCGTATAAAATATTTATCCAAATCATACAAAATATTTTTAAGTATGATGGTATTGCCGCAATCTACTTTTTCCATACACACTTCGAGCTTGATAAAAAGGGTTTTGTTGCGGTCAAAATTGTTGGTGCTGATGGTTTCGGTTTGTGAAAAATAACTGTTCTTTTTTCCGTAAATATTGTATGATGCATTTTGTAACGCATGAAAAATAAACTCGCCTTTATCGTTTGTTGTTGTGGTTTTCTGTTCAGCCACAGAATTATTTAAAAGCACTACTGATGCAGAGCCGAGTGGGGTGGTCGTGTTGCAGGCCACTACTTTTCCTTTTAGTATAAAGTTTTCATCGGTATATAAAATTTCCTTTTGAATACTATTGCCATTTTGTTTGCATTTTTCAAAATCGATGACCGTAACAGCGTCGTTCTGTAAATCCACATTGTACAGTTTTCCTTTTACAGCGTAGTTGCCTGAGCTTACGTTGTTAAAAACTACGGTGCCGTATGTATTGGTAGTGCCGCTTTGCACAATAGCGCCTGTTTCGCTGGTAAGTACCACATCGGTATTGGCCAGCACTTCTTTTGTGTATTTATCGCGCGCCGTTATGGTAATGTTGCAACCGCAGGTTTGGCAGCACTGAGGGTAATGTACTTTACCACAAACGGGGCAGGCGCGCTCTTTTTTATGCGGCCGAATAACAATGCCAGCAAATACTCCAATGGAACTAATATCGCACTTACAGGGGTCTGTCCTGTTGGATGGCAACATGCCCATATAAATACCCTGTTTGCTGTTGTCGCCAAGTGAGTAATAGCTTGCTGAAATACCCGTGGTGGTAAACCCTGTAACCGGCGTTCCGCTTAGTTCAGGCGCCTTAAAATGCCTTAAATAATAAGCGCCTGCAGTTAAGCCAAAAGATGGAGTAACAAAATAATTGATTTGCAATTGTGCTTTTGCCGCGGGTACATTTTTGGCGTTGTAGCCCGCATGGTAATTAAGCAGGTAGGCTGGTGTAGATGAGGTAAGCGATGTAAACCCGCCTTTAATGGTACTTAAGCCACCGCGCAGCAACAATTCTGCATCAAATCGGTTATTGCGTTGGTATTTAAAGTCGGGACCTACGCCATAAAATACACGTCGCACCTGCTTTTCGGTAAGACTAAATCCTGATACCGCTGCACCAGAAGCATCGAAAAGGTTGCTGATGGGATAAATGCTTTTCGGCTTGTTGTTGATATAATCCAAATCTGCGCCAAGGCCAATCCAGTTCCAATAATAGTTAATGGAAGCCCCAGCCATCCAACCACCCTTGTAAACTATAAAAGGGGTATTGTTGCTGTACATGGGCCGAACATCATACCCGCCATGGATATTCGCGCGAAACCCGGAAGGAGTTACATTATTATTGGTTTGCGCATTGCTACAAAAAAAGGCAATAAGCATAATAAAGGAGAATAGAATAGTCCTTTTCATTGTGTGTAATTTTAGTAATTCAATTTTTCTTAAAAGCATATCAGCGAGAGTGGGAAAATGTTACCGTATTTGTTTTAGTACTTTTGCTAATACAAAAATGATGTGTAAAAGCATGTCAAAAACCCCTAAACTTAGGGGTTTCTACATGGGCGCGCAACACGCTATGTTTCTACAAATTTTTGTAATACCAGGCAATGGCCTCGCCGAGGGAGGAGATGTGCAGTTTCTCGTAAATATTTTTGCTGTGGCTGTTTACAGTATTGTAACTAACACCCAGCCGGTCGGCCACAATTTTATAGGAAAAGCCTTCAGCGAGCAGGGCCAGCACTTCCTGTTCTTTGGTGGTAAGGGGGCTTTTCTTTTCTATGGGTTTAAAATAGTCTAAAACTTTTTGTGCAATAGCCGGGTTCATTACCGCGCCGCCCTCGTACACCTCTTCTACCGCTTGAAGTATACGCTGCGGTTTATCGCTTTTTAATATATAACCGCTGGCGCCGCCTTTAATACTGGTAAATATCTTTGAACTGTCATCGTAAGCAGTTTGCATCAGTACTTTTACTTCAGGGTGATTGGTTTTAATTACCTGCAAGCCTTGTATGCCATCGGCTACCGGCATATTGATATCCATTAAAACCACATCGGGATAATGATTTTCAACATCCGCAAGAGCGTACTCGCAATTCTCGGCTTCGCCCACAACAACTATTGAATCACTTAAAGTAAATAGTGCCTTCAGACTGTCGCGCCTTTCTTTGTTATCATCGTATATAAATACCCGTATCATCAATTTTACAAAATTAGGCTTCGGTTGCACCGCTTTTCTCCCTAAATTAAGGGAGGGGAATTTGAACCTTTATGATGCATCCCTGTTTGGGTGCTGTGCTTATTTCAAATGTTCCGCCCATTTCTTCACTCCGTTTTTGCATATTTTTTAGCCCATTGCCTGCGGTTGTGTTGCGTATAAAACCTGTTCCATTGTCCCTGATTATTGTTGTTGCTTTATGCTTTTCTATTTGTATAGAGATGGAAACCATTGTAGCCTTGCTATATTTGGCAACATTATTAACCGCTTCTTTAATAATGAGCACGATGTTTTTTCGCTTTATAAAATCGTTGATGAGGAAATCTGTTTGCTCATCAATGGAGACGGTGTAGTTGAGAGATGAGTTGTTGCCCAATATTTCTGAAACAAAATTTTTGATGCGGGTACTCAGCGTCATTAATTCTTCCTTACCTGGTTTAATGCTCCAGATAAAATCTCCTATTTTTTCTGAAATAGTTCGGCTTTGCTCTTCTACAGTGTTTAAGAGCTTTTCGGTTTCGGGAGCATTTGTCTGAAATAATTTTTTTGCTATTGCACTGTTTATTTGCAGACTGCTGAGGCTGGCGCCAATGTCGTCATGGAGGTCGGCAGTTAGTTTTTGCCGCTGTTGCTCTAAAGCTAATTGTTGCTGGTAATTTCTTCGTTGCTTTAAAAACCTTCTTCTCACAAAAAGGCTAAAAACAGCAACAGAAGACAGGCCGGAAGCTAACACAATAAACCAGGCGGTGCGATAAAAAGGAGCGGCAATAAAAATAGTTAGGGTGCGTTGTTGTAGGTATCGATTGTTGAATCTGTTGTAAATACTTAATTGTAACGTGTATTTACCCGGGGCAAGACTGTTGAACAATATTGGATTGCCTTGTTTTATACGTTTCCAAACTGCGTCAGTTTCTACTATCCGGTAAATAAGCTGGTTGGCGCCACCTTCGCCCAAATTGTTGATGAGCGCTTTTATTGCAATATTGTTTTCAGTGTTTTTCAGGTTCAGGGTTTTTATCAAATCGGCATTGGTCCCTATTTGATAGTCGGCATTGTTGATGCGGATTTCATCAATATATACTTTTGGTGTATAGTATTGACGGGGCTGAAAGGGTGTTTTGATATAATTAAATCCTTTTACGCCGCCAAAGTATAAAGTGCCATCGCTGCCCCGTAGAAAGGCGCGGTTATTATAATCCCAGTCCTGTATGCCATCTTCTTTTGTAAAATTGATGATGTTATGATCGCCTGCGGAGATGCGGCTAAGCCCGCGCTGGTGGCTACACCAGGCGTTTCCTTCATTATCTAACAGCAGGCCGTAAATATAAGTGCCCGCTAAGCCGTTGTTGGCATCGAATTTTTTTAAGGTTTCAAAGCTTTCATTTAATAAATAGATCCCGTTGTTGCTGCCTACCCAGTATTGCTTGCGGGCACTGTCTTCGGCGACATAAAAAGATTGTACGCCCGGCAGTATTCTTTTAATAAATTTAAGCGGTTGCAGGGGTTTGCTTTCTGTTAACCACATATCATTATTGAGGTAGCTAATGGCGAGGCGGTGGCGGGTTAAAGTGGTTGCTACAAAGGCATTGAGATAAGGTTGATTTTCTATTTTACTGATTGAGTAATTTGTTACATTAAGCCAATACAAACCAGCAGTGGCGCATAACAATATCCTGCCATCGGGCAAAACCTTCAAATCCTGCACTTGCTTCAAATCCGAAACGCCGGTATAATTGACTTGAAAGTTCGGAGATTGTAGTTTTTCATTTAAAAAGGAGATTTTGCTATTATTTGCAGCGTTTTCGCTTATTATCCAATAGCCATTGCGCAACTTGTCATGTACCATTCTCCCGCCTGTGTATATGCCGTTAATTGTAAGTGGTTTTTCTTGCACTCCTCCCGTTAAAGGATTGAAGATCGCTTTTCCACCAACCCATATTTTGCCATTGGATAATTCACAAAAGCTACCCACACCCATTGCTTCTATCAATGGCAGGCGGTAACGCTCGTTGGGTAATTTAGGTAATAAGTACCCGTTAAAGTCTACAATCACCTGTCCCTGCCCGTCATTACACATCCACAGCCGGCCACTTTTGTCGAACCGCATAAACCCAACCCGAGCATATTGATTAGGTATAATAGCGGGCGGGCGCGCTATTTTTCCATCTTTGGTAATAAAGAATAATTCTCCATCTTTGGTACGAACTACATATCTGCTTCCGATAGCAAGGTTATCGAAATTCGATGCTGTGTATATAGTCTGGGGAGTGTTCGCTTGTAGGTTCATTGACCACAACCCTTCATTACAGATAAAAACCAGTTTATTATCTGCGGAGTCGTATCCACTACAAAAAAACTCTACATTGGGGGGCAGCAGGTGATGCGGAAGCTCACGGGTTTTTCCGGTACTAATATCACAAGAAATAATTTGTCCTCTTCCCACAAACCAGGCAACGCCACTGCTGTCTATAAATGGCCAGCGGTTATAAAAACAGTTTCCTACATTGTCGTAAATATGTATGGACGATATGGGGGGCAGGGGAATAGATGATTTTTTTTCAACCTTTTTAGAAAGTACATCATATGCTGCTATTTGATATTTTAGATTGTAACACCATATTTTTCCTTTATAAAAAGCAAATGGCATTGCTACATCGCCAACGGTACCATCAAAGATTTTTAAGAGAGAGAACTGGTCTTTATCCCTGTTGTATTTATAAAGGCCGCGTACGCTACCTACATAAAGATTAGCATCATTGTCTTCAACAATACCGTAGCCCTGTTGTAGTGCAGGGCCGTTGAAAAAATACTTGTTAAGGTTAAATACTTTTATGTTGTAGCCGTCAAACCGGTTGATGGCGTCGTTACCTGTAATCCACATAAACCCTTTGCTGTCTTCGTGGTAGAAATAATTGCTGCCTTGCGAGAGTCCGTCATCGGGCGTGAGGAGTTGTATATTATAGTAACCATTTAAATGCTGCGCCATTGTGCAACAGGCGCATAGAACTCCAATCTGTATTAATATAAGTTGTTTTATGCAGCAGGGTTTCGTTATTGAAAGTTAACAAGTCACAACCATATAATCAAATTTTGTGTACAGAATAGTTGATCATAAAAAAATAGATATAAGAATATGCTCTCTGCGGTTATGCTGGAACCCTACAATTGTACGCCGTGTGGTTTTTTATATCTGGCCCTTTCTGAAAACAATCATGTATGTATTTGCGGGAACTCGGTTAGAACCACGCCGGGGATCGTTTTGCAGGCGTTTGGCCCCCCCATGTAACATTTTTTCATCTCAATAAATTCAGTCTGTTCTGCCTAATAAGTATTATAGCATAATTATGCAATCACCCTAAATGTATGGCAAATTGTATGGCAAGTGGTAAAACGAAAAAGAGCTACATCTCTGTAACTCTTTGATTTGTAAGCTCCCCCTGCTGGACTTGAACCAGCGACCCTCTGATTAACAGTCAGATGCTCTAACCAACTGAGCTAAGGAGGAATATGTTCCTAACAGCATGGTGCTATTAAGGGTTGCAAAAATAAGGGCCTTTTTGGTTTTATCAAAGTTTTTTGCCCCTTTTTTTATTTTATACTGCCCCCTTTATCTGTTGACGCTCACTGTTTCAGCATTACCGGATACGGCTTTGAATGTCCTCACTGCCGGTTTTGCGCCCGGCGCCCGTCTGCTGCCCGCCAAAACGATAGGTGAAGGATAGAATGACCCGGCGACTGTCCAGCCAGATCTTACTGTTCATATTGATATTCTGATAACGCGTCTCATTGCGGAATTGCTGTGATTGAAAAAGATCATTCACCGCCAGCTTCAGACTGCCTTTTTCTTTGAGTACGGTTTTCTGAAAGGCGGCCGACAGTACGTAATAGGCTTTCTCGGTTAAAATACCATATACTGCCTTTGAGTAATAAGCGCCATTACACTCCGCACTAAACCCCCGGCCCAGCGTAAAGGTGTGCTGCATCGTAGTACTGAAGCTGGTCATGCTGTTCCTGGAATCCGGCAACTGGTATTCATTGCGGAACAGGTTTGCAAAATGGGTGGCAGACCACCAGGGCGTATAATTGAGCAGTGCAGTAACACTGATGCCATAGTTGATCAGGGCCTGCAGGTTGAGGGGATGCTCGTAGGTGGTATGGGTGGCGTCCTGCTGACCCGTTACCCAGGTGATGACATCAGTGGTCTTGCTATAGTTAAGTGCCGTTGTGTACCGGTTCTTCAGCACATGACTCAATGTAATATGCTGTGTGAGCTCCGGTTTTAAATAGGGATTGCCCTCGTAATACAGGGAAGGATCCCGGAACAGCCGGAAGGGGTTCAGCAACCCGTAATTGGGGCGCTCGATCCTCCGGCTATAGGCGGCTTGCAGCTGGTGTGTTTCATTGATCTTTTGGCTCAATGCCAGGCTGGGAAAGAGCTGGAAATAATCCCGGTTGAAGACCTCTCCTGTGGTAAGCTGGTTGCCGGTGGTCTTTGTCAACTCCCCCCGGATGCCGGCCTGCAGACTGGTTTTTCCCAGGTCAAAAATCCCGTTAAGATACCCCGCATGAATCTGCTCCTCGTATTTAAAATGATTACTGGCCGTGGCATCCTGCTGCCACTCGTCCGCGATCCGGTTCTCATACTTCAAATTGTTGTCGGCCTGTGTAAAAGAGCTTTTTACACCCAGCTCCCATTTTACTTTTTCGTTGATGCGGTCCGCATAATCCCCCTTTATCACATACACATCCGTTTGGGAAGGGATATTCCCTTTCCGCTGCTCCAGGCTGCCGTTCGGATAGCCGGTATTAGGCTGTGTATACGTATCCAGCGTCAGGTCGGAACGAAAACGGTTGGGCACAAAGTCCAGGTCCAGCGTTAGTTCCCGCCCCTTTTTAGCAAAGCGCCGCGCATAGTTAAAGTTATAGATAAGGCTGGACCAGTATTGCCGGTCTTTGTTCTGGGTAAATGCATTGCTGAGCAATCCTTCCGCAGCTGTGAGCAAATTGGTGGTTTGACTGTGATGCCGGTAATTACCCACATTGCCGTTTACCAGCACCCCAATACTGTTCATGCTGTCCGGTGCAAAATCAATCCCCGCGCTGAACTGCTGCGTGTGAAGCGGCTCATCTGTTTCTGTGCGCTGCACAGAAGTGCGGGCAGCATCACCGTTCTCATTAAAATATCTTACAAAATCGAGGTATTCGGTTTCACCCCTGAAGGCATAATTATAGTTGCCGTAGATATTGACCTTTTCCGTCCGGTAATTAAGATGGAGCCCTGCACCATAGCGGGCTTTACGGCCGGCTCCGGCATGTGTTGTAACTGTACCGTTCAGGCCTTTCTGCACATTTTTTTTCATTACGATGTTAATGATGCCGGCATTACCTGCCGCGTCGTATTTGGCGGACGGGTTGCCCATGATCTCAATTTTAGAAACGGATGAAGCACTGGTTGCCTTTAATAAAGTGGCCAGTTCCGAAGCAGACAGATACGTGCGCTTGCCATTGAGCATAATGGATACACCGGGCCTGCCTTTAAGCGATATTTTACCCTCCGCATCTACCTTTACCCCGGGCACCCGCTCCAGCAGTTCCAAAGCCGTATTCCCTGCTGAGAGCAGGCTGTTTTCCACATTCATGGTCATTTTATCAGTACCCTGCTCTATGATCCTTCTTTTGCTGCGTACCACAACGCCTTCCAGCAGTTGGTCCGATTCCAGCGTTACAACCAGCGGGGGTGCGACAGGCTTGTTCCCGCTTACTTTGAAGGCGGCAACCTGCTTTTTACGGTACCCGGAACCGGATGCGGTTAATTGATAGTTGCCATCCGCAAGTGCGGCAAGGATAAATACACCCACCGAATCGGCCACCAGCTCCATTATCCCCGTTCCGTCTTCCTGCATCACATTTACGGATGCATAGGGCACAGGATCTCCCGATGCTGATTGCACAAAGCCCTGTACCTGTGCTTTAACACTGCTACTCCAGGCTCCTATACCGAAAACGGCACAAAAAACCGCCCCCCTAATGGCATTGGCCGCCATTAACCACTTATAGATCGTTATCATAACCGGATGCTTTATGGATATCCGCCCTAAGAGACCGGAACGGATCTTGTTTTCCTTTTTGATTTTTTTCGTTTCCCCCACCAGATATAAAACCCGGTAATGGGCAAACTGGCGCATATTAAGCTGGCCAGAAAATAGATGCTTTTACTGAACATTCCTGCAAAAGCACCTACATGCAATGTGTAATTCATCTTTCGCACTTTATCTGCAAAGGAAAGATCCTTTAATGCAGGGCGT
>Ga0222424_100733_pt1 | contig 12298 bp, 11 predicted proteins | sample 2B2ome_FD_182468 | JGI IMG/M metagenome (GOLD analysis project Ga0222424, IMG submission 182468) | Enriched microbial communities from leaf-cutter ant dump, University of Wisconsin, Madison, United States - 2B200A (version 2) | ecosystem: Environmental > Terrestrial > Nest > Insects nest > Nest...
TCGCGCTTGAAGTAGCCACCCGGGATGCGGCCGGCGGCGTAGGTCTTTTCCTGGTAGTTGACGGTCAGCGGGAAGAAGTCCTGGCCGGGCTTGGCGGACTTGGCGCCGACGACGGCGACCAGCACCTGCACGCCGCCCATGGTGACGACGACGGCGCCGGTGGCCTGGCGGGCGACGCGACCGGTTTCCAGGGTCACGGTCTGCTGACCGAACTGGAATTCCTTGCGAACGATATTGAACATGTCTTTCCTCTGGCGGCGCGCCCCATGGCGCGCCCTTGGTTGCGGGTTCCGGTTTTCGTTGTTCTCGTCATCGGAGGCCCCTAACAGCTGACCTGGCGGCGGGTGCCGGCAAGGCAGGTGTTAGAAGCCTCTCCCATGACTTCCGACATGTCACATCCTGTGACCAGCCTTCCCCTCGCCGGCGGCAGGCTGAAAAGAACAGGGAGCGGCAAGCCGCTCCCCGTCTTCATTGCGCTTAGCGACGCAGACCCAGGGTCTGGATCAGGGCGCTGTAGCGGTCGCCATCCTTCCGCTTCAGGTAGTCGAGCAGCGTGCGACGCTGGTTGACCATGCGGATGAGGCCGCGGCGCGAGTGGTGGTCGTGCTTGTGAGCCTTGAAGTGCGACTGCAGATCGTCGATCTGGGCGCTCAGCAGGGCAACCTGGACTTCGGGGGAACCGGTGTCACCGGCAGCACGAGCGAACTTCGCCACGATGGCGGCTTTGTCCTGGACCGTAAGGGCCATGGCAATACTCCTTCACGAGAGGCCATTGAAACAACGCCAGACCGCGCCTCTCTGCAGTCCGCGCCGACATGCCCCACAGGGGCCTGTGCTCGCGTCAGGTCTCCGGCCGGCTACTGAGCCGCCTTGAGCAGACGCCTGGGCGCCAGCATGCCGTCATCATCGACGGCGCCGACGCCAAGAAATTCGTTTTCCGGGCCGTGCTGGAATATCAGCACAGAACCCTCGCGGGGCAGGCCGGAGGCCCGCACCGGATTTCCGTGGCGCAGATAATACGCCGAAGTTTCGCTCAACTCCACCCGCGGCCAGTCCGCCAGTCCGGCCCAGCTCGGCTGCAGCAGCGCGTCCAGCGCGGGAAAGCCCTGCTCCTCGGCGGCGGCGACCTGCTCGCGCGTGCTTGTCTGGCCGATCCGGAAAGGGCCGGCCTGCAGGCGGCGCAGCGCGACCACATGCGCGCCGCAGCCCAGGGCCTCGCCGATGTCCTCGACCAGATTGCGGATGTAGGTGCCCTTGGAGCAGGCCACGGTCAGCTCGGCGAACGGCGGCTCCAGCACATCCAGCGTCAGTTCGTGGATGGTCACGGGACGCGCCGCGCGTTCGACTTCGATGCCGGCGCGCGCCAGCTCGTAGAGCGGGCGGCCATCCTGCTTGAGCGCGGAGTACATGGACGGCACCTGCAGGATGTCGCCACGGAAGGCATCCAGCACCGGTTCCAGGGCTTCGCGGGTCAGCGCGGGCACCGGGCGTTCGCTGACGACCTCGCCCTCGGCGTCGGCCGTGGTGGTCTTCTGCCCCAGGCGCAGGCGGGTGTGGTAGACCTTGTCGGCCTCCAACAGGTAGTGCGAGAACTTGGTGGCCTCGCCCAGGCAGATCGGCAGCACGCCGGTCGCCAGCGGGTCCAGGCTGCCCGTGTGCCCGGCCTTCTCGGCCTGGTAGCGGTGCTTGACCCACTGCAGGATCTGGTTGGAGGTCAGGCCCGCCGGCTTGTCGAGCAGCAGGATGCCGTCGACGGGACGCTTGGGGCGACGCGGCTTGCTCACGGACAGTCCTCAGCGCGGCTCGGCGTCCGTCGCGTCACCGGCATCGCCAGCCGCGCGGTCGGCATCTTCGCGCACGGCCTGGCTGATCAGCGCGGTCATGCGGTTGCCGCGCGCGGTGACCTGGTCGTGATGGAAGCGCAGATGCGGCACGATGCGCGTGCGCAGGCCACGCCCCAGCTCGCCGCGCAGGATGCCGGCGGCGGCGTTGAGGATGGCGATGCCTTCATCCGGCGCTTCATCCAGGGTGCGCCCCAGGATGGTCACGTAGATGTCGGCATAGCCCATGTCCGGACTGACCTTGACCGCCGAGACGGTGACCATGCCCAGGCGGGGGTCGCGCAGGCGCTGACGGATCAGCGCCGAGACATCCCGCTGTATCTGGTCACCCAGGCGTTGCGTGCGTTGGCTCAAGGTCGGCTCCGTATCACAGCGTGCGCTGGATGACCTGGACTTCGTAGACCTCGATCTTGTCGCCGGTCTTGATGTCCTTGTAGCCCTTCACCGCGAGGCCGCACTCCATGCCGTGACGCACTTCGGCGACGTCGTCCTTGAAGCGGCGCAGCGACTCCAGCTCGCCCTGGAAGACCACGACATCCTCGCGCAGCACGCGGATCGGCTTGTTGCGGTAGAGGCTGCCCTCGAGCACCATGCAGCCGGCGGCGGCGCCGAACTTGGACGAGTGGAAGACCTCGCGCACCTCGGCGATGCCGACGATGTTCTCGCGGCGCTCCGGCGTCAGCAGGCCCGACATGGCGGCCTTGACGTCGTCGATCAGCTCATAGATGACGCTGTAGTAGCGCAGGTCGATGCCGTCGTTCTGGCACTTGGCGCGGGCGGCGTTGTCGGCGCGGACATTGAAGCCCAGCACCACGGCGCCGGTCGATTCGGCCAGGGTCACATCCGACTCGGTGATGGCGCCGACGCCGGAGCTGACGATCTTCACGCGCACTTCGTCGGTGCTGAGGTCGTTCAGGGCCGCCGTCAGGGCTTCCAGCGAGCCGCGCACGTCGGTCTTGAGCACGAGGTTGACGGCCGGCGCTTCCTTCTTGCCCATGTTGGCGAAGAGGTTCTCCAGCTTCATGCTCTGCTGCAGGTCCATGCGCGCCTGGCGGTCGCGGGCGATACGGAACTCAGCGACTTCACGGGCCTTGCGCTCGTCGGCCACGACCAGGAACTCGTCGCCGGCGCCCGGGGCGTCCGGCAGGCCGAGGATCTCGACCGGCATGGACGGGCCGACCGACTTGATCTGCTTGCCGTTCTCGTCGATGAGCGCGCGGGCGCGGCCGTACAGCGTGCCGGCCAGCACCAGGTCGCCCTGCCTGAGGGTGCCCTTCTGCACCAGCAGCGTGGCCACGGCGCCGCGACCCTTGTCGATGCGGGACTCGATGACCACACCCTGGGCCGAGCCCTCGGCGACCGCGGTCAGCTCCAGCAGCTCGGCCTGGATGAGCACGGCCTCCAGCAGTTCGTCTATGCCCTGGCCGGTCTTGGCCGAGACCTTGACGACCTGGGTGTCGCCGCCCCACTCCTCGGTCACCACCTGCTTCGCGGACAGTTCGCTGAGCACGCGGTCGATGTCGGTGGATTCCTTGTCGATCTTGTTGATGGCCACGATCAGCGGCACGCCGGCGGCGCGGGCGTGATCGATGGCTTCGGCGGTCTGCGGCATGACGCCGTCATCGGCCGCCACCACCAGGATGACGATGTCGGTGGCCTTGGCGCCACGGGCGCGCATGGCCGTGAAGGCGGCGTGACCCGGGGTGTCGAGGAAAGTGATGGTGCCGCGCGGCGTGTCGACGTGATAGGCGCCGATGTGCTGGGTGATGCCACCCGCTTCGCCGGCCGCCACCTTGGCGCGGCGGATGTAGTCGAGCAGCGAGGTCTTGCCGTGGTCGACGTGACCCATGATGGTCACGACCGGCGGACGCGTCGTGGCCTCGCCATGATGGACGATGGAGTCCATCAGCGAGTCTTCGACGGCCGTCGCGCTGACCAGCCTGGCCGTGTGACCCAGTTCTTCGACCACCAGGGCGGCGGTGGCCTGGTCGATGCGCTGGCTCTCGGTGACCATCTCGCCCATCTTCATGAGCACGCGGATGACATCGCGCGACTTGCGCGCCATCTGCTGGGCCAGGTCGCTGACGATGATGCTCTCACCGATGGTGACTTCGTACACCTGCTTCTCCACCGGCTTCTCGAAACCGTGCTGCTTGGACAATGCGCTGGTGAGCGTGCGCTGCACCGGACGGAAACTCTGCTCTTCGCGCTTCTTCGGGCCTTTCTTGGCGCCGCGCTGGCTGGTGCCGCCACCGCGCTTGATCTCGCGGTCCTCGCGGTCGAAGGAGTCCTCGTAGGCCTTGCCGACCAGACCGCGCGCCAGCGGCGTGTCGGCCAGGGCGGCGGGGCTGTCGTCCTTGCGGCCGGCCAGCTCCTCGGCGATGCGGCGTGCCTGCTCCAGGGTCTTCTGGCGGGCCTTCTCCTCGGCCTCCTTGCGCGCCACTTCCTCCTGGCGCCGGCGGGCTTCCTCGGCCGCGCGCTCACGCGCGACCTCTTCCTCGCGCCGGGCGCGCTCCTCGGGCGTCTCGTGACGCTTGAGGTCGACCTTGGGCACGCTCAGCTTGCGGGCGTCCTTGTGATCCGCCCCCATCTGGCGGCGCGCTTCCTCGGCGGCCTTGCGGGCCTCTTCCTCGGCGGCGGCGATGCGTTCTTCCTCGGCGGCGCGGCGGGCGGCCTCCTCGACAGCCAGGCGCTCCTCCTCGACCTTGCGGGCCACTTCCTCGGCGGCCAGGCGGGCGGCCTCCTCGGCCTCGCGCGCCTTCTCTTCCTGCTCTTCCAGGAGGGAGCGCTTGACATAGGTGCGGGTCTTGCGGACCTCGACGTTGACCGTCTTGGCCTTGCCGCCGACAGCCGCGCCGGTCTTCAGCGTGCTGACCGTCTTGCGCTGCAGGGTGATCTTCTTGGGCTCGCCGGCCTGCTCGCCATGGGCGCGCTTGAGATGGGCGAGCAGCTGCTGCTTCTCGGCATCGGAGACGGCATCTTCGGCGCGGGCATGCGCGAGGCCGGCCTCGCGCATCTGCGCGAGCAGGATATCGACGGAACGACCGACGGTGTCGGCCAGTTGCTTGACGGTGACTTCAGCCATGTGGCGCGGTACTCCGTTATCCAGGGACGTGGCCGGGCTCAGTTGAACCAGGGCTCACGCGCCTTCATGATCAGTTGGGCTGCCTTGTCGGCATCGAGACCTTCGATATCGACGATGTCGTCGATGGCCTGCTCGGCCAGGTCTTCCATGGTGACGACGCCGCGGGCGGCCAGGGCGAAGGCGATCTTGCGCTCCATGCCCTCCATGCCCAGCAGGTCTTCCGCCGGCTCGGCGGCACCCTCTTCCGACACCAGCGCCTTGGTCAGCAGGGCATCCTTGGCGCGCTGGCGCAGAGCCTCGACCAGCTCCTCGTCGAAGTCATCGATGGCCAGCAGCTCTTCCAGCGGCACGTAGGCGACTTCTTCCAGCGTGGTGAAACCTTCGTTGACCAGGATGCCGGCGATGTCCTCGTCGACGCCGAGGTCGGCCACGAAGCCGTCGACATACTTGTGGGCTTCGCTTTCCTGCTTGGCCTGGGCATCGGCGACCGTCATCACGTTCAGGCGCCAGCCGGTCAGCTCGGAGGCCAGGCGCACGTTCTGGCCGCCGCGGCCGATGGCCATGGCCAGCTGGTCCTCTTCGACGGCGACATCCATGCTGTGGCTGTCTTCATCGACGATGATCGAGGAGACTTCGGCCGGCTGCAGCGCGTTGATGACGAACTGGGCGGGATTGTCGTCCCAGAGCACGATGTCGACGCGTTCGCCGCCCAGCTCGCCGGACACGGCCTGGACACGCGAACCGCGCATGCCGATGCAGGCGCCCTGCGGATCGATGCGGTGATCGTTGCTCTTCACCGCGAGCTTGGCGCGCACGCCCGGATCACGCGCGGCGGCGCGGATGGCGATGATCTCTTCGCCGATTTCCGGCACTTCGATGCGGAACAGCTCGACCAGCATTTCCGGACGCGAGCGCGACAGCAGCAGCTGGGCGCCACGGCCCTCGCTGTTGACGGCGTAGAGCACGGCGCGCAGGCGGTCGCCGATGCGGAAGTTCTCGCGCGGCAGCATCTCCTCGCGGGCCAGATAGGCCTCGGCGTTGGCGCCGAGATCGACGATCAGGCCGTCACGCGTGGTCTTCTTGACCGTGCCGGAAAGTATCTCGTCGACGCGGTGACGGTAGGCGTCCACCACCAGAGCGCGCTCGGCTTCGCGCACCTTCTGCACGATGACCTGCTTGGCGGTCTGGGCAGCGATGCGGCCGAACTCGACGGACGGGATCTGCTCCTCGACGATGTCACCGAGCTTCAGGCCCTTCTCCTCGACATCGCTGATGGCGAGCTGCATGGCCGGGATCTCGTGATCCTCGTCGGCGACGACTTCCCAGAAGCGGAAGGTCTCGTACTCGCCGGTCTTGCGGTCGATGCTGACGCGGATGTTGATTTCGTCCGTGTCGAAGCGCTTCTTGGTGGCCGCCACCAGGGCCTGCTCCAGGGCCTGGAAGATGACCTCGCGCGCAACGCCCTTCTCGTTGCTGACGGAGTCCACTACCAACAGGATTTCTTTGCTCATGATTCGACCTGCGTGATCACTCGTTCAATCCGAAATTCGGAACTATGTTCGCCTTGTCCACGCTGGCGAACGGAATCTGTACCACCACGCCATCCACCAGCAGCGACACCTGCGTGTCGTCGGCGGACTGGATGACGCCCTTGAAACGACGACGCCCCTGCAACGGCGCGTTCAGTCGCAGACTCACTTCTTCACCGACGAAGCGCTGGTACTGGGAGGCCTTGAACAGACCGCGATCCCAGCCCGGCGAGGACACCTCCAGGGTGTATTCGCCGGCGATCGGGTCCTCGACATCGAGCACGCCGCTGACCTGATGGCTGACCGCCGAGCAGTCATCCACGCTGACACCGGCCTCACGCTCGGTGTCGATGAAGAGGCGCAGTACGGAATGACGGCCCTGCTGGAAGAACTCCACGCCCCAGAGCTCGAAGCCGCAGGCGACCACCGCCGGCTCCAGCATGTCGACCAGCTTCTCGACTTTCTGAGAGATCGCCATGTCCGCCCCCCGCTCCCGTGGCCCGTCGGCCGCCTTTCACCTGCGCCAGAAACAAAAAGTGGGCACTAGGCCCACTGCATCGGCAGCCCGGTGAACACCGGGATCACCTGCCGCAGGACAGATGAAAAAGCCCACTCATGGTGGGCTTTATTCATCAAAGTCCGAATGTGGTAGCGGGGGCTGGATTTGAACCAACGACCTTCGGGTTATGAGCCCGACGAGCTACCTGACTGCTCCACCCCGCATCAGAGGTTGCGAACTCTAGTGGGCTGACACGGACTTGTCAAACCCTTTCGCCACCGGCTTTGCCGGTATTTCAACCACCCGCCGGACAGGCTCCGGCGAGGCGTTCAAATTGGTGCGGAAGGGGGGACTTGAACCCCCACGCCGTTAGGCACAGCCACCTCAAGGCTGCGTGTATACCAATTTCACCACTTCCGCATATCTGGTGTTTAGACCCGCCACCGGGTGCCGATCTTACTGACCGGCGGGCGCCACCGGAAGCCCCATCGAACCCGACGAGGAAGCCGGAGACGTCGGCAGGCTGGGCAGCGCGGGCTGCGGCGCCGCAGGAGCGGCCGGCGCGACATCCAGCGCACCGGCAGCCACGGAGGCCTTCTTGGCGTAGACAGCCAGACCGAGGCTGGTCAGGAAGAACACCAGCGCCAGAGCGGCGGTGAACTTGACCAGGAAGCCTGCGGAACCCGCACTGCCGAACACCGTGCCCGAGGCACCGGCGCCGAAGGAAGCGCCAGCCTCGGCACCCTTGCCCTGCTGCAGCAGGATCAGGCCGATCATGACCACCGCCACGAGGACGTGAACCACGAGAACCAGCGTTTCCATCACTACCTACCCTTTAGAGCCTCTGTCGGGCCGCCTGACAGATGGCCAGAAATTCCTGCGCAACCAGGGATGCGCCCCCCACCAGCGCGCCATCGATGTCCGGCATGGCGAACAACCCCGCCACATTGCCGGCCTTGACGCTGCCGCCGTAGACGATGCGCAGCTGCTCCGCGCGCACCGCGTCGAAAGCCGCCACCACCGCGCGCAGCGAGGCGTGCACCGCCTGCGCCTGCTCCGGCGTCGCCGTCAGCCCGGTGCCTATGGCCCAGACCGGCTCGTAGGCCAGGACCGCGCCGTCGAAGGCATCGGCACCCTGGCTTTCCAGCACCGCCAGCAACTGCCGCGACACCACCGCCAGCGTTTCGCCGGCCTCGCGCTCGGCCAGCGTTTCGCCGACACAGAGCACCGGCTGCAGGCCCGCGCGCCTGAGCGCCGCGAACTTGGCCGCCACACCGGCATCGGTCTCACCGAACAGCTGGCGACGTTCCGAATGCCCCACCAACGCGCCCGACAGACCGCAGTCACGCAGCATATCCACCGACCATTCGCCGGTGTAGGCGCCGGCCTCGTGCTCCGAGACCGTCTGCGCCAACACGCTGATGCCGCGCCCGCCGAGGACATCGACGACCTGCGTCCAGTATGGCGCCGGCGGCGCCACGCAGATGTCGACTCCGTCCGCCGCCGCCAGCAAGGAGATGCCGTTGAGCAGCTCCTCGTTGGTCTGGCGCAGACCATTCATTTTCCAGTTGCCGGCGACCCAGGGACGACGCATGAAAACTCTCCTTGGCGGGCCGGCCACGCGAGGCCGGCAATACTAGCGAAGCGCGTGCCGGCTTACAAGCAGTTGCGCACCGTTTCAGCCAACTCTTCGGCCAGGCGCTGCACCAGCGCGCCATCCTGCCCCTCGACCATGACGCGGATCACCGGCTCGGTGCCCGACGCGCGCAACAGCACGCGCCCCTGATCAGCCAGCGCGGCCTCCGCGGCGGCGACCGCCCGCTGCACGGACGGCTTCGCCTTGACATCGACCTTCTCGCTCAGGCGCACGTTGATCAGCACCTGCGGGTACTTGCTCATGCCGGCCTTGAGCTCGGCCAGCGAGCGGCCGCTGCCGACCATGGCGGCGAGCACCTGCAGCGCCGCCACGGCGGCATCGCCGGTGGTGGCCTTGTCCAGGCAGACAATGTGGCCGGATGCCTCGCCACCCAGCGTCCAGCCGCGCTCCTCCAGCGCCGCCATGACATAGCGGTCGCCGACATTGGCGCGCACGAACTCCAGGCCCAGCGCCTGCACCGCCTTCTCCAGGCCGAAATTGCTCATCAGCGTGCCCACCACGCCGCCGACAGGCTGGCCGACGCGCTGCCGCTCGCGGGCGATCAGATAGACCAGCTCGTCGCCATCCACCACCTCGCCGAGGTGGTCGACCATGACGATGCGGTCGCCGTCGCCGTCGAAGGCGATGCCGAGATCGGCCTTCTCGGCCAGCACGCGCCGCTGCAGCCCTTCAGGATGCGTGGAGCCGACCTGATCGTTGATGTTCTTGCCATCCGGCTCGCAGGCGTGGCGGATGACCTGGGCCCCCAGCTCGCTGAACACCGCCGGGCCGACCTGGTAGGTCGCGCCGTGGGCGCAGTCGACGACGATGCGCAGGCCGTGCAGCGAGAGGTGGTAGGGAAAGGTCGACTTGCAGAACTCGATGTAGCGGCCGCGACCGTCCTCCTGACGGGTGACCTTGCCCAGCAGGTCGGGGTTGTCGATGGTCATCTCGCGGTCCAGCCAGGACTCGATTTCCAGTTCGACGGCATCCGCCAGCTTCTTGCCATCCGGCCCGAAGAACTTGATGCCATTGTCATGGTAGGGGTTGTGCGACGCCGAGATGACGATACCCGCGCTGGCGTGGAAGGCGCGGGTGAGATGCGCGACCGCCGGCGTGGGAATCGGCCCGAGCAGGCGCACGCTGACGCCGGCCGCCGACAAGCCGGCCTCCAGCGCCGACTCGAACAGATAGCCCGACAGCCGGGTGTCCTTGCCCATGACCACCGAGGCCCGCCCGTGCGAGGCCATGGCACGGCCGGCGGCCCAGCCCAGCTTGAGCGCGAAGTCAGGGGTGATCGGATACTGGCCGACGAGGCCGCGGACACCGTCGGTGCCGAAATACTTTCTGCTCATGGAACCTCCCGTTGAGCCTGCCAGAGCGCGAGCGCCTCGACCGTGGCCCGGACGTCGTGCGTGCGCACGATGCGCGCGCCGCGATCGACGGACAGCACGGCGGCGGACACGCCGGCATGCAGACGCTGATCCACCGGGGCGCCCTGCAGCACCGCGCCCAGCATGGACTTGCGCGACAGGCCGACCAGCAGAGGCCGGCCCAGTTGTTGTAATTGGTCAAGATGCTTCAACAGCTGCAGATTATGCGTCAAGGTCTTGCCAAAGCCGAAGCCGGGATCGAACAGCAGACGATCCGACGGAATGCCTGCCGCCGCGCAGGCCGCCGCGCGCTCGCGCAGGAAATCCGAGACGCCGGCGATGACATCATCGTAGTCCGGGGCCAGCTGCATGGTGCCCGGCTCGCCGCGCATGTGCATGAGACAGACCGGCAGGCCGCTGGCGGCGGCCGCCGCCAGGGCGCCCTCCCGCCGCAGCGCGCGCACATCGTTGATCAGGCCGGCGCCCAGGCGCGCGGCCTCGCGCATCGCGGATGGCGTCGAGGTGTCCACCGAGATCACGGTGTCGAAACGGCTGGCGACGGCCTCGACCACCGGCAGCAGGCGATCCAGCTCCTCCTGCTCGGCCACCGGCGCCGCGCCGGGACGCGTGCTCTCGGCGCCGACATCGATCAGGCGCGCGCCCTCCGCCAGCATGCGCTCGACCTGGCGCAACGCCGCGTCGCGGCCGAGATAGCGGCCGCCGTCGGAAAACGAATCCGGCGTGACATTGAGGATGCCCATGACAGCCGGCGTCGAGAGATCCAGCGAACGTGGGCCACAGGCGAGCAGGGTCATGACGCGGGGGATTCCGGAAATATCGGGGCGGGGCGCCGGGAGGAAAGAGACCGGGAGCCTCGTCGGCTCCCGGTCGGCAGGGTTAGCGCCTCAGAGCACGCCGGGAGCCGGCTCGCCGGACACCGGCTTGTCCGCGGGCTCGTCCACGACCGCCGGCGTGCCGCCGGACTGGTCGCCATCGCTCCAGCCGCGTGGCGGACGCAGCTCGCGCCGCGCCATGAGATCATCGATCTGCTCGGCGTCGATGGTCTCGTACTTCATCAGCGCAGCCGCCATGGCGTCGAGGATGTCGCGGTTGTCGATCAGTATCTGGCGCGCGCGCGCGTAGCAGCGGTCGATCACCGAACGGATCTCGTTGTCGATGTCGATGGCCGTCTGCGACGACACGTTCTTGCGCTGCGTCACCGAACGGCCGAGGAAGACCTCGCCTTCATCCTCCTCGTAGAGCAGCGGACCGAGCTTCTCGGACAGGCCCCACTTGGTGACCATGTTGCGCGCCAGCTCGGTGGCGCGCTGGATGTCGTTGCTGGCGCCGGTGGTGACGCCCTCGAAACCCAGCGTCAGCTCCTCGGCGATGCGGCCGCCGAACAGCGAGCAGATGTTGCCTTCGATGCCGCGCTTGGACATTGAGTAGCGGTCCTCTTCCGGCAGGAACATGGTCACGCCCAGGGCGCGGCCGCGCGGGATGATGGACACCTTGTAGACCGGGTCGTGCTCCGGCACCAGGCGGCCGACGATGGCGTGGCCGGCCTCGTGGAAGGCCGTGTTGAGCTTCTCCTTCTCGGACATGACCATGGACTTGCGCTCGGCGCCCATCATGATCTTGTCCTTGGCCTTCTCGAACTCGTTCATGCTGACCTGCTTGAGGTTACCGCGCGCGGCGAACAGCGCGGCCTCGTTGACCAGGTTGGCGAGATCGGCGCCGGAGAAGCCGGGCGTGCTGCGCGCCAGGGTCTCGGGATCGACATCGGCGGCCATGGGCACCTTGCGCATGTGCACGCGCAGGATCTGCTCGCGGCCGCGGATGTCGGGCAGGCCGACCACGACCTGGCGGTCGAAGCGGCCCGGGCGCAGCAGCGCGGAGTCGAGCACATCCGGCCGGTTGGTGGCGGCGATGACGATGACGCCCTCGCTGCCCTCGAAACCGTCCATTTCCACCAGCAGCTGGTTCAGGGTCTGCTCGCGCTCGTCGTGACCACCGCCCATGCCGGCGCCACGATGGCGGCCGACGTCGTCGATCTCGTCGATGAAGATGATGCAGGGCGCGTTCTTCTTGGCCTGCTCGAACATGTCGCGCACGCGGCTGGCGCCGACGCCGACGAACATTTCCACGAAGTCGGAGCCGGAGATCGAGAAGAACGGCACCTTGGCCTCGCCGGCGATGGCCTTGGCCAGCAGCGTCTTGCCCGTGCCGGGCTGACCGACCATGAGGATGCCGCGCGGAATGCGGCCGCCGAGCTGCTGGAACTTGCCCGGGTCACGCAGGAAGTCGACGACCTCCTTCACTTCCTCCTTGGCCT
>Ga0222424_100734_pt1 | contig 12277 bp, 11 predicted proteins | sample 2B2ome_FD_182468 | JGI IMG/M metagenome (GOLD analysis project Ga0222424, IMG submission 182468) | Enriched microbial communities from leaf-cutter ant dump, University of Wisconsin, Madison, United States - 2B200A (version 2) | ecosystem: Environmental > Terrestrial > Nest > Insects nest > Nest...
GGTTACCGCACGATTCCGGGGGAGTGCTTCTATTGGCTTCGGTGCAAAGTAGCAGGTTCCGCCACGTTTATTGAACCCGGAAGTGGCGGGAACGCTCAGCTTCAGAATTTCTATGTCTTAATTGATAGCGCATTATCTATCTGCAACAGCGCAATTTTGGCCTCGGCACACGGTCGCTTATCCCCCACGCACATCCGGACCTTCGGAACAGTGACAAACACCGGAGGCACTGAAAGCATCGTGTTTCGGCGCCTGATCGCTCCAATTTGGCCGGCTCCCCGGTTTTTGGTAGCTTTGCAGCAATGCATCTGTATTTTATACATACAAAAGCCTATCTCCTGAAACCGGCGGGTCAGTTACGCTAACCACGCCCGGCGCTTTTGCCTGCATCCCTATTTTTTTCTAACAATTTTTATTTTTAATCATCATGAGTACGAACAGTAACCCGGTTATTCTTTGCGAATCCGATTATAAAAAACTTACCGCAATGATTGTGCTGGACAAAAAAACAGAAGAACAAGACAATACCCTTGCCTACGAGCTCTCCAGGGCCAGCATTGTAAAAGATGAGGATTTTCCTGAAAACACCATCCGCATTGGTTCAAAGGTAAAAATCCTGGACATTGCTGCGCAAAAAGAAAAAGACTTCCAGATCGTAATGCCTGGCGAAGCAGATATCCAGGCAAAAAAAATATCCATCCTTACCCCCATGGCTGCTGCCATTATCGGCTTCAGAACGGGAGACGAGGTTGCCTGGAAAATGCCGTCAGGAATGAAACAGCTAAAAGTGGTGCTGGTAGATAATCAGCTCCTGGTAAAAGCCTGATGAACCAGGCGTTTGTTTCGCCGGCGGAAAAACAGCTCCGGAACAACCGCCGGTCTCCGTTTTTATAAAAACAACGTCAAATTCAAGGTTCCTTTCATTATTTGGTTTATTTTACACGTTTTTCGATCGCTTACTAAAATTTAAACTTCTTGAAAATGAAAAAAGGCTTCTTGTTCTTCTTACTCTGCGCAGTGCTTGTGACTGCAAATGCTCAAAAGAAAAAAAAGGCAACCCTGTTCAACGGTAAAGATCTTACCGGCTGGAAAATACATGGTACCGAAAAATGGTATGTGGACAAAGGAGAGCTGGTTTGCGAAAGCGGGCCCGATAAAAAATACGGTTACCTCTCCACCGACAAATCCTACAAGAATTTTGACCTCACGCTTCAGTTCAAACAGGAAGCAAATGGCAACAGCGGTGTTTTTTTCCGCTCGGATATAGAAGGGGTAAAGATCAGTGGCTGGCAGGTGGAAGTTGCACCGCTCAATCACAACACAGGCGGTATTTATGAGTCTTATGGCCGCGGCTGGATCATTAAACCCAAACCCGAAGACGAAAAACTGTTAAAAGAAGGTCAGTGGAATACGATGCGCATCCGGGTGATCGGAGACGAAGTAACTACCTGGCTCAACGGTCACCAGATGGTGTATCTGAAAGATGAAAAAATCGGACAGGCCAATGGCTTTATCGCGCTCCAGATCCATGACGGCGGCGGCATCAAAGTAAGATGGAAAAATTTTAAACTGAAAGAACTGTAAGCACGTAGCTGTCAGCAATCAGCCGGTATACATTTTTAAAAGAGGTTGTTCTAAAACGAATGGCCTCTTTTTTTTGAGACTTCAGGATTCAGATCGGGGATATGAGATCCGAGACTGGAGATAAAGCATCATGCATCAGCCCTAACCAGGAACATTGAACACGAAACCGCTCTCCTGTTCCCTCTGCAAGGGCCGGTACAAACACCGGGCAGCACTAAGGATGGAACCAGGAACGTTAAACCCGAAACAAGCGCTTAAGGAACCGCCATTGATGCACCATTGCCTAGTTAACTACTGCCTGTTTCACCCTAACAATCCTTGCAAAACCGCCGGTAAATGGCTTCGTATTCCGGTATCACCGCATCAATATTAAATTGCTGGGCATGCTCAAATGCGTTTTGCTTGAACTGCTTCAGTGTATGATCATCCTTTAATATAAAAAGCGCTTTTTCACTCATCGTCGTCACATCCCCCACGGCCGCAAGAAAACCGGTAACACCTTCTACATTCACCTCTCCCAGTCCGCCGGCATCGGTAGAAATGACCGGCACCCTTGATGCCATCGCTTCCAGGGCCGCCAATCCGAAGCTCTCATATTCAGAGGTCAGCAGGAACAGGTCCGCCACGGCAAAGATCTCTTCCATCTGCTCCTGTTTTCCTACAAATACCAGCTTATCAAAAATACCCAGTTCCCTTCCCTGCTCCTCCGCCGTTTGCCGTTCGGGTCCATCCCCCACCAGCAACAGTTTTGCAGGTATGTTTTTCTGTACTTCATAAAATACTTTTACCACATCCTGTACCCGTTTTATCTTACGGAAGTTTGATGCATGCAGCAGGATCCGCTCACCATTGGGAGCCAGCACCTTTTTAAATGCATCCAGGGGTTTGTGGTTAAAGCGCGTTACATCAATAAAATTATAAACCACTTCAATTTCCTTGCGGATGTCGAAGTTCTTATAGGTTTCCTCCCGCAGGTTGTTCGATACGGCGGTGATCACATCACTCTGGTTAATGGAAAAAGCCACTACGGGCGCATAGGTCTTATCGCGGCCCACCAGGGTAATATCGGTTCCGTGCAGGGTAGTAATCACGGGGATATGCTTCCCCTCGGCTTCCAGGATCTTTTTAGCCATATAGGCAGCCGACGCATGCGGAATGGCGTAGTGCACATGCAGCAGGTCCAGGTTATAATTTTTGATCACATCCACCATGGTACTGGCCAGTGCCGTTTCATAGGGTGGAAAATCGAACAAGGGGTAGGTAGGCACCTGTACCTCGTGATAATAAATATTCGGAATAAACCCATTTAACCTTACAGGCTGCTGGTAGGTGATAAAATGCACAAAATGGCCTTTTTCGGCAAGTGCCTTTCCAAGTTCAGTTGCCAGTACACCACTTCCACCGTAGGTCGGATAACAAACGATTCCAATTCGCATACCCAAAGATATGTTTTGCTTTGATAATTACCGATCCGTTTCTTTAGCAGGGCGCATTACATTTTTATTAACCGCCGCGGATTAAGAGCAACCTCAGTACACAGAAGGCCGCTGTTACGACCCTGTAAAAACCTCAGCCAGCTCCTTTCACACCAACTTTCAGAACCGGATCGTAGGTAAAATTTTACCTTTACAGAAAACAAATAACACCATGGGTAAAAAATTGTTTTTGATCGCAGGCATCTTTTTTTCAACGGGCCTGCCGGCACAAACAAAGGATGAAGCGTTCATCCGGAAAATTGCGGATGAAATACTGGTGAACAGTACGGCCTATGAAAACCTGAGAACACTTACCAAGACCATCGGGGGCCGGCTGGCCGGCTCACCCCAGATGTACCAGGCAGAAGAATGGGGTTACAAACTGCTGCAAGAAAGCGGCAGTGAACATACCTTTAAACAGGAATGCATGGTACCCCATTGGGTACGGGGAGGTAAGGATGAGGCCTGGGCTTTTTCGCTGGCTATGCCCAAGCATAAAACCGCAGAAAACGTCGGGCGTCCACTGGATATACTGGCCCTGGGCAATACCGAAGGTACCGGCAGCAGCGGCATTAAGGCCCCGGTGATCCTTATCAATTCCTTCAACGAGCTGGAGGCAAAGAAAGACCAGCTAAAGGGCAAGATCGTTTTTTACAACTATCATTTCAATCCCCGGTTTATAAGAACCTTTGAAGCCTATGGCGATGCAGTAAAGTACCGCACCCGCGGCACTTCCGAAGCAGCCAGATACGGCGCCGTTGCCAGTATGGTACGCAGCATGAGCCACAGCGTGGATAATAACCCCCATACCGGCGGCACCCGCTACGACACTGCCTACAAAAAAATACCGGCCGTTGCCATCGGTTTAAAGGATGCCGACTGGCTGGCTGCGGAGCTCAGTAAGGGCTCCCCGGTATGGGTGTCGCTCAAAACAAGAGGCCATTTCCTGCCGGACGTACAGGGACATAACATCATTGGTGAGCTGAAGGGAAGCGAATTCCCCAACGAGATCATCACCATTGGCGGCCACCTGGACAGCTGGGATATTTGCGAGGGCGCGCACGATGACGGCGCCGGCATTACCCAAACCATTGAAATACTCAGGGCTTACAAAGCCATTGGCTATAAACCCAAAAGAACCATCCGTTTCGTGCTTTTTGCCAATGAAGAAAATGGTGCCCGCGGCGGTATTCAGTACGCCGATGAAGCGGCAAAAAACAGTAATGAAAAACACCTGCTGGCCCTGGAAAGCGATGCAGGCGGGTTTACCCCCAGGGGCTTTGGGGTTACCTGCAATGATGCGCAGTTTGCAAAGCTCAAAAGCTGGAGCCCGCTCCTGGAACCCTACGGTGCCGGCCAGTTCACCCGCGGTGGCGGTGGTACCGATGTTTTATTCATCCACGAAAAACTGCAGGTGCCCATGGGAGAACTGTTACCGGACTCCCAGCGGTATTTCGACATCCACCATGCCCGTTCAGATGTTTTTGAAGCCGTGAACAAACGGGAGCTGGAACTGGGCGCCCTGAGCCTTGCTGCACTGATTTACCTGGTAGATCAGTATGGATTCTGAGTAGCGCTACATGAAACAGCTTGCATTTTTTCATCAAAACGTAATAAATGGATCGCAGAAAATTTTTAGGTGCCGGCGCTGCTGCCGGGTTGGCGGGTGTTCTTTCTCCCGCCGGTACATTTGCCCAAAAACCGGCCAACCGTGAAAAACGATACCAGGGAGGCGCCAGTCCCTGGCCCGTATGCCTGGATACCGCTACCATTAGGCCCGCATCGCTGACCGATAAAATAACCATCGCAGCTAAAGCCGGCTATGACGCCATTGAGCCCTGGGACGGGGAACTGGAAGCATATGTAAAAAAGGGTGGCAACCTGAAGGAACTGGGTAAAAAAATTAAGGACCTCGGGTTATTTGTACCCAGCGTTATCGGGTTGTGGAATGCACTGCCGCCCACAAGGGAGGCCTTTGATCAATCGCTGACAGATACACGCAGGCGGATGCAGATGGCCGCCGATATCGGTGCAGCACATATTCAAACCATTCCCAATACCGTGGGGGAACCGTTCGATCCCAAATGGGTGGCACAGCGTTACAAAGAGATCATTGAAATCGGTCTAAAGGATTATAATATTTCGCCCGCACTGGTATTTGTAAAATACTTTCCGTTAAAAACATTGGGCCAGGCAATGGCCATAGCAATGGATGCCAACCACCCCAAGGCAATGGTCATACCCGATGTATACCATATGTACATCAGTGAGGGCGGGTTTGAGGCATTGAAAATGGTGAATGGAAATGCATTTGCAATATTCCAGTTCAACGATGCACCCGCCACACCGGCATTACCGGTGCTGGAAGACAAACACCGGGTTTATCCCGGGGATGGAATACTTCCGTTAACGGATATCTTAAAAGATTTAAAAGCTTCCGGTTTTAAAAAATGCATTTCACTGGAAATGTACAATCCTGAGTACTGGAAACAGGATTTACAGGCAGTGGCCGCAACCGGGCTGCGGAAAACACTGGCGGTACTACAAAAAGCCGGGGTATAATTAACACAATGCGATCAATTATTTATTATGACGGGTATCACATTAACAGCAATAAAAGAAACAGACCTGCATTTTGTAAAAACGGTCTACGACTGGTATGTGCAGCATTCCACCGCCACCTTTCATACAGAACCGGTGACCACCGGTGAGCTAAAAGATTTTATCTACATCGGCCATCCGCGGTTCAGATCCTGGCTCATCCTGCACCGGCAGGAACCGGTGGGTTACTGCTACCTCACCAACTACAAAAAGCGGCAGGCCTACGATAAAACGGCGGAGCTGACCATTTACCTGCAGCACAATTGTTATGCAAAAGGCATCGGGCAGGCAGCGCTTAACCAGCTGGAAGCACACGCAAAACAGGCCGGTTTTAAAAACCTGCTGGCCATTATTTCCGGTGATAATGACCGTAGTATTCATTTTTTTGAGAAGAACGGGTATTTTAAATGTGCCCATTTCAGGAATGTGGGGGAAAAGTTTGGGAAAGTGCTGGATGTGGTGGGCTATCAAAAGGAAATTTAAGGATCTTTATCGTATTCTTCATTTTTTAAAACTAAAGTTTATGAAGCATTCCATGCTGCTCATACTAACAGCCTTGCTCATGGCAGCCACTGCCGGCTGGAGCCAGCAGACCACCAACAGGGAACTTCCGTTCAGAATGCAGGCCTCCGTACCTCCCTATGGCCTGTCAAAAGTTAAAGTACTGATCAGCCTGGAACAACGCAAATACGGCAAATCCTATCCTAACCGTCCTTTGCCGCCGGGCGCCTACGATTCCCTGTTGCCGCAGGAGAAGTTCACGTATGCAATGATACATCCGGAAAGCTTTGCACAAAACTGCAGCCTCCTTCCCCCGCAGTTATTCGAAAAGAATAAGATATTCAGCACCCTGGCTACCTCCTTTTATGAAAACAAACTGAGCAACCGGCAGGTGCGCTTTCTTAAAGACAACCGGGACTCTGTAATGGAATGGATCATACAATCCGTTGATAAAAGCAAAAAAATGGGCGTCAATTATAAAAATGCCGTTACCATTATCAATGGCTGGGAAATGATCCCTTACCTGATCCATCATTACAAAGCCGTCAATGATATGGATATACTCACCACACTCATGTTGCTGATGAAGCTGGGGGTTTCTGATGATTTTTTGCCCACCACCTATTATGAACAATTATATGGCAAAAACAGCAATTACCGGTCCGCTATAAACTACTCCGCCGCTGCCGAACAATTCCTTTTAAAAACCGCCATGGGCTATTACAAAAAAAGAGCTTCAACAAAAGGCTAAACAACATTACTATGAAAAAATCAACCCTGTTCCTGCTTCTTTACTGCTGTATATGCACCACACAGGCCCAGGAGGATGGTATGTACCGGCAGCCTTCAAAAGAAGCCATGGCCTACCGGGAATACCGCCAACGGACCACGGTACCGCCCTACGGGCTGGAAAAGATCAAAAGCCTCGTCACAACAATCAAAGATGTTCCCGGTGATAACGATGATGAGGGCATCCGTGCATTGCCGGAAACCGTTTTTCAATCCCTGTCGCTGCGGGAAAAATTTACCTACACCATGATCCACCCGGAAACATATGCGCAAAACTGCGACATCAATATGATCCATCCCAATGAGCACAAAGAGATCTTCGGGTACCTGGTGTCTGAAGGCGATGAGGAAACCTGGAGCAGGCGGCAACTGGATTTTCTGCGTACGAACCGCGATTCTGTGATGGCGCTCATAAAGGAATCTTCCGGCAGGAGCAAACGCATGGGCGTTAACTACAAAAATGCCATCGTGGAAATGAATGGCTGGGAACTGATCCCTTACCTGATCGACTTTTACAGGACCGATAAAAAAGATAAGGACCTGCTGACCGTATGCCTGTTGCTGATGAAACGCGGAAAATTCGCGCCTTTTCTGAACTCGGTTTCCTTCAAAAAACTATACGGTATGGATGGCAATCATGAAACGGCGCTGGACTATCATAAAGCCAATGAAGACCTCATCATAACAAGAGCGATGGCGTATTATAAGGAACAGAAAAAATAACCGGGCTGGCGGTCGGTTTTTATGGAAAAGCAGTGCCGTGGCGTCATTGTAACATATATCCATCGTTAACCTGCAATTGTTGTTATGAGAATCCTTTGCTGTATGTTCCTGATCCTGTTGAGCCTTCCTGGTTTTGGACAAAGTATGGGCCCTGCAAAAAATAGCGGGTGGCCCGATTTCCGGCGCCTTACCTATCCTGATTATGGGTTGGAGCAGGTACAGGCCTTCATCCGGCAAAACAAAGATCGCCGGGAATCCTTAATGAATACACCGGCATCAGATGGAGGTTTTGATTCGTTAAGCCTCCGGGAAAAATTCACCTATGCCATGATCCATCCCGAACGGTACCTGCAGAATTGCTCCGGGTCCGAATATTTCTTCAGACGCGGAAAGCTGTTTGCAAGGTTAAGTTCCGGCTATAATGAAAATATGCTGAGCCGCCGCCAGATCCATTTCCTGAAAACGAACCGCGATTCGGTGATGACCTTCATCCGGGCCATTACCCGTGGGGCAAACACCTGGGGCATCAATTTGAAGCAGGCCATTATTGAGATAAACGGCTGGGAAATGATCCCTGCAATGGCGGCTTATCACAGGCAACGGCCGGATGATACGGATGTTCTTACTACCTTTATGCAGCTGATGGCCAACGATGTGTTTGGCGAATTTGTTCAATCCCCCTATTATGACCCGCTGTACGGTGCACAGAGCCGCTATAACGCAATCATTGACTACAACAAAACCACGGAAACCTTTATTATAAATACCGCCATGAACTATTATAAATACAGAACGGGAAAGCGCCCGTCCGGAACTTCTGCAAAATAATATGGCTGTTAACAGAACCGGGATCATATTGCTGTTCATCCTCCTTTATTCGGGCATATTTGCCCAGGAAAACCGCTTTATAAAAATACCCGCCGGCACCTACGAAGTGGGCCTCAGCACAAGTGTTGAAAATCCCTTACGAAAGGTAACCGTAAAAGCATTTTTCATAGCCGCTACCGAACTCACCAACACAGCATTTGAAACATTTGTTCTGGCTACCGGCTATAAGACCGAGGCAGAGCGTTTTAAAGACGCCCTGGTGTTTGAGCCCGGCCTGGAAGAATTTCAATGGCTGGACGACAGCACGGGCGGCATTACCGGCAAAATGGACCACCCTGTTACCGGCATCAGCTTTACCGATGCCCTGGCTTACTGCAAATGGGCCGGTGTAAGGTTGCCCACGCTGGATGAATGGGAAATTGCGGCCCGTGCCGGTTCCCCCACAACCTATTTTGCGGGAGCTACCTACGAAAATATTGCCCGGTATGCCAATATCTGGCATGGGTTTGATCATTTGCAGTCCGATACCACCGATGGGTTTATGTATACCGCTCCCGTAGCCCGTTTTAAACCCAATCCCCTGGGGCTGTATGATGTATTCGGGAATGTATTTGAATTTTGCAGCGGCGCCCTGCCAAGGGACAAAGGACGCAGGGTGGCACATGCCCGGGGCGGATCCTGGTGGTGCAGCAAAAATGCCTGCAATTTTTTTAACGGTACCGATATCGGGTCGGTAAACCCGCATGCATCCTTCAGCAACCTGGGATTCCGCGTGGTAAAAGAACAATGACAGCGCTGCACTCTTAAAATCAGATAAAAACACCATAGATCCGTTAGAAAGCGGTAAGGCGGCACTGATCTCAGTTGTAAAAAGCAGCGGGTACCCAACAGGCGGTATCAAAAGGCTTTTATGCATTAGGCCGTCTCCAAAACGTTCAGTTAGCCATCCCGGTTGGCATTCGCTTATGGCGATGATTTGCATTGCACCCGGATCGCCGGGGAGCACGCATCTGATTTCAGCAATGATCCGCTCCCGGGGAGCAGTGTTTATAGCAACCGGGCCGTGTTGCCGGGCTCCGGAGCTGCCCCGTGTTTATCAGGGTGCCAACAAATTTACGCCGGCGCCGGAATTACCGGATGCATCCGCTTTCTGCAACCAAAGGATCCTTACAGGCCCGCGCCTGTTGCTCGTTTCGCTCATTTCACCCAATTCAGCCGCTGGATTGCCGGGTATCAAAAAAGAACAGTAGTTTTACAGTAACCTCGATCGTGTTTGGCGCGGCGATCCGCGTTTTTGAAAAAGCGGGCATGCTCATGCATACCCGAAACGCATTTGTTCCGTTTGTTGTTGCGGTTGGCCGGGATCCGGCGTTTTACACATCAGGCACTATTCAAAACCTTATCAGATCCGCATGTCTTTAAAACCGGTTCTCCTCATGCTGGCGCTATGGTGGTATGGCTCCTTACATGCGCAATATTATCTTTATTCGCCACGGTATATCGACAGCCTTCAACAGCTGTTGTTGCAGCCTGTGAGCGACAGCATCAAGGCCCGGGTCAGTTTTCAGCTGGCCACCTACTGGGTTTCCAAAGATACCCTTAAGGCAAAGGAATATATTGCCCGGGGCAGAAGCGCCGCATCCGCCAGCCCCTTCCTGCTGCAGGTGGCCAACGCCACAGAGGCCTATTACCTGTTTTATACAGGCGCCACCAAACAAAGCGAAGCCCTTTATAAGGAAGTGGAAAAAGAGCTGGCCCGGTCCCCGGTAAAGGAGGCGCTTACCATCCGCTCTACGGCATGGAGCAGCCGGGCCGTTATGCTGCAAAAGGCAGATGATGATAAAGGTTATATCCGGCTGATGCTTGCCAATGCAATCCCCCTGGCGCAGGCCGCCGGTGACTCTGCCACATTAGCCACCCATTACGTGGGCGTTGGCGTGGCCTTTATGAACCTGGATCAAAATGAAAAAGCAGCCGCTTATTTCGATAAAGCCATTCCCATGCTCCTCCGTTTAAACTCGGAAAGCCGGCTGATTGCAGCCTACAAACGCTCCGGGGAGAACTATGTATTATTAAAAAAATGGGATAAAGTACGGGAAACATTAGCAGCATTCCGGGCAATCCTCTTCAAATACCCCGAGTCTGACCAGTACTCCGGTTATTATATGATCGAGGGGCTCTACCTCAAAGAACAAAAGCAATACCGGCAGGCCGTACGCAGCTTTGATAAAGCCATTGAAAAAGCCAGCGGCCCCAATAAGGCCTATGTGATCGACGAATTAAATTTCTATAAGCTCGATTGTTTGCTGGAGGCCCGGGAATACAAAAAAGCCCTGGCCGTCCTTAAAACCCTGTCCTCCGATCCGCGCAATATGGAAATGGATCAGAACCGGCTGGAGGTGTACCGCAAATCGGCGCAGGTCTATGCCGGCCTCAATGATCATGCAAACGCCTATCATTACCAGGCCTTATACAGCAACTTAAGCGACAGCCTGCATGAAAGCCGGTTCCGGAATGATATTAATGATATGGAAGCCCGCTACAAGACCGCGGCTGCCGAAAAAGATGTGGCCACCCTTAAAGCGGCCAATGCACAGGCCGCTCTGCAGGTCAGCAAGAACCGCCTGGGCAATATCGTACTGGGGGGCGCCTGCCTGCTGCTGCTTGCCTTTGCCCTGTTCTATTACATTTATTACAAAAACAATAAAAAGCTGCTGGAGCAGGAAGCGGTAAACCATCGCCAGCAGCTAAAGGAACTGGCGCAGCAACAGCAGCTGACCATAACCCGGTCCATACTGGAAGGAGAAGAGCGGGAACGGGAGCGGCTTGCCAGGGACCTGCACGACGGGCTGGGCGGTCTTCTTTCCGGCGTAAAGATCAACTTCTCTTCCTGGGCAAAAAACAACCTTCCGGCAGCAACCGATGGTCCGTTCAATAAAATCATGGGACAGCTGGATCACTCGGTGGGTGAGCTCCGGCGTGTAGCCCGCAACCTGATGCCACAGTCGCTGATCGAATTTGGACTGGTCACCGCACTTAAAGACCTCTGCGGATTTTATATGAAGGAAGGGCTGGAGATCGATTTTCAGCCCATCGGTATCCATCCCGGGATCGACCGGTTAAAGCAGGTGCATATCTACCGCATTATACAGGAGCTGTTGTCCAATACCGTTAAACATGCTACGGCCAGTCACATTTTACTGCAATGCAGCCAGAATAACGGCATCTTCTTCATTACCATGGAAGACAACGGGATCGGCTTCAATCCTAAAAATCTTTCAGGAAAAAAAGGGTCCGGGATAAAGAATATTAAAAACCGGGTGGACTACCTGGACGGGCAACTGGATATCAGGTCTGAGCCCGGTAGCGGAACCACTGTCAATATAGAACTGAAAGTAGCCTGATGACTGCCACAAAAACCAGGCGAAAGAACACCTGACGAATTTAAAGAACCTGATAACATACGGACCATGCAAATCGATCACATAGCTATCCGGGCAAACGACCTTGAACAATTACGCCGCTTTTACACCAATTATTTCCATGCTGTCAGCAGCGAACGTTATCACAATCCCCGCAGGGAATTCTCCTCCTGTTTTCTTTCCTTTGGCAGCGGGGGCAGTCAGTATTGAACTGATGCAGATGCCACAGATCAGCGATGCGGGACCAAAACGGGGCGATACCAAAGGGATCACATTGCGATCCCGGCAGGCGGCAAAGAGCAGGCAGATCAATTAACGGAGCAGCTGCGGGCAGCTGGTTTTATCATTGCAGGC
>Ga0222424_100735_pt1 | contig 12251 bp, 7 predicted proteins | sample 2B2ome_FD_182468 | JGI IMG/M metagenome (GOLD analysis project Ga0222424, IMG submission 182468) | Enriched microbial communities from leaf-cutter ant dump, University of Wisconsin, Madison, United States - 2B200A (version 2) | ecosystem: Environmental > Terrestrial > Nest > Insects nest > Nest...
ATCCCCCGTGCAAAGATCTTTTTATTTCCTCCATCCGGATCCATTTCAATAACGGTAGCACGCACATCCTCGGTTTCTATACAGGCATCACAGCTGCTCCCAACACTTACATATATTTTGTTGTTATGAAAAGCAATGCTTCGTGTAAGATGCCATCCGCCATATTTATAACTTAACCCATAGTCCGGAAAAGTAGCAATCACTACCGGCGCTCCAACAGCTACAGAATCGCCGGGAGTATATTTGTAATAACTCAGTTTTCCGGTTTCCGCTATATAAATATAGTTTTGTCCACCCGTTGTATAAAATGCTATCTGGTTGGGATTATGCAGCTGCTTCAAAAATGTGGTTACCTTTCCAAATACCTTCTGCTTACTATCCCAGTTCTCCAGGATCAGCACCCGTCCTTTCTTGTTATCACCCCGGTTGTGCATCTCTGTAACAAACAATCTTCCATCCGGACTCTTGCAAAAAAAACGCGGTCGTTCAAGCCCCTGTGCAGCTACTCCGATCCTGTAACCCGATGGGGTTTTTAATGAAAACCGGGTCCCCTTTTTTAATGTAATGGTTTGCTGATCCCACCGAACCAAATCCTGCGAAAGGGAGTTCAATGGCAGTACAAATGCGATAATACTAATGACAAAATGCTTCAACATTTCCGGTTGGCAAAAACTTATAATCCCGCTGCAGCACTGATCTCAAGCATCCTGTCGATCGGCTTCTTGGCAGCCAGCCGTAACGACTCATCCATTATAATATCCGGAAGTTCGTACTTCATACAGAGATAAAGCTTCTCCAGTGTATTCCGTTTCATATGCGGACAATCGTTGCAAGCGCAGCTGTTATCCGGCGGCGCGGGAATAAATATCTTATCGGGACTCGCCTTCTCCATCTGGTGCAGGATACCCGTTTCTGTTGCTACAATATATTCTTTTGCGTCATCCTGTTTTGTGTACTTCAGCAGACCGGTGGTAGAACCGATATAATCTGCCAGGCGTAATAACGGCTCCTCGCACTCGGGATGTGCGATCAGCTTGGCATTGGGATGCTGGTGTTTTAACCGGGTAATTTTTTCAAGGCTGAATATCTCATGTACCATGCAGGCACCATTCCATAACAACATATTCCTGCCCGTAACTTTATTGATATAAGCGCCCAGGTTTTTATCGGGTGCAAAAATGATCTTCTGATCTTTTGGAAAACTCTCAACAATAATCCGTGCATTACTGCTGGTAACAATCACATCGCTCAGCGCCTTGATGCCTGCACTACAGTTGATATAACTCACCACCACATGATCCGGGTGCTGCTCTTTAAATTTTTCAAACAAAGGAGGCGGGCAACTGTCACTTAATGAACAGCCTGCCTTAAAATCCGGAATCACCACTTTCTTTGCCGGATTCAGGATCTTGGCTGTTTCTGCCATGAAATGCACCCCTGCAAAAACGATCATATCCGCATCCGTTTTCTGTGCCTCCTGTGCCAATCCCAAACTGTCGCCGATATAATCCGCTATGTCCTGGATATCCGGCTCCTGGTAGTAATGCGCCAGTACCACCGCATTCTTCTCCTTTTTTAATTTTTCAATCTCGACAAACAGATCCAGCCTCGGATCAACCGACACATTCAGAAATCCATTCTGATCCAAATCATTCTTTGCTGCTTCCAAAATACCTGAGTTCATAATCGAAAAATTTTATCCCTGCAATGATACAACCAAGCCAAATAAAAAATCAAACTTTTTTCAGATCCTCTTTTTTTCTTTTAATAATATTTATATTAATTATTTATTTAAAATAAGCTATTATTATTACGGCTGTGAATTAGTGGATAACTCCGATTTTCACAATTTATGATTTTGTGGAGTTTACGGTTACCCACATAAAATATACTGATATCCACATAATGAAGGTACGAATCTTATTGCTTACGCATGCTTATCAACAAAAATGTGGATTACAGAATGTTTACAAAAAACTAAAGACATATTAAATTTATACAATGTTAATATTGTTGGTATAAAATGACGGCTGTTAACGGAAAATAAAAATCAGCGGCTCCGGTTCAAATCTTTCAGCCAGTAATACATTTCACATACACGTTTCACGCCGGGTTATTCACATTCTACAACCGTAATTCACATGCCATTGGGGACAAAAAACTGCTTTTCGGGGTCTTGTTCCAGGTATAATTATCAGAAAACGAATGTAAGTAAGTACCAAGAATTGAATTATCTTTCCCTTCTTTTAAGCGTGTGTTATTAATGATTTATATGAAAAATTGGTTAGGTCTGTTTATCGGTTTGTTAACGTTTGGGTTTGTAAAAGCAGATGAGGGTATGTGGTTACCCCAGCTTCTTGAAAACCTTAATGAGAAAAGGATGCAGGAACTGGGTATGAAAATAAGTGCAGAGGATATCTATAATATAAATAAAGGAAGCCTGAAAGATGCCATTGTAAGCTTTGGCGGCTTTTGCACAGGAGAGGTTGTTTCTGAAAAAGGGTTGGTACTCACCAATCATCACTGCGGGTTTGAGTCCATTCAAAAGCATTCAACGCTTGATAAAAACTATATCCGCGACGGATTTTGGGCACGCAACCTCGCTGAGGAATTACCCAATGAAGGGCTTTATGTAACTTTTATAGTACGGATCGATGATGTATCCGGACAGGTATTAAAGGATGTGCGTGATGATATGAAGGAAAATGAACGCCAGAGTCTGATCGACCGGAATATCAACAACCTGAAGAAAACAACAAAACTTGGCGATTTTGAAGGTGCATTTGTAAGCCCGTTTTTTGAGGGAAATAAGTATTATCTGTTTATAACGGAAACATTTAAAGATATACGTTTAGTAGGTGCGCCACCATCCAGTATCGGAAATTTCGGACAGGATTCGGATAACTGGATGTGGCCCCGTCATACCGGTGATTTCAGTGTTTTCCGGATCTATGCAGGAACGGACAACCGGCCGGCTGCTTATTCGCCGGATAATATCCCGTATGTTCCAAGGAAGGCCCTGTCTATTTCACTGAAGGGAATGAAACAGGACGATTTTACAATGATCTTTGGTTTTCCCGGCCGTACCTCGGAGTATCTTCCCAGTGAGGCCGTACGGCAAATCATGGAAGTAAATGATCCGGCTAAAATCCTGATCCGTGATAAGACTCTTGGTATCATGAAACGGTATATGCAGACGGATGAGGCCATAAAAATAAAATACGCTTCTAAGTATGCTGGTATTGCCAATGCCTGGAAAAAGTGGCAGGGAGAAATACTGGGGCTCACCCGTACGAACGGGGTACAGAAGAAATTGGAGTATGAAGCAGCTTTTCAAAAACGGCTGCTGAGCAGCAATCTGCTCAAAGCAACCTATGGAAATGTACTACAGCATCTGAACAAAGCTTATAAAGAAATAGAGCCGTATGGCCTTACAAGGGATTATTATCTTGAGATAACCAGCAAGATTGAATTGTTTGGTATTCTGAACCGGTTGAGAACGTTGAAAATGGCTACCGGGAAGCCCGGATATCTGAAAGAACGGGCTACGCAGCTGGAAAAACTTACGGGGCTTTATAAAGACCTGAGCATTGAAGTGGATAAAGATATTTTTGCAACGCTGCTTCCCGTTTATATGGAAAAACAGCACCCGGAGTATATAGCACCGGTTGCAAAACAACAATTTGAGCAATATGGAAAAGATTATCAACGATGGGCCGCCGCATTGTATGCGCACAGTGTTTTTCTTGATCCAGCAAAGGTGCTGGAAGGCATCAGATCGGATCCTTCAGTGCTTTACCAGGCGTTTGAAACAGATCCTGCGGCGAAACTGATCTTTGGAATGGCCGACCTGTATAACAGCGAAGTAACACCACGGTTAAATGAAATACAAGCGCGCATCAACAACCTTCAGCGGAGATACATGCGGGCACAAACAGAGGTACTGTCAGACAAAAACTTTTACCCCGATGCCAACAGCACGCTGCGCGTGGGTTTTGGTAAAGTAGATGGATACAATCCTGCGGATGGGGTTAGCTACAGTTACTACACCTACCTTGATGGTGTAATGGAAAAATATATTCCGGGAGACTATGAGTTTGATGTTCCTGAAAAATTGCGACAGCTGTATTTTAAAAAATCGTATGGGCGTTATGGAGTGCCTGATGGATCCGGTGGTTACCGGATGCCGGTATGTTTTATTGCTTCCAACCATACCACCGGTGGCAATAGCGGCAGTCCGGCACTGGACGCAAACGGCCACCTGGTAGGCATCAATTTTGACCGGGTTTGGGAGGGTACAATGAGTGATATCAGTTATGATGCTTCTATTTGCCGTAATATTATGGTAGATATCCGGTATGTGTTATTTATTATAGAGAAGTATGCGGGTGCGGAACACCTGATCCGGGAAATGAAGCTTATCGATCCGGGAATATAAAAACCATTCATGTATCTGGATTTAATAGGTGTGTGGGCGCTTTTTGGGTGGTTGATAAACAGTCGAGTGGTCAGATCATTTAACCTGCGGAACAATATGGTAACGAATAAAATTTTGTATATTTAATTATCGGTTAATTCACTTTAAAATGTATGCTCTATGGTAAATAACAAACACATCGCCACCTTTATATTGGGTGCCCTGGCGGGGCTGGCCGCCGGAAAATATACCAGTATGAGTGATGAGGAAAAAGAACAGATGATGAACAACCTGAAAGAGAAAGCCAATAAGCTGAAAGATGAGGCTTCAAAATCTGCGGGGCAGGCAAAAGATTATTTTTCGGAGCTGGCCACAAAGGGAATGGATTCTTTGAAGGAACATTTTCCCGGGGCCGAAAAATGGATGCAGGATCTTTTTGGAAATAAGAGCGCGGAGGGTAACACAACTGCCGATGCTGACACCGGCAGCAAAGACACCACCAACTCCTGACACCCGGTTACAAAATACTATTGGGATTGGGTACCAGCTTTAAGATCTTGTGCAGGTTCTGCTGATAATTCTTACGGTCCAGTTTATAGAAATACGCGCCTTTTTTTGACCCGGTTTTGTCCTTGTCCCGTTGCTTCAGCAATAAGCCGGTAGAGAGCATTTTACGGCTGAAGTTACCTTTATCAAAACTGGCCTCATATACGTCCTCAAAAAGGCTTTGCAAAAGCGGAAGCGTAAATTTATCCGGCAGGAGCTCAAAGAGAATGGCGTGGGAGGTGGCTTTGTATTGTAACCGCTTCTTTGCCATTCGTACCATTTCTTCATGATCGAAGATCAGGTTTGGAAAATCTTTTATGGAGAACCACTCGGCCTGGAATGCATCGCTTATAAACTCTTTATATTTTTTTATATCGATCAGCGAGAAGTACGCAATAGAGATCGTACGTTCCTGAGTATCCCTTGAAGGATTTGTAAAGGTATAAAACTGCTCCTGGTACACGTTGGTTAAACCGGTTAAGGAAGCAAGGATACGGCTGGCTGCCTGGTCGGCGCTTTCTGTTTTTGCAACAAACCCACCCATGAGGCTCCATCGGCCCTTTAATGGTGTGAGCGCACGTTTTACGAGCAGGATCTTCAGGTTCTGTCCATCGTATCCAAAAACAATACAGTCCACAGCAACGGCATAACGTGATTGATTACTATATTTTGCTGCCATAAATGTGCCCCGTTAGAATTTTCAAAATGACAATTAATGTTGTTATAACGGCAAAAGTACGGTTCTGCAGATGAATAAAGAAGGGAAGGAATATTTTATTTTTGAGGATTACCCTACTATAAAAAAATGCGATACCGACAGGCACCGCATTTTTTCTGTACTATTCAGAATATGATTCTATCAGGAATTCATGCTTGCCAGGAATTCTTCATTGCTTTTTGTGCCTTTCATACGACGGAGCAGTTCCATCATTGCTTCTTCTGTCTTCATATCAGCCAGGTACACACGCAATAAGTTCATCCGCTGTAAAACGTCTTTGTCCAGCAACAGGTCGTCCCTTCTTGTAGAAGAGGCGGTAAGGTCAATAGCCGGGTAAACCCTTTTATTAGAAAGCCTTCTGTCCAGTTGTAATTCCATGTTACCGGTTCCCTTAAATTCTTCGAAAATCACTTCATCCATTTTGCTTCCGGTATCGATCAACGCTGTTGCCAGGATGGTTAATGATCCACCATTTTCTATCTTACGTGCAGCACCAAAGAACTGTTTGGGTTTTTGCATGGCATTTGCTTCAACACCACCGCTCAACACCTTACCAGATGCGGGCGACACCGTATTGTGGGCACGTGCCAGACGGGTAATTGAATCCAGGAGGATCACCACATCATGACCACATTCTACAAGCCGTTTTGCTTTTTGCAGCGCCACAGTAGAAACCTTAACGTGTTTTTCTGCTGGCTCATCGAACGTGGAGGCGATCACTTCTGCCCGTACACTGCGCTCCATATCGGTAACTTCTTCCGGACGTTCATCTACCAGTACCACCATTAAGTAGCACTCCGGGTGGTTTTCGGCAATGGCGTTTGCCACTGCTTTTAACAGCATGGTTTTACCGGTCTTTGGCTGGGCCACAATTAATCCGCGCTGCCCTTTACCAATAGGAGTAAAGAGGTCGATGATCCTTGTAGACAGATCTGAAGGACGTGTGAACAGGTTTAGTTTTTCGTACGGGAACAGAGGCGTCAGGTAATCGAACGGAACCCGGTCTCTTACTTCATCCGGCTTTTTACCATTGATGGTATCCACTTTCAGAAGGGCAAAATATTTTTCGCCTTCTTTTGGAGGACGTACGGCGCCATGAATGGTATCGCCGGTCTTTAAACCAAATAATTTTATCTGTGAAGGAGAAACATAAACATCGTCCGGACTGGAGAGGTAGTTATAATCAGAAGAGCGCAGGAAGCCATAGCCATCCGGCATCATTTCCAGAACGCCTTCGCTCAGGATCATTCCATCAAATTCTACGTTGAAAGAAGCACTCTGATCTTTTTTTGTAGCATAAACTTTATTCTCTACCGGGAAATCATTTTCTTCTATAACTGCAGGAGCCGGGGCATCATATTTTTCTGTTGCCTTCAAAGCCTGTAATATAAAGGCTTCTGTAGCTGCATCTGTTTTGAATACAGTTCCTTCTTCTGTTTCATCATTGTTACTGCTAACAGGTGCTTCTTTTACTACAGGTGCTTCCTCTTTCTTAGCCGGTGCTTTTGCTGTCTTCTTTTTAGGAGCTGCTTTTTTAGCTGCTGCTTTTTTAGCCGGTGCTTTTGCTGTTTTTTCAGCAGGTTCTTCTTCTTCCTTACCTTCTTCTTCAACAAATGCTTCTTCGGTACCAATAGAGGTGGTGGCTTTTACAATGCGTTTTCTTTTGGGGCGTTCTCCGGCGGAAGCTTTGGACCCTGTTACAGCCTGGCTGTCCAGTATTTTGTAAACCAGGTCCTGTTTGTTCAATTTTTTGGCATTAGGAATCTTTAACTGTTCGGCAATGTCTAACAGTTCAGGAACGAGCATATCGTTCAATTGTAAAATATCATACATAAATGTGCGGGATTAATCAAAAGATTAAATCTTAAATGTGATAACAATTTGGTAAAGAATTCAAGTTTTTTGGATTGATAAATGATAATTGATATTATCATTCAGCAGAGATGATCATATGTTATAGGGTCATTTCTCCAACAAAATTACTACCTTTTCGCTAAAATCAAAAATTTTTAATAATTATCTCCCCTTTTTGGGTAATTCTTAACGGGCTTTGCGGAAAATCGATCCGGCTCAGTTCCTGCATCCGGATGGCCACGGTTTTTGACGGATCCAGCTGTGGTGTTTGGTCGTTTGCAGGCAATTGAATTGTAGAAATGACTCTTCCTCCTTCAAAATCCCCCTTTTTATTCAGCCGGATCTTGAGTATAGGTGCTATTCCCATTGGCCCTCTGAGGCTTATGGAACCATAAGTGGCATAATTTCCAAGACTATAGGCGATCAGCTTGTTCCGGTACAGTTCCATTCCCCGGGCAACATGGGGTCCGCTTCCTAATACGAGGTCGGCTCCGGCGTCTATACAAGCCCGTGCAAATGCATGTACATCCCCCCTGTCTTCCCCATGAAAAACTTCTTTCCGTTTCAATACACGCTCCATGCCATCACCTTCCGCTCCGCCATGAAAATAGATGATCACCAGGTCTGCGCTATCTCTTATACTGCTGATAAGCTGTGTTATTTGCCGGGGGTAGCTTATATGCAAATGGCGCCAGCCAAACCCGGTTGCAATAATACCATAGCGTACCCCATTTTTACGGATGATCCGGTGCGCCTGGTGGTGTTTGATGCCGGCAAAGCCGATCCCGCTTTTTTCCAGTAAAGCCATGGTCTGACGCAGCCCTGTATTTCCAAAATCGCCGGAATGATTATTGGCAATACTCAGGAAGTCGAACCCGGCCGCTTTAAAATATTTTTCCGTACCCGGAGGCATGCGGAAAGCATAACAGTTTTTGGGATTGATGCATTTCTTTTCGGGAACAGCAGCGTCGGTGATCACCCCTTCCAGGTTGCCGATAAGGAAATCGCCGGATCTTAAGGAATCGGCCAGGGGCAACAGGATATTCTTTTTAGGCATCCGTAAAGTATTGGGATAATCGGAGCCCAGCATCATATCACCTACGGCGGTAATGGTCACCAGCTCTTTTTCTGCGGGCAACTCCTTTTGAGCGGTAACAGGTGCAGCGGGTATGGGCCGCGGATCATTGCACCCAATGATCAAAAGGTTAGCGGTTATAACAAAAAGCAGTCGCATCATTCATGCAAAGATAGCAAGAACCGGATGTACTGCGTACGGCCGGCAGATCCGGAAAAACAAATGCATCTGATCTTGACACAGAACGTTCCCTGAGAAGCGTTCTCTTTACAACAGGCATGCGTTTTTAGAGATCCTCCCCGTGTTTGAATATGAGTGGGCCTTATGATGTTTTAGATCCTGATGGATGCAGCATTTGAATGTGTTGATGTGCAGCAGATGGATTAAAAGCGCTATCGGAAGGAAGTATTGTAAAGGGCTTCTTTTTTATTGAACTCAGAATAAAAAGCAATCTCCGGCTATATAATCGGATGATCTGCCCCGGCTACAATATAGCACCACAGCGAATTTTACAGAGCTACCTGATATGCATATGAACATATATAATAAGAAATTGCAGAATAATACATGGAGGTTTAAATGCCGATGGAGCAACATTTAAAAAGTTGTATGGTCATTGACCACGCTTATTTTGAACTCCGGATGCGAATAGCTTTCAACCGGAAATGCAGGAGATAAAAGGATATTGATAGCCCTGCTTCCAGAGGCGTTTGAAGGGGCCGCAATGGTAATACAGCGCGGTTTATTTAGTTATCTGTTTTGCAGAAGGTTAATCCTGACCGGATGTTGATTTCGCATGCGCCGGCACCTTTTTCACAAAAGGAAGAATCTTCTGCCGCTCCGGAATAGTAACGAATAAATGCGGCCGTGATTGCGGGGCTGTTTCTCCAGGGATGCCCGGTTTATTGCGTACTCAATACCAGCAGTGGCAAAAACAGTTCTTGTGATTATCTTTGCCGCTCAAGAAATAGTAATATGTTTAACAAAAGGATTAAAATCAAAGAACTCCTGCAGCAGGAGCCGGCAGCACAGCAAGTAACCGTAATGGGATGGGTACGTACGTTCAGAAATAATCAGTTTATCGCTTTGAATGACGGATCTACCAATATCAATTTGCAGGTGGTGGCCACTTTGGGGATGTTCGATGAATCCTTATTAAAACGGATCACCACATCGGCATCGCTGAAAATAACCGGTACGGTTGTTCCTTCTGTGGGAAAAGGCCAGAAGCTGGAGGTAAAGGCGGAAACAATAGAGATCCTGGGCGATTCCGATGCGGAAGCATATCCATTGCAACCTAAAAAACACTCCCTGGAATTTCTGAGAGAAAAGGCGCACCTGCGTTTCCGGACCAATACATTCGGGTCTGTTTTTCGTGTAAGACATGCCCTGGCATTTGCTGTACACAAGTTTTTTAATGATAAAGGGTTCGTGTATTTACATACCCCAATTATTACAGCCAGCGATGCCGAAGGCGCAGGAGAAATGTTCAGGGTAACCACGCTTCCGTTTGAAGATACACCCAGGAACGACGATGGATCGATCAATTTTAAGGAAGATTTTTTTGGGAAATCGACTAATTTAACCGTAAGTGGTCAATTAGAAGGGGAACTTGGGGCTACCGCATTTGGTGAGATCTATACCTTTGGACCCACGTTCCGTGCAGAGAACAGCAATACCGCCCGGCACCTGGCTGAGTTCTGGATGATTGAACCGGAGATGGCCTTTTACGACCTGGAAGACAATGCCAATCTTGCTGAAGCATTTATTAAGTATATTATCCGGTATGTGCTGGAAAACAACCGTGAGGATCTTGATTTTCTGGCCCAGCGCCTGGCCGATGAAGAAAAGCAGCTGCCCCAGGATAAGCGCAGTGAAATGGGGCTGATCGAGAAGCTGGAGTTTGTGTTGAATAACGATTTTCAGCGCCTTTCTTATACGGAGGCTATTGACATCCTGCGGGAGAGCAATTATAACAAGAAAAAGAAATTCCAGTATCCCGTTACCGGATGGGGTATGGATCTGCAGAGCGAGCACGAGCGTTACCTGGTGGAAAAGCATTTTAAAAAACCGGTGATCCTGATGAACTATCCGGCCTCCATTAAGGCCTTTTATATGCGCATTAATGAGGATGGAAAAACAGTAGCAGCCATGGATATCCTGGCACCAGGCATCGGGGAAATTGTAGGTGGTTCTCAACGGGAAGAGCGCTTGGATGTATTGCTGGAAAAAATGGAAAAGATGGGGATACCTGAGGAAGAACTTTGGTGGTACCTGGATACCCGGCGTTTTGGAACGGTTCCGCATGCAGGGTTCGGACTTGGTTTTGAGCGGATGATCCAGTTTGTGACCGGTATGAGCAATATCCGGGATGTGATCGCTTTTCCGCGGACGCCCAAGAGTGCGGAGTTCTAATTTTTTATATTCGATATAAAAAAGGTAAGTTTATTTATAACTTGCCTTTTTTAATTTAATTACCTGGTTTTTGGGGAAGCCAGGGCATTGGCGGAATCTTAGCCGGAAGCCGGTAGTAATTATTACGCAGCGAATCATTCCATCCTGCAGGATTCCTGTCAAAGCTTTTACTGTTGAAGTAAACACTGCCCTGGATCTTTGGATCCTTCCGCAATATCCGTATCTGTTCCGGGATCTGGGAAGGCTTTTTCCAGTTGGTATTGGTTTCATAATACCGGTAAATGCCGTGCCCGATGTATACGTGGCGTCCATAACTGTGTTTGCCCCACCAGTCCACCAGCGTTTCATAAGGGATCAGGTGGTCGCCGATCTCCCGGTATAGCTGTGGGGTTACATAATCGATCCACCCCATTTTCAGCCATAGCAGGATGTCGGCATACAGATCATCGTAGTTGGTCATTCCCGCTTTGGAATTGCTGCCCATTGGATCCTGTGATGCATTTCTCCAAACGGCAAAAGGACTGATGCCAAACTTACACCAGGGCTTCAGGCTTTTTATAGCGATATTCAGATTCCGGATCATAGAATCCACATTGCTCCGCCTCCAATCGGCCTTGCTAAGGGTGGTACCGGATTTTTTATAGGCATAGTCATCCGGGAACGGCTTATTACCGATAGGATAAGGGTAAAAGTAATCATCCATATGAATGCCATCGATATCATAACGGCGCACAATATCCTTTACCACATCAATCACAAATTGCTGTACCTGTTTGTTCGAAGGATTAAAATACCGGGTAGTACCATAGGTTACAAACCAGTCTGGTCTTTTGCGGATCATATTGTCTGAAGCAATAGAAGATTTTCCAATAGAAAACTCTGCTCTGTACGGATTTAACCATGCATGAAATTCCATGCCCCGTTTATGGGTTTCCTGTATCATAAAGGCCAGCGGATCGTAAAACGGGACCGGCGCCCTGCCCTGCACGCCGGTAAGCCACTGGCTCCAGGGTTCATAGGGAGACGGATAAAAAGCATCACCGCTGGGCCGAACCTGGGCTATAATGGCATTCAGTCCATTGCGTTTGTGCAGATCCAGCTGCCGGATGAACTCAGCTTTCTGCTGTTCCACACTGGCATTCTGAGGAGGCCAGTCAATACCCAGTACGGTGGCAATCCATACACCCCGGAATTCATATTGGGGTTGCTGGGCAATACCGGTATAA
>Ga0222424_100736_pt1 | contig 12251 bp, 10 predicted proteins | sample 2B2ome_FD_182468 | JGI IMG/M metagenome (GOLD analysis project Ga0222424, IMG submission 182468) | Enriched microbial communities from leaf-cutter ant dump, University of Wisconsin, Madison, United States - 2B200A (version 2) | ecosystem: Environmental > Terrestrial > Nest > Insects nest > Nest...
AAATTATCATCAGTTAAAGGATTGCTTTACCTTTTTAGGGGAACAGAATGATTTTATGAAATTTTTAAATCAGCAATAACTCGGCTTTCTGTACTATTTTCATGGTATTAAATGGGATCATGAAAAAATATATAACCGCAGTAGTGCTCCTTTTCTTGCTAAACCAGGTACAGGCACAACCGGTGAAGCCCAAAATAAAGGATTGGCATCATCTTGATTATAAAAAAGATGGCTATCTCGGTATCAGTCTGAATGAGGCATATGCCCTTTTAAAGGGGCGGAAAAGCAACCCGGTGATTGTAGCGGTGATCGATAGTGGTATTGATACCCTGCAGCCGGATCTGGAGCCCGTGTTATGGAGGAACCCGGGAGAAATTCCCAATAACAACAAAGATGATGATGGCAATGGCCTGATAGATGATTATTACGGGTGGAATTACCTGGGCGCCCGGGATGGCGAAAACCTTTCGGTAAGCATCAGTGACGATTGGAGAACCTATCACCGGTTCAAAGCTGCGTTTGATGGAAAGGATAGCACACAGATTCCTGCCGGGCAACAGTGGCGGTACCGCGAGTGGAAACGTGCGTACCAGAAACTGGTGGACTCCCGCAACAGCGCATTAAAGAGCATTGACAATTTACGTACAAACTGGGATCTTGCCAGCAATTCCAATGCGCTTCTTAAAACGATGCTGGGCAAAGAGGTGTTTACAAGCGGGGATCTGGACAGCGTGGCCGTCACCAATGAAAACCGCGAGCTGATGGGGATATGGAAAAGGATTCTGAAAGGCGGGGAAATAAATAATGTAGGTTTTTTAAAAGGGTTTGGCGATTATAAAAAAGAGCAGGAGGACAATCTTATAAAACTAACGACCGCCCCGGAAGATTACCGGGGAAAATTGCTCAGGGATGATGATTATGATATAACGAAGACCCGCTATGGAAATCATAATCTTACCGGGTTTAGCGGCTATCATGGAACGGGTGTCAGCAGTGTGATCGGTGCTGTACGGAATAATGGAATTGGTGTTGATGGTATTGCCGATAATGTAAGGATCATGATGATCCGGGGGATCCTTGGTAAGGACGAATTTGATAAGGATGTGGCGCTATCCATCCGGTATGCCGTTGATCATGGCGCTAAAGTGATCAATATGAGCTTTGGAAAATACATATCGCCCGATAAACACTGGGTAGATGAAGCCATCGAATATGCCCTGTCCAAGGACGTGGTATTGGTACACGGAGCAGGAAACGATGCCACCAATGTAGATCTGGATGATCATTATCCCAGTTCCTATACGACCGGTGGGCGTTTTTTACCCAATATCCTTCAGGTGGGTGCCAGCGGAGATGCCAGCCTGGGGCAACTGATTGCTTCATTCAGCAATTATGGAAAAAAAAGAGTGGATCTGTTTGCTCCCGGACTTGAAATTAACAGCGCCATTGCCGGAAATGGCACACAGTTGTCCAGCGGTACCAGTTTATCCAGTCCCGTGGTAGCCGGCATTGCGGCACTGCTGCGTTCCTATTTTCCGAAACTGAAGGCAGCTGAAGTGGTGGATATTATCAAAAGATCTGGTGCCACTGTTCCGGAGCCGGTGACCAAACCGGGGACCAATGAAAAAGTAGCGCTGTCTGAATTATGCAATTCCGGGAGGATCGCCAATGCTGCAGGGGCCGTAAAGATGGCATTAAAGATGACCGGCAATTAAAAGAGCGTATTACAGGGAATGTTTTTTCGCTGGTGAATTTCAATCAGGAACCTTATGAATTGTAATTTTAAAAAAAAGTTCGTATGCAACCTCCAATTATTGAAACAATACAGGTGCATCCCACATTAAAGGTGGGTAATATCCCGGAAGCCATTGACTTTTATACCCGGCGTTTGGGCTTTACTTTTGGGTTCACCTGGGGAGCCACGCCCGATTTTGCAGGTGTGCTGCTTGGCGATAAACAAATATTCTTGTCGCGGGCAGCAGAACTGCATACAGGAAGCTCTGTTGTCTTTACTATTGAAAATGCCGATGAGCTGTATGCCTTTCACCGATCTAATGGAATATCTGTGACTGAGCCCATCGCCGATCGGGAATACGGTATCCGTGATTATACCGTCCGGGACCCGTATGGAAATGATCTTGTATTTGGAAACTATATTTATAATAGGGAACCTCCGATCGAAATAGAGCGGGTGGATGTGCCGGTGCGGCTGGAAAAACGGTTGGCTGCATTGCTTGCTGACCTGGCTTTACACAAAGGGATGCCGGTAAACAGCTGCCTCGAGGAAATGCTGTTGCATAGCTTTGAACCGTATGGAGACAGTGTAGCCAGTCCGCATACCAAAACAACGCTTCGGTACATAAAGGAACTAAAGGAAAAGCATCATATTGATTATGATTCGCACGGCAGTTACCGGTTTGTAGAAAGGAAATAGCCTGCCGGTATTCAGATTCAGGGATGGCATAAAAATGTACTATCGTTCGTTTTTGAAAATTAGCTGGAAATTCTTCTCCTTTTAAGCCTTCTTTTTCCTGTTTTAGACCTACTTTTGCGCAATTTATTTTTTTTAAAGAAAACAAAAAGATGCCCAAAGATACTTCCATTAAAACGGTATTGATTATCGGTTCAGGTCCTATTGTAATAGGCCAGGCTTGTGAATTTGACTACTCCGGCACCCAGGCCGCCCGCAGTTTGCGGGAAGAGGGGATCAAAGTGATCCTGGTCAACAGCAACCCGGCCACCATCATGACTGACCCGATGATGGCAGACCGTGTATACCTTTTACCGCTGAACACAGAAAGCATTGAGCAGATCCTGAAGGAAAATGACATTGATGCGGTATTGCCTACAATGGGAGGCCAAACAGCATTGAACCTTTGTAAAGAGGCAGAAGAACTGGGACTGTGGAAAGAATACAATGTGCGTCTTATTGGCGTGGATATCAAAGCTATAGATAAAGCCGAAGACCGCGAACTGTTCCGCCAGTGGATGATCGAGCTGGGCATCCAGGTAGCAACAGCAAAAACAGCGAACTCCTTCCTGGAAGGAAAGGAATTTGCCCAGGAGATCGGTTTCCCGCTGGTGATTAGACCATCTTTTACCCTGGGGGGTACCGGTGGTGGTTTTGTGCATGATAAAGACGAGCTGGATGAGGCGCTCAACAGGGGGTTGCAGGCATCACCCATTCATGAGGTGCTGGTAGAAAAGGCGGTGCTGGGCTGGAAGGAGTTTGAACTGGAGCTGCTAAGGGATTCTGCCAATAATGTATGTATCATTTGTACTGTAGAAAACTTTGACCCCATGGGTGTGCACACCGGTGATTCCATTACCGTAGCGCCTTCCATGACACTGAGCGATACCGGTATGCAGCTGATGCGGAATACGGCCATCCGTATGATGCGCGACCTGGGTAATTTTGCAGGCGGTTGTAACGTACAGTTTGCCATGAACCCCGCAACTGAAGAGATCATTGCCATTGAAATTAACCCCCGGGTGAGCCGTTCATCGGCGCTGGCTTCAAAAGCAACCGGGTACCCCATTGCAAAGATAGCCGCCAAACTGGCCATCGGTTATAACCTGGATGAACTGGAAAACCAGATCACCAAAACCACATCAGCTTATTTTGAGCCGGCACTGGACTATGTAATTGTAAAGATCCCCCGGTGGAACTTTGATAAATTTAAAGGCGCCAATGATACCCTGGGCCTCCAGATGAAGAGTGTGGGTGAGGTAATGGCCATCGGCCGCAGTTTTAATGAAGCAGTGCAGAAAGCCTGCCAGAGCCTGGAGAACAATGCCATCGGCCTGGGATATTACGGTAAAAGCCTGATGCGTGCAGAAGAATTGCTGGAATATATTAAAACACCAAAATGGGATCGCATTTTCCGTATTAAGGATGCCCTGATGGCAGGTGTTTCCGTAGGAACCATATCAAAAGAAACCAATGGTATTGACCGCTGGTTCCTTTCCGAGATCCAGAAGCTATGTGTGCTGGAAAAGAAAATTGCAGCATATAACCTGGATACGCTGCCGGCAGAATTGCTGCGGGATGCCAAGGTGAACGGGTTCAGCGATGCGCAGATCGCCGAGATCATGGGGCATGGGAATACTGAAGAAGCGGTTTATGCCCGCCGGAAGGAACTGGGCATTAACCGGGTGTATAAAATGGTAGATACCTGCAGTGCCGAATTTGAAGCAAAGACCCCTTACTTCTATTCTACCTTTGATGCACCTGCCCAGTCAACCTTAAATGCAGGCGACCTGGTGCACAACGAATCAAAGGTGTCTGATAAGAAAAAAATCATCGTACTGGGCAGTGGTCCCAACCGCATCGGTCAGGGTATTGAGTTTGACTATTGTTGTGTACATGGACTGCTGGCCATTAAAGAAGCCGGTTACGAGGCCATTATGATGAACTGTAACCCCGAAACAGTGAGTACGGATTTCGATATGGCGGACAAACTGTATTTTGAACCGGTATACTGGGAGCATGTGCGGGAACTGATCGAATATGAAAAGCCGGTAGGTGTAATTGTACAGCTGGGTGGTCAAACCGCTCTGAAGCTGGCGGAGAAGATCAAAGATATGGGTGTGGAGATCATGGGTACCAGCTTCGACAATATGGATATCGCAGAAGACCGTGGCCGGTTCAGCGATATGCTGAAGGAACTGAAGATCCCTTACCCGGAATACGGTGCCGCATGGACGGTTGATGAAGCGGTACAGATCGCCAACCGGGTGGGATATCCCGTACTGGTGCGCCCCTCCTATGTATTAGGCGGGCAACGGATGCGGATCGTACTGAATGATGATGAAGTGGAAAGAGCGGTGATCAGCCTGCTGAAACACATCCCGGGCAATAAGATCCTGATCGATCATTTCCTGGACCGTTGCCAGGAGGCAGAAGTGGATGCAATCTATGACGGAGAAAATTTTCACGTAATGGGGGTAATGGAACATATTGAACCCGCAGGTATTCATAGCGGTGACAGTAACGCGGTATTGCCGGCCTTCAATCTTACTCCGATGGAAGTGACCACCATGGAGCATTATGCGGAGAAGATTGCAAAAGCATTGGACATCCGCGGTCTGATCAACATCCAGTTCGCGATCAAAGACGGAACCGTGTATGTGATCGAGGCCAACCCGCGTGCTTCCCGTACCACACCGTTCATCGCCAAGGCGTACCAGATCCCTTATCTCAACATTGCCACCAAGGTAATGATCGGGGCAAACAAGCTGACCGATTTCAAATTCGAAAAGAAGCTCAAGGGGTACGCGATCAAAGAACCGGTGTTCAGCTTTAGTAAATTTCCGGGTGTCAACAAAGAGCTGGGCCCCGAAATGAAGAGCACGGGTGAAGCGATCCGCTTTATAAAAGATCTGAAAGATCCTTATTTCAGACAATTATATAAAGACCGGAGCATGTTCCTGAGCAAGTAACAAGATTTAATACTTTATATGAAAAGCCGGTCAAATTTATTTTGTACCGGCTTTTTTCCGCTATGCAGAACTTCAAGTTCCGCATAGCGGAATAGCGGATTTTATCGTATTTTCACTGCTTAATTATTGAGATCTATCATATGACGCATAAACAAAAGCCGGTTATCGGGGTAACCTCAGGAGATCTGAATGGTATTGGGATTGAGCTGATTGTCAAAACCTTCTCCGATGCCCGCCTGCTGGATATCTGTACGCCTGTTATTTTCGCAAATAATAAAGTGGTGAATTTTTACAGGAAAACCCTCCCGGACAGCAACTTCAGTTTTTACCATACCCGGGAATTTGACAAGATCAGCCCCAAACAGGTAACCATCTTTAATTGCTGGGAGGAGGAGGTGAACGTTACACCCGGAACCCTAAATGAAACCGGTGGCCGTTATGCCGTAAGTTCCCTGGAAACAGCTATTGAGGCGTTGAAGGAAAAAAAGATCGATGGCCTGGTAACAGCGCCCATCCACAAAACCAATGTACAGTCGGAACAGTTTTCCTATACCGGCCATACACCTTATCTCAAAGCCAGCTTTAATGCCAAAGATGTGGTAATGATGATGTGCGCAGAAAATATGCGGGTGGCCCTGGTAACAGAACACGTGCCCATCAGCGAAGTAGCCAAGCATATTACGGTTGAGGCGATCCTGAGCAAGCTGATGATCATGAACAGCAGCCTGCAGCAGGATTTTGGTATCAGCAAGCCCCGGATTGCGGTACTGGGGCTTAATCCGCATGCAGGGGATGAAGGGCTTGTAGGCAATGAGGAACAAACCATTATTGCCCCGGCCATTAAACAGGCGCGTAACAAGAATATCCTTGCTGTTGGCCCCTACAGTGCAGATGCCTTCTTTGCCAGGGGGCAACATGAAAAATTTGATGCGGTACTGGCAATGTATCATGACCAGGGACTGATCCCCTTTAAATCGCTGGCACAGGGAGAAGGCGTTAACTATACCGCAGGGCTTGATATTGTCCGTACCTCACCGGATCATGGGGTGGCGTTTGATATTGCAGGCAAAGGCCGGGCAGATGCCGGGTCATTCCTGCAGGCGGTTTATACCTGCGCAGATATCATCAGCCAGCGCGCTGAGTATGGAGAACAACGGGCCAATCCGCTGCGTAAGGTTTCACCGGAGGTCGTTTCCAGGCTGGAAGATGAAAAGATAGAAGAGTAAAAGCATAAAAGAACATTATGGGGGATCCTGCCGGTAATACGGCGGGATTTTTTTTGGCCAGTAAGGCCCGGCGCTGCAGAGGTTTTTTGAAAGAGATTACTCAGGTACAGAACACAGATTATTTTGACCGTACCGCAAACAGAAAATCCAAAGTTCTCTATGTTTTAGTGGCAACATGCTAAAAATGAACAGGATGTATATATAAAAAAATAAGAGGGGGTACGATGACCTGGAAAGATCCTGTAGCCCACTCTTAAGCCCTCTAAACCGGCATAAAAGTAGGATGCTTAAAACTGTGTTTTAGATTTATTCGATGAATGCCCCGATTTTTAAGCCCGGACTGGCAAAAAAAAAGATAAAATAAAATAGGGTTTCCGTTTTAGGCCCGGGTCCTCCATGGTCATTGTATAAGGGCATAAAAAAGCGACCTCCGGGAGGAGATCGCTAAAGTTGATGATGCAACAGATCATTTCTTATAGAGCCCGTCTTTTTTTGCTTTTTCTTCTACTTTGGCAGCGCGGTCCTTGCTATCCGGATGGCTGCTCAGCATTTTTTCGGTATTGCTGGCCTTGGCACCACTGCTCAGGTCTGCCAGCTTGTTAAACGCACCGGCCATCGCCATCACATTGTAGCCATTCCTTTTCAGAAAATCGTAACCATAAGCATCCGCTTCCGATTCCTGTTTGCGGCTGTATTTTGATTCAAGAATGGCATTGGCGAACTGGCCCAGCTGGCTTTCGCTCAGTTGCGCTACTGCGCCGGACTGCGATGCAGCGGCATCTGCAATTGCAGCTCTTTTATAAGCGTCTCTGATCGCATCCCGGGTATCTTTGTTTTTTACATGACCAATTTCATGTCCGATCACGGAAAGGATCTCTTCATCGGTCATCAGATCCATCAGTGCGGCAAATACCCGGATGCTGCCGTCGGCGCAGGCAAAGGCATTGATATCTTTTACCATGTAAACCTTGTAGTTCAGGTTCAGACCGTCTTCGCTTTTATGTTTTCCAAAGATCTTATTCAGGCGGATGGCATAGGGATCATCTTCTTTGGCAACCGGATTGTTTTCGTCCATCCAGTCTACTGCCTGTTTGGCCAGTTTGGCTGCATCGGCATCACTGAAAGTGGCGGCTTTTACGCCTTTTTCAGCGGCGCCAATCGTTTTGGAGTTAAGTTTGAATTGGGCAAATGAAGTGGTGCCCAGTGTTGCGAGGATAGCGATTGATAATACGACTTTCTTCATGTTTTTCGGTTTGATTTATAATTTGCGCCAAAACTAAGGGGTTTTTGTTAAAAGGATGTTACGAAATCAGGAATTCAAAAGCCGGTCCACTGCTTCAACGGCGGTTTGCAAACGGGCAGTTCCCTGTCCCCGGATTTCCACCCAGGGGGTTTGCTGATCAATCAGCAGCGATCTATAGATCCGGAACAGTTCTTCACGGGTTTCGGGGTCCGGGTATTCTCTTAATTCGTCCTGTACCCAGGGAAGGTCTGTATTGCACAGCAGGTACAGATCATAGCGGCGCGTGGCAATGGCATCCAGGATAAAAGTGTGACACTTGTTAAAAACAAATTCGCACCATACTTTCATTACATACATATCTGTGTCTATAAAAAGTGGCGATGCACCATTAACCCGGAGCTGATGACTGTATTGCTCTTCCAGCGCCAGCTGCCCTTTTGCAATCGCCAGCAGATCTTCATAATTATATGCTTTCCCGTTCTCTATAAGGTAGGTCCGCGCATACTCCGGGCACCAGCCGGTTTTATAATATCCGGCCAGGGCGGCGCACAGGTTGCTTTTGCCGGTGCTTTCAGGACCAATGATCACAATTTTTTTGAGCATATTTTTTTAGTAAGGGGATTAAGGGAATCATGTGTATGACTACCGGAACCGGTTAGTCCGGCGGGTTCCGGTAACTACGGATGGCACGCAGGTACCGTGGCCCTTTCCGGGTATGGAAACGGGTGGGCATTTGCTTAAACCGGCCATTACGGTCAAAGGTCCATACAATAAAATGGAGGTGAGGAAAATAAGTATAGCCGGTATTACCGCTATGCGCGATGGGCTGTCCTTTTTTTACCGAATCGCCCAAATTGACCAACACCCCGTCCTTCTGCAGGTGCCAGTAACCCGCCCGGGAGCTGTCTGCATGCTGAATGACCACATAATTGGCGTGAGACCGGTTCGACTTTTTGATGCCCCCCTGACTGCCATCCTTTTTCAGCCGCACAACAATTCCTGCCCTAGCCGCGCAAACAACGGATCCTACGGGCATTTTAAAATCCAGGGCGGCCCTGCGCTTATGTGTGAACTGTGTAAAATACCCTTGTACCAATGGATGGGCTATGCCTTTTGGATACGGAAGGTCATAAATAAAGGATGTGGTGTCAACGATCCGCCCCCGCTGGAGCCGGTGTGTTTCGCGGCGCAGCGGGTTATTCATGTACGCACAGCTGCTGGTTCCAACAGCAATGGCCAGGGATATGAGGACGATCAAGCGCATTAAAAAAGCGCCACCAGTGTGGGTGACGCTAACAAATGTATTGATTCTGCCGGATTATTCAGCCTCCGCCACTACTTCCTTTACTTCCGGGATCATGCGCTTCATCATTCCTTCAATGCCCGCCTTAAGTGTGATCATTGAAGAAGGACAACCACTGCAGCTTCCCTGCATCATCAGGTTTACTACACCGTCGTTATAGCTGCGGAACTGGATAGCGCCGCCATCCATTTCAACAGCCGGCTTTACATAATTTTCCAGCAGTTCCTTAATACGTTTTACCACATCATCATCATCAGCGGCCACTTCATTGCTGCTTTCCTTTTTTACGGTAATGACCTCGTCTTCGTTGATCACCACTTTTCCTTCTTCGAGGTAGTCCTTGAGGAACTGACGGATAGAAGGCGTAACATCCTGCCATTCCGCATCGGGGGTCTTGGTAAGTGTTACAAAATTGCTGGCAATAAAAACGGCCTTTATAAAAGGAAAGCCAAACAATTCGATGGCAAGCGGGGAGGGTTTTGCCGCCTCCACATCAGGAAAATCGATGCTTTTACCAGGATACAATAATTTGTTGGCCACAAATTTCATGGTTTCCGGGTTCGGAGTCATTTCTGTATAGATACTAATCACTGGATTACCTGTTTTTATCATGATATGCTGCTGTTAAATTACAAAATTAACAATATTTGGCCGTATTGGTTTAAAAGAGTGCCCGATGAAGCATAACATTTTGATGTTCAGGCCGTGGAATTAGCCGGCAGCGTGCCGGCCGGATTTTTACAGAAGCAGAAAAATAGTAGGCACCCGTGAATAATCTGTATCTTGTCCTGAATATCCTGCGGGAACCTGCTGTTGCTTCCCGGGCGGTAAATAAACCCATATATCTGTTTTGTGAAAAATTATTTAAATGGTTGATAATAAGGCTGTTTTAAGTGAGCGATTCAAGCCGGTGGGGCTTTTGTATCTTACGGGGATCGTAATCAATTTTATTACCCGTCTCCTCCTGCTTTTTGTTTCTTTCAATGATCTGTCGCTGGGGCTGAAAAATATTGCAGGAGTCTTTTTCATCGGGCTTTTTTATGATATCTGTTTCCTGTCCTTTGTGTCGATTCCGTTTATCCTGATCGCGTGGCTCACCAATGACCTTCTTTTTAAAAACCCCTGGAAAAAGGGTGTTATTACCATTTTTATTATCGGCATCATCTTTTCTGTGATCCGGAACCCGATCCCAAAGGAGTTTGATAAAAAACTGCCCTGGGTGTTTACCGGGCTGGTCGTATTGCTGTTTGGGATTTACCTGCTGCTGGCTTCAAAAACAGATGCGTACCGCCACCGCTGGCGCACCCGCGGCATGAAAGTGTTCTTTTTCATCATCCTGTTTTTGTTCGTTTTTAATATTATCAGCGAATATTTCTTTTGGGACGAGTTTGGCTCCCGCTATAATTTTATCGCCGTGGATTACCTCATTTATACAAATGAGGTAGTGGGCAATATCCGGGAATCTTATCCCATTGGCTGGGTCATTGCCGGGGTATTGCTGGTGACGGTGCTGGTTTTCCTGTTACTCAGCAAACGCCTGAATGGCTGGGCCTTTGCCCGGTCGGGTTTTGCAAAACGATCGGTGCTGGCATTGGTATTGCTGGCGGTTCCGGTGCTGGTTTATTTGTTGGTGAATAACCGGATCAAGAACTTCAGCGATAATGATTATGTAAACCAGCTGGCGGGGAACGGGGTATACGAATTTGGTGCCGCATTTTTGAATAACGACCTGGATTTTTACCGGTTTTACAAGACCGTACCGGACCGGGAGGCGCTTGCCGAGGTGCGGAGGCAACTGCTGGAGCGTTCGCCTTCTGACAGCTTCTTAAGCAAGGATGCTTATTCCATAGAGCGCATGGTCAACTACCAGGGACCGGAAAAGCGGATGAACGTGGTACTGATCAGCATTGAAAGTTTCAGTGCCGCTTTTATGGGGACATTTGGCAATACCCAGAACATTACACCTTTTCTGGACAGTTTGAGCCGGCAATCTGTGTTCTTTAATAAATGTTATGCAACCGGTACCCGTACGGTGCGCGGGCTGGAGGTACTTTCGCTGTCCATACCGCCCATCCCCGGGCAAAGCATTGTACGCCGTCCCAATAACGACAGCCTGTTTACCATTGGTTCTGTATTAAGGGAGCGTGGTTACCGTACCCAGTTCCTATATGGCGGCTACAGCAGTTTTGATAATATGGGGCCCTATTTTTCGGCCAACGGCTACGAGGTTATCGACCGGTCGGCACTGAAGCCGGAGGAGATCCATTACGCCAATATCTGGGGCGTGGCTGATGAGGATATGTTTACCCTGGCCCTGAAACAGTTTGATAAAAATGCGGCTTCCGGAACCCCTTTTTTTGCACAGATCATGACCGTTTCCAATCACCGGCCCTATACATATCCGGAAGGGCGGATCGATATCTCTCCGAAATTACAGAAACGGGAAGGTGCGGTCAAATACACCGATTATTGTATTGGCAACTTTCTCAAACAGGCTGCTGCAAAGCCCTGGTTTTCGAATACCGTATTTGTGATCGTTGCCGATCATTGTGCCTCGGCAGCGGGTAAAACAGACCTGCCGGTTACGGGGTATCATATTCCCCTGTTCATATACAGCCCGGGCAACCTGCAGCCGCAGGTGGTGGATCATATGGTTTCCCAGATCGATGTGGTGCCTACCATCCTGGGACTGCTGAACAAAAGCTACCGCTCCAGGTTTTTTGGCCAGGATATGCTGCGCATGCCGCCTGGAAAGGACCGGGCTTTTATCAGCACCTACAGTGGGCTGGGATATTTGCGGGACAGCCAGCTGATCGTACAAAAGCCGCCGCTTAAGGTAGAGCAGCAGCGCCCTGATTTCGGCTCCGGAACCGCAACAAAAACGGCGATCAATGACAGCTTATACCGGCAGGCTCTGAGCTATTATCAGCTGGCCGAAAAGATCTTTAAATCCGGGGGGTACAAACAGCGATAAAATATAAAATAAAAAAGATTGAATGCGGAATATAACAGGGAATGGTCAATAGGGGATCGTCAA
>Ga0222424_100737_pt1 | contig 12232 bp, 7 predicted proteins | sample 2B2ome_FD_182468 | JGI IMG/M metagenome (GOLD analysis project Ga0222424, IMG submission 182468) | Enriched microbial communities from leaf-cutter ant dump, University of Wisconsin, Madison, United States - 2B200A (version 2) | ecosystem: Environmental > Terrestrial > Nest > Insects nest > Nest...
TGTCCGTGAATCTCGATTTCTTCATCCTGTAGAACTCCCTTAACTAGAAAATTCTACTTCTGATCACACCGGTTTTTCGGGGGGATTACCGCTCTGGCTGCTGCTGGCCGCGCTGGCGGCAGCGATCTACGTATTCGCGCCGCGCCCCGGCGCCACCCAGCAGAACAGCGGACGCAGCGGCCGCAATGCCGTGCCGCGCGTGATGCCGGTGCGTGCCGCGACGGCGGCGCTCGGCGACATCCATATCTATCTGCAGGGACTGGGCTCGGTCACCGCGCAAAACACCGTGACGGTCAAGCCGCGCGTCGATGGCCAGTTGATGAAGGTGGCGTTCACCGAAGGCCAGATCGTCAAGCAGGGCGATCTGCTGGCCGAGATCGATCCGCGCCCGTTCCAGGTATTGCTGACCCAGGCCGAAGGCCAGCTGGCCAGGGACCAGGCGCTGCTGAAGAACGCGCAGATCGACGCCGAACGCTACCAGACGCTATTCCAGCAGGATTCGATCCCGCAACAGCAGCTGGCCACCCAGCAGGCGCTGGTGCGGCAGTACGAAGGCGCGGTCAAGGCCGATCAGGGCCAGGTCGACAATGCCCGGCTGCAACTGAGCTACGCCCGCGTGACCGCGCCGATCAGCGGCCGGCTCGGCCTGCGCCAGGTCGATCCCGGCAATATCGTCCATGCATCCGACACCACCGGCCTGGTGGTCATCACGCAGTTGCAGCCGATCAGCGTAGTGTTCACGATGCCGGAAGACAACGTGCCGCGCGTGATGCAGAAGCTGCAGGCGAAACAGCCTCTGACGGTCGATGCCTACGACCGCGCCCAGCAGCACCGGCTGGCCAGCGGCACGCTGCTGACCATCGACAACCAGATCGACCCCACCACCGGCACCGTCAAGCTGAAAGCGCAGTTCGCCAATGACGATTTCGCGCTGTTCCCCAACCAGTTCGTCAACACCCGCATGCTGGTGGACGTGCTGCACGACGCCGTCGTGATCCCGAACGCCGGCGTGCAGCGCGGCGCCCAGGGCGCCTTCGTCTACATGGTGCGGGACGATCACACCGTCACGCTGCGCCCGGTCACCCCCGGCGCGGTCGAAGGCACCCGCGTCGCCATCGAAACCGGCCTGAAGCCAGGTGAAGTCGTCGTCATCGACGGCGCCGACAAGCTGCGCGAAGGCGCGCAGGTGGAGGTGAATCTGCAGGATGGCAAGACGGCGGCCGAACCGGCTCCTGCGGCCGCGCCGCCGGCAGCCGGGCCGCACAAGGGGCGGAGGAGTGGCGGGTAGTAGCGTGCTGGTGTAGAGCTTGCTTTTGCGGATTGGCTGGTTAGCGCGGAGTAGTTGCCGGTTTCGCGTGACCACGAACGACACTGGGGGGAACGCATGCGTTCCCGCTTTCGCCGGAACGACAGATGGGAAAGCTCGTAGCGAAACGACAAACGCCACCAGGTTCCCGCCTTCGCGGGAACGACAGGTGGAAAATTTAGCGAGTTGTTGTAGCGAGGGTCGTTGCCGTTGCCGTTGCCGTTGCCGTTGCTTTTGACTTTGACGTATCCCCGCTTTGGACGCTGCCGTTTGCGCCGGCGGAAAAATGGGAAACGAAACCAACTCGCTTCGCTCAGACATGTTTCGTTTCTGATCCATTTTTCCGCCGGCGCAAACGGGAAGCCGAAGGCCAGCGTCCCTGCGGTCGCCTTCTTTTGCTTACTTTTCTTGGCGAAACAAGAAAAGTAAGTGGCCGCCGGGCCACCCCCCGGCTTGGCACCACGAAGTAGCAGCCGACATCAGTAAGCTACGAACGCCACTGGGGGGAATGCATGCATTCCCGCCTGCGCGGGAACGACACCGAAACGACGACACCGCCACCCCCACCGCACGACCGCACGCAAACAACCCCTCCCCCGCTTCATGAACATCTCCCGCCCCTTCATCCTGCGCCCCGTCGCCACCACGCTGCTGATGCTGGCGATCTTCCTGGTCGGTATCATCGCCTACCGGGTGCTGCCGCTGTCGGCGCTGCCGGAAGTCGATTACCCGACCATCCAGGTGGTCACGCTGTATCCGGGCGCCAGCCCGGACGTGATGACCTCGTCGGTGACGGCGCCGCTGGAGCGGCAGTTCGGCCAGATGCCGGGACTGAACCAGATGTCATCGACCAGTTCCGGCGGCGCCTCGGTCATCACGCTGCAGTTCTCGCTGGCGCTGAGCCTGGACATCGCCGAGCAGGAAGTGCAGGCGGCGATCAACGCCGGCGCCAACCTGCTGCCGGCCGACCTGCCGGCGCCGCCGGTCTACAGCAAGGTGAATCCGGCCGACACGCCGATCATGACGCTGGCGCTGACCTCGAAAACGCTGCCGCTGACGCAGGTGCAGGCGCTGGCTGATACCCGGCTGGCGCAAAAAATTTCGCAGCTGACCGGGGTCGGTCTGGTCAGCCTGTCCGGCGGCCAGCGGCCGGCGGTGCGCATCCAGGCCAATCCGACCGCGCTGGCGGCCTATGGCCTGAACATCGAGGACGTGCGCAGCGCGATCGGCAGCGCCAACGTCAATCAGGCCAAGGGCAGCTTCGATGGTCCGGCGCAAGCCTATACGATCGACGCCAACGACCAGCTGCGCTCGGCCGACGAATACCGCGCGCTGATCCTGGCCTGGCGCAACGGCGCGCCGATCCGGCTGAGCGATGTCGCCGATGTCGTCGATGCCGCCGAGAACGTGCGGCAGGCGGCCTGGGTCAACCGCGAACCGGCGATCATCGTCAACATCCAGCGCCAGCCCGGCGCCAACGTGATCCAGGTGGTCGATCGCATCAAGCAGTTGCTGCCGCAGTTGCAGGCGGCGCTGCCGCCGGCGGTGGAAGTCAAGCTGCTGACCGACCGCACCACCACCATCCGCGCCTCGGTCAAGGACGTGCAGTTCGAGCTGCTGCTGTCGGTGGCGCTGGTGGTGCTGGTAATCTTCCTGTTCCTGCGCAACATGGCGGCCACCATCATCCCCAGCGTGGCGGTGCCGCTGTCGCTGATCGGCACCTTCGGCGTGATGTATCTGTGGGGCTTCAGCCTGAACAACCTGACGCTGATGGCGCTGACGATCGCCACCGGTTTCGTCGTCGATGACGCGATCGTGATGATCGAAAACATCGCCCGCTATCTGGAACAGGGCGAGTCGCCATTGCAGGCGGCGCTGAAAGGCGCGCGGCAGATCGGCTTCACGATCCTGTCGCTGACCATCTCGCTGATCGCGGTGCTGATCCCGCTGCTGTTCATGGGCGACGTGGTGGGCCGGCTATTCCGCGAATTCGCGGTCACCCTGGCGGTCACCATCATCATTTCGGCGGTGGTGTCGCTGACGCTGACGCCGATGATGTGCGCGCGCCTGCTGCGCCACGTGCCGGAGGAAAAGCAGGGGCGCTTCTATCACGCCAGCGGCCGCTTCTTCGATCGCGCCATCGCCGGCTACGGCCGCTGGCTGGACTGGGTACTGGAGCATCAGCGCGCCACGCTACTGGTGGCATTCGCCACGCTGGCGCTGACCGGGCTGCTGTACGTCTGGGTGCCGAAGGGCTTTTTCCCACAGCAGGACACCGGCGCGATCCAGGGCATTTCGGACGCGCCGCAGTCGATCTCGTTTACCGCGATGGCGGCGCGCCAGCGCGCGCTGGCCGATGAAATCCTGAAGGACCCGGCGGTCGCCAGCCTGTCGTCGTTCATCGGTATCGACGGCATCAACACCACGCTGAACAGCGGCCGCTTCCAGATCAACCTGAAGCCGTTTGCCGAACGCAGCGACAGCGCCGCCCAGGTGATGCAGCGGCTGCAGAAGAATCTTGCACAGGTCGAAGGCATTTCGCTGTACATGCAGCCGGTGCAGGACCTGACCATCGAAGACCGGGTCAGCCGCACCCAGTACCAGTTCACGCTGACCGATGCCGACATCGACCAGCTCGGCGTCTGGACACCGAAACTGGTGGACGCGCTCAACCAGCGGCCGGAACTGCGCGATGTCGCCAGCGACCTGCAGAACAACGGCCTGCAGGCGATGCTGACGATCGACCGCGCCAGCGCGGCGCGGCTCGGCATCACGCCGGCGGCGATCGACAGCGCGCTGTACAGCGCCTATGGCCAGCGCATCGTCTCGACCATCTTTACCCAGGCCAACCAGTACCGGGTGGTGCTGGAAGTGCAGCCGCGCTTCCAGCAGGGGCCGGCGGCACTGAAGGACATCTACGTCGCCGGCGCCAACGGCGTGCAGGTGCCGCTGTCGGCGGTCACCACGCTGTCGGAACGGGCGGCGCCGCTGGTGATCAGCCACCTCGGCCAGTTCCCGGCCACCACCGTGTCGTTCAACCTGGCCCCCGGCGTGTCGCTCGGCGCGGCGGTCCAGGCGATCGAGGATGCGCGCCAGCAGATCGGCCTGCCGGCCAGCACCCAGCTGGCGTTCCAGGGCGCGGCGCTGGCGTTCCAGTCGTCGCTGTCGAACCAACTGCTGCTGATCCTGGCGGCCATCGTCACCGTCTACATCGTGCTCGGCGTGCTGTATGAAAGCTACATCCATCCGGTGACGATCCTGTCCACGCTGCCGTCCGCCGGCGTCGGCGCGCTGCTGGCGCTGATGCTGTCCGGCACCGATCTCGGCATCATTTCGGTGATCGGCATCATCCTGTTGATCGGCATCGTCAAGAAGAACGCGATCATGATGATCGACTTCGCGCTGGAAGCCGAGCGCAACGACGGCCTGAGTCCGCTCGCGGCGATCCGTCAGGCCTGCCTGCTGCGCTTCCGGCCGATCATGATGACGACGATGGCGGCGCTGCTGGCGGCGCTGCCGCTGATGCTCGGTACCGGGGTCGGCTCGGAACTGCGCCATCCGCTCGGCATTTCCATCGTCGGCGGCCTGGTCGTCAGCCAGGTGCTGACGCTGTTCACCACGCCGGTGATCTATCTGGCGTTCGACCGGCTGGCGCGGCGCTTCGGCCGGCGGCCGGCAGCGGCCGGATCGGAGACGGAGCCGGCATGAACTTCTCGGCGCCGTTCATCCAGCGGCCGATCGCCACTACCCTGCTGACGCTGGGCGTGGCGCTGGCCGGCATGGTGGCCTTTCTGCTGCTGCCGGTATCGCCGCTGCCGCAAGTGGACATTCCGACCATCTCGGTGTCGGCATCGATGCCCGGCGCCAGCCCGGAAACCATGGCCAGCACCGTCGCCACGCCGCTGGAACGCTCGCTCGGACGGATCGCCGGCATCACCGAAATGACCTCGTCGTCGGCGCTCGGTTCGGCGCGCATCACGCTGCAGTTCGACATGGACCGCGACATCGACGGCGCCGCGCGCGACGTGCAGGCGGCGATCAATGCGGCACGGACCGATCTGCCGCCGACACTGCGCAGCAACCCGAGCTATCGGAAAGTCAATCCGGCCGATGCGCCGATCATGATCCTGGCGCTGACTTCCGACACGATGAGCCAGGGCGAAATGTACGACGCCGTCTCGACCATCCTGCAGCAGAAGCTGTCGCAGGTGGAAGGCATCGGCGAAGTCGCGGTCGGCGGCAGTTCGCTGCCGGCGGTGCGGGTCGAACTGAATCCGGGCGCACTGAACAAGTACGGCATCGGCCTGGAGGATGTGCGTAGCGCGCTGTCGGCGGCCAACGCCAACCGTCCCAAGGGCGCGCTGGAAGATGCCGAACGCCACTGGCAGATCGGCGCCGACGACCAGGCCAGGAAGGCAGCGCAATACCTGCCGCTGATCATCGCCTGGCGCAATGGCGCGCCGGTCAAGCTGACCGATGTCGGCAGCGTCACCGATTCGGTCGAGGACCTGCGCAACGCCGGCCTCGCCAACGGCAAGCCGTCGGTGCTGGTGATGCTGACGCGCCAGCCGAACGCCAACATCATCGAAACCGTCGATCGCGTGCGCGCGCTGCTGCCGCAGCTGCAGGCATCGATCCCGGCGGCAATCCACATGGTGGTGGCAACCGACCAGACCACCACCATCCGCGCCTCACTGCATGACGTTGAACGTACGCTGGCGATCTCGGTCGGGCTGGTGATCCTGGTGGTGTTCCTGTTCCTGCGCAACTGGCGCGCCGCGCTGATTCCCAGCGTGGCGGTGCCGGTGTCGCTGATCGGCACCTTCGGCGTCATGTATCTGCTCGGCTACAGCCTCGACAACCTGTCGCTGATGGCGCTGACGATCGCCACCGGCTTCGTCGTCGATGACGCCATCGTGGTGCTGGAAAACGCCAGCCGCCATCTGGAGCAAGGCATGCGGCCGCTGCAGGCGGCGCTGCTGGGCGCGCGCGAGGTCGGCTTCACGGTGCTGTCGATGAGCGTGTCGCTGGTGGCGGTGTTCATCCCCATCCTGCTGATGGGCGGCATCGTCGGCCGCCTGCTGCGCGAGTTCGCGATGACGCTGTCGGTGGCGATCATGGTGTCGCTGGTGGTGTCGCTAACCACCACGCCGATGATGTGCGCGCGCCTGCTGCGGCAGCAGCCGGCGCGCCGGCATGGCCACTGGTACGACGCCAGCGAACGGCTGTTTCAGCGCGCCCTGCACGCCTATGAAAAATCGCTCGACTGGGCGCTGCGCCACGCCCGCTTCATGCTGCTGGTGCTGGCGGCCACCGTCGGCCTGAACGCTTATCTGTACGTGATCGTGCCGAAGGGATTTTTCCCGCAGCAGGATACCGGCCGCATCATGGGTTCGATCCAGGCCGATCAGGCCACCTCGTTCCAGGCGATGCGGCCGAAGCTGGCCGCCTTCGTCGACATCATCCGCCAGGACCCGGCGGTGGAAAACGTCATCGGCTTCACCGGCGGCAGCCAGCGCAACACCGGCCGCATGTTCATCGCGCTGAAGCCGCTGGCCGAGCGCAAGGTCAGCGCCGATCAGGTGATCAACCGGCTGCGCGGCAAGCTGGCCAAGGTGCCGGGCGCCACGCTGTTCCTGCAGGCGTCGCAGGACATCCGCGCCGGCGGCCGCGCCGCCAACGCGCAATACCAGTACACGCTGCAGGGCGACGACCTGACCGAATTGATGCAATGGAGCCCGCGCCTGCTGGAGGTGTTGCGCGGCCTGCCGCAGCTGGCCGACGTCAATACCGACCAGCAGAACAAGGGGCTGCAGGTATCGCTGGACATCGACCGCGCCACCGCCGCCCGCCTTGGCGTCACGCAAAAGATGATCGACGCCACGCTGTACGATGCTTTCGGCCAGCGCCAGGCCTCGGTGATCTATGCCGCGCGCAACCAGTACCACGTCATCATGGAAGTGGCGCCGCAATACTGGCAGGACCCGCAGACGCTGAACGACATCTACGTCGCCAGCAGTTCCGGCGCGCTGGTGCCGCTGGCGGCGTTCTCGCGCTTCGCGCCGACCACCACCACGCTCGGCATCAGCCACCAGGGCCAGTTCGCCGCCACCACGCTGTCGTTCAACCTGGCGCCGGGCGTGGTGCTGTCCGACGCCGCCCGGGCGATCGACGATGCCGTCGCCAGAAGCGGCATGCCGTCCAGCATCCACGCCAGCTTCCAGGGCACCGCCAAGGTATTCCAGTCCTCGCTGTCGAGCCAGCCGTGGCTGATCCTGGCGGCGCTGGTGACGATCTACATCGTGCTCGGCATCCTGTACGAAAGCACCGTCCATCCGGTCACGATTCTGTCGACGCTGCCGTCCGCCGGCGTCGGCGCGATCCTGGCGCTGCTGCTGTGCGGGAGCGAACTCAGCATCATCGCGCTGATCGGCATCCTGCTGCTGATCGGCATCGTCAAGAAGAACGCCATCATGATGATCGACTTCGCGCTGGCGGCGGAGCGCGGCGAAGGCAAGAGTTCGATCGAGGCGATCCGCCAGGCCTGCCTGCTGCGTTTCCGGCCGATCATGATGACCACAATGGCGGCGCTGTTCGGCGCGCTGCCGCTGGCGCTCGGCACCGGCACCGGTTCCGAGCTGCGCCGCCCGCTCGGCATCGCCATCGTCGGCGGCCTGATCGTCAGCCAGATGCTGACGCTGTACACGACGCCGGTGGTGTACCTGACGATGGACCGCTTGCGCTTGTGGAGCGGCACTTTGTGGAAACGCCGGCATCCGGGCGCGCCGGAAACGGCCGGCAACCAGTGAAACCAGACCCATTCATGAAAACACCGCACGTCTTGTCATTGCCGGGAAAACCGGCCGTCTTTCCCGGTTCGCGGCTGCTGGCACCGCTGGCCGCCTGCCTGCTGCTCGGCGCCTGTGCCGCCGGCCCGGATTACGTGCGGCCGGAAGTCGCCACGCCGGTCGCATTCAAGGAAATGCCGGCCTGGAAAAGCGCGCAGCCGCAGGACCAGGCCCTGCCCGGCAAATGGTGGGAACTGTTCGGCGATCCGCAGTTGAACGCGCTGGAAGAACGGATCGAGATTTCCAACCAGAATCTGGCGCAGGTGCGCGCGCAGTACCGGCAGGCGCAGGCGCTGGCGCAATCGGCGCGCGCTGCGCTGTTCCCGACGCTGTCGGCCGGCGCCGCCGCCAGCCGCGCGCGCGCCGGCAGCGGCCGGACCGGCGCCAATGGTGGCAATGGCGCGGTAGCCAACAGCTATTCCCTGTCGCTGGACGCCGCCTGGGAGCCGGACCTGTGGGGCCGCATCGGCCGCACGGTGGAAGCCGGCCGCGCCAGCGCCGAAGCCAGCGCCGCCGATCTGCAGGCGGCACGGCTGTCGGCGCAGGCGCAACTGGCCCAGGACTACCTGCAGCTACGCATTCTGGACGCCCAGCAGCAACTGCTGGAAGACACCATCGACGCCTATCAAAAGTCGCTGCAGCTGACGCAGAACCAGTACGCCGCCGGCGTCGCCGCCAAGGTGGACGTGATCCAGGCGCAGACGCAGCTGAAAAGCACGCAGGCGCAGGCGCTCGATGTCGGCGTGCAGCGCGCCCAGCTGGAACACGCGATCGCGCTGCTGGTCGGCCAGCCGGCATCCGGCTTTGCCATCGCCCGCGCGCCGCTGGCGGCTACGGCCCCGGCGATTCCGCCGGCGCTGCCGTCCGACCTGCTGGAGCGGCGCCCCGACATCGCCGGCGCCGAACGGCGGATGGCGGCGGCCAACGCGCAGATCGGCGTCGCCCAGGCGGCGTATTTCCCGGCGCTGACGCTGTCGGCCTCGGCCGGCTTCCAGGGCAGCAGCCTGGGCGACTGGCTGACGCTGCCGAACCGCGTCTGGGCGCTCGGTCCGGCGCTGGCGCAGACGCTGTTCGACGGCGGCCTGCGCCGGGCCCAGACGGACGCGGCGATCGCCGCCTACGACGCCGACGTCGCCGCCTACCGACAGACCGTGCTGGGCGGCTTCGGCGAGGTCGAGGACAATCTGGCGGCGCTGCGCATCCTGGAACAGGAAGCCCAGGTGCAGCAGGAAGCGCTGCAACTGGCACGGCAATCGGTGCAGCTGACCATCAACCAGTACCGCGCCGGCACCGTCAGCTACCTGAACGTGGTGACCGCGCAGGCGACCGCGCTGGCCAGCGAAAACACCGCGCTGACCATCCTGAACCGGCGCCTGGCCGCCAGCGTCGCGCTGATCAAGGCGCTCGGCGGCGGCTGGAGCGGGCTGGCCGGCGCAGCCGTGCAGTGATCGGCCGGCTGCGGTACCCTGCCGGGACGTTGGCCGGCCATCTTGCCGTGAACCAACTTTGGCCGCCGCCGTCCAACCGTTTCCCGACCGACAAGGAACCACCCGCATGGCACAGGAAATCGTTTTCGATCCTTACCTGGAATCCCGCAAGAACCTGGCGTTCTGGCTCTACATCTTCCACGCCGCCAGTCTGGTGTTTTCGATGGGGCTGTTTTCCTTCATCCCGCTGATCATCAGCTACGTCAAGCGTCCCGAAACCACCGGCACCTTCGTCTACAGCCACCACAGCTGGCAAATCCGTTCGTTCTGGTGGTTCCTGGTCTGGAGCGTGATCGGCTGGCTGTGCGTCTTCACCTTCATCGGCATCATCGTCGGCGTACCGATCCTGGCGCTCGCCTGGCTGTGGAAAGCCTACCGGCTGATCCGCGGCCTGGTCGATCTCGGCAACAACAAGCCGATGCCGGAATAAGATGCCGTCGCCGATGCCCGCCACCAGCCCCAAGAGTGCCGCCGCGCCGTCCGAAACCACGCTGAAGATCATGCTGTGGCTGGTCGCCATCGGCTTCTTCATGCAGACGCTGGATTCGACCATCGTCAACACCGCGCTGCCGGCGATGGCCGCCAGCCTCGGCGAAGCGCCGTGGCGCATGCAGGGCGCGGTGATCGCCTATTCGCTGACGATGGCGGTGGTGATTCCGCTGTCCGGCTGGCTGGCCGACCGGCTCGGCACCAAACGGGTGTTCTTCAGCGCGATCCTGGTGTTCACGATCGGCTCGGTACTGTGCGCCACCGCTCACACGCTGGCGCAACTGATGATCTGGCGCGTGGTGCAAGGGATAGGCGGCGCCATGCTGCTGCCGGTCGGACGGCTGGCGGTGCTGCGCTTCTTTACCGGCGAGCGTTACCTGTCGGCGCTGTCGTTCGTCGCGATTCCCGGCCTGGTCGGTCCGCTGATCGGGCCGACGCTGGGCGGCTGGCTGGTACACGTCGCCTCCTGGCACTGGATTTTCCTGATCAACGTGCCGGTCGGCCTGGCCGGCTGCATCGCCACCGCCAGATTCATGCCGGACGCCCGCAACCCGGCCACCCGCAGCTTCGACCTGCCCGGCTACCTGCTGCTGACGGTCGGCATGGTGGCGCTGACGGTATCGCTGGACGGCATCGGCGACCTCGGTCTGCCACGCGCCGTCGTGCTGGTGCTGCTGATCCTCAGCATGGGCTGCATCGTCGCCTACGGCCTGCACGCCACCCGCACCGCGCAACCGCTGTTCTCGCTCGACCTGTTCAAGATCCACACCTTCAGCGTCGGCCTGCTCGGCAACCTGTTCGCCCGCATCGGCAGCGGCGCCATGCCCTATCTGCTGCCGCTGCTGCTGCAACTGAGCCTCGGCTATTCGGCGCTGCAAGCCGGCATGATGATGCTGCCGGTGGCCGCCACCGGCATGCTGTCGAAACGCTTCGTCACCAGGCTGATCCTGCGCCACGGCTACCGCCGCGTGCTGATGGTCAACACCGTGCTGGTCGGCCTGATGATGGCCAGCTTTTCGCTGACCAGCGCCGACCATCCGCTGTGGCTGCGCCTGCTGCAACTGGCGATCTTCGGCGGCGTCAATTCGATCCAGTTCACCGCGATGAACACGCTGACCCTGAAGGACTTGGGCGTCGGCGGCGCCAGCAGCGGCAACAGCCTGTTCTCGCTGGTGCAGATGCTGTCGATGAGCCTCGGTGTCACGGTGGCCGGCACCATCCTCGCCGCCTTCACCAAGCTGCTGCCGCGCGTCACCGCCACCAACACGCTGCCGGCCTTCCACGCCACCTTCCTGTGCGTCGGCATCATCACCGCCGCCACCGCCTGGATCTTCGCCCAGCTGGCGCCAGAAATCCGCGCGGTCGAAAAAACCGCCACCGATCCGGCGGCGGCGAATTGAAAACGGCGCATCCGGGGATGCGCCGCCGGTTGGGCTGAATAATCGACAAAAGGGCTCGGCAAATGTCAGAACCTCTGCAAAAACGTTTCGGCAGCCGCATCAGGGCTTTGCGCAAGGGCCGTGGATTGTCGCAGGAGGAATTCGCCGATCTGTGCGGGCTGGACCGGACCTACATCAGCGGTATCGAGCGCGGCGTCAGGAACCCGACGCTGCAGATCATCGCGGTGCTGCCGGCGGCGCTGGATTTGAAGCTGGCGGTGCTGTTCGGGGAGTTGTGAGGAGTGGGAAAGCAGATACTCCCCATGCAGGCCGGCTGTGGCGGGCATGGGGATTGAAAAATTGATGCATACTCCCCATGTTTTTCGGAAAGCATGTTGGTGGCGTTCATCGCCTTTCTTTTCTATACCATCGCTAACTTCTCAACTTGTCGTTCCCGCGAAGGCGGGAACCTAGTGTCGTTTGTGGCTTACCGATCCGGCTGCTACTTCGTGGTAACAAGCCGGGGGTGGCCCGGCGGCCACTTACTTTTCTTGTCTCGCTCGCCAAGAAAAGTAAGCAAAAGAAAGCGACCGCAAGACGCTGGCCTGCGGCTTCCCGCTGTCGCCGCGCCAAAATCGGGAAATGAAACCAACTCGCTGCCCTTGCAGGGCGCGTATCCGCTTGCAAGCGGATACCGTTGCGCAGGCGCGGAGCATGCTCCGC
>Ga0222424_100738_pt1 | contig 12230 bp, 8 predicted proteins | sample 2B2ome_FD_182468 | JGI IMG/M metagenome (GOLD analysis project Ga0222424, IMG submission 182468) | Enriched microbial communities from leaf-cutter ant dump, University of Wisconsin, Madison, United States - 2B200A (version 2) | ecosystem: Environmental > Terrestrial > Nest > Insects nest > Nest...
AATATTGGAAAGAAGGAAGCACTGATACGTATCAGACGGTCCGGTCACCTGCACAGCGCAGTCACCGGGTCAATCTGCTACTGCTGGAAGCCGGAAGTACCTATCATTTCCGCGTTGTGATCGAAAGGGCAATTAACATCAGATCAAAGGATATGACGTTTAAAACCCGGGAGCAATCTCCCTGGCTGGTACACAACTGGGTGAAACAGGAAAATAAAGAAAATGCAGCTACATTGGCCGGAGGACTTGTGATGCTATGCAATGCAAGACTGCCGGGTTATATCACAATGGTAGATGGCGAGGGAAAAATAAGGTGGTACTGGCAGATTAATGATATTGGTGTAAGGGCTGCTACGCTTACACCGCGTGGCACCATCCTGGCCATGTTGCGGCCGCCCGTTGCGGATATTATTGATGATACGCCCAAACAGGAAGCGGATAGTTTAAGAAAAATGGATGAGCCTATAAGGCGCGGTGCTATCGGTTTTGCGGGCGGAACGGCTATTGCGGAAATTGACCTTACCGGAAAAATGCTCTGGCGGATAGATATGGATACCGTGCTGGATGGCAAATATAAAGTGATCCATCATGATGTACGAATGGATGCAAAGGGTAATATTGTTACACTGGTGAGGAATAAATTGCCTTTTGATATGTCCAAGATAGGGGGCAGTGGTATGGATACGCTGGGCGGGGAGGGTATTTTGGTGATGAACAATAAGGGAAAAGAGGTCTGGAGCTGGAATGTATGGGACCGGTGGGATATTCTTAAAGATCCTTTTATTAAGGAGTTTGCCTACGATCGTTTTCATGCCAACGCCCTGAATTTTGACAGGGACGGCAATTATCTTATTTCGATGGCTATTGAAGACCAGGTATGGAAAGTAAATGCCACCACCGGTGCTATTATGTGGAAACTGGGCAAGAACGGGAATTTTAAAATGGATACGGCGTTGTACTTTTCGTTTCAACATGATGTGCAGGTAAATACCCGTGGCGATCTGATGATCTTTGATAACTCCCTTTGGAAACACCGTTCAGGAGCGGTGTCTTTTAAACTGGATACAGTAACATGGGAGGCCAAGCCGCAGATAGAAGCATTTTTACCCCGGGCGAAATATACTTCACGTATGGGAAGTGCCTACCTGCTGCCCAACGGACAATTGTTACAATGCAGCTCAAAAACAGGCAGCGTCATGGTTACAGATCTTAAAGGGAACATTCTTTGGGAGCTGAATGCTTATTTTGTGCCTTACCGGGCAGAGTATGTACCGGTTGAAACATGGGATCACTATTTTAGAAAGAAATGATCGTACCGGATTTTAAATAATAACGGACGATGGTATTTATATGAAACAGATATCAGGAATACAAATGATAGGAACGCAGCGTTCCGGTTCCAATTTGCTGCGGGTGATGCTCGATCAGTCGGCGGATATTGCGTCGCCGCATCCGGCCCATGTTCTGGTTACCTTTTACCCGTTACTGCATCTTTATGGCGATTTGGACCATCCGGGCAACTACCGCCGTTTGGTAAGCGATGTGGTGGATTATATAAAGGCGAACCCTGTGCCGTGGTTTAATGTAGTATTGGACAAGGATGAATTGTTCAGCCTGTCTGGTGTGTATAACCTGATAGAACTTAACCGCCTGGTTTATGAACGCGTAGCGCAGGCGGCTGGAGCACGGTATTGGTGCTGCAAAAGCATGGCGAACGTGCATTTTGCCGATGAACTGGAAAAGGGTAATCCGGATCTGAAGTATATCTATCTGTACCGGGACGGGCGTGATGTGGCGGCCTCTTTTAAAAAGGCGATCGTAGGCGAAAAGCATATCTATCCGATTGCCCGGCAATGGACAGAAGACCAGGATGCCTGTTTACGTCTTGCGCAAAAGGTACCTGCGAACCGGTTTCATGCATTAAGCTATGAACAGTTGATCACACACCCCCAGGTAACCATCAGCAATCTTTGTAACTTTTTAGAAATTGAATACCACGCAGAAATGCTCAACTTCCACACATCCAAGGAAGCGGCAGCAACTGCAGAGGCCGGTGCCATGTGGAGCAATCTGCAAAAACCGGTAATGGCAGATAATACAGGTAAGTTCAGGAACGTATTGAACGAAACCGAAATTGAAATTTTTGAATTGATCGCGGGTGATGTAATGAAAAAGCTGGGCTATCCCTTATTTACCAGTTTGCAAAATACAAACCTGATTGCGGAAGGCGCCGTGCAGGATTATTACACAGAAAACGAGCAGCTGAAAGCGAAGTTCTACAAAAATGCGGATATGAACGATATTCAGAAGCGCATGCCGCAGCAAACCATTCTGAACCGGATCAAAAACAGGCAATATGATAACAGCGCATCTTAATACATTATTGGATATTGTTAAAAAAGCAGGTGACGCGATCCTCGGGATCTATGATCAGCCGGATATAGCTGTAGATATCAAAAAGGACGCTTCGCCACTAACAGCAGCGGACATGGCGTCGCATCACATTCTTGTTGACGGTCTTCAAAAGATAGACCCCGGGATCCCGGTTATATCAGAGGAAGGCCGGAAGCAGGATCAGCGATCTCCGGAGCAAACAACGTTTTGGTGTGTAGATCCGCTTGATGGCACAAAGGAGTTCTTAAAAAGAAATGGTGAATTTACCGTTAACGTGGCATTGATACGTGATCAAAAACCGGTGCTGGGGGTGGTTTACGCGCCGGTAACGGGTACTTTTTATTACGGGGCAAACGGTTTGGGAAGCTTTAAAATGACGGAGGATGAAGCGCCTGTTCCGATCCGCGTCAGCAAACGTACTTCCGGTCTGATCGCCGTAGGCAGCCGGTCGCATCAACATCCGGAAGAAGAAAAAATGTTAGCGGCACTGGGCGTTACCAATATAGTTGCCAGGGGAAGCTCCTTAAAGTTATGCCTGGTAGCAACCGGGGAGGCCGATATTTATTACAGGCATGGTCCTACCATGGAGTGGGATACAGCTGCGGGGCATGCTGTTGTGATAAATGCCGGTGGTATCGTAACAGATCTGAACGGCAGCGATCTGATTTATGACAAACCGGGCATGCTGAATCCGGGGTTCATCTGCAGATCTGCCGCCATCGCTTTCTGAATTAAAATCCCAAGCGGTCAAAAATAAGCCGGGCCGTGGCCTCCGGACGTTCAGTATGACTATGCACTGTAAAAAAAGGAGCAGCAGGCACTTCAAAACGTGCGCTGATACCCGTGAATTCTTTGAGTTCGCCCGTTTTCGCTTTTTGATACAACCCCTTTACATCTCGTTGCTCGCATATTTCCAGCGGACAGTCGATGAATATTTCATAATAGTATTTGCCGATAATTGAGGCGGCCAGGTTTCGGTATTGTTGCAGCGGGGTAATGAGCGAGCAAATGCAGATGATCCCGTTCCTGCTTACAATGCTTGCCAGCTCAGCAGTTCTTCTGATATTTTCGGCGCGGTCTTCCCTGCTAAATCCCAGATCCTGACTGATGCCCATTCGAAGTTCGTCCCCGTCTAAGATAAGGGATGGGTATTTTTGTATTGCCAGCAGCCTTTGCAGCTGATGCGCGATAGTGGTTTTTCCTGCACCGGACAATCCCAGCAGCCAGATCACCGGCGCCTGTTCCATATGCGTATTTAAAATGGTCGTCAAACTTATTCAGATGGATTTGTAACGCATTAATTAAAACAATACCTGGTTGCGAAAAAATAACACACTGATACTTATACGAATATACATTCTTTTGCAGATTTTTACCGGGTGGGCAGCGGTTGATTTTTTCATAGAATGTTGTCCTGGATCTGAATAACGCATAACCTCAACAGGGTGGCCTCCCGGCTAACCGCAGTAAACACCACCGGTAAAGCAGACCCGGAATGTAACGGCTACTACCTGCAACTATTACAGGGTGTGATTTACCGTAAAAAATGATTGTTTTCGGCAGTCCATTTAATGAGTCGCTGGAGCCGGTCGGTCTGGTACTGGTCGAATATCGCTGTATCAGCCCCCATCTTTTTTTTCAGGAGATTGAGGCTGTCGGTAAGCAAGGAAATTTTAATCTGGGCTAAGGAGTCCGGGATCTTGCCGGACATTCGGTCTTTTATAACCTGGTCTGAAGAATCCGCCGTTCTTTTTGCACGAATGTATAGTTCAGGGTTGGCAGGCTCGCCATAAGGCCATGAGACAAATTCTATATATGTTGACTGGTACAATCTTGTTTTTAAACTGTGAATTGGAAAAGGCCACTATTCCAAAGGCCTTGTAACTGCCGAAGTAGGTAACTATTTTTTGATTTCCTTGGTAACCCCCATTCCTGCGATCTTTTTAGGCAGGTATTTAAACCACCAATTAAAAGACGGCTCCTTTTTCAAATATGTCTGTTGGGGGCTTCTGATGATAAGCGTTATTTTGATTATTAGCGCTTTGACATAAAATAAATTCAATATGGAGGCCGCTGTTTCTCCTAAGAATGGCTTTGCTTATTTTGACACAAATTGTTTTAGCTTTTCGCTGAGTTCGTTCAGGCCAGCTTTCGCAAGATACTCGTCGGCGGTCCGTGCAACTCCTGTAAAGATTCTTTAGGAATGCTTTCTAATAAAGCAGATGATCTATCATCGTCTTTTGCTGTTAAACCATGCTTGATGACTTGGAAGTATTTTCTTTTGGCCAATTATAATAGGCAAGCTTCCTTGCCGGCAGATCATAAGCAGCATGGGACATGGAAAAGGCCTTTAAACCGTTAAATTTAAACTCTGGGATTGATACCTCTCGTTTTACTTTCTCAATTACTTTAATAGTTTTCTGAAGCCGGGGGTTATACGAAACATGCTCTCCCCGACTTTTATCATAGAAGTTAGCACCTTCCGTATAACTGTCACCTACCTTAAAGACAATAAGGCCTTGACTATAGTCTTGATTAATATCCCAGAGAGTAAGGCTCTTAAAACTCATTTGCATTATGATACGTTCGTATTCTTTAACCCGAAATGTCCTGTCTGGTAACCCGGTTACCCGGTTTCTCTTCATAAATCTTGTATTGTCATAAGGAATTACCCATAAGACATAGACCCCTAGTTTATAATAGTTTTCCGTTCTCGAAATAATTTGCGACGGCGTAAGGGCCGATGCCTGTACCTCAATTGCAATATTCCTGTGTGTTCCTTCGATATAAATGTCTGGCCGAGCAGTCCCTAATAGTTTCTCAAGCGTTATAGATTTAACATGTGATTCTAAAGCCTTCAGACTCTGGAAGATCTGATATTTCATTTGAAGGTGAATCGTAGTTTCACCCGAATATTCACAGGAGGTTCTGGTACTGTGTGCGAAATGCTCCACCTTCACAAGCCCATTACGAAGATATACAGGAGCTCCGCATTGAGGGCAAAAGTACTCACCTCCAAGAAACGTTGCATCTTCTGCACTGGTGCGAACGCCCTTAGATGTCACGGCTGTAAACATGTTTTTCCTGTTTATTTAGGGGTATGAAAAATGCAAAGGCAATTTTAGATTCAGTTACTGTCTTATTAATTTCTAAGATAATAGTTTTTTTGAAATATATGTACACGTAAATACTTTCGAGTTACAGGCTAATCTGTTAGCGGTAGGAATTTTATTTTGTCACGAATTTTAGTGACAAGCCCTCACGTACTCCATATTGAGTGTAGGCAGAAGTGTTTACAAAACAATGTTTTATCCAAGTATCTAACCTTTGACGAATAGAAGGGGCTGAAAAAACACGAAGATTTTTTGCATTTGAAAAAGCATAATGTATATATCTTTATTCTTTAATAAGTCTGAAACTAATTCATCTATGAAGAAAATCTTTTCTGCAATTTGTCTAACTGTCGCAGTCTGTACCTTGTTTTTTCTGTCTTGCAACAAGGACAAGCAATTTACTACTCAGGAAACATCGTTGATTTCCAACGCGGAAAAATGGTACGCAAAGTCAGTTAATAAGGCCGGTTCAACAAAATTTAGCATCCAACCGAACTGGGAACAGGCTTTGTTTTTAAAATCCTCCTCAGGAGAGCAGCTTATTGTAGTCCCGGCCAATAAAGAGAATAGAACAAATAACCCAAAGTTTGGTATGGCTACCGCTTTTGTATTTAAGGTAAACTCTAACACAATCGTGTCGGGCAACATAGTGCAAGCTATAGGCGAAGCGAATTATATTGAAGCTCAATCATTTAATATACTTTCCAAATATCAGGATAATTCAATCCCGGGATTTAAAGACGGATCTATCATTACTTATGATATAAATCATAACTATATAGCTGGACGTAGCTATATTGATGGGCAAATCTCTCAAATGGCTGTTGAGCTGGTTGCTGGGAGAATTTCTCCGGAAACCCAAAACATCATGCAAACCAAAAGCGTTTCCGGCAAAATGATGAGGGACAAGCTTGGTGATAATAGTAAAATTGAAACGTTAGCGCAAAAGAGTACGAAGCTGAGAATCGCATCAACCTATAGTACTGCTGGTGAAGGCGACGGCGGTGGCAGCGGAGGAGGAGGAGGTGGTGGTGGCACCACATCCACCTATAATTCGCATGCTGAGGTTGGGAATTGCATTGACTGGTATTCCGTTACCTATGATTATGTCTCAGGGTACATATATAGAACAGTTTATTTATACACGGCTTGCGAACCTCCTCCAAATGGAGGTTCTGTGGGTAGTCCGTCCGCCACTCAAACTCGTAGAGTTATTGATTCTCTTAATAATCCTTGTGCAAAAGCTGTTTTAGATTCGGCGTTGAAGATGCAAAATGTTATCTCGGGAATAATGAGGTCAGTATTTAATGATGATTCTACGCCCAATGACTTAACGTTTGCCGAGAAGAATCTCACGAATATGGATGGATGGTTTGAAGGTGACGGCTTCAGAACTAGCACCGGAGAATGGGCAATTAAAGGAACTGTTTATCTGGATGATTCCTTGCTAAAATACGGCACGAAGGAATTAATATTTGCAACGATGCTTCATGAGACACTTCATGCATATCTGGGGCTGGAATATAAAAGACTTGGTGCGACATCATTTCAGGCCAAATATCCAGATATTGGGATATATGTTGAAAATGTGCCTAATAATCCACTTGCCAATTATTACAAGTTTAGGACTAATAATATGCATGGTAGTATGGCCTCGAACTACCGAAATGAGTTGAAAGCTGCAATACTACAGTTCAATCCCAACCTTCCTCTTGACGTAGCTGATGCACTTTCTGTCAATGGTTTTTTTTATGAAAATGACTTTCCTAATGGAGCGATGCTTTTATGCCAAAGGGAGCGTCAAACATATACGAATCAATATTCAGGAACAAAATGTCCAGATTAAAAGCCATGAAAACAGCAAAATTATTATTTGGGATATTACTTTTTTGCGCAAGTCTGCAGGCTCAAGAACAGGTTACAGATTTGGGCTTTGATAAAGCAAAATATTCACTGGGAAAGGTAATGGATAGCTACAATCCGAAGCATAGCCATTTTGGTAACATTTACTTTATTGTATGCCAGATAAGCAATAGCAAACTTAAAAATGGCAAGATTCTGTTTCTGAAGAATGGAGGATTTGATACTACGGAAATTAGAGATAACGACCTGAAATCATTGGAGCCCGTTTTATTGAATTATTCCAACAAAGAAGATATGACAATTATTGCACCATATATCTATATTAAAGATCCCAAAAGGTTACCTACTAATGAATTCCTATACCGGGAATCTGTTCCAAGAGATTTAACGAAGGCCCTGTATTTAATTACAAGGAAAAATAAGCGATCAATAATTTTTCCCGTTGCTGAAGGGCTAATGGTTGATATGTCTATAAGTCAGGAAGGGGAGCGGAGAATCGAACCCCAAAAAAAGTAGTCTAGATCATGATGTTTTTGACTACTGAAGATCCTGTTTCCCCTTTTTTATACAAAGGAATCCTCCATCATTTCTATTCGTTATTACGGTTCGCCGTATTTGTGAATAAATAAAACAGTGGCGTTGATGTAACGAGAGATTTTCGAGAAATAAATTGTTTGACAAGCTGGGGCCTTTTGGATTCAAATAACCATTTTCCCTCACAAAGCGCTCAAGTTATACTTAAAAATCTTACTTGCAAATAGCTTATGATCCTTAAAATATTACCGATAATCACATTATTGGTCTCCTATTCACTACAGAGTATAAGCCAGCATTTTCCAATCCATAGAGTTGTTTTTCTGGACAGTTTAAGTAAAGTTGGCGAAGTTTGTTCTTATACATTAAATACGAAAGAATTATACGGAGCTAAGCGGTCAATAAATCTATTTAACGTTATGCCGGCGGATGGACAGGAAATTCTGTTGTTCTCTGTGCTACCTTCCTCCGGTCATTTACAGGAAAATTGGGAAAAGGTTAATCTTGATTCAATTCGGGATAAAGTGCTTTCCGTTTATGATATTAAAGCTTTTATAGACAAGAAATCAGATCCAGAATACAAATGGCAAAATTCTCTGAATTGGGCTATAGTAAAAAAGGAATTCGGCGAGTTCTATATCTCCAAAAATTGCCTCACTGAACTATTTACGATCTCCAATCATAAACCGTCTGCAGTTGATCCCAACCGAACGATAAATACCCAGGCAGCCACCACAACAATGAGAGAGATACGTCAAAAAGAACCAGATGCATTTGAGTCAATGGACCCTCGCGGTGACTACAAGTTTCTACAGGCTAATTCGAATTTAAGAGGATTCTATTTCTCAAGAAAAATAAAAATTGCATCTATGGATGCCTATCAGTTCTGGACTTTTGCCGATTGGAATGCTGTTGATAGTTGGAATATAAATAGAGGAATTGATCGATTTGTCTACATACCAGGAAAGGGCATTGTAGGTGGATCTTATGATTTTTGGTTCAAGTTCAGGCCGGCAATGGTGGAGGATAACGATGTATTTGTTTCCGGAGAGAGGCTTTGGAACAATATGCTGGAAGAAAAGGTCATGTTGGCCGAGAAGTTAAAGAAATGACGATGCGAACTTTAAGATTTATTACTATACTTCTATTGATTGCTATATGCAGTTACAGCTGTAAAACGCAAATAGGGCAGATCCCAGATGAGGTTGAAAAGGTATTGAAAGCTGCCACCCGGAACCGTAGTGAGCTTGAGAAGGTAATAATCCATTATCGCAACGACAGTCTGAAATTAAAAGCAGCTTTTTTTCTAATTGGAAATATGCGGTTTCATTTCGGCTATCAGGGCGAGTCTTTAGACGCATACAATAAAGTATTTGATAAAATTCAGGAATATGAAAAACATACACCGTTTAAGGGTAACATTCATTTTCCAATGTTTATTCAATGGTCCGATTCGATAATCAGTGCGACAGGGTATCCTGGCCCCGCCTCACTGAAGAAAGTGTACGATCCTATTTCGATTTCAGCAAAGATGCTGATCGAAAATATTGACTGTGCCTTTGATGCCTGGATGTTACCTTGGGCCAAACATTTAGATTTTGAATCCTTCTGTAATTATATTTTGCCATATCGTTTTCAAGATGAACCCTTGGAGTTATGGCGAAAAACGTACATGCAAAAGTTTGATTGGCTCAAGGACTCCATGCGTGGAAGCGATGATCCCGTTTTGGCCTGCCGATACATTAATGAAGATTTAAGAAAGTGGTTCCGGTTTAACGAGGAGTTATCTGTTTATCCAAGTGCAATAGGACCCCTCAATCTATTGAAAGCGAAAATGGGGCGCTGCGTGGATCAGGCAGGCGTTGCCAATTTCGCCATGCGCGCGATGGGGATACCAGTAGTCCATGAAGTAATCCCCCAATGGGGAGACCGAAGTATGGGCCATGATTTTAGCGCTGTACTAAGTAAAACAGGAAAGTTCATTGATTTTCTGGGTGCCGAATTGCCTCCGGGAGAAAATGAACTCAGGGGAAAAGCGCCCAAAGTATTCCGCCAGATGTTCCCGATACAGAATAAAAGGATTCAGAAATATGACGATGGCCTGGCAGCGAAATTAGGGGGTCCTTTTGGCCATGATGCTACCGGAGAGTTTCTTCCAACTACAAATGTCGTACTGCCAAAGACTGATGATCAAGGGAGAGATGTATTTCTTGCCGTGTTTGATGACAGTGGATGGATTCCGATCAAACTAGCGGATGACTCTTTAGGGAATTATGTCTTCAGGGATATGGCGAGAAATATTATGTATTTGCCGTGCACCCTGGGAAATAACTCTTTGGAGTCATTTTCAGACCCTTTTTTTATTGATACAGCAGGGGCAATACATAAAGTAGTGCCCGGCAAACAAAATCATCTTGTTCATTTGGAGCGCAAATATCCACTGACGGTTTTAAAACGCTGGTGGATGACGCTGATGGCCAAAGGGAGGTTTGAAGGTGCTAATAAACCGGACTTTAGTGATAGTAAACTCTTGTTTACAATACCTGATACAATTGCGCTAAAGTATCACATTTCTAAAGTGGAAGTTACCAATCCCGTGCGCTATGTTCGATATGTTTTTCCCGATAGCAGTTTCGGATCTCTTGGTGAGATTGCTTTTTATGAAAAGGGGAATACCGAAGCATTAAAAGGAATCGCCGTTAAAGCCGACGGTGTAAGTGACCAGGATCTGCAAATTGCCTTTGACGGTAAAATGGACAAGTTTATACATACCGCTACGAAAGATGACTATAACGGGCTGTGGGTTGGTTTAGACCTTGGGAGGCCTAAGTTAATAACAAGCGTCGGTTACAGTCCAAGGAATGATCAGAACAATATTGAAAAGGGCATGGAGTATGAATTGTTTTACTGGGACAGGAATTGGAAAAGCCTTGGGAGAATGACAGCGACAACTGACGTTTTGGTGTATAAGAATGCGCCTGTAGGGGCTTTGTTGTTATTGCGCAATCATACTGCTGGAAAAGAAGAACGAATATTCTTGTATGCGGATGGAATGCAAATTTGGTTTTAAGCCTAGCCGCAGCAGCTTGAAAATGATCAGTATTACATAGTCAATAAAAATACTTTATTTTTTGTAAATATGAAGAATGTATATATTTGTTTTATATTAATTTGAAAATCATCACCATGAAAAAAATCATCGCCGGGCTCTGCTTAGCTATTTACCTTGTAACAATGTTATTGCTATCCTGTAATAAGGATCGACAGCTTACCACAAAACAGACGTCACTTATTGAAAAAGCGGAGCAATGGTATACTGCATCAATTAAGGAAGCCGCTAAATCCCCCCTCGCAACAAAGCCTAACTGGGAAAATGCACATTTTTTCACCTCGGCAGGCGGCGAACAACTTATAGTTGTACCCGCTGACAAAGAAAATAAGACCAGTAACCCGAAATATGGGATGCTGACATCGTTTGTGTTTGTCAGTGACGGGAGCAAGATTAATTCCGGAAATATCTTACAAATACTGGGAGAAAATGATGCGCTAAAACAACAGGGACAAAATTTGTTTGCAAAATATCAGACCCTGTCATTTAAAGGGGTGAGAGACGGAGCTTTGATTATATACGATATCAACCACGAATATCTTGACGGGCGTAACATCAAAGACGAAAAGGTGTCAAGTGACATCGGTGCACAAATGTCGGCCGCTGGTACGAATCCTTTGGCAAATTCAATTTTGGTTAATGGCACAAAGGTATCCTCAGGTAATATCCAAAACTCATCAAACCGTTTTTCCGCACCAATCCTATCAGCCACGAAAAACGCAATTTCCACCTATGGTGAACAAGGTGAAGCACAAAACTGCACGGACTGGTATTGGACTACCTGGAATGTAAATACCGGAGAGATTCTTTCTCAGACTTATGCGTATTCGACGTGTGAAAAAAGCAGTAGTGGCAGCAGTAGTACTGTCAATGCCTCATTAAATGCCCCGCCTCCTTGTAACAGCTCCTTTCATTTTGTCACCAAAATATCAGGGAGCATTACAGAACCTAAATTTGAAGGTGGGTGGCAGGTTGCCGCGGTGCAAGGCATTCATTATAACCTGGTGAGCAATTACTATCCCCCAGTAAGAATTGAAATGCCTTTATTATATTTTGGACTGCCGGTGATAAAAAAGGAGGGGACAAATAGTTATGTCAATTTTTCGTATGAAGTGGCTCAGCAGATTGCAAAAAATGCTGTTGCCAAGGCGGAAGAGGCAGCCAAGAATCTTTATAAACTGTGGCCACCTGACGTAGAAACAAGAGTCGCACAGGTT
>Ga0222424_100740_pt1 | contig 12195 bp, 7 predicted proteins | sample 2B2ome_FD_182468 | JGI IMG/M metagenome (GOLD analysis project Ga0222424, IMG submission 182468) | Enriched microbial communities from leaf-cutter ant dump, University of Wisconsin, Madison, United States - 2B200A (version 2) | ecosystem: Environmental > Terrestrial > Nest > Insects nest > Nest...
CCATTGATCATGCCGGCGCTGACCATCCTCGATGCACAGATGGCCAAAAACTATGTGTTGGCGAATGCCGGTGCCACATTGCCGAAACGCGATGCGGTAGATGCGCGTATCGTAAAACAGGTAGAGACCGGCAAAATAAACAATGTGCCCACCTGCCCGCTGCCCAAGACCCAGTTTGAGCACCGGCGGCTTCCGATCGATTCTTATAAAATAGGCATCATTACTGATCCCTGTCAGGCCGGTGGTTATCCCGAATATAAAGGAACGCCTTATAAGGATTCGGACAATGATGGCATGCCGGATGACTATGAACGGAAAGCGGGACTGAATCCCAATGATGCCTCCGACGCGCAAAAGATCACCAAGAATGGGTATAGTACTATTGAAAATTATCTGAACAGCGTAGTAAATATCAGGAACGTAGTGCCTGCGAAATAGGCGTTGATGGATGGAATGTCTTATTGATAGTTTTTCTTAAATGAAAAATAGAATATCGCGCTGAGCTTGAGGCGGCATAATGCGTGGGGAACTGTAAATGAATGGATGACCTTTCTTGTAAGGGTACCCGCCGCGCAGTGAAAGAAATCCCGAAGGTTCGGGACAAGTGGAATAGCGTTCCGCTAAAAGCAGGACAAGCCTGAAGTGCGGATTTTTCTGGTTCCGACCACCCGTGGAATAAAAAAGGACAGGATTGGGCTCCTGGCGAACAAGATTTTTGCTCCACTTTTTATTCCCGATTGATCGGGAGAAAAGTGGAAAACAAAATAAAAAAACTGTCATAGCATGGTTCGTGTTCTCACCATAGTCGTCAATTTATGGCCCGAACCTATGGCGCTCTGTTCTGTATTATCCTTCTATACTGGGAGCTTCAGTTCGCAGTTGCTGAGATTGGTCGGGGCGAAGCCTCCTGACCTTCAAACGTGCTACAGAAGGCCATAGGCCTGATCGCTCTATCAACTACGGAATTTATTCCGGAGATAGAAACCGCTAATGAGAGACAGAGTGCCATAGGCACGGTACATTTCAGGCAGGGGATCAGTATTGTAAGCTTCGCTTTTTGCTTAAGTTGACGGCTATGATGTCCTCACGAACCCGTTATTGAAATAAATAGTTACATGAAAAAGTGGATAGGCCTTTTTGGCATTATAAGTTTATTAGCTCCGCAGCAACAGGTTGCTGCTCAGTATCCGGTAATACCCAAATCCATGGAGGATTCTGCGGATGCGGTAATGGCCGGCTATCGTAAATTATCAGACGCCGCCTGGGAAAAAGCATTACCGGCTGTTGAAGCGGATGCAAAGCAAGGCAGACCCTTTGTACCCTGGGCCTCTAAGTCCTCCGATCTGATAAAAGCAACACTCCCGGCTTTTCCGGGTGCTGAAGGGGGCGGGGCGTATACTCCGGGTGGACGTGGCGGAAAAGTATTTGTCGTGACCAACCTGAGCGACAATGGCCCCGGAAGTTTTCGCTGGGCCTGTGAGCAGGGCGGTGCGCGGATCATCGTATTCAATGTGGCCGGGATCATCCGGCTGAAAAGCCCGGTAAGCATCCGCGCTCCTTATGTTACCATCATGGGACAAAGTGCACCGGGCGACGGTGTTTGTATCGCCGGGGAATCGGTGCTCATCGATACGCATGATGTCATCATCCGCTTTATGCGGTTCCGGCGTGGTGCCACCGAAGTGACCCGCCGCGATGACGGGCTTGGGGGCAATCCGGTGGGGAATATTATCATTGATCATGTATCTGCCAGCTGGGGCCTGGATGAGAATATGAGCATCTACCGTCATGTATATGATCGTAAAGCGGATGGAAAAGGGGAGAAGCTGCCAACGGTAAATGTGACCATCCAGAATTCTATTTTTTCAGAAGCACTGGATACGTATAACCACGCCTTCGGCAGCACCATCGGCGGACGCAACAGCACTTTTATGCGCAATCTCTGGGCAAACAATATTGCCAGGAACCCTTCGGTAGGCATGGATGGTGATTTTGGGTTTGTGAACAATGTGATCTTTAACTGGTGGAACCGCAGTGCCGATGGCGGCGATAATAAATCGTTTTACAATTTTATTAATAATTATTACAAACCCGGTCCCATTACACCAAAGGACCGGCCGATCGGTTATCGTATTTTGAAACCCGAATCAGGCAGGGCGTTTAAAGACAGCCTGGTCTTTGGAAAAGCCTATGTAAGTGGAAATATTGTTGCCGGCAACGATCGGGTAACAAAGGATAACTGGGATGGCGGGGTACAACTGGAAGCTGTAAAAGACGCCGCAGAGTATCTGCAGCAGATACGGGTAGATCAGCCGTTTCCTATCGCTGCATTCCCGGTATTGCCTGCTGAAGATGCCTATGGCTATGTATTGGAAAATGCAGGGGCGCTGCTGCCGGTACGGGATGCGGTAGACAAGCGGATCGTGGAAGATGTCCGCACCGGAACGATCACTTATAGTCCGGATGCACATACCGCTCCGGTATCAAAGTTTCTGAAGCGGCGGCTTCCGGCCGATTCTTATAAGAACGGTATTATTTCCGACATCAGCCAGGTAGGTGGTTATCCGGAGTACAAAGGCAGGTCTTACAGGGATTCTGATAATGATGGTATTCCGGATGCGGTTGAGAAAGCGATGGGGCTGGACCCACGGAACCCTGCAGATGCCGTAGCCATTGCGAAGAACGGTTATAGCAATATTGAAAACTATCTGAACGGTCTTGTGGCATTGAAAACGGTAACGCCGGAGAAAGGGAAACCCCTGTCTTCATTTAAATAAAAATCGGGATACCTGGTTCAGGGTGTATTGCAGCTAAACGCTGATAGCTGAATATTTATGGCTGAGAGCTACTTCTCGACTCTCAACGCTCAATTCTCGGCCCAACTGATTAGCTTTGTTGAACGGTGATAAATTTGCAATAATGAAGTTTTTCTTCTTCGTTTTATTAAGTGTGCTGGTTACGGTCGTGAACGGTCAAAAACCGAAGCCCCCAAAAACGGTATTGCCCGTTTCGGTTGAAAAAGGCCAGCTGATCTATAATGCCGATTCCGTAACCGGTGACCGTATCCCGGATTATTCGTATTGTGGTTACAAGGCATCAGAAGCAGCTATTCCATTGGTTCCGGTTAAGGCCGTGGTTCCGGTTAAAGCGGGCGATGCCACGGCACTCATTCAGGCTGCAATTGATTATGTGGCCACACTTCGCCCGGATAAAGAGGGGTTCCGCGGTGCAGTGTTGCTTCAAAAAGGAATATATGCAATAGAAGGGCCGCTGCTCATCCGTCAATCCGGTATTGTGCTGCGCGGCACCGGGGCGGCCGGCGAAACGGTGTTGAAAGGAACCGGATTCAATCGTGATGCACTGATACGGGTGGCAGGCAAAAATGATAAAATCGTTGGCGCTGAAGCGGCGGTAACACAGGACTATGTCCCGGTAAATGCCACGGCACTTGCGGTTGCAGATGGAAACAGTTTGAAACCCGGCGATCGCGTGGAGATCCGGCGTCCTTCCACCGCGGAGTGGATCGATGTGCTGGGCACACGCAGCTTTGGCGGTGGTCTATCCGCCCTGGGCTGGAAGCCCGGAGATGCCGACCTGATTTTTGAAAGAACGATTACTGCTGTTAAAGGGAATACGCTTACCATTGATGTGCCACTCACTAATTCACTGGATAAAAAATATGGTGGCGGTACGGTAACTGCTGTTTCCTGGCCGGGCAGGATCAGTAATATCGGGATCGAGAACCTGTCGCTGGTTTCCGAATTTGATACAAGGAATCCCAAAGATGAGGACCATCGCTGGATGGCCATTACCATGGAAAATGTGGAAGATGCCTGGGTACGCCAGGTATCCTTTAAACATTTTTCCGGTTCTGCGGTGCACCTGCTGGAATCGGTACGGCGCGTTACGGTCGAAGACTGTATTTCTACAGAGCCGGTATCCGAGATCGGCGGACAGCGGCGTTATACCTTTTTTACCCGTGGTCAGCAAACGCTGTTCCAGCGCTGTTATGCGGCCAATGGGTATCATGATTTTTCGGTAGGGCATACCGCAGCGGGTCCCAATGCGTTTGTGCAATGCATGTCGGAATGGCCTTATAATTTTTCCGGGGCAATTGATAAATGGGCTTCCGGAGTCTTGTTTGATGTGGTGTCGGTAGACGGGAATGCGATCCGTTTTGGCAACCGTGGCCAGGATGGCCAGGGTGCGGGATGGGCGGCAGCGAATAGTTTGTTATGGAACTGTTCGGCGGCACGCATCGATTGTTACCGGCCACCAACAGCGCAGAACTGGGCGCTGGGCTCCTGGAGCCAGTTTGCAGGCGACGGCTACTGGGGCGAATCGAATAATCACCTTACACCAAGGAGTTTTTATTACGCGCAGTTGCAGCAGCGCCTGGGTAAACCCAGCCCGCAACAATCCTTTATTTTAAACATCGGTACGGAGGCTTCCAGCAGCCCTTCTGTGGAAGTGGCGCAGGCGCTTACAAAAGAAGCCATACAACCAAAAGTACAACTGATCGACTGGATCAGGGAGGCGTCCAAACACAATCCGATCGCGATCGATGCAAAAGGAGCAAAGCTTATTGATAAAGCTTCATCAGGCGGCTGGTCGGTGGGACCTCCCGCAGCATATATAAACAAGGGCTGGCTGGTGGGAATGAACGGTCATGTGCTTACGGGAACCATACAGGAAGTACCCTGGTGGACGGGCGGCGTGGAAGGAAAGGACCTGGAGCAAGCTACAAAAAAACTGGCGATCACCCGTTTTGTACCGGGGCGCGTAGGGCCCGGGCTTACCGATGACCTCGAAGCCGTGGTGGATTCGATGAAAGCCAATAATATTGTGGGTTTAAACCAGCACTATGGCCTGTGGTACGAGCGGCGCAGGGATGATCATGAGCGTATCCGCAGGATGGATGGCGAAGTATGGCCCCCGTTCTATGAGCTGCCATTCAAACGAAGCGGGGTAGATACAGCCTGGGATGGCTTGAGTAAATATGATCTCACAAAATATAATTCCTGGTACTGGAACCGCATGCGGCAGTTTGCGGTCCTGGCAGAACTGAACGACCGGGTATTATTGCATCAGAATTATTTCCAGCACAATATCATTGAAGCCGGCGCGCATTATGCCGATTTTCCCTGGCGTACGGCCAATAATATCAATAACACCGGCTTTAATGAACCCGTAAATTTTGCAGGCGACAAGCGTATTTTTTATGCGGAACAGTTTTATGATGTATCAAACCCGGTACGGAAAGAACTGCACCGACGCTACATACAGCAATGCTTCCGGAACTTTACCGGAAACCCCAATGTGATACAGTTTATCGGGGAGGAGTTTACCGGCCCGTTGCATTTTGTAAAATTCTGGCTGGACTGTATTCGGGAAATGCCGGATCAAAAACACAATCAGAACAAGATTGGTCTTAGTGTAACAAAGGATGTGCAGGATGCCATACTGAAGGATCCCCGGTACGAATCAATGGTCGATGTGATCGACATAAAATACTGGCACTACCAGGCCGACGGTTCGGTGTATACACCGGAAGGCGGAAAGAACCTGGCGCCGCGTCAGTGGGCGCGCTTACTAAAACCGAAGGCCAGCTCTTTTGAGCAGGTGTACCGCGCGGTAAAAGAATACCGGTTAAGGTATCCGGATAAGGTCATTATGTACTCAGCAGACGGTGCAGATAAATTCGGATGGGCGGTGCTGATGGCCGGCGGTTCGCTGCCGGTATTACCTTCCACAGTAGACAAGGCGTTACTGGAAGCAGCCACTGAAATGCGGCCCGCAACATCCGGGGAATTTTCCTTGCAGGGTACAAATGGCCTGATCGAGTATGCCTTGCGGCACAATAAAGTTCCGGTGAATTTGAAGGGCTTCACCGGTAACGTAACACTTCATTACATCAGTGCAAAGACCGGGCAGGTCATAAAAACGGAATCTTTCACCGCAACCGGAACCACCCAATCGTTTGAGCTTCCGGAAGGCGCAGCGCTGCTGTGGATCAGTAGGTGATCAGGGCAAAGTATCTATTCGAGCATGTGGTAGGTTTTTTATTGTCCCGGTTCCGAAGGCTTTCGGAATGCTCATGGTATCAGTCTTGCGTCGCACACTTCGGCACCCCAATATAGGGCAGTTTATGATCCGAGCCTACGGCTCTCAGCTTTTTATGGGCGGCGCTGATCAACAAACTGAAGTTTGTTGATGACCAATTCAGACGAGGCGCTGCCTCTTCCCTTCCCTTCACTTCACTTGTCTTCCAGTCGCCCCTGTCCCCACAAAACACCATTCAGTTTTTTCTGAACAGGGGCATGGATTCAGTAAAGGCCATCGGCCTGGGTATTCTTACAACTCCGGATCCGAACGTTCGGATTATTCCGGGAGCCATCACATGCTGTGGAGCGCAGGAGTGCCGTAGGCACGACCCATAGTTGGTACCTTGTCCCACGAGTCTGCCCGGTCACAGCCCTGGCAGTTTATGCTCCGAGCCTACGGCTCTCAGCTTTTTGTGGGTGGCGCTGATCAACAAACTGAAGTTTGTTGTTGGCCGATTCAAACGAGGCGCTGCCTCTTCCCTTTACTTGTCTTCCAGTCGCCCCTGTCCGCACAAAACACCATTTAGTTTTCGGCCTGGGCATTCTTACAACTCCGGATCCGAACGTTCGGATTATTCCGGGAGCCATCACATGCTATGGAGCGCAGGAGTGCCATAGGTACGACCCATAGCTGGTACCTTGTCCCACGAGTCTGCCCGGTCACAGCCCTGGCAGTTATGCTCCGAGCCTATGGCTCTCGGCTTTTTGTGGGTGGCGCTGATCAACAAACTGAAGTTTGTTGTTGACCAATTCAGACGAGGCGCTGCCTCTTCCCCCTCACTTGTCACCCAAGCCTTCCCCGTCCCCACAAAACATCATTCAGCTTTTCCTGGCCAGGGGCATGGATTCAGTAAAGGCCATCGGCCTGGGCGTTCTTACAACTCCGGATCCGAACGTTCGGATTATTCCGGGAGTCATAACATGCTACAGAGCGCAGGAGTGCCGTAGGTACGGTCCATAGCTGGTACCTGCTTGTCACTCAAGTCGCCCCTGTCCCCACAAAACATCTTTCAGCTTTTCCTGGCTAGCGAAATGCACTCGGTAAAGGCCATCGGTCTGGGCGTTGTTACAACTCCGGAATTTATTCCGGGAGTTATAACATGCTACAGAGCGCAGGAGTGCCGTAGGCACGGTCCATAACTGATACCTGCTTGTCACCCAAGTCGCCCCTGTCCGCACAAAACACCATTCAGTTTTTCCTGGCCAGGGATATGCACTCGATAAAGGCCATCGGCCTGGGCGTTCTTACAACTCCGGAATTTATTCCGGGAGTTATAACATGCTACAGAGCGCAGGAGTGCCATAGGTACGACCCATAGCTGGTACCTACCTGTCTCACGAGTCCTCTGGTCACTTAATGAAGAATAGCAAGTGCCTTACCTTTTAATTAATTTAAAAAACTCTTCGAGCGTTAAGTCTCTTGCATTGCAAATTTTTTCAAGAGTTTCAATCGTCATTGCATAGCCTTGATGGCTAACAATTTTTCTGGCAAGTTTTTCTTCAATATAATGATCCTTAGCAAACTCCGTGTATTTGTATTTGCCATTCGGATATTTATAATCCCGGAACCAATGATCGATTATATATTGGTTTATAACAAATTTTAGTTCCTTCATTAAGCGAAGTAAAATAGCTTAAAAAAAATAATGACGGACAATCGTCCGTTTTCTATGATTTATTATTATATTTGTACTGAAATAATATTTTTGCGATTACTTCATAAACTCATTTGAAGCTTTCGCTTTGAGTCTCGAACTGAAAACTGGTAATTTTTAACACACGAGATGATAAGCAGATTAGCTCACGACCTAGGCGTGAGCTAATCTGCTTATCCGTGTGTGGGTATACCAGTACCTCAGTTCGGTAAGTTGAGCGCCACGCCTTTTTTGTGCGGGTGCCAGCCTAAAACTTTTTGTTATGGATAACGCCGTTGCTACACACCCACAAAACACCAACACCAGTTTTAATGAAGCGCAGTGGCTGCAAGCCCTTTTTCTGCTGGCAGATACACAAACCTGGCTGCAACAATTACAGGAGGGGCTTATTTGGCAGCTGCCGGTAAAAAACCGTAAAAAGCTGCTGCGCCAGGGCTGGTACCTGAGTGCCAAAGCACTGGCGCATATTTTAGAACGCCATTATTATAAAGTGCCCCGCCACCGCCTTACCGGCAAATTTACTATAGCCGTACCGCAGATTGTGGCATGCATTAAAGATGCATGCCATCAGCCACCGGAACCGGTGCCGCGCAGCCAACACCTGCAACGGGTATGGGAGGCGGGCGTGCCCGTAGGTTATGATCCTGCTGGGAATACCGTAACCACCATTACGGTTATAGCCACCACCGGCGGGGAAATTATGACCGCCTTTCCCGGTACCATGCCGGTGCAAGAAGCTGTATCGTCACCCTGAGCGGAATGCAATGGAGCTCAAGGTGCTTTCAGCTATTGCTACTGCCTGTATTGCGGAGATTCCTCCGCTCCACTTTGTTCCGGTCGGAATGACAAATAATGCCTCACCCTAAAACAAAAAAGGCCATGAAAAACAAACACACTAAAGATCCGTTTAATACCCGTTGCTGGTTAAGCGAAACTATTACAGACCCTTACCAGGTGCTTGCCTGTTTGTTCTTTGAAGCGCATGTACATGACTTTCGAAAGCTGGTTAAAAAGCTGGTACATCATGCCGGTGGAGGAGGCGTATATAAACGCCAATCTCCGGCGGATGTATTATTATATATGAAAATGATCCGCTCGCTTATAAAAGCTGCAAATGTTTTAAAACATACAGAATGCAGCCCTGTTATTATAAATGAAGACGATCTGCTCAATACAAAGTACTACCGCAGCCATTATGTTACGGCAGATGCATGGATGGAGTTTCCGCGCCACCTGTCAAAAAAAGAATACTGCAACCCATACCGGGCCTTTCAGCAGTTTTTCAATCACCTTCCGGTAAAAGATTGGGTACAATGCTGGGAGCAGGTAGTGGAGGCCGCTCTTTGCCGTGATGATGCTTTTACTCCCGTTGCACCGCTAAAAGTGTATAGCAGGTTGGCCAAACTGGTGGAAGCCGCGCATTTGGTGGATGTAAGGGAGGTTACGCATGTGGGTGGCCAGTTAAAAGGAAGGGCAGCCTCCTCTCCATAGTACTGTACAATGTGGCCCGGGAAACGGCTTTATTATATGGTGTACTTACCGGATGGAATATCTTTCTAAACTACTGGAAATATTTACCGGCAGACCGGTTTTATCCGGTATCCGGTCTATCTTTATTAGGTCGCTGTTAAGCACCATAGATGCTTGTCATTTTTTGATTGCGAAGTTTAACAGGCGGCATCATCTGACGCCCGTTGTTATGAGCAGACTATTTTACATCCTTATTCTTTTAATCAGTATACCGGCCTTCAGCCTTGGTGTACAGGCACAGGAATTGCCTCCGTTAAAGCTCTCGGATAATCATCGCTTTTTTCAAACCGCAGACGGCAGGCCGTTTTTCTGGCTGGGAGATACCGGCTGGTTATTATTTGTACGGTTGACCCGGGAAGAAGCGGTGCAGTATCTTGAAACACGCAAAGCACAGGGCTTTAATGTGATCCAGGTAATGGTATTGCACGATGTAAAAAATGCACGGAATGTTTACGGAGACCTGGCGATCGAAAATGACGATGTGTCTAAACCCGTTACCACACCGGGAGCAGATCCTGCCGACTCTGTGGCCTATGATTTTTGGGATCATGTGGACTTTGTGGTCCGTGAAGCGGCAAAAAGAGGCATCTATATGGCGCTGGTGCCGGTTTGGGGAAGCAATGTAAAAGAGGGAAGGGTTAACCCGGCACAGGCCGCTGTTTTTGCAACATTCCTGGCGGAGCGGTATAAAGATCAGTCCAATATTATCTGGCTGAATGGCGGTGATATAAAAGGTACCGATGGCCTGGATGTATGGAATACGATCGGATCAACTATTAAAAAACAGGATCCCAACCATCTGATGACCTTTCATCCCCGGGGGCGCTATTCTTCCTCCGACTGGTTTCACCAGGCAGCATGGCTGGATTTTAATATGTTTCAAAGCGGCCACCGTACCTACGCACAGGATACCAGTGTGAGTGAAAAGAATCATTTTGGAGAGGATAACTGGAAATACATTAACGTGGAATACCGGCTGAAGCCGGTAAAGCCCACACTGGATGGCGAACCCTCTTATGAAAATATTCCGCACGGATTGCACGACAGCTTACAACCCAGGTGGAAGGCCGCCGATTTGAGAAGGTATGCCTATTGGAGTGTGTTTGCTGGTGGCGCGGGCTTTACTTATGGGGAGAATGCTGTAATGCAGTTTAACGCGAGGGGATTTAAAGGCGCCAACTACGGAGTAACCCAAGACTGGACAGAGGCCATGCACGCCCCGGGCGCACAACAGATGCAATTTGTTAAAGCACTGCTATTGGCACATGATTATAACAGCCGCGTGCCGGCGCAGGAGATCCTTGTTGATAATAAGGGAACGCGTTATGATCGTTTGCTGGCTACAAAAGGAAAGGGGTATGCGATGGTATATACCTACAGCGGAAAACCGTTTAAGATAGATCTCTCAAAACTGGATTTTAAACCGGCGCAGGCAAAATGGTTTTACCCGGCAAGCGGGAAATATGCACCGGTTAAATTAAGCCGGCCGGCCGGTGTGGCATCATTTGTCCCCCCCGGGGCGAAGACAGATGCAGAAGGTACAGACCGGGTGCTGGTATTGGAGGAGTAAGAATCATGCAATCGTCACCTTGAGCGTAGCGTAGCGAAGTCGAAAGGTCTTTCAGGATTTAGGAGATGCCTCGGCTGCGCTCAGCATGACGTTCGGTTGGTGTGTCTATTTTTAAACCCGGGGCGGCGAACAATAAAGTAACAACATTGAAAAGAATCGTAAACATACTTGTTATTCCGATCATTCTAAGCGCTTGTTCCAATAGGGCCTACCTCTTCACGTCCTTTCATGAGCCTGCGGATGCCGGTCTGCGTATGCTGTACAGTTACGATGGCTATCATTGGACCGATTTTGATACGGTTTTTCTAAAGCCGGCAGTAGGGCAGCAAAAAGTCATGCGCGATCCATCAATGGTGCAGGGACCAGATGGCGTTTTTCACCTGGTATGGACCAGCAGCTGGCGGGGCGATAAAGGATTTGGGTATGCTTCCTCCAAAGACCTGGTGCATTGGAGCCCGCAACAATTCATACCGGTGATGGAACAGGAACCCGCAACCGTGAACGTATGGGCGCCGGAATTGTTTTATGACGATGCCGAAAAAGATTATAAGATCATCTGGGCCAGCACCATTCCTGGTCGTTTTGAGAGAGGAGCAGAGGAGGATAGCAATAACCACCGGATGTATATGACCAACACAACGGATTTTAAAACATTCACCCCATCAAAACTATTCCTGGATCCGGGTTTTAGCGTGATCGATGCTGTGATCGTTAAAAAACAGAAAAAGGATTACGTACTGGTGTTAAAGGACAATACAAGGCCGGAACGGAATCTGAAGGTAGCTTTTTCAAATACGGCGGAAGGACCCTGGCAAAATGTATCCAAGCCGTTCTCCGGCAATTTTACAGAGGGACCTTCGGTGGTGAAAGTAAAGGACCGGTGGCTGATCTATTATGATTCGTATCGTAAAAAGATCTACGAGGTAAAAGCAACAAAGGACTTTCATCATTTTGAGGACGTAACCGGCCAGGTTACGGTGCCGGAGGGGCATAAACATGGTACGATCGTTCCGGTGAAGAAAAAGGTAGTGCGGCGATTGGTTAAACAATTTAAAAAATGAAAACATATAGCCCGGGGTTTCAACCCTGGGAAAACAGCATGCAATTGAAACATTATATAACAGCATTTTTAGTTTTAGCCGGATGCATCCTGCACGCACAGCAGGACACCATCCGCTATACGGGCGAAACCTTATCCAATGTGGATTATCACCACGGGCAATTAACACCGGCCGTGGGGGTGCACAATATACAGGTGTTCCGCGCCAACCGGCAGCACCCGGAATGGGCGGGCGGCATGAACTGGACCTACAATCACCAGCCCATGCTGGTGAGC
>Ga0222424_100744_pt1 | contig 12134 bp, 5 predicted proteins | sample 2B2ome_FD_182468 | JGI IMG/M metagenome (GOLD analysis project Ga0222424, IMG submission 182468) | Enriched microbial communities from leaf-cutter ant dump, University of Wisconsin, Madison, United States - 2B200A (version 2) | ecosystem: Environmental > Terrestrial > Nest > Insects nest > Nest...
TACTTCCAAGTAATGTGTAATTCCCATCGGGCCTCCATCGTCTCCCGTTTTTTATAATCGTGCAACCTAAACCAGTGCCAATGCACAGGACGCCGGTCGTTTGTACCCCACCCAGCAGCTTCAGTGCCGCTAGCCCGATAGTAGCCGCATCATTATCGTTGACCAGCACAACCGGACATTTCAGTTCGGCCTCAAGCAGCTCCTTTATATTCAATCGCTGAAGTACCGTTAATGCCGGAGTTGTTGCTTCTATTGCCGTGCCATGATAATTGACCACTCCTGAAGTAGCGATTCCCACCCCTGCAATAACCGCAAAATCTGTTCCAAGGCACCGTTCAAACAACCCTTTTATCCCGGATAACAACTCCTTAGCAGTTGACTGCTCCGTAAATAGAAAGGGACTTTTTTCGATCCTGGTAAAAAGTGCAGACAGCAATGCTGGATCCTTATGTATATTAAATGTATCGAGCACATCCTCCTTAACCGCTGCGGCTTTTACCCAGGTACCGCCAATATCCAACACTAAAAACCACCTGTCCACTTTCATTTATTTTTTGTTTAATTGTTCAAATAGTTGTTCCCTTTCTTTGTCGGTAAGCATTGCCGGCGCCTCTACCAGTTTCAATGTATCTCCTTTACCTGCTCGCTCCCGGGCCAACCTGTTGTACTCATACAAAAAGGTATTTTTTACCAATTCGAAATCAAGAGGCTGCACAACGTTTGAATGCTCATTCGTCAACGTATAGGGTTGTCTTTTTTCAATGATCGCTTTTCCATCTTTAACACCTGCAAATCGATTGGTGCTCCTGTATTCATTCAATATATTTTCCCTAGTATGCAGATGCCTGGAAGGGATATCTTCCCAACTAAGCTGAAGGATCTTTGCATCTGTACTCAGCAGGATGCAGTCCCCCTCTCGCTTCTGTACTTTTGCATCGGAAGAAAACCTGATCAGTTTTTTAAAATAGGGGATCCTTACCCGGTAAAACGCCGGTGATGTGTGAAAGCGATTCGCTATTTTTATGATTGCCCCACCGGCAACTGACTCAAAGGATGCATCCAGTCTGCCAAATTCAGTTGTTGCATTTTTTATCCCGATCTTTTTCCCCGTCCCAACCCATTGTGGAGACAGGCAATGAAAAAGCCATAACTCCCGCTTATCCATTTCCAACCCGTTTTTACCGCCCATTTCCATCAACAATAAGTTCCTTACCGTAATTGCCTGCTTGCTGTTTCCCCAGGCATGCGGCGGCGGACAATCTGCTGCCACGCTCCGGTCCAACCAGGGTGTCACTAGGTTCTCAAAACACTCCATTGTAGAACCACTATGCAGTAACTGATGATAAAAGTCCTTCAATGCAGTAAAACCATCTCCCATTGCCAGGTACTGTTGTATCATGTTTGATGTTATATATTGATGCAAATGCATGCCATGCCGGTAGGTCATCACCCCCTCTGCATAGTCTTTCCTTATATGATTCAAGGTTGCCGAAACTCGATAATCTGAAGGTGCCAGCAACTCCGTGGGATAAGCGAGAATCATATTCTCCCAGTCATTGTTGGTCTGATATTCCTCAAACCCTTTGCGGGCAGCTTGTCCCGTCAGGTAGTTATAAAGCCCGGCAGGTACATAGCCATCTTTTTTTACAGAAGCCTCCAGTGCTTTTAGAATATTCGTTTCATACTTGCGGGCCAGAAGGGTCCACTTTTCAATGTCTTCCTTTTTATTCAGCAACCGGGCGACCCGTACACAGGTTCGCAAACCCATCAGCGCAAAAAAGTTTTGCCCGCTATAGTGCCCGGTGATCATTTCAGCATCGTACGCATAACATGGAGGAAGTAGGCCATATTTGCTTGAGTCAATGGATTTTTGTAAAAATCCGACACCTTTGGCTATACTCGCATATACGGACTTCGCAAAAGCCGTATCCTGGGTATAAAGAATCGTCATGGCAATAGCGTACAGGATATGCCCCTGGGTAGCCGGGATGATCTTATCATGGGCCACTGCTTTATCGAAATAAAGTCCATTTTCCTGTTGCTGTGCAATTGCACCGGGAATAATATATTGTGTAAGTATACGGGGCACTCCTGCCGATAGGTACAGCATGGTCATTTCAGGTACCGAGGTAAGAAAAAAATCAGGGTAAGGTAGCCCATCTGTCTGAAAACTTTTCCCGTTCCTTTTCCTTGTTGCCAGCAAGGCATGCACAATGCCTGCCTTATAAGCATTTTCCACTCTGGGCTCCGGAATGGAAAACTGGCTGCCGTTTTTTAACAGATTCGTCCAATATTGAATAACCCTGGATCGGTGTTGGTTATAAGACGCCTGCTTAATAGTGTTCACCAATGGGTCATTTATATCGGCAACCGGTTCTGGTACGCGTGGCATTTTAAAAACCAGATCCATTGATTCCCCTGGCTTCAGTCTCTTTTGATAAGCAGACAGGCAACACTCTGCTCGCGGAGAAATCTGGCAGGCGCTGCCGTTAAACGACTTTTCATATCGAACTCCCGGAACAGACTGAAGGCCCCCACCTTTCTCAAACATATAAATCAGTTGTTTATTCCGATACACCGCATCCCCTTTCATTTCATAGCTCCAATCCAACGAAAACTTCTCATTGTAAGAATATGAATCGCCTCTCATCCGATAATCCTGCCCATTAAATCTTAGTGCAGCTGTCCAATATGCAACGGATGGTTTGTTGCCAGTATTGGTAATCTTAATCTTCGCAAAATTTACGACCGGGGTAGTCTCTCTTTCTCCAATATAATCTGAAAAGTACTCAATTTCATACTTCAACCCATCATCCAACCAATCATATTGAACAACCGGGATCCATCCGTTTAAAAAGGTCTTCTGGCGCGCCAGTAAGGGCCTTTGCTTCGCCCCCCAAAAAAAGCAAAGCTCCGCATATCGTGTATACAGTGCGCCGTCAAAAGTCACTTGCGTAACATCAGACTGAAAAGGCATTCCAATAACCGTGGTGGATTTTGCCAGGTAGCTCCACTCTTTCCCCGCGATATCCGTCTGGGGGGATAACATTCCCGTAGGTGTGGTTGCTGTCTGTCCGAAAGCGTTAGGACAACAGAACAACGTGATCCAAAAACAGACTAATGCATTTATCTTCTTCATGATGTCAATTTAATCACCGACTATATCAGGCGGCTAAGAGCGGGGATTTTCATGTTGCCGCCTCTCTTTTAAAAAAAAGTTTCTATTTCTTCAAGCGAACGCCCTTTGGTCTCTTTCAATTTAAGCAGCATATAGACAAACGCTACTGCGCACAATGCTGCATAGCAAAACAACGTGCAGGAGGTTCCTACATGGCGGGTCAGTATCGGAAAAGTAAGGGTCACTACAAAGTCTGCAATCCACAGGACCAGTGTAGCCAACGCCAGAGCACGACTCCGGATGGCATTGGGAAAAATCTCGGATAGATACACCCAACCAACTGCCCCCAGTGTGCTGCCAAAGGCTGCCACATAAAGCAACATAAAGATTAACACAATGTAATGGTCGAAATAACCCGCCTGGAAGCAAAATCCAACTACAAAAAGTGAAATACCCATCAAAACTAAACCATAGAGAAATAGTGCGCGGCGTCCCACTCTGTCAACCAGCCCGATTGCAACAAAAGTCGCCGCCATATTAATGCCCCCGATCCCAATTGTTTGCATCAGGGATGTAGTGTTATCCAGTCCTGTTTCCTTAAAAATAACCGGGGCATAGTATAATATAGCATTGATACCAGTTACCTGCAGAAATACGGCTATCAATATTCCTACAACGATAACGCTCCTGTACTTTCTGTTACACAGCTGTTTCCATGAACCGGTCGTTCCTTGGAAACTTTTTTCAATCACCATCATTTCGTGTTCCACATTTTCATCTCCCTTCATTTTTTCAAGCACCTTCCGGGCAGCAGTGTTTCGCCGCTTCATGATCAGCCACCTCGGAGTTTCAGGTACTAAAAACAACAGTGATAAAAACAGTATGGAGGGCACTGTTTGGGAGGCAAGCATCCATCGCCAGCTGTTATGGCCCCAGCTTTCAAAAATAAAATTGGCGAAATAGGCTACAAGGATGCCAAATACAATAGCCAACTGGTAGACGGCAACAAGCCGTCCCCTCCATTTAGGTAATGCCATTTCAGCAATATACATCGGCGACAGCATAGCGGAAGCGCCTACTCCCAATCCTCCTATCATGCGAAACAGGATAAACCCGGTCAATGAATCCGATAAACCCGCACCTACTCCTGAAACGGCAAAAAAAATAGCACATGCCATCAGGCCAATCCGTCGGCCATATTTATCGGCCACAATACCTGCAACCGCCGCGCCAATGGCACATCCAACCAATATCGAGCTCACCGCCCACCCCAAATAATACTCGTTCAGGCTGAAATAGGACCGGATACCAGGAATGGCTCCGGAAATTACCGCAGTATCGTATCCAAACAATATCCCTCCAAAGGCTGCGATACAGGTTGCTAATAATATAAATCTGTTGTTCGTCTTCATTTTATTTGTATACCAGTCAAAGAAATCCGACCTCACCACATTCCGACCGGGAAGCAGCATTCTATTGTTTCACCATGCGAATCATGGACATGGCAAGGGCTTTGCCCTATGCAGAAAATAACCAGATGGGCAGCAGTGCCTTTACTTCCAACAAGTATCAGGTCCTACCGCCCAAACGGAAACTTTATTGCCAAAGCGGATTTTGCTTTAGTATTCCCGAGGTACTTGATGTAATGACACTTTGAGGTATCGGCCAAACATAAAACTTCGGCGCAATAAATACTCCTGTTGTCATCAGACGTCCGCCTGTACTTCCATCAGGGATTACGAAGGATGCTTCCTGACCAGGATCTGTTAAACTGGTACCTACCCAAATTTTATCCATATAGCTATTAAAAGAACCATCTGCATTAAATTTGGAAATATGCATGGATTTGAACGGCTTATTCTGGACTTGCTCGCCGATACCCCAACGTCGTACATCCCAATAACGCTTGCCTTCTCCTTGTAGCTCAACGACTCTTTCATTCCGGATTAGTGCTCGCACATCCTCTTTAGAAGGGTGACTTGTTGCATTTACCATCGGCATGCCTGACCGTTGCCGTACTTTTGATAGCGCATTATAAACTGTAATATCCGGGCCAGAAGCCTCATTCTTCGCTTCAGCATACATTAACAAAAGTTCCGCATACCGGTAAACTACAAAACTGGTATAGCCCATTCCCATAGTTTGGGTGCCCAAATCCTTATCCCAATACTTGATATTAATATACCCGGAAACAGACTGGTTTCTCGGATTATAGGACGAAAGAATATAGTCATTGTTGGCAGGCGAAGGATCAAGTGAATTAAATAGCCAGTTTTTAGAAGGGTCAATCGTGTTTGCAATAGTACCAGGGGATAAAACAGAAACGGAAAGTCTTGAATCCCTGTACTTAAACGGCCGAGATGGATCGTAAAGCGAACTTTTGTTGATCGGTTTACCATCGGTACATTCATACATATCTACCAACTCCTGCGTTGCCATATACGTGGCAATACCAAACCCTGTTACTCTTGGGCTCCAATCGTAGTTTGAAACAGAATTTGTTGCGATCTTAGGCAACCGTACCTGTTCAAGAATGATCTCCTTCTGAATATCCGCCTCTGTTTGATGCGCTCCTGTAAAAAGATTGATATAACTACCTGCCAGGCCATATCCTTTGCCGTCTGCCTCAGCAATGGCTGCTGCCGCTGCATCCGCAGCAGCCTGCCAGGTTGCGCCCGCAATTGCACCGTTAAAACGCGAGGCAGCATATAAAAGCATATCGGTTTTTAATACCATCGCACTAAGCTTCGTTAACCGGCCACGTACCCTTTCAGTGGGACCCAATGAAGGTAGTTGTTGTATCGCCTCATTTACCTTCTTCAATGCTTCAGAGAAAACATCGTCCTTTGATGACGCCGGAATTTTGTCTGCCTCGTCGGGCGTTAATACCTTATTCACAACCGGTACACTTTCATAGGCCCTGAACATAACAAAGTAACGATAGGCCAGTAAATAATTCATGCTGCCATTATACAGATTGAGCTTATCATTGCTCATTTGCACGTTTTTTACCTGATCAAAATACACGTAGGCATTCCGGATGGCACCGTAACCCCAAAATTGTGCAATACTGGATGAAGTAGGGCTAAAAGTCCCCAGAGATATATCCGTATTTGCGAAATCTCCCCTTGCCGGGTTCAGCGCATTAAGGTCAGTAGCAAAATCCAGGTTTGGGCTATCCCAACCCGGCACCATTGCAGTATACAGCCCGTTCACAAATGCATCTATATCCGCCTCAGTCTTAAAATAATCATCAACCGTTAAATGACTCAGATCTGTTCTGTCTAAGTATTTCTTGCAACTCATCACAAGTAACGACAAGATCGCAATGAAAAAATAAATTCGTTTTTTCATATTATTATTTTGAAATTATTTGAATGTTACATTTACTCCAAAGCTCAACACCCGCGGTACGCCAAAAAATGCAGATCCCTCAGGAGTGTACGTCATTACAGACTCCGGATCCATTTCTTCCTTATAACCAGGCTTTATCGTCAGTACATTCTCACCAGTAATAAATAACCGTGCTTTGCTTAAGCCTATCCTATTAATCACATTTGGAGACAGCGTATACCCGATCTGCAGGCTCTTAACCCTCAGATATTTGAAGTTTCGCAAATGGTATTCCACTGGTCCGCTGAAAAGTGTTGAGTATTCCCCTGAGATCCAGTTATTATTTGTTAAGCGTGGCTGATCCGCCCATTTATCCGGATTGGTTGTTGACCAACGGTTATCATAGTTTTCCTGCCACATCGCAAGACTCGGCCTAACCCCTGTCAGATAGACGCCGCCTGTATTTCTATATCCCCATCTTTCTCCTACGCCATTTATAATAATTCCCAAATCAAAGTTTTTATACTCCAAAGACATATTAAATCCATAAACATAATGCGGTGTCGAAGTTCTTTTATCCGGTCTTTTATCGTCGGGAGTCAGTTTACCATCACCATTCGCATCAACGAAAACAATGTCACCCGGACGCGTAAGCGAACTAATGAATGCATGGCTATCGATCTCTTTCTGATTCACAAATAAACCATCAGACCGATACAAGTAAAAATGGTTCCGGCTTTCCCCTTCATGCAAATATGAATCTGAAGACAATTGAACCAATCCCACACCGTCGCTAAATAGAGGGTTTGTGGTGCCAATACCTCCCAGGCTCAATACTTTATCGCGGGTATCTGATAAATTCACTCCTATATTGTATCTTAATGCGCCTACAGAACTTCTCCAATTCAGCACAAATTCATACCCCCTGTTCGCGATAACGAAGGTATTCCTAATAGGTGCGGCAGCACCATATACCGATGACACAACCGGCCGCCCAATGATATCCCTGGTCTTGTCAAAGAAATAGTCAAAAGACCCGGAAAGACGGTTCGAGAGCATTGAAAATTCAAGCCCCAGATTTACCGTCCGCTTCTTTTCCCAGGTAAGACTCAGGTCAACAGGCTCTCCTAATGTAGCAGTAGATACAAGTCCATTACCCATCGCCAGGGTGCTACTATTATTAACTGTTTGAGCAAACGGGTATAAAGTTGATCCCTGATTTCCCAACTCTCCCCAGGATCCTCTTATCTTAAGGTCATTAATAAGCGATATATCCTGCATAAAACGCTCACTGCTAATACGCCATCCGGCTGAAACCGATGGGAAAAAACCCCATCTTTGCCTGGGTGAAAATCGGGATGATCCATCGTATCTTGATGCGGCCTCAAGCAGATATTTTCCTTTAAAAGAATAATTTAACCGGCTTATAACAGAAGCGAGGGCCCAGTCGGAAGCATCAGACGTCCCTGTTATATCGGCTCCTGTGCCTGTAGTTGCCGATATCTCGCGAATCAGGTTCGTTGCAAAACCTCTTGCACTGGCACCAATATTATCCACACGTCCATCTTCAGCAGTAACGCCGGCCAACACCCCAAAGGAGTGATCCTTTACTACTTTTTTATACTCAAGGGTCAATTGGTTTGAAAGGTAAATATCTTTTGTCCAGGCTTCGGAAACCGTCGTTTGATCCCGGCTATAACCGTAAATAGCGCCATCATTATTTCTATATGGAATCCTGTTATTAATGTTATTATCTGTGAAAAAACCAATACGCGTTGAGATTCCATATTGTATCATGAGATCCTTTATCAGCTCATAGCTAACATTAAGCCCCATTCTAAATTTATAATAGCGGCCCAAGTCATTTCCCCCATATTCAACCACATTTGCAGGATTGTTCCCCCATAGCGTTGCATTATTATAGTCTCCATTGGGTAAATAAAAAGGTGTAGTTGGAGGAGTCATCAGAGAGTTACGCAGAATATCATTTACCGCCCCAATTCCTGTCGCCGGTCTTGTTACATCTTCTTTCAGAAAGGTAAAATTTGTCCCAATGGTCAATTTTGAACTTGGTTTATAATTTGTGTTTAACAAAAGACTTAATCTTTTGTAGTCATCGTTGGGAATAAACCCGTCCTGCCCTGTATATCCCACCGACGCATATAGATTCAATTTATCCGTGCCCCCGGCCACATTAATGTTATGATTTTGCTGGAAGGCACTTTTGGGAATCCAGTCTGCCCATTGAGAGGTGCTTGGAAACTGAGGATCCATGCTATTCTCATATTTGGCAATTTGATCTGCTGTATATATGTCCGGATTTTTAGGGTCATCATTTTTTGCGGCTTCATTGTTTGCCCGCATCCAGTCCGCTGTATTTAAAAAACGGTATTTGGCAAAAGGTGCCTGTTGAACACCTAGGATTGTAGAATAATTGATCCGGGTTCTACCGGAAACGCCCTTTTTCGTTGTTACAAGTACCACTCCTCCCGTTGCCCTTGATCCATAAATAGCGGCGGCAGCAGCATCTTTTAAAATAGATATCTTATCTACATCATTCGGGTTAATATTATTGATGTCATCTACTATTCCATCAATGATCACCAAAGGAGGATTGCTTGAAAAGGTCCCCATAGAAGCGCCTCTTATATCAAAAGTTGAAGCATTAAATCCCGGCCTACCGGTCTGTTGCCGGATATTAACACCAGCAGCAATCCCCTGTAATGCAGCGCCTAACTTGGTCAGGCTTCTATCATTCAGTTCCGCTGTATTCACAGAAGTGATGGCGCTGGTCGTGTTTGCCTTCTTCTGTGTTCCATATCCCACAACGATCACTTCGCTGCCCGACGCTATTTCCAATACCAGTTTAACCATTACGGGGGCATTATCTGTTACCGTTACACGCTGTGGCTTATACCCAACAAACGTAAATTCAAGTTCATCTCCCTTATTCGCTTCAATACTGAATCCGCCATCCGCATTCGTTCTGACGCCTTTCTCAGAGCCCTTTACCATTACAGACACCCCGTACAGTGGTTTCCCACTTTCATCCGTCACCTGCCCTTTTACCACGATGGCTGCCGGAGCTATACTTATCAGCGTTTCCTGTTTTTCAGCGCGCTGTTCCTTTTCTGTTATCACTACAACCTTGTCAACAATTGAATACGTCAACCGCTGCCCCCGAAAACATTGATCAAGAATCTGCTCCACTGTTCCGTTGACAATATTGACACTGGTTTTTGGCGTTTGCTTAAAAAGCTTTTCTTTATAAAAAAACTGGTAACCCGTTCGTTGCTCAATTTCTTTAAATAATTTTTTGATGGGAATGTTGTTCTGTGAAATAGTTATTCTTTGGGAATAACCATTCGCACTTACCTGCATAAAAGTAACAAGCAGAAAGAAAGCAATCATTTTCATAACAAGTAACGTTTTGGAGAGGCCCTTCCTTTTAAAAAAAGGCCTCCATGGCAATTTTAAATGCATACCTTTGTACTGGTTTTTGGTTAAAAAATAGCGTCAACAGCTTATATTAATCTGAGCCATCCAGCCGGCAGTGTTCCACCACTACCGGCGTTTTTTATCAGCTCATTTCTTCTTTTCCATTTTAAGATTTTATAATCACCCTTTTGCCATTGCCCTCAATCTGGACATCATTAAGCTTTAGGATGTACAGCAGTTTTGTAAGTGATAAACTTTTAGATATTTTACCAGAAAAGCCATCTGTTGTAGGCTTCCCGTCAAATACAACTTCCACATCATACCACCTGGAAATCTGGCGCATTAATGTTTTTATGTCTGTATTGTCAAACCAAAAAAAGCCATCTTTCCAGGAAACAACCTGTTCCAGGTCTACCTTGCTGTATAGCCTCATTCCCCTAATATCTGTCCTTACCTGTTGTCCCGGAGAAAGAGTCCTCAAATTCCCCATACTTTTTATTTTAATAACCCCTTCAAGCAATGTTGTATTTACAACGGGTTCGTCTGTATAAGCGTTTACATTAAAATGTGTCCCCAATACTTCTATTTCATTGGATCCCCCCCAGGATGTATTAAATTTTACACGAAACGGAATAGCAGGATTTTTGACCACCTCAAAATACGTTTCACCAGTCACTTCTACAGTTCTGCTATCGCCTGTAAACGTAGATGGAAATTTGATAGAAGATCCCGCATTTAACCAAACTTTACTGCCGTCGGGCAATGTCAACCGGTATTGTCCTCCCATTGGAGTAGAGACGGTATTGTATAAAATATTAGTGGATAGCGCTGCCCCACGTGCTGCATAAGCCAGTTCGCCGGTTTTCAGTTTCGTCACGGTTGTCCCCCCCTGCACTGCCAGTACACCATTTGCTGCACTGTCCAACACAATATTGCTGCCATCTCCAAGTGTAAGGATTGCCTTCTCTCCTCCGGGCATAACATCTTTAACCGGAACCTGCTCCCGGGTAATACCCCCAGGTATCTCCACCTTGTTACTACTAAAGTACCACCAGGCCAACACTGAGAACGCCAGAAACACACAGGCCACGGCCAACCAAACCCGCCTGTATGGCATTCTTATCATCCTGGTTTCTGGCGGCATTGCTCCTAAAAGCCTTTGCCAGGCAAGCACTGCATCAGGCTCCTCAAAGCGTTTTAGTTCCTCAGCAAGATGTTGGTTATCAGACAGCTGCAACAGCAAGTCCTTGTTCGCCTCATCCTGCCGGAGCCATGCGTCTAATTCCTGTTGTTCTGCTGTAGTTAATTCCTCTTTAAGGTATTTACCAAGCAAGCGTCCGTATTTTATTGATTCCTCCAACCTGTTCATAATTACAATTCCTATATTAAAACACATAACCCTGCCCCCGGGGGTGAAAGAATGCGATTTTTTTTTGAAAAAAGTTAATGATTTAATGCTTCGGATTTGATAATCGTTTGACGTGCAAAAGATTCCTTCGCCTCTTTTATTTCACCTGCAGCCAGTATTCTTTTATGATTTTGAAGTTGTCTTAATAGTTCAATGAAGCATTTCTCGCTGCAATATAAAGCAAAGACATCCGAATACGGACAGATCAGGAAGGTCACCGGGATCTATTTTCTAACCAATCAACGACTGATCAGTCTTTGCGCATAACCACCTGGACAATCCAGCTTCTTTCCTCTTTCTACGCCCGGATACACTTCAATATCGTAAGAAGCATCGTGTATCCATCGCCCCTGAGCATCGAACAAACCAACTTGTACCTTCAAAATTTCCGGAGACTGAATTGCAGGCAACCTGAATTGCAGTTTGCCTTTAAAGTCAGCCATTCCGGCTTTTATGATAACGGGCACCTTCCCGGTATACAGGGGTTGATCCTTTCGCAGCACCTGATAACGCAGGTTTGCTCCCTCAATAGAATCGGGCTTATCATTGCATATGAAAACAGCTATTGAGGCAGTGTCTCCCGAAAATCCGTAAAAAGAAGCAGGGCGAAGATTAACCGCCACTGGACGCAAGGCATTCAAAAATGCAAAATAGGCCGGCTTTGCTCTTCTATCGGCATCTACCAAAGACTTCAGCCAGCCTGCCGGCCATGCGTCAATCAATAAATGTACCGCGAATGAATTAAGATGATTGTTGCGGCGCAGTGCTTCTGTAAATAAGCGAATTGCCCACTTCTGATATTCCCGGCTGGCTTCTGTCCATCCCTGAACAGTAGAA